>TARA_B110000046_G_scaffold185681_1_pt1 | contig 10996 bp, 10 predicted proteins | sample TARA_B110000046 | Tara Oceans TARA_B110000046 (sample SAMEA4397157) | marine metagenome | biome: Polar Biome; feature: [DCM] deep chlorophyll maximum layer (ENVO:01000326); material: water (ENVO:00002006), including particulate matter (ENVO:01000060) such as... | depth 40 m
TGTAGCGGGTGATAACACACCCAATATTATCATCCTATACGCTGATGATTTAGGAATGGGGGATTTAGGCAGTTTTAATAAAAAATCGAAAATACCAACACCAAATTTAGATAAGCTTGCAGCACAAGGCATGCGTTTTACTGATGCTCATTCGTCGTCAGGTATTTGCTCACCGTCTCGGTATGCTCTTCTGACAGGGCGTTATCATTGGCGTAAATTCCATGGCATTGTTAAAGCATTTGAACCATCGGTATTTGATGCCAAGCGCTTAACACTCCCCGAAATGTTGCAGCAAAAAGGTTATACCACTGCCGCTATTGGTAAATGGCATTTAGGTTGGGGTTGGGATGCTATTCGAAAGGCTAATCGACCAAAAAATGGCGTCGGGCCAGATGATTTTGATTGGTCTAAACGTATCCCTGATGGGCCGACAACTCATGGCTTTGATTATTATTTTGGCGATACGGTCATTAACTTTCCACCGTATGTCTGGATTGAAAACGATAAAGTATTACAAGTACCAGATACCATGGTAGATAGCAGTTTATGGAAAAACAAAGAAGGAAAAATGGAATACCGTAAAGGGCCGATGATCACCGGTTGGGATCCTTATGAAAATATTCCCACCACCACACAAAAGGGCATTGATTACATCACCAAACAAGCAAAAACGAAACAACCTTTCTTTTTATATTTTGCATATCCTTCGCCACATGCACCGATTATTCCCAATGATGAATTTGATGATACCTCTAACGCTGGGCCATATGGAGATTTAGTGGTAGAGACGGATGATTCTATTGGCAAGTTACTTAACGCGATTAAAAAGGCAGGAATAGAAAATAATACGTTAGTGATTTTCTCTGCAGATAATGGACCTGAGCATTATGCTTACCTGCGTGATGAAAATTTTGACCATTGGTCTTCTGGTGATTTTCGAGGTTTAAAGCGTGATATTTATGAAGGAGGCCATCGTGTACCTACCATTATTCGCTGGCCGAATCATGTACCTGAAAATTCACAGACTAATGAACTAATGTCTCAAATCGATTTCATGGCAACTATCGCAGAAATTGTAGGTTTTAATTTACCAGACGATGTCGCAGAAGATTCATATAACTTGTTGCCTTTATGGCTAGCAGAGAGCGAAAGAAGTAGTCGGCGTTCACTTGTTCATAATACTTTTAAAGATAATTACGCGATAAGAAGTGAAGGCTTTACGCTGATCAATGCTAAGTCAGGCAATCAAAACCGACGTATGGAAAGATTTAATTATGCGGCTTGGCAGCAGAAGCATCACTATGTTTCAGATGATCATAAAAGCGGGCAATTATTTGATATGAAAAGTGACAGTACTCAACGTAAAAACCTCATCGATAGGCATCCCAAAAAAGCCAAAGAGTTAAAGCGGCTTTTAAAGCAAGTAATTGAACAAGGTTATTCTAGCTCTCGTTTAAATAATAAATAAATGCAAACCAGATGTTTTGTGTATTTTACATGTAATAATACACAAAATCTTTGACAGTGACTATTATAGATAGTTACTATAAAACCATGGTTTTTTGTGATGAATAGTCACTTAAATGAAACAGCGTAAATTATAGGTACGAAAATGATAGATAGACGGTTTGTTCTATTACATCAAGATGACAATGTATTCGTATGTTGTGAAAAAGTTTATTCTGGTCAACAAGTTACATTAGAAGGGCAAGTAGCAACGCTTAATGTTGATATTCATGTGGGACATAAAGTAGCACGAGGGGATATTAAACAGGGAGATAAAATCTGTAAATATGGCACCAGCATAGGCTCAGCTAAACAAGTTATTAAGTTTGGCCACCATGTTCATATGCATAATATGAAAAGTGATTATATCTCAAGCCATACTCGTCAAAAAAAATCAGAGGAAGTCTAATGCAAGGTTACTTAAGAGCTGATGGACGAAAAGGGATCCGTAACGTAACGTTAGTCGCATACCTAGTGGAATGTGCTCACCATGTAGCGCGAGCTATTACCACTAAGGCGATGAATGATGATGTTCAACTGATAGGATTTCCAGGTTGTTATCCTAATGAATATTCGTTAAATATCATGGAAAAACTCTGTACTCACCCAAATGTTGCCAATGTACTTATAATTTCTCTTGGTTGTGAAGGTTTTAATCGTGAGCAATTGAAAGGTGCGATTGCAGAAAGTGGCAGAAAAGTAGAGACCTTAGTTATTCAAAAAGCTGGCGGAACAAAGAAAACAATTGAAGCAGGCTTAAAACACATAGAAAACCTTCAAGAAAACGCTGCTTTATTTGAACAAGTACCGATGGATGTTAGCGAACTTGTCGTAGGCACTATTTGTGGAGGCTCAGATGGCACTAGTGGCATAGGGGCAAACCCTGCTGTTGGCTATTGTTTTGATCAGTTAATCGCGCAACAAGCTACCTGTATTTTTGAAGAAACAGGAGAACTCATCGGTTGTGAACAAATTATGGCTGAACGTGCGATTACGCCTGAACTTGGTGAAGAACTGATGAAGTCTGTAGAAAAGGCAGAACAATATTATACGGTGATGGGTTATGGCAGTTTTGCACCGGGTAATGCAGAAGGTGGTTTAACTACCCAAGAAGAAAAATCAATGGGGGCTTATGCAAAGTCAGGTAGCTCAAAAATACATGGTTTGATTAAGCCTGGAGATATCCCTAAGCAAGGTGGACTTTATTTAATGGACGTTGTTCCAGATGGCGATCCGCTTTATGGTTTCCCTAATATTGTTGATAGTGCTGAAATCGTTGAAATGATTGCCTCTGGTTCACATTTAATTCTATTTACTACTGGCCGTGGTTCGGTGGTAGGTTCAGCAATTTCGCCAGTTATTAAAATTTGTGCGAACCCTGAAACTTACGACATGTTAGCGGATGATATGGACATTAATGCCGGTAAAGTCATTAAAGGTGAAGCAACAGTGCAAGAGATTGGCAATGAAATTTACGACAACGTCATTCAGGTGGCAAAAGGTGAGCTTACAAAATCAGAAGCCCTTGGTCATCAAGAATTTGTCTTAACCTATAAGCAATTTGAGGCGATCGGCCCCAGTTGTTTGCCAACCGTAAGATAGTAGGTTGATAGCATGTTTCAAAAAAGAAAAATTGGCAATACCGACCTACAAGTTTCAACATTAGGGTTTGGCGCGGCGTCGTTAGGTAATTTATATAAAGCGGTTTCTGATGAAGAAGCCCATAAAACCTTAAATGCGGCGATTTCTTCAGGTATTGAACTTTATGACACTGCGCCAAGATATGGTCTTGGCTTAAGTGAAAGAAGGTTAGGTGATGCTTTAAGAATACTGCCTAAATCTGATTATGTGATATCAACAAAAGTCGGCCGAATTTTAACCCCAGACCATAAAGCGAATGTGAAACAGCTCAGGTATGGTTTTGATACGCCGATGCCTTTTGATGCGCATTACGACTATACCTATGATGGCATTATGCGCTCTTTTGAAGATAGTTTACAACGCTTGGGCCTGGCGCAAGTTGATATTTTACTCGTGCATGATATTGGTGTTGATACTCATGGTGATAAAGACTCATATTATTATCAACAACTGGTTGCTAGTGGCTATAAGGCTTTGGATGAACTACGAGCTCAAGGGGTTATTAAAGCAGTTGGTTTAGGCGTTAATGAAACGGAAATTTGTGAACGCGTTATGAGCCTAGGTCAGTTTGATTGTTTCTTACTCGCTGGACGATATTCACTGTTAGAACAAGATGCTCTTGATAGCATTCTTCCTAAGTGTGAGCAGCATGACGCTTCTATTATTCTTGGAGGTCCATATAATTCTGGCATTTTAGCCACGGGTGTTAAAGGCAAAGCGATACCGCACTATAACTATGAACCAGCTCCAGCGCACATCATTGAAAAAGTCGGTAAAATTGAAGATATTTGTCAGCAATTTGAAGTGCCATTGGCTGCTGCTGCGTTACAATTTCCATTAGGGCATAGTACTGTATCTACTGTTATTCCTGGTTTAGGCAGTGAGCGACGAGTGAATAAAACTGTCGAGCTATTTCATCAAAATATTCCAAATGATTTTTGGTTACGCTTAAAAGACGCTGGTCTGTTAAGAGCCGATGCGCCAATCCCTCAAGGAAGCAATGCATAATGGATAGAATTGATAGTCATCAACATTTTTGGCAATTATCTCGCGGTGATTGTGCGTGGTTAACGCCAGAGTTAACCGTTTTATATAAAGATTTCTTACCAGAAGATATTCAAGGATATTTGACGCAAGCTAAGGTTGATAAAACCATTGTTGTGCAAGCAGCCGATACTTTAGCTGAAACTGAATTTTTATTGCAACTAGCCGAGCAGCATGAATTTATAGCTGGTGTTGTTGGCTGGGTTGATATGGAAAGCGAAAATTGCATTGAAGTGCTTAATCAGCTAAAGAAAAATCCCTATTTCAAGGGTATTCGACCAATGATCCAAGACATTGCTGATGATGCTTGGATGTTAAAACCTGAACTAACGCCAGTATTTGAAGCGTTAGTAGAACTTGGTTTAACTTTTGATGCCTTAGTGCTACCAAAACAATTGGCTAATTTAAAAGAGCTATTGAATAGGCATCCCAATTTATCTGTAGTTATTGATCATGGTGCCAAACCTAATATTAGTGCAGCTATTGGTCAGCCAATTGAAAACTCAATAAATAAACAATGGGCAGATGATATGAAAGAGTTATCAGCTTCTGCCAATGTTTATTGCAAACTCTCCGGTTTATTAACTGAAGCAGGTGAACAGCCAACTTACAGTAATATAGAACCTTATATGAGCTATTTATTATCTTGTTTTGGCGCGCAGCGCTTAATGTGGGGCAGTGATTGGCCCGTGGTGAATTTAGCAAGTGATTATCAAGCATGGGCAGATCATGTAACCACCTTTGTGGAAAGTTTATCTGAGTATCAGCAATCATCAATTTTTTCTGGTGCCGCTAAAACATTTTATCGTATTGCTTAGTTTTAGTTAGAGCAGAAACAATCAATATATTTAAATATTTTATAGGTTATAAAATGAGTCAACGATTTGTAAATAAAACAGTTTTAATTACCGGTGGTGGTAGTGGTATTGGCCAAACAACGGCAATTAGGTTCGCCAGTGAAGGCGCCCATGTATTCATCTTCGACTTAGATATGGAAGGTGCCAATAGCACTAAAAATGACATTGAAAAAGCGGGTGGAACAGCATCGGTTTATCAGTGCAATGTTGCTGATCAAATGCAGGTAAACGAAATAGTAGATGGAATTTTAGCCACTCAAAAAATAGACATGTTGATCAACAATGCAGGTATTGCACATATTGGTAATTTAGAAAATACCAATGAAGATGATTTAGACCGAATTTATAACGTCAATGTTAAAGGTTGTTATAACCTGATGAAAGCTGTTGTTCCTTCGATGAAAGAGCAAAAATCAGGTGTGATTTTAAATTTGGCCTCGATAGCTTCAACGGTGGGGATACAAGATCGATTTGCTTATTCAATGAGCAAAGGCGCGGTATTGACCATGACTTATTCTGTTGCTCGTGATTATGTCGATCACGGTATACGTTGTAACTGTATTGCACCAGGACGAGTACATACGCCATTTGTTGATAACTACTTAGATAATAATTATCCCGATAACCGTGATGAAATGTTTGACAAACTCTCTAAAAGTCAACCGATTGGTCGTATGGGGAAAGTCGAAGAAATTGCCGGTTTAATTTGTTTTTTATGCTCTGATGAAGCGGCATTTATTACCGGCAGTAATATCCCAGTCGACGGCGGTTTTGTCTCGATAAATAACTAACGCATAACTTTCAATGTTAAGTAATGAATAACTAAAATTATAACGATAACAAAGGTTTTATTATGACAACCCAAGTGGAGCAGTCGATAGAAGATAGCAATGTATCAACCCCTTCTATAGAAGTCGTTCCTAAAGCTTACCTAGTCACATTTATATTGGTTACTTTGTGTTTCCCTTTATGGGGTTTTGCTAATGATATTACTAACCCTTTGGTGAAAGCGTTTTCGAAAATACTGCAAATGACTGCCGCTGAAGGTACCTTGGTACAAGTCGCTTTTTACGGCGGCTATGGCGCAATGGCAATTCCAGCCGCTATTTTCATTAAAAAGTTCAGTTATAAAGCGGGTCTTATGATGGGGCTTGGTTTTTATGCCTTAGGTGCTTTTTTGTTCCTACCTGCAGCAGGGGCACAAGCATTTGCGCCATTTTTGTTAGCCTTTTTTGTCATGACATGTGGTTTATCATTTTTAGAAACCAGTGCTAACCCTTACATTCTTTCGATGGGACCTGCAGAAACGGCCACTAGACGATTAAACTTGGCACAAGCCTTTAATCCCGTTGGTTCATTGTTAGGGATGTTTATTGCTACCCAGTTTATTATTCAAAAACTAAACCCTGCCACTGATGCCGAGCGCCGTGAATTAGCTGCAGATGGCACACCTACGGCATTTGAACAGTTATCTGCCATAACGGCAAATGATTTGGAAGTGATACGAAATCCTTATCTTGTCATTGGTGTTGTTGTATTTATTATGCTGCTGGTTATTGCCTTTAAAAAAATGCCAAAAACAGAAGAAAAATCAACAGATTTAGATATTTCTGGTACGTTTAAACGCTTACTTGCCAACCAAAATTACCGAGAAGGTGTGATCGCTCAAATGTTTTATGTTGGCGCCCAAATCATGTGTTGGACCTTTATTATTCACTACGGCACCGAAGTATTTGTTTCGTTAGGGTTGAGTGAACAAGCCGCAGAAGCTAAGTCTCAAATGTTAAATATTTATGCGATGATTATTTTTTGCTTAAGCCGATTTGTTTGTACGTTTTTATTGAAATACATCAATCCCGGTAAACTGTTAATGGTATTAGCAGCGGGTGGTATGGTATTCACCATTGGCACTATCTTCCTTACTGGTGTCGCGGGCATTTATGCGCTAGTAGGCATTTCTGCTTGTATGTCACTGATGTTTCCAACCATTTATGGTATAGCCTTAACAGGTACCGGTGATGATGCCAAACTTGGCGCTGCAGGACTTATTATGGCGATTGTTGGCGGTACATTTTTACCCATGGTCCAAGCATCAATTATTGATATGAATGTTGTTTTCGATAATTTTTCTGCCACTAAAGCCTCTTTTGTTTTACCCCTTGTTTGCTTTGTTGTTATTGCGATATATGGCAAACGTAGTCAAAAGCATTTACCTCAGTAAGGGCGTGATATGACCACAAGACACTGTTTTGCTCTAGAGCTAAAAGATGATGCAAAGCTTATTGAAGAGTATAAACGATATCATTCGCCACAAGGTATTTGGCCTGAAATTGTTGATAGTATAAAGGGCTCAGGCATTGAGCACTTGGATATTTACCTTATTGGCAATCGCTTATTTATGGTGATGGATGTCAATGAAAGTTTCTCATTTGCAGCCAAACAAGCTGCTGATTTAAGTAACCCGAAAGTTGTTGATTGGGAGCAACTGATGTGGAAATTTCAACAGCAATTACCTTGGGCGAAAGGTGATGAAAAATGGTTGTTGATGGATAATATTTTTACGCTTTAGTCTTTGATTAAAGTACTGATTATTTTAAATGTTGTAAATAGGATCAAAAATGAAATTATTAAGAGTAGGAGAGCCGGGTCAAGAAGTCCCCGCTATTTTAGATAACCAAGGTGTTATTCGTGATTTATCAGCACATGCTAATGATATTGACGGTGATTTGTTTGCTGATGATTCAGTAAAAAAAATAGCGGCTTTAGATTTATCTACCTTACCTGCAGTGGATAGTAATGTTCGTATTGGACCTGCTGTTGCAAAAATAGGAAAGTTTATTTGTGTTGGTCTTAATTATGCTGATCACGCCGAAGAATCGGGGATGGTAGTACCCTCTGAACCGGTACTTTTTATGAAGGCAACGTCTTCAATTATTGGCCCAAATGATACGGTAGTTATGCCACCAAAATCTGAAAAGTGTGATTGGGAAGTTGAGTTAGGTGTGGTGATCGGCAAAGAAGCTAAATATGTTTCCGAAGCTGATGCGTTAGATCATGTTGCCGGTTACTGCGTGATTAATGACTTATCTGAGCGTGAATATCAAATGGAAAAAGAAGGTCAATGGTGTAAAGGTAAAAGCTGTGACACCTTTGGCCCAATAGGCCCTTATTTAGTTACAACGGATGACGTCCCTGATTCAAATGATCTTGATATTTGGCTCGAGCTTAATGGTGAACGTATTCAAAACGGTAACACTCGTACCATGGTTTATAAAGTACCATTTTTGGTCTCATATATTAGCCAGTTTATGAGTTTACAGCCGGGTGATATTATCAGTACAGGTACGCCTCCTGGAGTCGGTTTTGGTATGAGTCCACAGCAATATTTGAAAGAAGGCGACGTGATGCGTGTCGGTATTGATGGGCTTGGTGAGCAGCTGCAGCACGTTGACCGATATAAAGCTTAAAAAAACGTCATTAAAAGAGAGTCACTATGATTATTTCCGCTCCATCAGATTACCGAAATGCCGCCAAAAAAAAGCTGCCTCCGTTTCTATTCCATTATATTGATGGTGGCTCATACAGCGAAAGCACATTAGCACGTAATGTTGAAGATTTAGCTGATATTTCGTTAAAGCAACGTGTACTAAATGATATGTCTGAGCTGGATTTATCTACCGATATCTTCGGTGAAAAGATAAGTCTTCCTATTTCATTATCACCGGTAGGTTTAACAGGTATGTATGCTAGACGTGGTGAAGTTCAAGCAGCGAAAGCTGCAGAAAATAAAGGTATTCCTTTTACCATATCGACTGTTTCTGTATGCCCTATTGAAGAAGTCGCGCCAGAAATTCAACGGCCTATGTGGTTTCAGCTATATGTGCTGAAAGATAGAGGTTTCATGAAAAATGTATTGGAGCGAGCAAAGGCGGCAGGGATAAAAACACTGGTATTCACGGTTGATATGCCAGTGCCTGGTGCTCGTTACCGCGACATGCACTCTGGGATGAGTGGCTCTTTTGCTGCATCAAGACGAATATTGCAAGCGATGCGTCATCCCAGCTGGGCATTTGATGTCGGGTTACTGGGTAAGCCACATGATTTGGGTAATATCTCGGCTTATCGAGGTGAGGCTACTAATCTGGCAGATTATATTGGCTGGCTAGGCGATAACTTTGATCCTTCTATTTCATGGAAAGACTTGGAATGGATTCGAGATTTTTGGGATGGCCCTATGGTGATTAAAGGTATTCTCGATGTTGAAGATGCCAAGGATGCCGTTAAATTTGGCGCCGATGGTATTGTTGTCTCCAATCATGGTGGTCGTCAATTAGACGGCGTATTATCTTCAGTTAAGGCCTTACCTGCTATTGCTGATGCAGTAAAAAGTGACCTGAAAATTTTTGTCGATTCAGGTATTCGTTCAGGGCTTGATGTTGTGCGTATGCTCGCGTTGGGCGCTGATTGCGCGATGCTAGGCCGCTCTTATATTTATGCGCTAGCAGCACAAGGACAGCATGGTGTTGAAAACTTACTAGACCTATATGAAAAAGAAATGCGCGTAGCCATGACGTTGACAGGGGCCAAATGTATCAATGACTTAAGTCGAAACTCGTTAATTGGCTCTCTTTAATCCACGCTGTATTATTAGCTAACCTCTGAAGCAGCAAAAGAAAAAAGCAAAGCAAAATAGCCAATCTGAAAATATGATGACAAAGAATTTTTCTCGAATGATGTTAATAGATATGTCAGCTGATACTATAAATCAAGCCGTACATTCTTCTCATAGCGTTAGTTGGAGTACAGCCAAAGAAAATGGTACAGGTGGTACTGACCATGGTACAGGTAGTGCTTTATTTTTAGCTGGTGGATTGGTTAAAGGTGTCGATGTTAAAGGCACTTGGCCTGGGTTAAATAATCAACAGTTATTTGAGCAACGAGACTTAATGCCAACAAGTAATAGTTTCGCTTGGTTTGCTACTGTATTAGCTCAACTTTGGGAATTTAACGAGCAAGAGTTAAAGCAAGTTTTCCCTCACATAAATGCGTATGATGAAGATATTATTTTACGCTAAACCTTTATAAGTGACTCATAGTTTTGAATTTTATTAATTTTCTTAGTTTTATTTTTGCTATTAATTTTTTTTCAGTATCAGTTCAAGCAGTAACACACGATTTTCAAAAAGAAAAGCCTGTATCTAATCAACAATGTGTTAATTGTCATCAACAAGCACAGCATGATTGGCAGCTATCTGATCACGCCAAAGCGATGGCTATCGCGGATAAAACGACAGTATTAGCTGATTTTGATAATAAACAGGTTGAACACTATGGCCAAAAAGCGACGTTTTTTGTTAAAGACAGCCGCTATAAAGTAACTATTTCATACGATAAACAAGTTGATACTTATCCAGTAAAATTTACCTTTGGTCATTTCCCTCTACAACAATATTTAGTCGAAACAGAGGACGGGCGATTACAGGTATTACCGTTTGCTTGGGATAGCAGAAGTAAAGAAGAAGGCGGACAACGCTGGTATCATAATTATAGCCATGAAGACATAAGCCCTAAAGACAGATTACATTGGCGCCAACCTTTGCAGAATTGGAATGGTATGTGTGCTGATTGTCACTCAGATGGTTTGGTACGAAATTACGATGTAGACAATAATACGTTTAATAGTCAGTTTGATAACATTAATGTGGGTTGCCTGTCATGCCATGGTGATATGTCTAATCATGCCAACCAACAAGGAAGTACCGCTAATGTAAACAGTAGTGAAGTTAATTCTGTAGAGCATAAAATTTTACAAAGCGTTAAGCCAAATGTAGCTGCAGATACATTGTCTGAACAACATCCTACTGGTCAATGGATAAAGCAACTTGGAATGAAAACTGTTTCATGGGTAGGAGCCCATCGAGACAATCGTTTTATGGAAGGGTGTTTTG
>TARA_B110000046_G_scaffold47798_1_pt1 | contig 10970 bp, 8 predicted proteins | sample TARA_B110000046 | Tara Oceans TARA_B110000046 (sample SAMEA4397157) | marine metagenome | biome: Polar Biome; feature: [DCM] deep chlorophyll maximum layer (ENVO:01000326); material: water (ENVO:00002006), including particulate matter (ENVO:01000060) such as... | depth 40 m
TCTGACTAAGATGGCTGACGACGGGGGGAAACCGTTTCAGTTATTGAATCGTACCGCCAACAATGTCTATATAGCTCAAAGTGGTTTAGTGGGGCCAAATGGTACTGATACTCGCGCGGGTCGACCTCAATTTTCGACTTCTTCTAACGCCTATGACTTTAATGATGGTAGTGAGCTGTTAAATGTTGATCTTAGCTTCTATCAAGAAGGCGTGCGGTTGGTGAAGCGCTTTACCTTTAGCCGGACAGGTTATGACATTGCGGTTGCGTACCAGATTAACAATGGCACATCATTAGATTGGAATGCCACGTTTTATGGGCAAATTAAAAGGGATTCACATGCACCACCTGTGTCTTCGGCGGGTGTTCGTCCCTATCTTGGGGCCGCGCTGCGGGAAGAGGAGAAGAATTTCGCCAAGCATGATTTCTCTGATATGGAAGAAAAGAAAGTAGAGGGATCTATCGTTGGTGGTTGGGTGGCAATGGTGCAACATTACTTTATCAGTGCTTGGATCCCGCCAGCAGGTGACCAAAATCAATATAGCCTCCGCAAACTGCCTAGCAAGGACGTCTATCTTATGGGGTTCACTGGACAGCCGCTAACTGTTTTAGCGGGTGAAAGTGGCAGCTATGTAGCGCAGTTTTATGTTGGGCCTAAAGATCAAACTAAACTTGCAGAGCTAGCGGAATACCTGGACTTAACGGTGGACTATGGGTTTTTGTGGATGCTTGCAAAACCGATATTTTTTGTTATGAAGTGGATTCATGATGTTATCGGCAATTGGGGTTGGTCTATCATCCTGTTAACACTGGCGATAAAAATTCTCCTCTACCCGCTATCGGCGACGAGCCTTAAATCTATGGCGAAGATGCGTAATTTGCAACCTGAGATGGCGCGATTAAAGGAGCTCTATGGTGACGATCGGCAGAAGATGTCTCAGGAGTTGATGGGTTTATATAAGAAGGAAAAAGTTAATCCAGCGGGTGGGTGCTTCCCCATGCTGCTGCAAATGCCAGTGTTTCTTTCGCTGTACTGGGTACTTTTGGAATCGGTTGAAATACGGCATGCCCCTTGGATATTTTGGATTCAAGATCTATCAGCTAAGGACCCTTATTTTATTTTACCTTTGGTAATGGGCGCAAGCATGTTGTTAATGCAGAAAATGCAACCGATGCCCACAGATCCTATGCAAGCTAAAGTGATGCAAATTATGCCGATTGCTTTTACGTTTTTCTTTATGGTCTTTCCGGCAGGCTTGGTGCTTTATTGGACCATTAATAACCTGCTTTCTATGGCGCAACAGTGGTACGTTAATCGCCAGCTACTTAGCAGTGGCAAAGGCAAATAGCAGTGAACGGCAAAGCAAAAAAGGCTCCTCAGGGGGCCTTTTTTACGCCATTTTCTTTAAGGCTAGGTGATCCATGTTAAAAAATGATACGGATGTGATTGTGGCTATAGCTACAGCCCCTGGTCGCGGTGGCGTTGGGGTTGTTCGATTGTCTGGTATGGTTGATTTAAACGCCTTTTTCGTTGGGCTTTTGGCTAGGCCGGCGTTGAGTCCACGATGCGCCACGTTCTGCTCCTTTCTAGATGACCAAGGTGAGGTTATTGACCAAGGCATTGCGCTTTACTTTTCAAATCCTCACTCATTTACGGGTGAGAATGTTCTTGAATTACAGGGACATGGTGGGATGGTGGTTCTTGATAGGTTGATTGCCCGCTGTGTTGAGTTGGGGGCGCGTTTGGCAAGACCGGGAGAGTTTAGTGAACGCGCTTTTTTGAATGACAAAATGGACTTGGCGCAGGCGGAGGCTATTGCGGACTTAATCGACGCGTCTTCGATACAAGGCGCTCGATCTGCGGTACGGTCAATGCAGGGAGAGTTTTCCGTTCTTATCTGCGCGCTGGTCGAAAAATTGATAGAGCTTAGGATTCATGTTGAAGCGGCCATTGATTTTCCTGAGGAAGAGATAGATTTTCTTGCTGATGAAAGACTGTTAAAGAATCTGCAGGCCTTGGTGTCTGACCTTCGTAACGTGCTTAGTCGTGCGCAACAGGGCTCATTACTCAGGGATGGCATGACGGTGGTCTTGGTCGGCAAGCCCAATGTCGGTAAGTCTAGTCTACTTAATGCACTAGCAGGCAACGAGGCAGCGATTGTTAATCCTACTGCTGGCACTACACGAGATGTTCTACGGGAGCGAATTTTGCTTGATGGGATGCCATTAAATGTGGTGGATACGGCAGGGCTTAGGGAGACTGAAGACGAGGTTGAGCTGGAGGGGGTTCGCAGAGCATGGTTGGAGATCGAAAAGGCGGATCTGGTGATGTTGGTTGCCGATGCGACCGAAACTGATGAGCCGGATCTTCGGGCGATTTGGCCTGAGTACTTTGAACGGTTTCCGCATGTGGACCAGTCGGTGATGGTTGTGTTAAATAAGATAGATCGCTCAGGGCATAGTCCCGGGCTGGTTGAGGGCCGAGATAGAACCTTTGCCATCTCGGCCAAGGAAAAAATCGGCGTTGCTGGGCTTACGCAATATTTACAGAGGAGTGTCGGTTTTAATGGGCAGTGTGAGGGGTTATTTTTGGCGCGACGACGGCATCTTGACGCTCTCCAAAAGGCTCTTGAGCTTGTACTAGAGGGTAATAGGCAACTCGAGATAGCAGGAGCGGGAGAGTTACTTGCCGAGGATTTACGTCAAGCCCAACAACAGCTGGCAGGAATCACTGGCCAGTTCACATCAGATGACCTTTTGGGGCGTATTTTTTCCTCGTTCTGTATCGGAAAGTGACTCAATTTTTAGTCTCGGTCACCATACAGTTATTCGGTTACAGTAAATTGTTTTATAAATCGGGAAATTGATAGTTAAACACTGGTTGCAAGCTGTATACGCACAGCTTATCCACAGCCTTTGATTATTTTTCGATCAATTTTTTTTCTTGTCCTGTTGATAATAAATAAATTGAACTTTCTTAACCTGTTGATTTTTAATCATATTAATTTATTTTGAGTTTTTTTGTTATGAGGGCGCTGTGGATAAATCTGTTTTTGGCGTATAGAATGGCGCAGGCGCGGGATTATTGGCTGTGCTTGACATATGAGGCTAGGGATCGGCTATCGTCGTCTGGTCAACGACATAGATGAGGTGTGCGCAATAGAGGCGATTTGAGGTTCAGCGGTTGGAGCTCAATTGCAAGAGTGATGTGTCCATCGGTTTTTCGTGAAAGGTCTCAACAATGGGGTTTGATGTGCCGGAAGTGGTTTGGAGTCAGTGTCAAAGGCAGCTGCGCAATGAGTTGCCTGAGCAGCAGTACAATACGTGGATACGCCCGTTGGTTGTGCGCGCAGACAGCGCTCTCAACGGAGTCGTTCAGCTATTGGCCCCTAATCGATTTATTGAGGAGTGGGTGAAAAGCAAGTTTCTCGCGCGTATTCAGGATTTGTTTGGTGAGCAGGGTTGGTCTGGAGTATCACTGATTGTGTCGTGCAGTGAGCCTCGTCCGCCGGAGTTCTCTAGGGGTGCTGCTGGTCAGGTGCCACAAATATTAACCCCGCAGGTAGCGCCTGAGGCGTTTCAGCAGCAACCAGCGTTCAATGGTTCTCCTGGTCGGGTTATTAGTAATGTTCCTGCGCCTCTAACGACGTTAAAATCGGCTGCCGAGAGTAGCCTAAAAACCAATCTCAATAAAAACTTCACGTTCGATAGCTTTGTTGAAGGTAAATCTAATCAATTGGCTTTTGCGGCCGCTCAGCAGGTGGCGGAAAACCCCGGCGGGTCCTATAACCCCCTATTTATCTATGGTGGGGTGGGGCTGGGTAAGACGCATTTAATGCATGCTGTGGGTAATGCCATGCGCGAGAGGAAGCCGGATGCAAAAATTGTGTATCTGCATTCTGAACGGTTTGTCGCTGACATGGTCAAGGCGCTACAACTTAAGGCAATCGATGAATTTAAGAGCTTCTATCGGTCAGTCGATGCGTTGTTGATTGATGATATTCAGTTTTTTTCTGGGAAAGAGCGGTCGCAAGAGGAGTTTTTCCATACCTATAACGCCCTACTCGAGGGTGGTCAACAGATGATCCTAACCTGTGATCGATATCCGAAAGAAATCGACGGCGTTGAGGAGCGATTAAAGAGTCGGTTTGGTTGGGGTCTAACGGTGGCGGTGGAGCCTCCTGAGCTAGAAACTCGGGCGGCGATCTTAATCAATAAGGCAGAGCAAGCCGGCATGGCCCTATCAAAGGATGCAGCGTTCTTTATAGCGCAGCGGATTCGCTCTAATGTCCGCGAGTTGGAGGGTGCACTAAAGCGGGTTTTGGCGCATGCGCAGTTTACGGGTAGGGCTATAGATATTGATTTAATTCGTGAATCGTTAAAAGATTTATTGGCACTTCAGGACAAGCTAGTTACGATAGACAATATACAGCGCGTGGTCGCTGACTACTACAAATTGAAAATGTCTGACATGCTCTCTAAGCGTCGCAGCCGTTCCATAGCTCGACCTAGACAGGTCGCGATGTCGATTGCAAAGGAGCTAACCAATCACAGTCTTCCTGAAATTGGTGAGTCGTTTGGAGGTCGTGATCATACGACAGTTCTACATGCGTGTCGTAAGGTGAAAGAACTAGAGAGTATTGACCGCGAGGTTCAGCGCGATCTTAAGAATTTATATAGGACGCTGTCCTCTTGATCTAGCATCAGATCAATGCAGAAGAGTGAGCATTTAACCAGCCATCGAGTTTTGGAGATAGAGAATTACCATGAAATTTAGCCTGTCACGTGAAGCCTTATTATCCCCATTGCAGTTAGTTGTCGGTGTTGTAGAGCGTCGTCAAACACTGCCTATTTTGTCCAATGTTTTGTTGACTCTTGATGGTACAAGGTTATCTCTGACTGGGACGGACCTCGAAGTTGAGATTATTGGGTCTACCGAGGTTTCGGTTGCGGCGGAAGCGGGTGAAGTCACCGTGTCAGCGCGTAAATTCTTAGATATATGCCGTTCCTTGCCCGAGGGTGCTCAGGTAGATTTTTCCAGCGGCGATGGAAAGGCAATGCTCAAGAGTGGGCGCAGTAAGTTTACATTGGCGACCTTGCCGGCGAATGAGTTTCCCTCGGTTGACGAGGGTGAGAGAAGTATTGCCTTTGCAGTGCAGGGGAGTCTGTTGAAGGGATTGATTGAGGCTACGTCTTTTGCAATGGCGCAGCAGGATGTTAGGTATTATCTAAACGGTATGCTTTGGGAGCTGACGACCAATAAACTGCGGGCTGTAGCCACTGATGGACACCGCATGGCACTGTGTGACTGTATCTGTGAGGTTGAAGTGGCGGACACTATCAGTGCAATCCTTCCACGGAAAGGGATTATGGAGCTTGCTCGCTTGCTTGGGGAGGGTGAGGTTCAGGTTGCTATGGGCTCAAACCATATACGTATTACTGGCCCGGACTATTGTTTCACATCAAAGCTGGTGGACGGGGCCTACCCTGACTACGATCGCGTGTTGCCCAAGGGTGGCGATAAATTGGTGGTGGGTGATCGTGCCTCTCTCAAGCAAGCCTTCGGGCGGACGGCTATTTTATCGAATGAAAAGTACCGTGGCGTGCGTATTCTGCTCTCAAATAGCGCTATTAAGATGGTCGCTAACAATCCTGAGCAGGAGGAAGCCGAGGAAGAGGTAACCGTCGACTATCTAGGGGACGACCTTGAGATTGGCTTCAATGTGAGCTACTTGCTGGATGTGCTCAATGTTATCAAAGGCGCTGACATACGCTTTACCCTATCCGATTCTAATAGTAGTGCGCTTGTCGAGGACGCGGGCGACGGCAAGGCCGTTTACGTTGTTATGCCTATGCGGCTTTAATGCGCTCGGCACTGTCCGGCTACGCGCAGCTTTAGCTCCCCATGATACTTTCTCGTTTGGATATCCTGCAGGTAAGAAACCTGCAGGATGTTCGCGTGGTGTGCCATCCAGAAGCTAACGTAATCTATGGTGCGAACGGCAGCGGTAAGACTAGCCTGCTTGAGGCTATCTATCTGCTGGGCCGTGGGCGCTCATTTAAGCACCGCGATCTTCGCCTGGTCATTAGCGAGGGGGCTACCGAGTTAGTGGTTTCGGCCCGCGTAGAGCGTAGCCCGCCCAAGTCTGGCTATCAACTTGGCGTCAAGCGGACGGTCGCCGGGAAGTTTGAGGCCCGTCTAGACGGCGCTGCGTTGCAATCTTCAGCGCAGCTTGTTGAGGCACTCCCACTTCAGATGATCGACGCTCATAGCTTCACTTTGTTGGAGGGGGGTCCTCTCCAGAGAAGGCAGTTCTTAGATTGGGGAGTGTTCCACGTGGAACATGGCTATTCAGGGCTGTGGAAGCGATTCCAAAAAGCGTTAAAACAGCGGAATCAATTACTCCGGCATGGTAGAATAGAACAAGACTCCTTAAGCGCTTGGACTGCAGAGCTGACTCCGCTAAGTGATGAGATTACGGGGTATCGTCGAGATTATTTAGCTGAGCTTTCTCGGCACGCGCTGGAGGCTGCAGAAGGGTTTGGTGGGTTGGGTAAGGTTCAGCTAGATTACTATCAGGGTTGGCGTGATGATTGCAGCTTGGTGGAGGCCCTGGAGGCTTCAAGAGTTCGGGATATAGCAACAGGCACGACGAATGTGGGCGCTCATAAGGCTGATATTATTATTAAAGTTGATGGTGTTCCTGCGGCCGAGCGACTGTCGCGAGGACAGGTCAAGTTGTTGGTGTATGCGCTGAAGCTCGCGCAGGCGGCACATTTCAGAGAAAAGACCGGGCGCGGCTGTGTGTTTTTGCTAGATGACTTGCCTGCTGAGCTCGATTATCAGCATCGTGGTCAGGTGGTGAGTTGTTTGAATAGCTTAGAGTGTCAGTATTTTATGACGGGCGTTGACAGGAAAGACTTTGAATCGCTGGTCGACGGGATGGCTCATCAGATGTTCCACATGGAACATGGTGTTGCTTCGGAAGGTTGAATAACGGGGAAATTATTAGTTATGAGTGATGAAGCGAATTATGACTCGTCGAGCATCAAGGTGCTTAAAGGCTTAGATGCTGTCCGCAAGCGGCCCGGGATGTATATTGGTGACACCGATGACGGCACAGGGCTGCACCATATGGTCTTTGAGGTAGTCGATAACTCCATTGATGAAGCACTTGCGGGGCACTGCTCTGAAATTCGTGTGGTTATTCATCCCGATGAGTCTATCTCTGTATCAGATAATGGCCGTGGTATTCCTACGGAGATGCATGATGAAGGTGTCTCGGCAGCTGAGGTGATTATGACTGTGCTGCATGCTGGGGGGAAGTTTGACGATAATAGTTATAAGGTCTCTGGTGGCCTCCATGGGGTAGGAGTCTCGGTGGTCAATGCGCTATCTAAAAAAATGCGCCTAACTATTCGGCGTAAAGGCAAGGTTCATGAGCAAACCTATTCTCATGGAGTCCCTCAGGGGCCTTTGACCGTCATTGGTGATACTGAGGAAAGCGGTACGGAGGTGTTTTTTTCTCCCTCAGAAGGCACTTTTACCAACATTAAATTCCATTTTGACCAGCTGGCGAAACGCTTACGCGAGCTGTCATTTCTTAATTCAGGGGTCCGCATAGTATTACACGACGAGCGAACGGCTAAGGAAGAAGCTTTTGCCTATTCCGGGGGCTTGAGCGCTTTTGTTGAGTACCTCAACACCAATAAGACTACAGTTAATAAAATTATGCATTTTAACTCTGATCGCGAAGATGGCACCAGCGTTGAGGTGGCACTGCAGTGGAATGATGGTTACCAAGAAAACATTCTCTGCTATACCAATAATATTCCTCAGCGTGACGGCGGCACCCATCTGGCAGGTTTCCGGTCGGCCCTAACGCGAGGTCTAAATACCTATATCGAGAAAGAGGGTATTAATGGTAAATCCAAGGTTAATACTACTGGCGATGACGCCCGTGAGGGGCTTACCGCGATCGTCTCGGTCAAGGTTCCGGACCCTAAGTTTTCTTCTCAGACAAAAGACAAGTTGGTGAGTTCCGAGGTAAAGGCGGCTGTTGAGCAGGAGATGGGCAGTAAGTTTACCGATTACCTGATGGAATTCCCCCAGGAAGCTCGGAGTATCGTCAATAAGATGATCGACGCAGCACGGGCACGTGAAGCTGCCCGCAAGGCGCGTGAAATGACTCGCCGGAAAGGAGCGCTGGATATCGCAGGGCTCCCAGGGAAGTTAGCCGATTGCCAAGAGAAAGATCCGGCTCTGTCCGAGCTATACCTAGTGGAGGGTGATTCTGCTGGCGGCTCCGCGAAACAGGGTAGGGCACGTAAGACGCAGGCGATTTTGCCTCTTAAAGGTAAGATTTTGAATGTTGAAAAGGCTCGCTTTGACAAAATGCTCTCAAGCGTGGAAGTAGGTACCCTGATCACCGCTTTGGGTTGCGGTATTGGCACTGAAGAATTCAACCTTGCTAAATTACGTTATCACACTATTGTCATTATGACCGATGCGGATGTTGATGGTTCTCATATTCGCACGCTCCTACTGACGTTCTTCTTTAGGCAGATGCGGGCGTTGGTTGAAAACGGGCACATTTATATCGCGCAGCCGCCACTGTATAAGGTGAGTAAGGGTAAAAATGAGCAGTATGTGAAGGATGATGCCGCACTTTTGGTATACCTAACCCAGAAGGCTCTCGAGAGCGCTAGCTTGCATGTTAATGCCAGTGCGCCGGCTCTTCAGGGTGCGGCGCTGGAAGCTCTTGTTGCGCAGTATAGGCACGTTGATCGCCTCATGGATAGAATGTCTCTAGTGTACTCGCGTAAAGTGCTTGAATCACTGGTTTACATCAGTGGTTTAGATAGTGCGGCTTTGATAGTAAAGGATCAGGTTGAAAGCTGGGGTCTTGAGCTTCAGGAGAAGCTAAATGAAGAGGACAACGGCACCCACCGCTACCGGGTCAGCGCAAAAGAGGACAAAGAACGCAATATCTTCGTGCCGAATATTGAAACTACCGCTCATGGCGTCCCTCATTATCACAGCCTTAGCAGAGACTTTTTTGAGTCTAGCGAATACAGTGCCTTGGTTGACCTCGGTAAGACGTTGCAGGGTCTTTTAGAAGAGGATGCCTACGTGCAGAGAGGAGAGCGCAACCAGCCGGTCGAGAGCTTTAAGGAGGCCCTAGATTGGTTGATGACGGAATCACGTCGCGGTATCAACACGCAGCGGTATAAGGGTTTGGGTGAGATGAACCCAGAGCAACTCTGGGACACCACTATGGATCCTGCCAGCAGGCGCATGCTTCTGGTGACAATCGAAGATGCGATAGCCGCTGATCTGATGTTTACCACGTTAATGGGTGACCAAGTTGAGCCGAGGCGTGAATTTATTGAAACAAACGCGCTATCTGTGATGAATCTGGATATCTAATGCCTGCTAGACCTGCTGCCGAAAGCGTGTATCCGCAGGTGACGGTTGTTGCCGACGGTGCGCATTATTGCGAGGGCCGTGCTTTGGGGCGTAGAGCATTGCCTTCAATTTCTGATATTGTCACTACGTGCCAGCTAATGGCGCTGTACCGACGACGGAACGACTTTCGTTAAAAACGGCGTGGACATGATATGGGCGTAGTAAACGTCGGCATGACCACTCAGCTAAGCGGGCAAGCATGTTCTGGCACCTTGTTTTTATGGACCTATAACAGATTATCGAGCCATGTAAATCCATTTTCTTGCCCGTTCGGTCAGGTCACGGGGGGAGCCGCTGGCGGTATCAATCTGTGGGCCTATCTGCAGTCGAATGGTGCCCGAGCGTTTTAAGAGACTTTGATGTACCCAATATTTACCGGCATCGTGGGCTACCGGGAGGATCGGCACTGAGGCTTTTTTAGCAATTGCAGCACCACTGCTTTTGAATCCGCCTAGCTTCTCGGGGTTACCTCTAGTCCCCTCAGGGTAAATCACGATTCTGTTACCCTCCATGAGTCGGCGCTGGCCATGCTTCAAAATGGACCTAAAGGCCGCAGCTGGATTGTTTCGCTCAATGGCGATAGGCCGCATAAAATACAGACTCCAACCAAATATTGGGATCCATAGTAGTTCACGTTTTAAGATCATACTTGCTGGTTGAAAAAACCACTGCATAAAGAAACCGTCCCAGGTACTCTGATGATTGCTCAGTATCACACAGGGGCCGTCAGGGATATTTTCCTCTCCAGTTACCTTCACATCGATGTTACAGACAACCCATAACCAACCCAGTATTAGGCGGTTACCGTAGGTGGTGATCCGCTGTAAAAGAGGAAATGGCAAAAATGCAAAGACACAGCAGATGAAACTACTAACCACTACAATGATGCCAAAGCCGGCATAAAATAGTAGGGCTCTAAATAATTGTCGAATCCTTACGAACAATGACATCCTGTTGTCCCACTCCTTTAGATCATTTAGCCGGCACTAGTTGAGAGATATCAGCCACCCCAATAAATAGTTGCTGCAAACTGTACAGCAGCGCGAGGCGATTATTTCGCACAGCGCTGTCATCAGCCATTACCATGACGTCGTCAAAAAACGTATCAACGGGTTCCCGGAGTAGTGCCAGTTTCTGTAGTACTTGGTTGTACTCTCTTTGCGCTAGCATTGGGGTGACCAACAAGGCTAAAGACTCTATGTCTGCCGCCAATTTTTTCTCCGCGGCGTCCTCAAGAAGGTCTAAATTTACCCCAGGGGGAATCTTATCAGCAAGCTGTTTAGTTAGAATATTGGAGACCCGTTTATTGGCGGCTGCCAGTGCCACAGCCTCAGGTAACAGCGTGAACTGATGGACGGCTAAGACCCGTGCATTAATATCGAGTGGGTTTGACAGATTTAATGCAGCCACAGACGCAAACACTTCCGCGGCCATTCCCTCGTCTCGGTACCAAGTTTTAAAGCGCTCAATAATGTAAGTAAGTACTTGCACCTTGAGTTCGC
>TARA_B110000046_G_C13025717_1_pt1 | contig 10957 bp, 13 predicted proteins | sample TARA_B110000046 | Tara Oceans TARA_B110000046 (sample SAMEA4397157) | marine metagenome | biome: Polar Biome; feature: [DCM] deep chlorophyll maximum layer (ENVO:01000326); material: water (ENVO:00002006), including particulate matter (ENVO:01000060) such as... | depth 40 m
TGCAACACTTTCCGTAGATGCAACCAGTGGTGAGAAGCACCTGCGTCACCATGTGACTGCAGATGGTTTTTACCGTGGCGCTAAAGTCGTTGAGACAAACGCTGGGTAACTGAAAGATCTCTTTGGCAAATTCTCCTAGAATTGCCGTTGACGCTATGGGTGGGGACGTAGGTCCCCGCGTTGTAGTCGCCGCGCTTATCATGTCGCTTCGTAAGCACCCTAGTGCGTCTGCGCTTGTCTTTGGTGACCTGCAAAAGGTGACAGAAGAGCTAGGAGTCTGCAGTGATAGGCGTCTACTTAATCGTGTTGAGGTTCGGCACTGTGATCAAGTGGTTGGCGACGAAGATAAACCTTCATTAGTTCTACGCCATAAGCAAGACTCTTCTATGGGTCTTGCGCTTAAAGCTGTGGCCGATGGAGAGGCGCATGCCTGCATAAGCGCCGGTAATACGGGCGCGCTCATGGCGCTTGGCCTTGTCCGCTTAAAAACCCTTCCTGGAATTTCACGCCCGGCAATATGCGCAACCTTTCCGACCGCATTGGGTCGGTCTTATATGCTTGATCTTGGCGCGAACGTTGGTTGTTCGCCTCGACAACTACATCAGTTTGCTCTGCTAGGCTCGCTCACGGCTCAGGCGGTAGGCAATATTGCAGCACCGATAGTACGCCTGGTAAATGTGGGTGAAGAGTTGACCAAAGGAGGCGACAATATTGTCCAGACTGCCGCCCTGCTAGCGGCAGACCCTGCGCTTAATTATCAAGGTTATGTGGAAGGGGATGGTATTTTTAAAGGTACTACTGACGTGGTGGTATGTGACGGCTTTACCGGTAATGTAGCAGTCAAAACCAGCGAAGGTGTGGCTGCAATGATAAATGGGATGTTTAAAGAGCTTCTGGCAAGCAGCTGGACTGCGCGTATGGGCGCCTTTTTAATGCGTCGTAAATTTCTTGAGCTTAAAGCGCGACTCGACCCTGCCTTTCACAATGGCGCCTATTTACTTGGCTTGAACGGAGTCGTTATAAAAAGTCATGGCGGCGCATCTGAAAAAGCCTTTGGTCATGCAATAGACGTGGCCATAGAGGCAGCAAAGCACAATCTGCCCAGAGTTTTGTCACCTATACTGCAACGCAAAATGGACAACGAGATTAAATAGAGGATCTATGAACAGTAATTTAGCACTTGTATTCCCCGGCCAGGGGTCACAAAAAATTGGTATGCTAGCCGACTTGGCTTCTGATAATCCTCTTGTTGAAGAAACCTTTGCCGAGGCCTCACAGGTGCTAGGCTATGACGCCTGGGCAATGGTGCAAGAGGGTGAGCAGGAGGCGATTAATTTAACCGAACGCACCCAGCCAATCCTTTTAGCCAGCAGCGTTGCCATATGGCGTCTGTGGCAACAAAAGGGCGGTCCAATGCCCGCTCAGATGGCAGGCCATAGTCTTGGCGAATGGTCAGCGCTAGTGTGTTCAGGGGTTTTAGCCTTTGCTGATGCTGTTAATATAGTGCGCGCTCGCGGCGCCTACATGCAGCAAGCCGTGCCCGTAGGCGTGGGTGCAATGGCCGCTATTTTAGGTGTCTCTGACACGCTCATTTTAGAGGCCTGTGACAGCGCACGACAGGGTAGTGTCGTTGATGCAGTAAATTTTAACGCGCCGGGGCAGGTGGTTATTGCAGGCTCTTCAGCAGCGGTTGACCGGGCCATTGAAATCTGCAAACAAGCAGGCGCCAAGCGAGCTATGACATTACCCGTTAGCGCACCATTTCACACCTCGCTAATGCAACCAGCCGCAGAGCAGTTAGCTGGATTAGTCAACCAGACTGAGTTTAGTAAGCCACTAATTCCGGTGTTGCATAATGTCCATGCTCAGGCTGAAGCAGACCCAGCTGCCATTAAGGGATTGATGTTAGAGCAAATATACAAACCAGTAATGTGGGTGAACTGTATTGAGGGGCTGAAGTCCAATGGAGCACAAATATTTATCGAGTGCGGCCCTGGTCGGGTATTGAATGGTCTGACCAAGCGAATTGATCGCAATCTCACGTCTTTTTCTACAGACGATGTAGCAAGTCTTGAAAACGCGCTGACGTCTGTCTAGGTCCGCACAACAAACAACAGGAGAACACGATGAGTGTTGAACAAAAGGTCGCCCTAGTAACTGGCGCGAGCCGGGGCATTGGAGCTGCTATAGCAGATGATTTAGGCACCTTAGGTCATATTGTTATTGGTACTGCTACCACCGAAGCGGGGGCTGAAAAAATCAGTCAGCGTTTGGCATTAAAAAACATAGCTGGGCGCGGAATAGTGTTAGACGTAACCGATTTGGGCTCGATTGATAGTGTTTTAAAAGCCATTATCCAAGAGTTTGGCGCCCCAACTATATTGGTTAACAATGCAGGTATTACCAAAGACAATATCCTTATGCGTATGAAAGAAGACGAGTGGATCGATGTGGTTAATACCAACCTAACCTCTGTGTTTCGCCTAGCTAAAGCATGTGTGCGCCCTATGACTAAAGCCCGCTGGGGCCGCATTATTAATATTAGCTCAGTAGTCGGTTCAATGGGCAATGGCGGCCAGACTAACTACTCGGCCAGCAAAGCCGGCGTTGAAGGTTTTGCTCGGGCACTGGCTAAAGAACTGGGCTCGAGAAGTATCACTGTCAATACAGTTGCACCTGGTTTTATTGATACAGATATGACCAAAGACCTCCCCGACGCGAATAAAAACGCTATGCTTACACAAATTCCGTTGGCTCGTTTGGGCGCGCCTGAAGAGATAGCTGCAGTCGTAAGCTTTCTCGCCAGTGATGCTGCAGGTTACATTACAGGCGAAACCATTCATGTAAATGGCGGCATGTATATGGCTTAAACCACTGATTTTAAAGGTTATTTAACCTTTTTTGAAATGGGCACTAGCATTTTTTTATTTGTAAGGTAAAATGCCCGCCCTAAAACACAGATTATCGTTATCTGGCAAGTGTTAGTCAGATTACACACTTATACCCGACCCCTTTAAAGGAGTAGAAGTACGATGAGCAACATCGAAGAACGCGTTATAAAAATGGTTGCAGAGCAACTAGGTGTAAAAGAAGAAGATGTGAAGACAACTTCATCTTTTGTTGAAGATCTTGGCGCAGACTCTCTGGATACAGTTGAGCTCATCATGGCTTTGGAGGAGGAGTTTGACGCTGAAATTCCTGATGAAGACGCAGAGAAGATTGCCACAGTTCAGGATGCCATTAGCTATATCACAGCAAACGGCTGATTTTAGATTGCAGAAAAAACCGCTCCAATTGGGGCGGTTTTTTTATGGGTGAAAGTTTTGTTTAATGGTGCTATGAAAAAACATAGTTTTATCGGCAGTATCGATGGCGTAATGAGTTCTAGCGACTTGCTATCAGAGCGAGGGCTGGCCTATGGCCATGGGCTATTTGAAACCATGCGCCTGCACAAAGGCGAGCTGCCACTGCGCAGCTGGCATCTTGAGCGGCTAATGCGCGATGCAGCTATTTTGAGTATTCCTGTTCAATTATCCGCTGTCGAGCAGCACATCAATAACTTCCAGCAGCACCTAAGGAAGCAACATGTTGATCATGGGGTCGTTAAACTTATTGTGACCGCGGGTGTTGGTGGGCGCGGTTACAAAAATCCGGTAAGGATTAGCCCGAAAATTATCTGTCTCTACAGTGATCTTCCCCAGTTTAACCGTCAGGGCGTCCACCTTTGGCAGTGCGAATATCGACTACCGAGCAACCCGGTTCTGTCCGGTATCAAACATCTCAATCGACTCGATCAGGTGATGGCGCGCAATGAATGGACCGACGAGTTTTACGCCGACGGCCTAATGTTCGATCAATGCAATCATTTGATTGAAACCACATCGGCAAATATTTTTCTGCACAGCCCAAAGCTGGGATGGATAACACCGGATCTGAACAGTGCTGGAGTGTCTGGCGTGATGCGCGCGTTACTTCTAATGGAACTATTTCCGCATCTGGGCATAGGGGTCACAGCTGGTGAGATCTCCGCCGAGCAGTTACTTGGCTGTGATCATATGTTTACCTGCAATGCCGTGCGCGGCATTACACCAGTGCTGGGCTTTAGCTACGATCGAAATCTAGTGACTTTAGCTATCGGTAACGAGATAAAAATGCTTCAATCTGCATTAACTGATCACTATCCCTGCTTTAAATGATTAAACCTACATTACGACTGGCTATATTCTGCGTACTCGTTATAACAATGGCTGGATTTTGGTTGTTGAGTTTTGCCCATCAGCATCTGGACCGACCAGTCGTATTGACGCAGGACAGATCTATGGTTTGGACTGTCGACAAAGGCAGCAGTCTTAGCCGAGTGACGCGGCAGCTTTATAAACAAAATATTATCTCTCACCCTCGAGTCCTCACTATTTACGGTAGGTTAGCAGATCGTATCGCGATTCAGGCTGGTAGCTATCGTATTGAGCCCAGTGATACCGCTCGAACGCTGCTGGATAAATTTCATAATGGCGATGTTATTTTGCATCAAATTACCTTTCCAGAGGGTTGGTCATTTGCCCAATGGCTAGCGCATCTAGCCAAGGTGAAGCAATTTAGCAAGTCAGCTGCGGCCGGTAGAGAGGCAATCTTAGAGGCCGCAGGCCTCGAACTTGCGCATCCAGAGGGATGGTTTTTTCCCGATACCTACCGTTACAGTGCCTCCGATACACTGACTGATATTCTTAGGCAGGCACATCGGCAGATGCGTCAGATTCTACAAAGAGCCTGGGAGGGCAGGGATGTGGGATTACCCTATGATTCGCCCTATGAGGCGCTGATAATGGCCTCGATTATCGAAAAAGAGACCGGTGTGGCCAGTGAGCGTCCTGAGATAGCCGGGGTGTTTGTGCGTCGCCTGCAAAGACCTATGCGCCTACAGACTGATCCCACGGTTATCTATGGGTTAGGGGATGCCTATAAAGGTAATATAACACGGAAGCATTTACGCCAACGCACGGCCTACAATACTTATATGATTAATGGCTTACCGCCCACGCCTATCGCGATGCCCAGTGAGGCAGCGATCGAAGCAGCAGTGCACCCACTGCCGGGTAGTAGCCTATATTTTGTAGCCCGGGGCGATGGCAGCCATTATTTTTCTGACAGCCTTGAGGAACATCTCCAAGCAGTCAGGCGATATCAAATTAAGCGGCGGTCCCAGAATTACCAATCTGCGCCGTCCATAAAACAGCAACGTCAGTAAGGCGAAATGTAAATGCGCGGTAAATTTATCACCATTGAAGGCACTGAAGGGGTGGGTAAAACCACCAATATCGAGTTTATTCAGTCCTGGTTAGAGAACAAAAAACGGGAATTCATCTGTACTCGCGAACCCGGTGGTACTCCTTTGGCAGAACAGATACGTGAGTTGCTTCTCGCACCAAGGGAGGAGTTGGTGTCAGGTACCGCCGAGTTACTTCTTATGTTTGCCGGACGAGCTCAGCACTTGCATCAGGTAATTGAACCAGGGCTTGCTAAGGGGGCATGGATACTCTGTGATCGCTTTACTGATGCCACCTACGCCTATCAGGGTGCCGGACGCAATTTGGGTACCGAGCTTATCGGTCAGCTAGAAATGTTAGTGCAGAACGGCTTGAGGCCGGATCTTACCCTGATTTTGGATATTCCTGTGGCTATAGGTCTTAAACGTGCGAGCGAACGCAGTGAACCAGATCGCTTTGAACAAGAACAGATCGCGTTTTTTGAACGAGTACGTCAGGGTTACCTCAGTATTGCCCAGGCGGACCCTGATCGCTGTGTGGTTATCGACGCCTCTGCACCATTGGACGCTGTGCAGCGCCAAATCAGTGTGGCATTAGAGACATTTTGGGTCTCTTCTAAGGAACCGAGTTAATGGAGGTGGCTCAATCACTATCACTGAGTCTTCCGTACCCCTGGCATGCATCGGTGTGGGGCAACTTTAATCAAGATATAGAGCAGGGTCGCCTGGCGCATGCGCTTATGCTCAATGGCCCCAAAGGCATCGGTAAGAAGCGCCTAGCTCTGGCATTGGCTCAGCGCTTGTTATGCACAGCCCAGATGAGTAAATACGCCTGTGGGTCCTGTAAGAGCTGCCAGTTGTTACTGGCGGGCAACCATCCTGACTTAAGCGTTCTTGAGCCAGAGGAAGAAGGTAAAAAAATACTTATCGAGCCGGTGCGAAAACTGTGCACGTTACTTAACAAAACCGCGCAGCAGGGCGGCTGGAAAGTAGCCGTTATTATGCCTGCTGAGTCGATGAATATAAGCGCCTCAAACGCGCTGCTAAAAAGTCTTGAAGAGCCACAGGGTAATACGCTGCTGATTTTGGTGGCTCACCGCCCAGGGATGGTGTCGGCAACCATACGCAGTCGATGTCAAAAGACCAATCTGGCGCTACCAGACCATAAACTTGCGATCGCGTGGTTAACCGAGATAACCGCTAATAGTAAAGAGTCGGAGGCCACATTAACTGTATCTAATGGCAGGCCTCTATTGGCGTTGGAGTATCTGCAAAGCGATAGTCTAGCGGCCCGACGTAAGTTTGAAGATATGCTGGATACTCTGCGGCGTGGTGATATATCAGCACTTGATGCGGCGCAGCAGTGCCACAAACAAAATACAGACCTTATGCTGGGCTGGTTTATGGATTATGTGTATCGGCTGGCAACAGGCGAATTACAAAACAATCCCAATCCATGGCTATTTGATTTTTCCGACAAACTGCGCAGCGCTCGGGGTTGGATTTTATCTGGCTCTAATCCTAATCCGCAATTACTCTGGGAAGAACTTTTTATGGACTGGTTGCAGGTATTTCGCCGCAGGAGTTAAGCGCTGTGTGCTAATGTTCTTATAAAGCATGTTTAGCATGGCCTATAGGGACGTAGGAGGGATCACAGTGGCGGAGACAGGATTTAGTGACGGCGAAGAGAGTGTTTTAACTCTCCATCTTAAAAATGAAACTGAGTTGTATGCGCATTACATGTCGTTTGTTCAGGGAGGGGCTATTTTTGTACCGACTAAAACATCTCGCGAGCTGGGCGATAACTTTTTCTTCGTACTCAGCACCTATCTGCAGGTCGATCCTATCCCCATCTCAGGGGCAGTGGTTTGGATTACACAAATGGGCTCTAGCAGTTCGAAAAAAGAAGGTGTTGGCGTGCAGTTTACTGGAGAGCAGGCAGCGCTTAAAATGCAGATCGAACAGGCGTTAACTGGTACGGCTAATTATCATCCGACCCTAACAATTTAAGAACCAATAACAAGAAAATTCATATTATGCTGGTAGATTCTCATTGCCATCTCGACCATTTAGCATTGGATGACCGAGAGGGCGGCCTCAGTGCAGTAATAGCAGATGCCAAGGCCAAAGGTATTACCCAATTTTTAAGTGTTGCCGTTGATCTGGCTAGCTCCGCGTCTCTGGTTGAATTGACCGCACAGTACAGCCACGTCTACTCGTCCGTTGGCGTGCACCCTTTACAGAAAATCACCCAGCCGGTGCCGACCGTTGAACAGCTCGTCTCTCTGGCCGCGGCCGCAAGAGTCGTGGCTATCGGCGAAACTGGATTAGACAACTTTTATAGCGCGAAAACGCTAAAATGGCAGCGCGAGAGCTTCGTTAACCATTTATTGGCGGCTCAGCAGACTGCTAAGCCAATTATTATTCATACCAGAGATGCCCGTGACGAAACTATTGATTTACTGCGCGAGTATCGCCTGGCAGCGGGCGGGGTAATGCATTGTTTTACCGAGACTTGGGAAATGGCTCAGGCGGCTATAGAGCTGGGATTCTATATTTCTTTCTCTGGGATTGTAACCTTTAACAGTGCGGCAGATCTGCGCGAAGTTGCTAAAAAGGTACCTCTTGACCGGATTCTAGTCGAGACCGATTCACCCTGGCTGGCGCCAGTGCCTCATCGAGGCAAACAAAATGAGCCTCAATATGTTCGTGAAGTGGCTCAGTGCATTGCCGATCTGCGAGGCATTAGCCTTGATCGGTTAGCTCAAACCACCACGCAAAATTTTCACCGGCTATTTAACATACCTAATCTGCAATAATTCGCTAGAATAGCCTTCTAAAGAGAGAGAATCATATGTCCGAGCTAAAAACTCCAACATCGCCATTTATCATTAGAACCTTTCCCGTTGGCCCACTGCAATGTAACTGTTCGGTGATCGGCGATAGCGTATCGGGAAAAGCCTTGGTGATCGATCCAGGTGGTGATGCCGAGTATATTTTAGGGTTGCTTAAAGAACTAAAGCTCACCGTTGTCGGTATTATTCATACTCATGCTCATCTGGATCATATTCTCGCCTCTGGTGAAATCAAAGCGGCTACAGGTGCACCTATCTATCTTCATGAGGGTGATAAGTTTCTCTGGGATATGGTCGAAGAGCAGTGTCTACGCTTTGGTGTGCCCAAAGTTGTGCTGCCAGAGCCAGATCATTTTATGCATGACGATCAGGATTTAAATTGCTGTGGCGGTGTGGCTATTCACACGCCAGGGCATACGCCTGGGTCAATCAGCTTTTGGTTTGAAGAGTATAAAACCCTGATTGCTGGCGACACCCTATTTCAAGGTAGTATTGGTCGTACCGATCTGCCTGGCGGTAATTTTGATCAGATTATTACCTCTATAAAAGAACGTATCTACAGTCTCGATGATGAGGCGGTCGTGGTCACAGGTCATGGTCCAAGCACTAGCATTGGCCATGAAAAAACCAGCAATAGCTTTATTCGAGCCTAAAAAAGGAACCCCAATGAAACAACAACTAGCGACCATGCTGCAGCTGCAGGGCGATATGAACACCAAGGTCCACAGTCAATGGCAGGAGCAAGAGTTTGAATGGTACCGCGCCATTTGGGTTGAGTGCGCAGAGCTACTCGATCACTATGGATGGAAATGGTGGAAAAAACAGACCCCAGACGTTGATCAAATTGCACTCGAGCTTGTCGACATTTGGCACTTTGGACTCAGCCTGCTGCTGCTTAAAGGGAACTCTGTTGAGCAGATAACTGATCAGGTGGCTAAAGAGTTTGCAGAGCCTCAGCCCAGCGGTGACTTTGCCGCAGATCTAGAAGATTTTACCGAACAGACCCTGGCTACCCAAGATTTTGATATCGCCGGCTTTGCCCGCCTAATGCAGGGCATCAATATGGATTTTGAAACGCTTTACATTGGTTATGTGGGTAAGAACGTTCTCAACTTCTTTCGTCAGGACAATGGTTACAAAGATGGCAGTTATCACAAGCAGTGGGGCGGTATTGAAGACAATGAACATCTAGTGGAGATAGTAGGGCAACTGGATACATCCTCGGTAACCTTTAAAGATGACCTCTATAGCCGCATGCAAGAGACCTATAAAAGACTTTGCAGCTAGACCCTTTATAGGCTTCGTCAATAGTATTTATTCGTAGTTGCAAAGATGCATTTTTCTGTGACTGCACTATAATACCGGCCGATTCCAACACTCATATACATTACCCAATTTTATGGAGATACATTGTGACTTCACCAGTTCGCGTTACAGTTACAGGTGCAGCAGGCCAAATTAGTTATTCACTGCTGTTCCGCATTGCCTCTGGAGAAATGCTTGGCACCAACCAGCCGGTTATTTTGCAGATGCTTGAAATTACACCTGCTCTTGCAGCTCTCAAAGGTGTAGCAATGGAATTGGAAGACTGTGCATTTCCGCTGCTTGCCGGAATGGTATGTACTGACGATGCGGCCGTTGCATTTAAAGACTCAGATTACGCATTGCTGGTTGGCGCACGGCCACGTGGCCCAGGTATGGAGCGTAAAGATTTGCTCGAAGCTAACGCAGCAATTTTCTCTGCTCAGGGTAAAGCGCTTAATGACAATGCCTCTAAAGACATCAAAGTTTTGGTTGTAGGCAATCCAGCCAACACCAACTCATTGATTGCCCAGCGTAACGCACCGGATATTAACCCGCGTCAATTTACCGCCATGACCCGCCTTGATCACAATCGCGCCATGAGCCAGATTGCCAATAAAACCGGTACTACCATTAACGATGTTACCCACATGACAATCTGGGGCAATCATTCAGCAACGCAGTACCCAGATCTACACGAAGCGAAGATCAACGGTAAGCCTGCTATAGATATGGTCGATCAAGCTTGGTATGAGAGCGATTTTATACCGACAGTTCAGCAGCGCGGAGCCGCTATTATTGCCGCACGTGGTGCCTCGAGCGCTGCATCAGCAGCTAATGCAGCAATAGCTCATATGCGCAGTTGGGCGCTGGGTACTGCCGATGGTGACTGGGTTAGCATGGGCGTTTATAGCGATGGTAGCTATGGTATTGCTGAAGGTCTGATCTATTCATTTCCCTGCGTTTGTAAAGATGGTGACTGGCAAATTGTCCAGGGGTTAGAGATTAATGATTTCTCCCAAGGCAAGATGTCGGCGACTGAGCAAGAACTAACAGAAGAGCGCGATGCAGTGCAGCATTTACTCCCTTAAGCTGCGTTAACTGTATTAAAAAAGGCCGCTCAGTTGACCTGTGCGGTCTTTTTTTGTGTGGTAAAACAATAAAGCAGGCAGATCAACAAAACAGCCGTGCTTTTTGTAGCTGAAGTTAGATAAAATTTGCTAAAGTGCGCTCAGCTTTTTTAAAGTATGATTTGCAACCACCCCGAAATTTGATGAGGAGTACTACGTGGCATTTGCTAAAGTTGGAAATAAGGCCCCAGCCTTCTCGCTGTTAAACCAGCGTGGCGAAAAAGTTAGCCTTAATCAGTTCCGAGGAAGCAAGAATGTCGTGGTGTATTTTTACCCCAAAGCCATGACTCCAGGCTGCACTGTGCAAGCCTGCGGTATTCGTGATACCCGCGCTGAGTTTGCCGCGCTGGATACAGAGGTTATTGCTATCAGCCCTGACTCTGTAGATCGTCTGGTCAAGTTTGAAG
>TARA_B110000046_G_scaffold167154_1_pt1 | contig 10957 bp, 6 predicted proteins | sample TARA_B110000046 | Tara Oceans TARA_B110000046 (sample SAMEA4397157) | marine metagenome | biome: Polar Biome; feature: [DCM] deep chlorophyll maximum layer (ENVO:01000326); material: water (ENVO:00002006), including particulate matter (ENVO:01000060) such as... | depth 40 m
CAAACTCTTGTGTTTCGGTCATGGAAGGAAACGAACCAGTGGTTATAGCGAATTCGGAAGGAAAAAGAACGACACCTTCTGTTGTTGCTTTTGTTGAGGGCGGTGAGCGCAAAGTGGGTGATCCGGCAAAAAGACAAGCAATTACGAATCCAACCAAAACAATATACTCTATCAAGAGATTTATGGGTTCTAGCTTTGACGATTGCAAACTAGAGATATCAAGAATGCCATATAAAGTGGTGAAGGGAGAAAACAATACGCCGCGTGTCGCTATAGATGACCGGAAGTATTCTCCGCAAGAAATTTCAGCAATTATATTGCAGAAAATGAAAAAGACCGCTGAAGATTATTTAGGTCATGAAGTTTCAGAGGCTGTAGTTACAGTTCCTGCTTACTTTAATGACTCTCAGCGTCAAGCTACAAAAGAAGCAGGTGAGATTGCAGGCTTGACTATTAAAAGAATCATCAATGAGCCAACGGCAGCTGCTTTAGCTTATGGTTTAGATAAAAAAGGAATTGATCAAAAGATCGTTGTTTTTGACTTCGGTGGCGGAACTCATGATGTTTCTATCCTTGAGTTGGGTGATGGCGTTTTTGAAGTGCTTTCAACTGACGGTGATACACATCTTGGTGGCGATGACGTTGATGAGACGATCATTAGCTGGTTGGTTGATGAATTTAAGAAGGACGAAGGTTTGGATTTACGTCAAGACCCAATGGCTCTTCAGCGTTTAAAAGAAGCTGCAGAAAAAGCTAAAATTGAATTATCTTCTACTACGTCAACTGAAATAAACTTGCCGTATATCATGCCAGTAGACGGTATTCCAAAGCATTTGGTTCGCACACTACAACGTTCAAAATTCGAGCAATTGATTTCAGAAATTGTTGAAAGAACGATAGCTCCATGTAGATCAGCTCTTAAAAATGCAGGTTTAACCGCGGCAGATATTGACGAAGTAATTATCGTTGGTGGGTCAACAAGAATGCCTGTGATTCAAGATGCTGTTAAAAATTTCTTCGGTAAAGCTCCATCAAAGGGTGTTAATCCAGATGAGGTTGTTGCAATTGGAGCAGCAATTCAAGGTGGTGTATTAACGGGTGAAGTAAAAGATGTTCTTTTATTGGATGTAACTCCTCTTTCCCTTGGAATTGAAACTATGGGCGGAGTGTTTACAAAATTAATTGAATCAAACACAACTATTCCAGCTAAGAAGTCTGAGGTTTTCTCAACGGCTTCCGATAACCAACCTTCAGTGGACATACATGTCCTTCAAGGAGAGCGGTCAATGGCGAATGACAACAAATCTCTAGGTAGATTCCAGTTGAGTGATATTCCAGCAGCACAAAGAGGTGTTCCTCAAATTGAAGTAACTTTCGATATTGACGCGAATGGGATCATGAATATTTCAGCTAAAGATAAAGGAACAGGAAAAGAGCAGTCTATTAAAATTGAAGCTTCTTCTGGATTGTCTGATGATGAAATCAAAAGAATGAAAGCTGAAGCAGAAGCAAATGCGGATGCCGATCAGAAAATGAAAGAAGAGGTTGAGCTTGTTAATAAAGCAGATTCTACAATATTTCAAACTGAGCGTCAAATAAAAGAGTACGGCGATAAGTTACCGGCTGATAAAAAGCAACCTATCGAAGATGCATTAGCTGAATTGAAGAAAGAATTTGAAGCTAAGAATATGGAGAACCTAGAGCCAGCAATGGAGAAGTTAAACACCGTTTTTCAAGCAGCTTCTCAAGAAATGTATAATGCAACAAATCAAGAAGGTGCAGATGCAGCTCAGCCTCAAGGTGAGGGTGAAGGAGCCGAAAATGCGCAGGATGAAGTAACTGACGTCGACTTCGAAGAGGTCAGTGATAAAAAGTAATAACGCGTTATAGTTTAATCGTAAGCGAATAGTAAAAGGCACCTTCGGGTGCCTTTTTAGATTTGTATAACTTCGGATAACAGTTGAATGTTGTCCGCTTTGAAAAAGTCATGTCCGCATGCTATTTCTTCCAGCGCATTTGGTTTTTCTAATTGGCTTAAGAATTCAATGGCCTGCTTGGTTCTGATCACTTGATCATATTTTCCCATAATAATTTTAAAGGAGAAATTATTGGTTTCGATTGCAAGCGCAATTGAAGAAATAGTTGGCCTTATTTTTCTAAACCCTCTCCAAGTAATGGATGCTCTTTTAAAGACCTCTTTATTACTTGCAAATAATTGAATGAAAGCAAATACTTTTGGCCGAATGAGTTTAAGTTTTAAACCGATTCTCGCAAATTTGATAAACGATTCCGGATTATTTTCCCATGATTTGAATAATTTTCGTGCAAATTTGTTTCTCGAGGCCCTATTGTAAAAGCTATCGTTGTCCATTCCATCTGGAGAAATGAGATGAACTGTTTTTATCCGACTTTGGTAAAGCGGCAATAATGTTAGAACGAACCTCCCGCCTTGAGAGAAGCCAATGAAATTGAAACGATTTATTGATTCTCGGTCTAATATTTTCTGAAAAAGCCGATCAAACTCATCGATAGTAAGCGGGTTGTTTTCCACTCTATGTTCAGGAAAAAAAGACTTCCCATGGTGGGGGAGTACCAACAGAATTAATTTTCGATTTCTTTTTTCTAAGAAAAGAAAGTCATTCACATCTCTTCCATGTCCATGAATGCAGATAATAATATCTTCCCCTTTACCCTGTGTATAGTACTCAAGGCTTACATTCTCTTCTTTAACTTTATAAGAATTCATTCTCAACGAATTTAATCGATATGTTCCTTATTTTGGTGCCTCAAAAGAGATTAATTAACATTACCATTAAAACTTGTGTATAAACAATTTGAATAAATCACTTTAAATCCTAGTAATTCAATTAAATTTGCTCTCGATTTATTGTGTTAGGTCATTTCATTTAAATTGAACATTCTATGCCCAAAGATTTATCCATCAAGTCTATTTTAATTATTGGTAGTGGCCCTATTGTTATAGGTCAAGCTTGTGAATTTGATTATGCCGGTTCTCAGGCCGCCCGTTCTCTTCGCGAAGAAGGTATTGAAGTAACGTTGATTAACTCTAATCCAGCAACCATCATGACGGATAAGGTGGTGGCGGATAATATCTATCTCCAACCATTAGAGCCAGAAAGTGTAAAACAGATTCTCGAAAATCATAAAATCGACGCCGTTCTTCCAACTATGGGAGGGCAAACTGCATTGAACCTCTGTATTAAGTGCGATGAGCTGGGGATATGGGAGGAGTACAATGTTAAAATAATAGGTGTCAATATAGACGCTATTGAGATTACGGAAAACAGAGAAGCATTCCGTGAATTAATGAATGAGATTGACATTCCAATGGCTCCTCAAAAAACAGCGAAATCTTTCTTAGAAGGTAAAGAAATTGCTCAAGAGTTTGGATTTCCCCTGTGTATAAGACCATCCTACACGCTTGGAGGATCTGGAGCTTCTATTTTACATGATCCTGAGGAATTTGACAATCTTTTAGAGCGAGGCCTTCAATTGTCTCCTATTCATGAGGTCATGATAGACAAAGCTTTATTGGGATGGAAGGAATTTGAATTGGAGCTTCTTCGTGACTCCAATGATAACGTAGTTATTATTTGTTCAATTGAGAACTTTGATCCCATGGGGATTCATACAGGAGATTCAATCACAGTTGCTCCGGCTATGACACTGTCAGATACTACTTTTCAGAGAATGAGAGATATGGCAATAAAGATGATGCGATCTATCGGTGAGTTTGCTGGTGGTTGCAATGTTCAGTTTGCTGTTTCCCCTGATGAAAAAGAAGATATTATTGCCATAGAAATTAATCCAAGAGTAAGTCGATCTTCTGCCTTAGCATCCAAGGCTACAGGTTATCCAATTGCAAAGATTGCTTCAAAACTAGCTATAGGCTATTATTTAGATGAGCTTCAAAATCAAATAACGAAAACTACATCCGCACTTTTCGAACCTACCTTAGATTATGTCATCGTAAAAATCCCTCGTTGGAATTTTAATAAATTCCCAGGTACAGACCGCAGACTAGGACTTCAAATGAAGTCTGTTGGTGAAGTAATGGGAATTGGCAGATCATTTCAAGAAGCACTACAAAAGGCTTGTCAATCACTTGAAATTAATCGAAATGGTCTAGGAGCTGATGGCCGTGAGCTCACGAATCAAAACGAAATTCTTCACTCTCTAGAAAATGCAAGTTGGAATAGATTGTTCCATATCTATGATGCGATCAAATTAGGTATCCCATTCAAAACGATTGTTGAAAAAACTAAAATAGACATTTGGTTCTTGAAGCAAATAGAAGACCTGATCAAGTTAGAAGACAAGATCGAGAAATTTCACATTGAGAATTTGCCAGATGATTTGTTTTTTGAAGCAAAGCAGAAGGGGTATGCAGACCGTCAAATCGCTCACTTGGTAAGCTGTTTAGAGTCAGAAGTTTATACTAAAAGAAATGCGATTGGGCTCAAGCGAGTTTATAAACTTGTAGACACTTGCGCTGCTGAGTTTTCGGCTCAAACACCTTATTATTATTCTACGTTTGAATACGAAAATGAGAGCATAGTCTCTAATAAAAAGAAAGTAATTGTATTAGGTTCTGGTCCGAATCGAATAGGCCAAGGAATAGAATTTGATTATTCATGTGTCCATGGTGTTCTTGCAGCAAAAGAATGTGGTTATGAAACCATAATGATTAATTGCAATCCAGAAACTGTTTCTACAGATTTTGACACTGCAGATAAGTTATATTTTGAACCCGTTTTCTGGGAGCATATTTATGATATTATTCAACACGAAAAACCAGAAGGCGTCATCGTACAACTTGGTGGCCAAACTGCATTGAAACTGGCTGAAAAATTAAGTCGTTATGGAATAAAAGTTCTTGGAACGAGTTTCGATGCTTTGGATCTTGCGGAAGACAGAGGTCGGTTCTCTAAACTTCTTGAAGCAAACCACATTCCATTTCCTAAATATGGCGTCGTTGAAAGTGCTGAACAGGCAGTCGAACTTTCGGAGGATCTCGGATTCCCTCTTTTGGTACGGCCCTCTTATGTTCTAGGTGGTCAGAAAATGAAAATTGTCATCAATAAAGAGGAGCTTGAGCATCACGTCGTAGATATTATAAATGAAATGGGTGATAATCAGATTCTTTTAGATCACTTTATAGGAGGGGCGATTGAAGCGGAAGCGGATGCAATCTGTGATGGTGAAGATGTTTATATCATAGGTATCATGCAACATATTGAGCCTGCAGGAATTCATTCTGGAGATTCATATGCTGTTTTACCACCCTTTAATCTTGGCGATTTCGTTCTGACTCAGATAGAGGATATTACTAAGAAAATAGCGGTTGAACTTAGAACAGTAGGTTTAATTAATGTTCAGTTTGCTATAAAAGATGATACGGTTTATGTAATCGAGGCGAATCCACGGGCTTCTCGTACAGTTCCATTTATTTCAAAGGCATATGATGAACCATATGTCAATTATGCAACCAAGGTGATGCTAGGAGAGAAGAAAGTGAAAGATTTCAATTTTTCTCCAAGAAAGAAAGGTTATGCGATTAAAATCCCTGTTTTTTCCTACGAAAAATTCCCAGATGTAAAAAAAGAACTTGGTCCTGAAATGAAGTCCACAGGTGAAGCAATCAGGTTTATTGACAACCTAAAGGATCCGTTTTTTACCAAGGTTTATTCTGAAAGAAATATGCATTTGTCACGTTAATGGCAATTTTACGGGTTCCCAATTTCGCTTTTTTTATATTTGTATTATGCAGCGTATAGAAGAGATTGTACAACCCGTAAAAGCTGAAATGAGTACGTTTGAAACTTATTTCAAATCTGCGCTTGAATCAAATGTACCCTTGCTTGATAAAGTCACCAAATACATTGTAAAAAGGAAGGGGAAGCAAATGCGACCGCTTTTTGTTTTTCTTACTTGTAGATTGTTTGGTGAATCAAATGACACAACGTTTCATGCCGCTTCTCTTGTAGAACTCTTACATACAGCGACTTTAGTCCATGACGATGTGGTTGATGACGCAAATGAACGTAGAGGATTTTTCTCCGTAAATGCTCTGTGGAAAAATAAGATTGCGGTTCTTGTTGGTGATTATATGTTGTCCAAAATCCTTTTACTCTCTATTGAAAAAGGAAACATTGACCTACTTGAGGTTGTTGCTCGCTCGGTTAAAGAGATGAGTGAGGGTGAATTATTACAAATGGAGAAAGCACGTTCATTAGACATTACTGAGGATGTTTATTTTGAAGTAATCAAAAAGAAGACGGCATCTCTGATTTCAACATGTTGCGAGGCAGGAGCGATAAGTGCTGGGGCGACTGAACATAGGGAAAAGATGCGTGTTTTTGGAGAAAAGGTAGGGCTTGCATTTCAAATAAAAGATGATGTTTTCGACTACGGAACACCGGATAAAATAGGGAAACCAACAGGTATTGATATTAGAGAACAAAAAATGACACTTCCATTAATATACACGATGGATAATTGTCCTCCAAAGATTCAAACTGAGCTAAAAAATATTGTGAAAAACCATAATGAGAATAGCGCTAAAGTTAAACGAGCTACTGATTTGGTCATTGAATATGGTGGGATTGTTTATGCTTACAAAAAAATGAACGAGTATGCACAAGAAGCTTTACTTATCTTAAGTGAATTACCTGATAGTGATGCAAAATATTCGTTACAAGGATTGGTGAAATACACGATGAATAGGGAGAAATAATATGCGGACATTTGTTTTCTTAATGGTTTTACTTGCTTGCGTCATGAGTTGCACGGAAAACGAGTTGACAAATAATGCCGTGACTCTGAAGCCTAGTAAAACAGAAGTCCTTGTAGATTCATTAAATGGTGATTATAAGGAATGGTATCCTGGTAGATTACAATTGAAGTTTAAGGGCTATTTGGATAAACAAGGGAGACGTCATGGTAAATGGGTTCATTATTTGGAATCAGGTATGGAGAAATCAATGATCACTTACACCCATGGCTCACGAGAAGGTTTTTCGATTGTTAAATATGACAATGGTGTAGTCTATTATAGAGGCGAATATAAAAACGATTTAAAAACGGGTTTATGGACCACCTATGACCAAATTGGCAAAATAGTTACAGAGACTAATTATTCATCAAAGCATGAGTAAAATCCCTAAACATATCGTAGATGAAATCATGCAGACCGCAATTATCGAGGAGGTTATAGGAGATTTTGTTCAGTTGAAAAGGGCCGGTTCAAACTTAAAGGGTTTGAGTCCTTTTACGGATGAAAAGACCCCTTCTTTTGTTGTATCTCCTGCAAAACAGATTTTCAAATGTTTTTCAACAGGGCTCGGAGGGACAGTAGTTTCCTTCCTGATGGAAAAGGAGCATTTTACATATCCTGAAGCGCTCAAATGGTTGGCCGATAAGTATGGCATAAATATTCCTGAGCCGCGAGAACAAACCAAAGAAGAGCTCGCCCAAATTTCTGAAAAAGAAAGCCTCTTTGTCATCAATGATTTTGCAAATCAATATTTTCAAAATAATATTAAAGAAAACAAGGAAGGCAAAGCGATAGGTCTAACTTATTTTACGGAGAGAGGATTCACCAAAGAAACAATTGATACATTTCAATTAGGTTATTGCTTGGATGTTAGCGATGCTTTTACAAAGGCAGCGCTGGAAAAAGGTTATAATATAGAGTACCTAACGAAAGTAGGGCTGACCAAACAGAAGGAGGATTATACTTTTGATTTTTATAGGGGTAGGGTTCTGTTTCCTATCCATAGTATTTCAGGTCGTGTTCTAGGTTTTGGAGGTAGAACTCTTAAAAACGATAAAAAAGTTGCTAAGTATTATAACTCTCCAGAGAGTCCGATCTATAATAAGAGCGAGATACTATATGGTCTATATTTTTCAAAAGGCGCTATTATCAAAAATGATGAATGTCTTCTTTGTGAAGGGTATACGGATGTGATTTCAATGTTTCAATCAGGAGTCACCAATGTGGTTTCCTCTTCAGGGACTTCTCTGACAAGAGAGCAGGTGCGCTTAGTTAAAAGGTATACGCAAAACTTGACCATTCTTTATGATGGCGATGCTGCTGGAATTAAGGCTTCTTTTAGAGGGATTGATCTGATTCTTGAGGAAGGTTTGAATGTTCAGGTTGTTTTGTTTCCAGATGGCGAGGATCCAGATTCTTTCGCAAAAAATCACTCGTTAGCAGAAATTCAGGAGATGATCTCTGAAAATAAACAGGACTTTATATCTTTTAAGGCTTCTGTTCTCATTGATGGTACGGATAATGACCCTATTCAACGATCAAAATTGATTCGAGAGGTGGTTCAATCCGTTGCTTTAATTCCAGACCAAATTACCCGTAGTGTTTACGTACAGGAAATTGCAAAGAAGTTTGAAATAAATGAACAAACGATTTCAAATGAGCTCATCAAGCTTTTAAGGGCAAAACTCACTAAGGATCAACAAGGCGCAAAGTCATACCAAGAGCAAAGAACGACTCATCAGCCTGCAGTCATTCAGCCCTCCGCTGAAAAGAAGGATGAAACCTCTACTTTTGAGTACGAGCTAGATTTAATCCGATTGATGTTGCTTTTTGGAACGAGAGAAATTATAATTTCTGCTGATGATGATGAAGAAAAGGAGACAACGAGTGTAATTGAATTGATACATGATGAGCTTACAAATGATGATCTTGAATTTGAAAGTCCCCTCTATAGAATGATATATAAAGAATTTGAAAGTAATCTTCAAAATCAGGTACTCCTATCCACTTCCTATTTTAAGAATCTAGAAAATCAAAAAATCGTATCTTTCGTATCTCATTTACAGAGTAGTGATATTGAGTTAAGCTACAATTGGCGAGAAAAGTACAATATCATTATACAGTCGGAAAGTGATGACATCTATAAATCGGTGATGAATTCTGTTTATAATTTTAAATATCACAAAGTAGATGAGATGATTCTGAAAATAAAGAATAAGATTAAGGAAGGTGGTAATGAGGGTGATGGAGTACTCGAGTTATTGGCAGAACAAATGAGTTTCGAGAAAATAAAACAACGTCTTTCAGAAATGCTAGGTAGAATAATAATAAAATAATGAGCGAAATACTTTTCCATAGTGGACCTTTTGATGTGAATGCATGGAATATTCTTATGATTGGATTGATTTTTTTCCTTGCCTTTAAAGGAAAGAAAGAAGCATTGAAGCTGCTAGATAAATACGTTGCTAAAACTGAAATTAATATTAGAGGTAAAAAGCTTGCGCGACTTAAATTGATTAGCCAAAGTGTTTATTTCTTAGCATTTTACTTGTGTATTATAAGCTTAAGGGTGAATAATCCATTGGTGGGCTTTAATGATATGCTTGATTATCCGATTTTTCAGATTGGAGAATTTGAGTTTTCATTTTATCATATTATCGTTATTCTAACGATAATATTCTCTGCTAGAATAACTGTGTTTTTCTCCAAATTATATTTACTAAAGAGACTTAGAGTGAATCCCGCTCACGATGAGGGGAATGAATATATCTATACCCAATTAGCGAAGTATGTCATTTATGTGTTTGCTTTTCTCTTTTGCTTTCAGGCATTAGACATCCCACTTACGAATCTTTTTATTGGTTCTACTGCGGTATTGGTTGGGGTTGGTTTAGGTCTTCAAGATGCGTTCCGAGATTTAATAGCTGGTTTTATTTTACTCCTTGAAGGAAATATAAGGGTCGGTGATGTGATTAAAATATCTTCTACTTCAGATCAAGATGAACTGGTTGTAAGAATTAAAAAAATTAATATCAGAACAACTCAAATTCAAACTTGGGAAGGCAATGTTTTGGTAATCCCCAATACCTTATTGACGCGTGAGAAAGTGGAAAACTGGAGTCATGGCTCTAAGTTAACACGTTTCATTATTAATGTATCCGTTGCATACGGAACGAATACGGAGCTAGTAAAAGATTTACTGAAAGAAGCAGCGAATTCCCATCCAAAGGTTAAAAAGACCCATCAAATTATAGTGAGGTTATCGGACTTTGGGGAGAATGGCCTTGAGCTCGAACTCATATTTTGGGCAGATCAACATTGGGATGTTAAAACCTACAAATCGGAAATCAGATTTGAAATTGATCGCTTATTCAGGAAACACGATATCCGCATACCTTTTCCTCAAAGAACTGTGCATATGCCTTCTCAGGATTAAGAAAGACATGTCTTATAAGCAGCAATTGCTGCTTCTATTCCTAGATATAATGCGTCAGAAATGATAGCATGTCCTATTGATACTTCAGAAAGGAATTGTACTTGATTTTTAAAGTAGTTGAGATTTTTTAAACTTAAGTCATGCCCGGCATTAATTCTCAGACCAAGTTCATTAGCGATTTTTGCCGCACTGACGTAATTCTCTACAGACATTTCAGGGTCTATACTGAAATTATTTGCAAAGGGGCCTGTGTATAGTTCAATGGCATCCGCTTTGACATCATGAGCCAAGTGCATACTTTCAATATCTGCATTAACAAATATGGAGGATCTAACCCCAAGTGATTTAAGTTCCTGAATTGTATCCACAAGCTTTTTTTTGTTCTTGGCGATATTCCATCCATTGTCTGAAGTTAATACTCCTGGAGGATCAGGAACTAGTGTAGCCTGCATGGGCAGGACTTCTTTGATTATTTTCATATACCTATCGTCAGGATAGCCTTCAATATTGAATTCTGTTTGAACCACAGATTCTAAATCATAAACATCACGTGTCGTAATATGCCGTTCATCAGGTCTGGGATGAACGGTTATTCCATCGGCTCCAAAGCGTTCACAATCCTTTGCAAATTGGAGAATATTTGGCAGGTCACCACCTCTAGCATTACGCAGCGTAGCGATTTTATTAATATTGACACTCAAATTAATCATGGCACTAATTTTGAA
>TARA_B110000046_G_scaffold176776_1_pt1 | contig 10956 bp, 10 predicted proteins | sample TARA_B110000046 | Tara Oceans TARA_B110000046 (sample SAMEA4397157) | marine metagenome | biome: Polar Biome; feature: [DCM] deep chlorophyll maximum layer (ENVO:01000326); material: water (ENVO:00002006), including particulate matter (ENVO:01000060) such as... | depth 40 m
ATAGCATCCTAAAACATAAAAAGGTAAATACCAAAAATAAAGGTTTAAAGAAAATATTTCAGGAAACTCAATAAAAGTAGATATTAAAATACTGATCGTAAAAAAAATTAGAAACTTATTTTTTACAAAATAATCAATAATTGGCATAGATAAATTAAACAGGAACAACACATATATATACCATAAAAAACTACCATTACTATTGGCAGGATAGAATAATACATCTAGTATTCCTTTTGTAAAATCTGCGTTTTTTCCTAACATATATTTACCCATAAAAAAGACTAAAGACAAAATAAAGTATGCTGGAAAAAGACGAATAAACTTTTTCTTGACATAAGTAGAATAATCTTTAATAGAATTTATAGATGGGTAAGTATAGTAAGCAATATAACCTGAAAGAAATAAAAACAAAGGCATATGAAACTTATAGATAATACTTTTAAGCTTTACATAAAACTCAATGTTTTCTTGACCTCTTGAGGCTAAATGACCAATCACAACAAGAATTATTGTTATTCCTGTTGTGATTTTAATATCAAATAAAATTAGTTTTTTACTCAAATCTGAAATTATTTATTATTTCCTTTCTTATTTTAATTATATTTTACGGAGAAAACCTATTATACTGTCTACATAGACCTGCTCTAAATCCAATTTTTCATAAACGGATTCCCACTTTCCATTTTGAAGAGAAAAGTAATTTTCTGATAATTGTTGCCCAGCCGTTCCAAAGCCTGTAAATTGAAATTCTAAGGTATAAAACTGATTGCTTGCATAAGCAATATCTATGGAAAGCATTGGTGCTTCCAATTTATCATAAACTGATTTTGCATAATCAAAAATCCCTTCAGGAATATCAACTTTATCACCAAATAAATATTTCTCTTTACCGCTTCCACTTGCTCTAAAATCATTCTTTCTTACTGGTCTTTCAAAAATATAGTACTTATCTAAATAAACTAATATCTTCCAATCATTAGATAAATTGGGTATGAAATTTTGAGTAATGAATTTATTTCTGTAATTTGATACGGGTATATAGTTTTTGTGCTTAAGTTTTCTCAACACTTCCTTAATGTCCTTCTTCAGATGAACTGTTTTACTAGCCTTTTTTACTTTAGTTAATAAATCATTATACCCTTTACCTAAGAATACACCTAAGCTAGATGCACCAGATGCCATTTTTACAACTACATTATCATCAGTTTTCTTAAAATGTTTTTTGAACTCTTCTAATGTCCCAAATTTTTGAGTTTCTATGTTATTTAAGGGTTCAAAATCCTGAACATCTCTTAAAATCTCCATGAACACCTTATTATGGTGTGATTTAAGATTAATAAAACTTGGTAATACCTTAGCTCCTAAAACATCTAAGCCTAAAACAATATCTTCTATATATAATTTATAATACTCTTTATTGTCTTCAGTTGTAGTATATAACACTATGCTGTTTTTATACTTTTTATCTCGAAAATCAATCTCTGAAGGAGACATGAAGACGGCTTTATAACTTTGATTTTTAAAGTAAGTAGATAACTTTACTTTATCCATTCCACTCGCATAAAATGCTGCTTTATACTTATTTCCAAAAGCCCCTCTATAGTTTGTAAGTAGGTATATGTTTTCCATAATTATTTTAATATATAACGTATGATTCTTTTAAAATCTAACGTAAAAATTTGTTTAAAAACTCCTTCATTAGCTTCAATAAAATACATTTTTATTGGCACTATTTTCTTTAAATGCCAATAATAAATGTTCCAAAGAAAACGATTTCCTTTTAATATTTTGAATATTAAATTTCGCCATTGCATTTTTAATTTAACGAAAGTAGTATTAATTGGTTTAATAAAACCCTTTATGTTTTTAGCATGTGCAACTTGTACTGTATAACCTTCTTTCGAAAAAATAACTGATGGTATAATTGTCTTTCTTTTTCGGTATCTGCCTATTTGAAAAACTTCTTCATCTTGTATAATATCATCAAAACAAAAATTTCCCAAACTATAAAATATAGATTTCCCCTTATATACCTCATAAGGTTGTATAGTATGTGAATGACCTCCTATAATTAAATCTGCGCCTGCATCAATCATCCTTCTTGCCAAAATAGGCTGATTAAAATCTGGATAAAAACCCTCTTCAACACGGCCTCCCCAATGCAATAAAATAATTACATGATCTACTTTATGCTTAAAATCACTTATATGCTTTAGTACTTTTTCTATTTCAAAATAATTTAAAAAAACTTCAGCATCATCTGGCATCTTAGGGTTTGTATTTATATTTACATAATTTAACAACCCTAATTTAATTCCATTCTTATTTATAATTTGTCCTTTTTCTGCTTCCTTTTTATCTAGGCTTGCCCCCAAAAATTTAATTTGCTGTGTATTTAATTGATCAATCGTTTTATCGTAACCATCTTTTAAATTATCATAAACATGATTGTGAGCTAAAGTCACAACCTCAAGGTTTAGATTATCTAATAACTTTAAGGTAGCAGCCTCTGTTCTTAACCTAGGAACTTTTAATAAATTTTCTCCATTTTCACCTTTCGCTAATGCCTCTAAATTACCTATATTAAAATCTGAATTATCCAATAAAGCAATAACACTTGCAAAAGGATTAACCCCTTTTTCATAAAACTGATTATAGCAATTATTCAAACTTATATCTCCTAAAAAAGAAACTTTTAACATCTATTAATCTTTAAATATTTTTGACCAAATTCCAGACATTCTTGCTAAATTTTCATATTTCCCAAAATTATCTGGGATACAAATTCTTGGAATTGTATAATTATTCTTGTCTGTATTTAACTCAATAATTTGTGCTTTCGTGGTAAATGCATATTCATAGCTTGAATCTCTAAGAATACTAACCACATTTGTGTTGTAGCTTCCATTAGGATAAGCAAATGTTTTATTCACATTTAAACCCCAACTTTTTAATATAGATTCTGATTTATTTAGTTCAAACTTAATAACCTTATCATTACAATTAACCAATATAGGATGCGTTACAGTATGTGACCCAATTGACACCCGTTTTGAAAATTTAATTAACTCTTCTCTAGTCATTATTTCTCTCTTCACAATACCTTTATTTAATGCTGCTTTATATAATTCCAAAGCTTTTAATTGTGGAATACTTTTTATATTACTAACGTTTATTCCTAGCTTTATTTTGTTTTCTATATTATCAAATTGTTTTCTAACTATATTTAACCATATTTGTCCATCTTGTATTGCTTGAGTAGCAACAAATACTATTATTGGGATGTTATACTTTTCTATGATTGATATTAAATCAATATTCCCAGACCACGCATCGTCAAATGAAATAAATACTGTTCGTTCTCTCTTACATTCATGTTTTTCGAAACTCTCCTGAAATTCCTTTATTGCAATAATATTGAAATCATACTTAACAAGCCACTTAATAACAGTTTCAAAAACTATTACAGATGGATTATGGAAGTAAATAGCAAGTACACTATTTCTATCTATCTTGCTCAACAATATTTTTTTACCAGCGAATAAAAACAGTATAAAACCAAAAATATTTCCTAACAAGTACCTTAGTTTATTTAGAACTAACTTCATCATTAATAAATTCTTTTTTTATTACAATAAGTAAATATATCTTCAGTAAATAATCTAATACTCATATTTCTTTCTAATAAATTTATTGATAAAATAAATACCCCATCTAAATATGCCTTTTTTTGCATAAAGCCACTCACCATTGTATTTTACTATATCGCCTCTAGAACCTAATTTAAACTCACATACACCTTCTGCACCTTTACGAGCAATAGGTAATCTACTAAAATCGAAATATTCGAAATTAATTTTTTTTAAGAAACAAAAAATATAGTCCACTAAGGCATTAGTGACTCCTTTTACCTCCCTAGATTTCCTTCCATTAGCAGTTGAAAAATCATAGGCGAACTTACTATTTATATATATAACTCTTGCAGCTATTATCTCATTATTTAATTTCGCTACAAAAAGTTTATATTTCTTATCATTTAGCACATGCATTAAATCACTTTTTGAATAGTAATATGAAAGGTTTTTCATTTCAGAATTTTCCTTAAACAATAAAACAATTTTATCTATAGTCTCTTCATTATAATCTGTTATTTGCATGCAGTTAAAACCATCATTTTTTTGTGCTGCTTTAATGTTTCGTTTCCACAAGCGTGAATAATTCAACTCATTATTTAAATTAATCACCATTGATAAAGTAGTTCCAAATTGACCAAATGGTTTTCGGAATCCGGTTTTTCGTAATGCAATTTCCGCAAAAGGTGAATAGATGTTATCATCAATTATATTTATAACCTTATAATCGTAATCAATAAGCTGTTTTAAGAACTCCAATAAACCCTTTTCATCAATACTGTTATAACATATCGATTCTATATATATCATATACCCACCAACAATAGGGATTTTAATTCTATGACCATAACATCCAAAATTAGAATCAGATTCTTCATTAAGAAAAAAAACATAATTCTTTTTATTGGAAAATTTTGAATCAAAATACCCAAGACTTTGAGTAAAAGGGACATGTTCTAAATTTTGAATATTTTTAAAAAAAGTATCTTTATTAACCTTCATAATCTATAAATTTCACCTGGTTAATTCTTAGTAATTTGCAATAGAATGTTTTCATTATACTAATCGTTTTTAAGCCACTTTTTTCTTGTACTTTAAATGCAGGTAAGTTCCCTTTTAGCACTATCGCTAAACCTTTCTTTTTATCAATTTTTTTTATTAATTGTAATCTATATATGTTCATAAATGAATGCATTCCCAGTCCTTGGTATTTTTTTGCACATTGACTATCCAATAATAAAGCTTCATCTTGCTTTAGTTCCTTTTTTAATACTACGTATCTCGGCATAATAAAATCTTGAAGAGAGATCCAAGTGTAGTAACATACTTTTTTATTTTCAAGAATCACATAACACTTGTACGAATTATTTTTTAACCTTTCTTCAAATTTTGATAACTTAGAATGAAAAAGTTCAAAATTATAATCCCCAATATTATTTAGAGTTATTTCTTCTACCCTAAATTTATTATCAAGCTTTTTAGATTTTGTAATATCACTAACATCTACTTGCATTAAAAAATAAGTTTCTTTTTTTATTGTAAGTAGTTTAAAAATAATTTTTCTTATTAATTTAAAAATGATCATACAGTTAATTTTTGTGGCAAGTTAAAATTTATTTTTTTTCAACATTAATAACTCTCTATTGGTAGTCCATATTTGACTCTATCTAATTGCCCCAATATAAACCCTAATCCAATAAATAAAACTGGCATAGAACTAGTTTCCCCAAATGTACCTCCAGAGATAGAGCGCATAAAGAAAATACCTGTAACACATATAATTGAAAAATATAATTTGTCTTTCCTTTTGTAGGAACGTATTTCTTTAAATAATGCGTAAAACATGGACAGTAATAATGTTACACCTACTAGGCCAAGGTCATAAAGGAACTGTAACCAATCGTTATGTGCCATTAGTCCCTTTTTCATGTTTAAGGCGGATTTAACATACGATAACACTGACATCCATCCGCTACCAAAAATTTGATTAAAGAAATTCCCGTTTTGCCAACCTTCCCATATTGCAAGAGCCATAACGTCTCTTCCAGAACCACCATCTTCTTCAAGATTTGCGAACCGCTCAAAAATAAAAATACTATCAGCAAAGTAATTGTACATCACTGCTAAAAGGATTGGTAATCCCAATAAGATTATAAATTTAGATTTAAATTTAAATTGTTTAAAAGAATAGATAAATATAAGAAACGTAAAAAATACGCCCAAAAAAGCTCCACGTTTAGAGGCTATTAAACTTCCTATAATAATTAAACTGTAATAAAAAAGAGCTTTGGTTTTTGGAAAAAACAAAAAAATAATTGGCGTACAAAATAAGATCATATATGCCTTATTATCTCCAATATCCATCCTTCCAATTCCCGACTTATAGCCTAAAAATGCTATTATTAAAAAAAATATTACAAGGACTGAATTTTTGTACAAAAAATAAATTTGTTTCTTGGATATATGACCACTGAATGACAATATGTAGCATGACATAAATAATAAAAACGGATATACTATCCTTATAAAGTTCATCATTGAACTTTCTATTAGTATTGGAGAAAAAAGGCAAGCAATGAATATGTAAATAATTATTATAAAGTAAATTTTATTAAACCTATTCTTAAAAAAAAACTTGGTTTTATTTGAGCTTAAAATATATCTAATAGATAATATAATTAAAATAATTCTCACAAAATCAGGTAGTGGGTTTCCAAAATTATTAGAGTATTTTCCAAAAAAATAGTCTAAAAATATTAATACAATAATTAGTAGTGAAATTGGTTTTATAGTTATTCCTTTCATTCTATAATTACCTTTATTTACATCGAGTTCCAAGCAACAATATTTGCATATACCTCTTTAGGTGCTTGCGTGCAATTTTTCTTTTCTTATTAGAGAAAAGATCAAAAAATTGATTACATAAAAATTTGATTTGATTTGATTTTGAAAAGCTATATGTTAGATTACAAGTCAAACAGTCAGCATTATTACAGGTTAGGTTATCAACGTCTTTTAAAAACATGTCATTTTCCACTTCATATGTTTTTTGCATACTTGTTAAAACTGCGTTTCCTAAACCTACTTTACCTTCTGCAATGATACAACCCTTTTGTCTGAAATTATCAATATAAAATTGATTAAACATAGTATAACAAAATGTTGTATTATGTCTTGTATCTATCCAAATTTTATTACCTTTTTTATCTAAAACATAAATTCCGCTATGCACTTTTCTTTGATAAATATTATGATGAGAAAAAGCATCTGATAAAGCAAGATGAGTTGTTCCTGTTAACGTTTGCCCTCCAATTCTTAAACATTTTGCATCATGTTTTTCAACAATTTCTCGCAAAATATGATAAGGTTTTTTATCTATAGTATAGTTATCTGTAAGGGTTTTTGCATACTTTCCAATTGCTGAAAACATAACCGTAGGGTTTTCAGAACTCATTACATTAGGATATTTAAGCATGGAGGAAGATATGGCGCCTGTATAAACACTTATAGAATGGTCGGTTCTATTGTATGTTGGGTTTTTATATAACCATTTAAGACGTGTTGGTTTTAGCTTTGGATACGTTGCTGCAACAATAGTACCCTCATTACCAATCACTTCTAATATAGCATCAATTATATCTTTAGGGCCATTTTCTGTTTTTCCAATACTTTTATAAGAGACTCTTAAGAAGACTACATCTCCAGATTTTATACCTAAATTTCTTAATCCACTAACTAATTCTGTTTTAGGTATCATTCTTCAGTTTGTGTAATTAAACTATTTTTATTTAAAATTTCCTTTGCCATTTTTACCATTGGAGGCCCAACAAATTTATCTCCTGTTACAGATACACCTATACCTTGTTTTTCTGCGTTAATAGATAGTCTAATAATTTCATTTGCCCATTCTATTTCATCTGCACTTGGTGAGAAAAACTTATGAATTAACGGTAATTCTTTCGGGTTAAGGGAGAGCATTCCTTGAAATCCAAGATTTGATGCTACCACTAAGTTTTTTTCTAAATCAACCATGTCATGCACTTTAATATGCACAGTGTCAATAGGGATAATATTTGCAGCCCTTGCTCCCATCGCAATAATAGAACGTGCAGTGAATATACTTTGCCCTTCAGAATCATGCTTCCCTTTTAGATCTGTTATATAATCTTCACACCCAAAAGCAACTGCAACAGTTCTGTTAGGACAAGCATCACATATTTCTTTTATATTTATTATTGCAGCAGCTGTTTCAATTAAAACTATTATTTTAAATGTACCTATCGGTAATCCTTTTTCTGCCTCAATGGTTTCTAAAAGCTTACCGAAAAAGTAAACATCTCCTCCATTTTTGGCTTTAGGATAAGTAAAGCCCTCTATTCCCTCAACTGTTAATTGATAAACATCCTGAAGAAGGTGACCACTTTCTCTATCATTTACTCTAGGAAAGATCTTTTTGTTTTTAAATTTACCCGATTTCAAATATTTAAGAATTGTATCTCTTGCTACTTGCTTATTTTTATCAGGCTGCACAGAATCTTCAATATCAAGTAGTAATACATCTGTATTAGTTCGAGAAGCACTTTGCATTAATCTTTCATTATGCGCTGGAACAAACATTAAACTCCTCATTAAATAATCTATTTTCATAATTATTATTTTTTAATTAATACTTTTCTTTTAAATGAAATTACATCTTCGTTATTTTGATTAAAACCATGAGTTTCAACATAAATAATCCCTCTATCATTTTTTGTTTTAGAATCATATTTATCCAAAATAATACTTTTAGCATAAAGTGTGTCTCCAATGAATACTGGTTTTAAATGCTTAACATCCTCATATCCTAAATTAGCAATAGCCTTACCGCTAATATCTGGAACAGTCATACCTACAACAATGGAAAAAACTAAGGTGCCAACAACTAAAATCTCACCATGTTGTTGATTCTTTGCATAATCAGAATTGATGTGTACTGGATGATGATTCATCGTAAGTAAACTGAAAAAATTGTTATCTGATTCAAAAATTGTTTTTGATAAAGAATGTTTAATCGTATCTCCTTTTTTATATTCTTGATATAAATACCCTAATTTTGAATTATTCACTTTTTTTTATTTTTTTTATGAATGGATTAACTATTAGTAAAATTTCATCGTAAGCCCCCATTCTAAGTTTCTTTAAACAAAGATAATATATTATTGGAGTTAGTAAAAAATAAAACACCAATCTAAAAACTGCCGATATGTCAAAAATTGAGATTATTATATATGAAGTAAAACCAGAAACTATTGCAACAATAACATATCCAAAAGAGTTATATAGTAATTCTCTTATACTTAATTCTATTTTTTTTCCAGAAATTAATAAAAAAATCATCGCAAAGGCAATTGTAATTATAAGATGTCCATATAAAATCACTTCTATGCTATAAAAACTTGTTACAATTAAAGTAATAGTTATTATTATTCTTCTAATCAATTCTATTTTTAACAACTTACCTGTTTGATCTGTTATCTTTAAAAGACTATGAGAAATATTTATGTAAGGTTGAAAAACTGCAACAAGACTTAATATTTTAACTAATTTTAATGCACCTAACCATTTCTCACCTAAAACAACAACAATTAAATCTTCAGCAACTATAAAAATTCCAACAAAAATTGGTGCAATTATAAAAAGTAACATTCTAACGACTCTAATATATGTTTTTTTTAACACCACAGTATTGCTCTGTATTTTAGATAATGAAGGAAAAATAGCTCTTTGTATAACAGAAATTAAAGTAATATTGGGGATCGTAGTAATTTGTTTTGCTTGAGAATAAAAACCCAATTCTGTTACCTTATAAAGCTTACCAATAATTATGGCATATAAATTATTAAAAAAGGCTATGAGCATACTAGTCAAAAATGAATTTAGACTAAAATTCCAAATATCTTTCAGCGAAGAAAAACGAAAACTAAGCATTGGACGCCATTTGCACCTATACCATAACAAAAATGATACAATTACTTTTTGAATAATAGCTTGCCATATCAAAGACCAAACACCAAATTGTAAATAAGCAAGTATAATAGCTATAATACCTGATATAAATAATGCAATCAAGGAAATAGATGCATATAATTTAAAGTTCAATTCTTTCTGTAAAATCACATATTGAATGACCGACAAACTATAAATTGGTATGATAATAAAATAATACTTAGAAATTAAAGTTAGCTCTTGTAAATTAAAAAAATCGGCAATAAATGGGCTTAAAATATAAAGTGCAATGTACATCACAACACTTACAATGATGTTTAGATAAAATACTGTAGAGTATAATATCTGTTCACAATTTTGCTTTCTAATTAATGCAACACTAAAACCTGCTTCTACAAGAATACGACTGATCGAAGAAAAAACAACTAACACCCCTATTGTTCCAAAATCTTTTGGATCTAAGATTCTAGCTAATATAAGCATCAAAATTATTTGAATAAAGCTATTACCTATCCTATCAACAAATGACCATATCGCACCTAATATCGTTCTATCTTTTAGTGTCATTTTAAATATTTAAAAATTAAAAAAGCATGTTTTATTGCAAAGAATTGTATCAAACCATTTTGAAGATACCTGATTCCTTGTATGTTGTCTGTCTATTAGTTATAAATTTTTTAAGTACCAGAATACTGCTTCTTGAACACCTTCTAAAATAGTATCTGAACATTTGGAATGTAATAATAGTTTTATTAAATGCTGTTTACTTAATATAAGTAACTATTCCACAAAAATTCAACACAACTTTATCTTTAGTAATTTCTATTTCCTTAAACTCATTATGCGCAACTAAAAAAGCTATAATATCTGCTTCTTCTATAGCCTTTTTATAATCAGTTAACTTAAATACATTATGTTCTTTGATGTTTGGCTCCACAATAAAGTAGGCTCCATTACTATCGTTTTGTAATACTTTTTGAGCAATGTACTTGGCTGGAGATTCTCTTAAATCGTCAATATTGGGTTTAAAAGCCAAGCCCATTAATGCTACTTTTGGTTTCCTGCCATGTGCTAGTTCAAATTTAAGTTTTTCTGTTTGGATTTTCTCTGCACACCAAAAGGATTTATAGTTATTGACTTCTCTAGCAGTCCCAATAATTTTAGATTCCATAGGGTAGTCTGAAACAATAAAATAAGGATCTACCGCAATACAATGTCCACCTACACCACATCCTGGTTGTAAGATGTTTACTCTTGGGTGTTTGTTAGCCAATGCTATAAGCTCCCACACATTGATACCTGCTTTATCACAAATGAGTGATAACTCATTTGCAAA
>TARA_B110000046_G_scaffold80772_1_pt1 | contig 10915 bp, 14 predicted proteins | sample TARA_B110000046 | Tara Oceans TARA_B110000046 (sample SAMEA4397157) | marine metagenome | biome: Polar Biome; feature: [DCM] deep chlorophyll maximum layer (ENVO:01000326); material: water (ENVO:00002006), including particulate matter (ENVO:01000060) such as... | depth 40 m
TCTAGGAAAGGTTCTATTCTACCTTCAACAACTTTGTTAATAAATTTCAATGTCTGTTCTTTTGTTTTATCTTTACATACTTGTTCAACAAGTTTATCTAGTGAAAGATAAATTGAATCAGTATCAGACGCAACAATATAATCTATCTTCTCATCTGATTTTAATATCTTATTCATATATGCGTTTACATTTTGTTCAATGAAACGAATTACAAATTGACCTGCAAGTGTAATTGCTGTTGCCTGTCTTACATCAAAGTATCTGAAGTATTGATTGCCTATGGCACCGTAAGCACTATTCAATGCAATCTTCTTTGCCCATTGTATATTATGACATCTTGCAATCTCATTTTTTAATTCAGGAGTTTGTTTCTCATTGTATTTTTTCTTCGCCTCTAACATTAGTTTCTTATAGGTAACTCTTTCGTTATACATCTTACCTAATAGTTTAGGTAAAAAACCTTCACTATCAGTTTTGAATAACGCACCGTTAGGTGTTATAGTAGCACCTTCTTCTTTAAGATATGCTAGAGGCGTTGTTTTATTCAACATCTTATTAACACTAATACCTTCTGATTTCATACCAATAATTTTTTCTGGAGAAATATTATACTGCATAATCAAATGTGGGTATAGTGAGTTGATGTCAAACGAAACAATCCATTTGTGCATTCCGACCAATGGGTCTTTTACATATGCACCAGGATACTTTTCATCTTTGTGATGACTTTCTTTTGGCGGAATAGCAATATTATCTTTACGCAAAAAGTTATAGATTAGTGTATCCCAAAATCTAACTTGTGAAAATACATCTTGGTAATTAACCTTTGCCTCATAGGCCATATTTAAGATTAATTCAATTAGTTTTAATTTGTCTTCTAGTTGGTCAACGATCTCAACATCTTTAATATTGTAATCTACAAACGATTGAAAGTCTTTTGTATACCATTCTCTAAATGTATCATAAGGATTATCATCTTTAGGTAAATTTAATTCTACTCTACCGATATGATCTAGTTTGTAACTCTCTTGTCTAACAGGTATAAACTTTGTATATAAGTCAAGGTAATCTAACATTGCAATACCAAATACTTCGTAATACAATTGAGCCCTACCTCTTACAAATATTTCTTCACTTCTTACTATATTCCAAGGCGATAGTTTTGCTACAACTTTCTCATCTGTTAATAATTTAATTCTATTACATAGATAAGGTAAATCAAAAAACTTTGTATTCCAACCTGTGATAACATCTGGATAGTTTTTCATCCAGAATTTCATAAACTCCATAATCAAAGACTTCTCATTTCTACATTTGATATAAGTTACATCTGATCTATTAGTTTTAAACTCACCTGTACCCCAGGTAATAATTTGTTTATTAGATTGATTTTTTACTGTGATTGCTAACAGTTCTTCGTTTGCTTTTTCTACATCAGGAAAACCATTTTCAGCAGTACACTCAATGTCAAGTGTGAATATCTTTATATGATCTTTTGACCATTGTACATCTTGTGGATAACTGTCTGCAATGTATTGATACTGATAACGATCCATACCATAGATAGATGAATTGCCAGACGCATAAGTCTTTTTAAATTCTTTTGCTTTTTTGATATTATCAAATTGAATTGGTTTTAAATTTTGACCGTCAAGTGATTTAACTTCACTTTCGTTTTGTGATTTAACATAGAGAGTAGGTTTGTAATCAATCTTCTCTTTAAACTCTTGTCCTTCGTGTACGCCTCTAACAAGAAGTTTGCCGTGATGTTCTATTACACTTTTATAAAAGTTCATTATCTCTTAATCTCACCGTTAAATTATTTAATTCTTTTGTTAATTTTATTTGACAACTTAATCTACTCGCACCTTCAATATAACCTCGTTCATATTCTAATAATGATTGTTCTAAACCATTTTGTTTTATAGGCAACAAGTGTGTCCAAGCATTAGTTAAATGTATATGACAAGTAGCACAAGCACAGTTACCACCACAATCGGCAGGTATCTCTCTTAACTTTGCTTCACGAGCCGCTTGCATTAAAGTAGTTCCTTCAGGCACTTCAACACAGACTTTCTCGTTATTAGTCCGTATAAAGTAAACTGTTATCACTTCAATGATGGTATACTTGTTTCTGTTATTAAACTTGTTTTAGGTGTTAATATCTTACTTGTATTTTGTTCATAAGATTTTAATATTTCCTCTTTAGGATCAGTTTGAAAAACAATTTTATCTTTTGCGATTGTAACAGTATCACTTTTACCAAAGGCATTGTACAATGACATCATCAAAGATATTGGTTGTCCTGGTGCTGATTGTTGAGGTATTATTACGAAAGGATTTTTTAGACTAATCCCTTGATCGTTCTCACCTACTTTAGCGATTACATCTTCGCCAGTAGAGAGCCTTAGTATTTTCACTTCTTGCATTATATTTCTCCGTTATTGTTATTGTCTAATAGTATCACACTTTGATACATTTGTCAAGCTGCTATTTCTTTTCAAATCCAACTTTATCTTCTTTTCCATCTTTATCAATAGGTCTTAATCGTTTGCTTAGGACAAAAGTTCTATTAGGATTAACAGCAATATTCATCTGTCGCATTAAATCTCTATTGACTAGTAGGTCTGAACCTGATCTAGGTCTACTATCTAGTCCTACTTCTACATCTGGATATGTAAATCCGTTAAATGTAAGTGCCATAGAAACAGTTGGTCTTGTTTCAGATGGTTCGTTTGTAGCGTTTGATCTGAATACTTTACTAACACCTTTTTTAGGTTTAGTATAAACTTTGCCATTGTATTTCCATTTTACAATTTTGCCTTTTGATTCTAAAATTTCATCTGCGTGTAAAGCACAAGCTTCAGAACCATTACCTGTATCAAACTTAACTCTAACTTTTCCTACTTCATCTACATCCATAGTTTCTAACCAGCCACATTCTATAAGTGATTGTCTATCCCAATGAGTTCTATCTTTTACCCAATCTATTACATAAGACATCATAGTTTCACCATCTATTCTACCTGATGGTTCTGGTTCAGAATAATAATCTTTGTACTGATAACCTTCGTAGTCAGCACCTGACCCTGGACTTCCGTTTATTTCTAACACATAAGGTTTACCTTTGTAAACTATGTGATCTACACCACACATATATGCTCTGGATAATCTAGCAGTTTTTAATGCTAATTCTATTTCTTCTTCACTTAATTTATATGGTTCTGCTTCAGCACCTCTATGTGTATTTGATCTGAAGTCATAACTACTATGAGTTCTTTTTGTACTTGCAAATATTTTGTTATCTACTACAAAAGTTCTTACATCAAAATCTGTTTTCATATATTCTTGTATCAACAATTCTGCTTCTAGTTTCCACATTGCCTGAATAGTTGCCATAAGACCTTCATAACTTTCAATTTTAATTACACCAACACCTTGTGTACCTGTTAGTGTTTTCATTATGATAGGAAACTTACCACCAATTTTATCTAACGCAGTTTTCACATTACTTTCATTAGATACATACGCAGTTCTAGGTGTAGGTATACCAAATTTTTCAAACAATAATGCTGAAGTTAATTTATTATCACAAGTTAGCATTGCTGCTCTTGTGTTTACCATAAATGCTTGTGAGTTTTGAAAAGCAGATATTAAAGATAGTCCACCTTCATCTTCTAACGCACCACCTCTAGTCATACAAACAGTATCTTTACCAGTAAAGGTATGTTTAGCACCTTTGCCATCATAGTTATAAACTGTTAATGTATTTTTATCTTCGTCTTTGTCTGTTATGATTGTAGTTTTTGTATTAACGATAATACATTCTATGCCTTTTTTCTTACACGCTTTTGATATAAGATCAGCAGTTGTATTCTCTTTAGGATCCTTTGAGTCTGCTATCGTAATAATAGCAACAGAAATAGGTTTCTGCTTACGCTCTAAATCTTGTTCTACAAAAAATTCTTTAAACTTTGGTATCTGCATTATCGCTATCTGTTGTAACCTTTTTTCCTATGTTATATTTAGCAGATAAATTCCATTCTTTTTTCTCTTTAAATGGTAATACTTTTATCTGACTTAAAGGCGCCTTGTTATTTGCCTCGTCTTTTTTAACTATATCAATTAGGTTCCAGTCTTGTAATAAGATTGCGATTGTGTTTCTTCTTTGAATATCATTCTCAACTAAAGTTGCTTTCTTGCCGTCTAAAGCAAAAAGTTCTTTAAAGTGTACTATGTAATATTTACCTTGTTTGTGCAGTATATGACACGATTGAAATAGTGTTTTATCTTTTCTACTTGCAACGCCGATTCTTGTTAAAGTTTCTCTAACTTTTAGAAAGTCATCTGGCTGTTTGATAGTTACTTCTAACATACTTTCAGGCGACCATTGTATTTCTTCACTCATTTTTTTCTCCCACCTTTTGTCAAGGATTCTTTAATATCTTCAATTTGTTTATTTGAAAGTATGTTGAGAGCTTCTTTAGCCTTTTCATTACTGTAGCCGTAATACTCTTTCACATACTCTAAAGAAGACAATTTGGATTGCTTTAACCAGCGACCACCAAATCGTTTTTTCTTTCTTACACTATTTATTAAAAATTGAAACTGAACCTGATTACTTAGGAAGTGATAACCATTCATTTCATTTGCTTGAGGTAGAGTATCCCAAAACATAGATAAACAACGATTAATGATGTATGCTGGATACTTTTTGATCCAGGTTTCATCTGATTTCATCAAGTCCTCTTTAGACTCATTAATCGCTTTTAAGTATTCTTTTAATTCGTATGCCATTATTTGTTGCGTCTGTTATGTCTGCCCATATACCAATCACCTGGTTCGTAATTATATCTCTTACCGTGATGTCCTCGTATATCTGCATACCACATTCGCAATTTGACTATAGCTGTTCGCCAAAATGTTCTTCGTGCCATTGTATCCTCTTTAATAATTTATTTAAATTTGCAAGTCGCCATTATTTCTGTCAAACAAGCAACCATATTTATCTCTTGGTCGGCTACAAATGCTGATTTATATTGGTATCCTGCTAATAAAAGTATTGCTTGAGGTACAGATTGAGGTTGTAGATGGTCTTTAGACGAGTCATAGATAATTCTAAACAGATCAGCCGGTGCTACGGACAAACTATTCACTACCCATTTTCTAGTTTCGTTAAAGTCTTTCTTCTTCAAAGACGCAAATAAACTTTTTATATCTGCCTCTTTTTGATTGTAGAAGATACCACTATCAATTTTACCATTAACTGAATATCTTTGTAGTTCATTAATAGTCTTTCTGAAGTCTGGATAATGTTTCTGGATCAACTCAGCAAGTACCTTCTTGTCATAAGATACCTCTTGTTCATCAAGGATTTTACCTAGTCTAGTAAGTAAAGCAGTTGCTGTCTTTACTTTTTGACCATTGACTATCTTAAAGTCTATTTGTGTAAATCTACTTCTTAATGGTTCAATAAACTTATAAGGATAGTTGCAAGTTAATATAAACCTACAATTCTTATAAAATGTTTCAATGAAATTACGCAAAGCAGGTTGTACAGATTCAGCATTCATATAGTCTGCCTCATCTATTATAACGACTTTGTGTTTGGATTCCGTATTGAAAGATACAGTTGAAGCAAAGTTTTTAATCTTATGCCTCAAGGTATCTATTTGACGACCTTCGTCTGAACCATTGATTATGATATAATCAGCGTTAAGTTGTTCACATAAAGCACGAGCAACAGTAGTCTTACCTGTGCCTGCTGTACCTGACAACAACATATTAGGTATTTCTCCTTGTTTAAGAAATTCTAAAAATGTCTTTTTAGTTTGTTCTGGTAGAATACAGTCCTCTATTGTTTTAGGTCGGTACTGTTCAACCCATAAAAAATCTGCCATAGACTAACTCCTTAAAATTCAGAGTCAGGTTCTAGTGCGATCCAATATTGTACAGGTTTGTTCCTGTTAACAAAATGACTTATCTTTTGTTGTGAGATTTCTATATCATAATCGTCACCAATAATCTTTAAGTTCTCTGCCTTAAAGTAAGCAGTAAACTTCTTATCAGTTTCTCCGATTACAGCAGAATAGTCATTAGAAGATTTATTCTTTTTATCAGTAGCAACTAACTTAATGTTTTTACCATCACCTGATACGGCAACATCTGGTAAATTCATTGTAGTAATTGCTTTTTGTAATCTTTCAAAATCACTTTTCTTTAAAGTAAAAGATACATACTGATCTGGCATATTGATTGCTTTTGTTGGTGCAACAATAACTGACTTATCAGCAAAGAAATATTTGATTGATTGTTTTGTGTCGGAAGATGCTATAGTTACATTTGAACCACCGTTAAATTTCAATGCAGGTTTTTGAAACAAATCAACTGCTCTTAAAAATTCAGGTAAGTCATATATAGCAAACTCACTTTCAAACTTTTCTGATACTTCAGCTACTGCAAAAATATTCTTCATTGTAGAAATAGTTTGAATCTTATTCCCAGGTTTAACCAAAATGTTTTGGTTTATGTCTGAAAAGTTTTTTAACACCGATAGGGTGTTTTCACTTATGTTCATATATTCACTCCTTTGTCATTATATAAATTATTCATACTGTTAGTATATACTAAAAAGGCGAGGAAGTCAATGCTGCCTCGCCTCAATGCGTTTAAACTACTTAATCTTAATAGTTTTAGCCTTCTTGTGTTCTGGAATAACTCTCTCCATAGATACACTTAATAGACCATCTTTCAGTTCAGCACCGTTGATTTCAACATCTTCAGCGATTGTGAAAGACTTTGTAAACATTCTTTTGGCAATACCCTTGTGAAGCATACCCTCGTTTTCTTCAACCTCTTTAACATCATTGTCTTTAATAGACTTGATAGTTAAGACGCTATTTTCAAACGATACATCTACATCTTTTTTACCATATCCAGCAAGTGCAACTTGTATATCATAGGTATATTTACCTGTCTTTACAATATTGTATGGTGGATAGTTTTGAACATTAGTGGTATCTAATTGATGGTCAAACATTGATTCAAAATGTGTGAACACATCATCAAATCCTACTGATAATGGTCTTAATTGGTTAAAGATTGAAATTGCTTTATTAGTCATTTTATCTCCTTTGTTAAGCAAGTTAATTAATAGAACCCATTGTGGCGTTCTACATTTATTTATATAAGTACGATTTTTATTTTGTCAACCCTACTTATAGAAATTCACTAGGCTGAGGATCCCTACCAGTTCCCTAGTGAATATCTATAAGTGCTACTTTATTGTTCACGCTGTAAAGTAGCAAAGCAGCGTTTTGCGACACCGACTAATTTCTTGGTCGGGTTTCTGCGTGAGGACTTACGAATAGCCCCAACATTATATATTTATCTATCACCAACGCAAAACTTTAAAACTAATAACCTCTTTGTCGTTCTAATTTCTTCTTATTTTTCTTAACATTAGCAATGTTTTCTTTCTTTTTTCTTCTCTTTTTTTCGGAAGGTTTTTCAAAAGATTGTCTTTCTCTTAATTCTTTTACAATGCCTTCTTTCATAACCTTACGCTTTAACACACGCATAGCTTGTTCAACATTTCCGTTTCTTACATCTACTGTTATACTCAATTTATATACCTCCTCTCATTATAATGGTATCATACAATCACTACAAGATAGCATTGCCTTAATAATTCCTGTTAATAATACTGTTGACAAAATAGCATTTAAAAATATCAATGCCCTATCGTGCCATAAAAATCCTACAATCAACCAGCCTACTGTACCTGCAAGACTAAAATATAAATCAAATATATGGTTTACATCTGCCGCCCTAAAGCATACTGCTATCATTAACATAAAACTTGCAATCCATTTTATGTACCAAGATAGATCACCTTTAGGTGTAACTTTCTTAAAGACTCTTGTAGAGTTTAATTCTTTTATCTTATCGTCTAGTTTTCTGTATGGTCTATCAGCGTGCTGAAATTCATCATCTTGTCTATACATTATATTACTCCTGCCGATCCTAATAGTATTAGTATTAACATACCTGGTACTACGATTGTCATTGGCCAAAAATCTAAAAAATCTTTCCAACCGAAATCTTGTTCTTTTGTTTCTTTCTTCACTTCTCTTTTTATCTCTCTCATTAAATTGTTAATAGGTTCACCTTTTTGAAAATTAGGAAAACCCATATTGTTTAATAAGGCAACTTGATTATAAACTGCCTGTATAGTTTTCTTCTTTAGTGTCAAAGTGATAGTCCCTTTAAGGTCAGGCGCCCCTAAGGACGCCTTTCCTGGACTAACACTATGATTGATAGATTTAGATAACATCAGTTTCATCAACCTCGTCATCTGACTCACTATCATTGTCTTCCATTTGAGAGTTTAAATCGGACTTCTTCTGATCCTCAATAATTGAGTCAGCTGAAGCACCTGCATCCACTTTCGTGTACAACTCCACAAACGAATTTTTTGTATCATCATCAAATCTGTTGGTACACATTTGAATAGCCTTCATCTTATTATTAAAGATTGAATAAGCCTGGGTGATATGTACAAGTCTTCTTGTAGATATAATCTCATCAACACCACCGTCAAAGTAGGTTTTTCTGATTACATCTGCCCAAGTAGTTAACTTGTCAATAAATTTAACATCTGATTTACCATAAGACTTTAAAGTATTATTCAAAATCTTTTTTTCAGTAGATACAGACGGATACTTTTGTTCAAAAGTTACTGGAAATCTTTCAAGGAATGCCTCGTTAAGAACATTAGTACCGATAAACTTACCGTCTTCGGATCCTTGACCTTTAGTATTTGCAGTAGCAATAACATTGAAACCTTTTTTAGGTTGTACCCACTTGTTAATCTTCTTAACAAAGATACCTGAACCTTCAAGGACAGGTTGTAAACACATTATCTTATTACTCGCAAGGTCAATCTCGTCAAGTAAAAGAACAGCGCCTCTTTCCATTGCCTCAATGATCGGACCATTAGACCAAACAGTATGTCCGTCTTTAAGTCTGAAACCACCAAGTAAATCGTCCTCGTCTGTTTCAATTGTTATGTTAACTCTTATTAATTCTTTTTTCAGATCAGCACACGCCTGGGTTACAGACATTGTTTTACCGTTACCAGAAAGACCTGTAAGAAATACAGGATAGAATCTATCAGATTTTATAATAGATTTTACATCTGGATAATTACCGAAACTTACAAAGTTTTTATCCTTAGCAGGAACAACATTGTCGGTTAAAGTAGATACGATATAAGCCGCCTCTCTATTGATAGTAGGTTTTACAACCTTCTCCATAGTAGTCGGTTTATCAACATCGGTATCTGAACCTGTTGGTATTTTGAATAAACCTTTTTTTACTTTAAGGTCTTTATCAGCAACTAGCCATTGTGGAAAAGCAACTTTATGTTTCTTCTCAACTTGTACTAATTGTTTTCTAGTGATCTCTTTAATATCACCAAACTCTTTGTAGCATAGTTCTACAAATTGTCTTTGTTTATCATTTAATAGCATTTATTAGTCCTTTCATTTATTAAATATACATCTAGGCTATCACGTTTTGGGTCAAATGTCAAGCGTTTATAACCGTTGATTTTACTCATTATTAAGCAACCTTCTCAATAAATTTGTTTAAAAGCACTCTGGAAGTGATTCTTCCTTTCATACTCTTACTGAATAATTGTTTGATTCTACCTGTCTTCATATCACTACTTACAGTTGAAAGATCAGTATTCTCAACTTTCATATCTTTAGCATTAACAACATAGTAATCATCATAACCTTTTTGAGGAACAGCACATACCTTCTCTTTATTAAATAGAGTTCTATTCTTTTGATATAAAGATTCTCTTTTTTCATATGGCATAGACATATCCTGAGTCTTAAAGTAATGTTCACTTTCAAATCTTCTAATTCTTTTGATTAAATAGAAACCGATAGTTGTAATACCGTGGTATTTTCTTAATAGATTTAATATAGTACCTGTAAAACCACTTGATCTGTAACCATAAAAGTCATCTTTTACTTCGTGGTTTTTCTTCTTATAGATAAAGACATCTGTATTACCTCTATGATCTGGATACTCACCTATTAGAGTATTTGATTCTGGATCAAGTTTCATTGTTTCTGAACAACCGTAGTTACCACCACCATCAGTTAAAGTAATCAAGTTCATTTTTTCAATACTATATTTCTTTTGAAATAGAGGTACTAGTTTTAACATAATAATTAATGCCTCATTTAAAGGTGTTGAACCTAGATAATATTCACCAGGAATTTGTACTGAATCTGGTTTATATTCTTGTGCATTAAAACTTTGTCTCCAAGTATATCTATTATCATAATACATTGCTAAGTGATATAGATACATTAAAGACTCATCTAGTTTTTGTTTTTTAAGTTTATGACTTGCAACATTAACTAGTTTAATTCTATCAACACCCATATCGCCAGGTTTGTATTTGAAACCTTTTGATCTTTTGTTACCTCTATAATCAACATTGTTATCTTTATCCATTTCACTAGAAAAGAAATATAACTCAAAAGGTATATTTGTTTTTTGACAAAAATATACTAATTGAATTGTCTGTTGAACAGTTTTGAAAATAGTATCAGACATAGAACCTGACCAATCAAGTAACATCATCATACCGTGATTCTTGGCGTCTGGAGATACTGATAGTCTTTTGAATATATCATCATTGAATTTATAACTATGTAATTTTAAAGGATCAATTGTACCTGTTTTATTAGTAGTTGATCTTTTATAAGCAGTAGCAGCCTTTTTCATTTCAAACTCTTTAACAAGATACATAATAGTCTTTTTAGAATCGTTAGTAAACTTTTTATATTCTTTGTTAAGATATGGTAAGTAGTTTCTAGCAGTAGCAGCGTCT
>TARA_B110000046_G_scaffold20849_1_pt1 | contig 10875 bp, 8 predicted proteins | sample TARA_B110000046 | Tara Oceans TARA_B110000046 (sample SAMEA4397157) | marine metagenome | biome: Polar Biome; feature: [DCM] deep chlorophyll maximum layer (ENVO:01000326); material: water (ENVO:00002006), including particulate matter (ENVO:01000060) such as... | depth 40 m
GGAGACGCCAGACGCATTTGCCAGAGCCCCCGCTCGTTTCGAAATATAATCTTCACGTTTTTTCTCGCTCTCAGGCTGCGCGACGTTCTTAGCGACCTTCCCGAGACGCTTATATTCAACCATATCCCCGTCATTTAGGTTTGAAATGGCGTTAGTTGTGTCCAGTAATTTGGAGCCCGCAGCGACAGCCAAGCCTGCGTTCGGGTCAACAATGATAGGTGCGACACATTCGACAGCACCCGCGCATACTAGGCGCTCAGGGGATCGTACGGCGGTGTCTATCGGACTACGTATCAGGGGTGCTCCGTTTGCGCTGAACACGATTTTCACGAAGCCAGCCAACCAAAGGTGTTTATCAAAAGCAAGAGTGGCGCGGTCAATCTCAGCGCCATCCTCAACGAGTACAAATATGTGGAGACCACCACTATCGAATTTTTTCCCTGTTTTGGGAGTGGTAATGCCTGACGACGAACTCGTCCTAACAACACGAGCGGCGTTTTTTAGTTCTGGAATTACTGAACATAAAGCTTCAAAAACGTCCTCTAATGGCAAATCAGCGCGTAAGTTTTTTGCGTCTATATCAAACAACGCCCAGGCGGGTTGTTTTGCGTGATATGTAATATAGTCTTTGCTCCGGGAAATAATTAGAACGTCGCTATCCGTGTGTTTTAGCAACTCGGACTTTGTTACTATTTTTACTTCATTATGGGGTTGAACGAGATCGCCCAAAACTACGGCGTGTTCACACGCCATCACGTTGAAGTTGTCGGCTAGGTTTTTTGCAGCTTTGCGGGGATCAGCGTGAATTTTAATACGCCTCGCCGTCCCATGCGTCAATCGCGTAGCCCCATCTATCGAGATTTTACCATCCACATCTGCGTATGCTCGTTTGGATAGGCGGCCCCGAGTATTCGTGACATATAAAAATGCCCCGGAATACTTTCCGCTGTCTTGGCTGGGAACACCATTTTTGGTGCGTGTTTTGCTCTTTTGTGGTACACTACTAATACTATCATGTCCTTAAATTAGTGCGCCGATGATTGTCGCGATCGGGCGCACTTTTTTATTGCTTAATTCTGGAACGCTTACAGACTGGCGTTCGATACCGGTGTTTGCGGTATACCGAAATGATCAAGGATTGCCCCGGCCACCCAATGTAGGCGTCTAGTATTGTTAGGCCCTGCGATAGGATCGGGGAAGTTTCTGGACTTCATCTTCCGGTGTAATGTCGGATAGCTGCGGACTAGATTGAGCTCGCACAAATTGGCGGGGCTTATTAATTGAGACGGGTCGGCCTGTAGGTCAGATATTTTTAAACGCTGTCCGCCACGTGCTTCGATATGACGTTCAGCACTCTCCCGTAAATTAGTGACTTTTGTTTTCTGAACCATTTTCCACTTCCAAAATATATTTGGGCGGATGTTTGCTCAAAACCCAAGCGCACGTCCCCCCTTGTCGGTTTAAGGGTGGGACACATTGGTTTTAAGTTTTCGGTTCAGCGTTTCTACGTATGCGCATTTCAGCGATGGCCGTGCTACCAATCATATGTAACGATGAAAAAAATTACGTCTAAACGTGAAAATAGCACAGCTTTATTGTGATTGGAATATCACAGTTTGTTAGGTTTGTTTAACCGCCAATTTTCGTCAATTTACAAACTTGTTTAACGTGTTTCGCCATTCACGGATATCTGAAAAACCACTTAATCGGTTATCCAGCGCCACTATAAATATCGACATATTTGCAGATATTATTTTACCCGCATATTGTTGGCGAAATACCTGCATCGTTTCTGGATGCAAATCTCGTGCGTCTAAATCTCACTTGGCTTCAAGCCGTGCGTGTCTAATTGCGTGGTTGTTCTGTTGACGAAGGTTACGGTTCTCCGCTGGCTTTTTAACTCCGCGCCCATTGCTACGGCCACCGTGGTGTCGGCATACATTTTTGTGTCTCATAGGAACGGCTCGGCATTTTTCACCGGTCCTTCGGCTTCGTGCAACGCATTGACGTTGGCCGGGCCCGCCAAAATAAGTTGTGTGACGATAGGCCTCCAATGCTCGCAGACCTTTAGTATTGGGCCCTACCATGTTTCATGCTCCTGTGTGACGGGTCATGTATTATACACGAAACAACTGTATATTTATGCGTTATTAATCTAGCGAAACCAGATCGCAGTAGAAGAATGTTATCAGACGCAGAAAAGCAGACATCAAACGTCCGCTCTCCCCCCTCAAAGCTGCGATTAATCGCGGGTGCTGATATAGTCCGCTGTGTGCCATGAAGAGACATTCGCGGATCATCATGGTTCGGTCGCCCATTGCACATTCAGATGTTGTCGCACATCTTTACCAAATATAACTGTAGAAAACTGAATAAGAGCGGCTCGATTTTGTCACAGTGTAATCAAACACAGGGCTACGGCACAATTGCGGCGCGAAGTACTGAGTGGTTATCTGCACGGGCAAAAGCTTCGTTCAACTGATCGAGCGAAAACTTTGAATCAACAATTTCTGCAAAAGGATAGCGCTCACGATTTGCCATGACAAAATCAAGAGCCTGGATGAGTTGCCTTGGATGATAGTTATGTACCCCTTTCAGGGTGATCATTTTTTTCAACAATTCATTACCATCAATAGTCATATTTGCATTTGGACTTACCAGCCCACCAATAATATACCTGCCGCCAGTTCTTAGCATCTTAAGACCTGTTGGAATGACACCAGGGTGCCCGCATACTTCAATACAAACATCAGCTCCATCAGGTGGGCATTCGGCGCGTACTTGGGTAATCAAATCTTCTTCTGATATCGAGCTAACATCGAAAGTGGCGTCAGCACCAAATTTTTTGGCAATAATCAAACGATTAGCTACAGCATCAATTCCGATCACACGCCGCGCGCCGCGGGCTTTTGCAATGGCACAACCGTATAACCCAAGTAGTCCCAACCCTTGAATTACAACGGTATCACCCATATTGATCTCTGCCGCCTCAGTGACGGAAATCATTGTTGCCACCCCGCAATTCAGCGGCGTAGCCTCTTCATCTGTGAGTTCATCAGGTAAATTAAGAATGCCCGTTCCCGGCTGAATATAACAATAGTCCGCAAATCCGCCTAAAAAATGAGGATCCTCGGTGACCAGGTCATGGCCATATTTCCGAACGCCTAACGATTTTTGTGGCATGTCGTGAACATCGCGATAATAGGATTCTCCATCATGAAAAAATTCTGTCCATGTCACTCGGCCCCCAATTACCAAGTCATCGCCCCGCATATCATGCGCCATGTTTTCGCCAATTTGTTCAATCACCCCGACGATTTCATGGCCAAGGATTCCGGGGCAGGGGTTTGGCCGGTGACCCAAATAGGAATGAATATCCGAGCGGCAAATGGTCGACATGGTAATCCGAACCAATACTTCATTCGCATGTACATCACGCACTGGAAACTCGCGGATTTCAAACGGGGCATTGGGGGCGTCATAAACGGCGGCGCGGCCGGTTTTGGATTCCATGGATTTCATTATCTTTTTCTTTCATTTTTTATTAGGCGGATTTCGATTGCTTAGCAAAAGAGTTAAACCGTCACAGAACCGTTCATATCAAAAAACCGTTCTTCCTGAAGGCGCCCGCCTATCCACTGCGGGCATATATGTTTTCAACAAGGTCAATAACCTTGCCTCTGTGATCGAAAGTTACATTGAAACGTTTATAATAGTAATCGCGAGGCATCATTTCATCACCGATTGCTTGCATATGGTCCTGCATGAGGGATTCCAGATGCTCACAAGTCGATTTATGCGCTTCATCATCAATGAGGTTTTGCATTTGATATGGGTCTTCCAGGTTATCATACAGCAGCCAAGCCTCGTCGATGGTGCGCACGTAGGTATATTGAGCGGTTATCACACCACGGTATTCTAGCCGTTTACCTTTATAGTCCGGGTACTGGTCAAAACCACGTTTATCACCAATGCTGAAAGGACAAGGGTTCATAATCAACACAGACTCCGGCGGATTGTTACTTTCACCACGAAGCACCGGTGACAGATCAACCCCTTCGACAGTATCGGGTATCGGGACTCCAGCGAGACCCAAAATGGTCGGCATTATGTCTATCACACTAAGTGGCGCATCAAGCCGGTCCCCGGACGAAATCACGCCGGAATATCGAATGGCAAACGGCACCTTTATGGACTCATTCCACGGCCATTGTTTTTTGTAAACACCTTGCGATCCATGCATGTCGCCATGATCGGACGAAAACACAATGATGGTATCGTCATCAAGGCCCATTTCGGCAATTGCGTCTATTAGACGCTGGAACTGATCATCCAAGAATGTCGTCTGGGCGTAATATCCCCAGAGGTCTTCGCGCGGAACATCCGGACAGTTGGGGCGGCCTTCGATAGTTTCAGGGTCGTATTTATCCATATATTGCTCAGGTACCAGCCGGTAAGGATGATGTGGCGGGCCCCACGATAGGACCAGACAGAAAGGATTTTCACTGTCGCGCTCTTTTAAATAATCGATGGTATGGGTGGTCTGTGCCTCGGCATCCCAACCCGGCCAAATCTTTAGATCACCCTCGTTGTCGGTGTAATAGGAGCGGTTATAATTGTGCTCGAAATTAGCCCCCATCCAGTATTCAAACCCCTGACGGCGCGGCCCCGGCGGCACCGGAGCTGGGCGGTTCGGTCCATCAAGATGCCACTTTCCAATATAGGCAGTATCGTAACCGGCAGCCTTGAAGCAGTGCGCGATGCTGACCTCATTGGTTTTCAGTGGAATATCGTTGATCACCAGCCCCGTCGAGGTAGGCGTGCGACCGGTAATCAATGAACCCCGGTAAGGACCGCAGACCGGCAGCATTGAGATTGCATTGTTGAAGATCGTGCCACTTTTGGCAAAAGCATCTATGTTCGGTGTCTGCACGGGCTCTTCGCCAGCGTAACCAACAGAGCTGGCCCGCAATTGGTCAGCAAGAATAACTAATACGTTTGGTTTTAATTTGGTCAAGTGTTTTTCCTTAGCTTTTTACATTAAGATAAACGGGGCTGCTCCAGGCCCTGTGGAAATCGGTTTGTACTACGCGAACCCAATAGGCTTGTTCACCATCACCGGATGCCTCGTCGGTGTACTCGAATCTAGTGTCACAAATGTCGCCCTCCGTGTGCAAAGTGCTGGCGGTTACATATTGCTCCAGTCCACCCAAATCCCAACGCAGGTTGCCCTTGCGGGCATCGCCAACGCTAAACGTTAAATCGGCTGGCCCGGCCTTGAATGTAATGAGCGCATCGTCAGGTCCGTCGATATAGAGCAGAACCCCTTCTTCCTGCCCAGAGGTTACTGAACGCCAATTGACATGGCCCTCATCCCAATCATCAATCCCATACTTGGCGGTATAAATATTAAGAGGGGTTGCGCCTGTTATGCGCCCGCCTGTCATTTCTAGACCGCCATCCCATTTCATAAACCTGCCGCGGTCCTGATGTGTCGCACCTGACCAGATGATTTTGATCAAGTTGGGATTGCGTTGTTCTGGATTAGGCGTAATACGCGTCAATTCCTGACTACGGTTAAATAGCGCTATGTATTCAATGGGGGCAGTCCCATAAATAGTGCCGCTGATTTTGATAGGGCCCTGGGTCGTTGTAATGACACCCATCCGGTGCCCATTGGCGGTGATCTCAAGATATAACCTGGCACCTGTGGTACCGTAACAGTTACGCGCCATCATGCCGTCGTAAATGCCCTGGCGTGAATGTTCAGTCGTACTGACGGCTCCAAGTCCCCCCAGCACCGTCATTTCTGGTGTCGATGGGTAGGCCAGGCCGGGCCTGCAGGTATGATCGTCACTGGCACCGACAACACCGACCTTGACGCCAGCGGCGAGAAATTCATGCAGACGCCATTCGAACACACCATGGTTTGAGCAAATCTCAAACACCGGTTCAAGCTCGGGATCCTGGGCCTCAAAATCGGAGCGCCGACCGCCAATGTGAGGTACCATGATGACCTTTTTTCCGGTCTCGGAAATGTATTTGCGCATCCGGGCTTGCAGATCACGAGCATGAACAGCTTCTGTCTCACCAGCACCCTCGGCAACTTCTTCTGGCCAAAGCTGCCAGTGACTGCTTCGGAATATGGGACCTTCATCATCAAGAAACAGAACGTTGCGATCACCGCCGGTCCCCGTCGGTCCGGACCATTCCCAGCCGAAGAAAGCAGCAAACCGGCCGGGCTGATTGTGTTTTTGAGCGGCCTGGCGAACTTCTTCAAGATCATCGTCGGAAAGGATAAAGTCGTTGCCTTGATGCGTTGTGAAATCGATGGCCGCACAGTCGCGTGCATAAGCAAAGTATTCGTCCGGCGAACCTACCCCGACTGTGGATGCCGTCTGGGCCTGAGTATCGCCCCAACATATTATCTCCTCGGCATTGTTGCCAACGACAATTGGGTTCGTAGTCGCCAATACGGTCTCACCGTCTTTTAAGTCTAATCGACGAACACCTTCACCCTCCAGGATGACCCCCTCGAGCCATGTGGCGCGACCCGTTGATTGGGAAAGGTTAAGTTCGACAATAGGATCGGCATCCAATGTAAGGCCGTTAGCATCAAGCGGTGTTGGGTTACCAAATTTGTCATTACCGCGCACCTGAACGCGGAACGGTTTGCCTGCCTGAACCAGTGTCGGGGCGACGACACTGTAATATTCTGAAGGCCCTGTGAGAATACGGAAATTAGGCGACTTGCAATAAACCCGTTTGTATTCACCGGAGCTGAGAGGATCTAAAAAGACGGCAAAATCACTTGCACTTTCGGGGAACGACTGAACGCCAAGACCGCGCGATCCACCTGATGTGTCACCAAGCACGACGGTGATTGTGTCGCCGGGATAGAGCGGCCCGCCAGCGAGACGAACGACAGTGACCCCGTTGAACGGTCGTTTGTGACCACGGTGATCAAAGTAAGTCCCGAAATGTGATCCATCACGCGAGCAGGTCACGGTTGCGTAATTATCTGCGACTGGGTCGTCAAATTGCGGGTGACCAAAGTCCGCCTGACGACGTGTGCCAATCTTTAATCCACCTCCAACATCCATGGCATATGTTCCGACAGTGAATGTCAAAGTCCATGTTGAAAAGCTGCCAACAATCACATCGCTAGTCGGCGAGATCGTTACCGCTCCCCAGGTTTCAACAGTTGATGGATCGTTGTTGCGTTCGGTAATTTTACCCATGACTACTGGTTCTCGATTGAATGTTCAGGTGAATTATGTTATCGCGTCCCACCCACCACCCAGCTTATCCGCAAGGAAGCTGGGTGGCTTTGGGAAGATAGGATGCCAAGTGAGGGACACCCGTCGGAGATTACGAACGTTACTCTACGAGAATGTCGAGGTCCGTCGCCATTTGCCTGTAGCGTTTAAAGTCACTTGCTATATGTTTCGAGAACTCTTCGGGGCCCATGTAACGCGGCATATCACCTACAGCCTTGACCATTTTTTTCCAGCCTTTACGAGCCATCGTTTCCTGGACCGCCTTGGCCCATTGGTCGACAATCGCTTTCGGCAAATCTTTTGGACCAATCACTCCACGCCAGCCAAAAATATCGACATTCGGATATCCCTCTTCCGTGTAGGTCGGCACATCAGGGAAGGCTTTTAATCGTTCTTTGGTGGTCACGGCGAGGGCGCGGACTTTTCCACTTTCAATGAAATCAATCGCAGAAACAAGATTGGTTTGATGGAAATCGGCCTCACCTCGAAGCAATCCAGCCATGGATTTGCTGCCACCCTTGTAAGGAATCGCAATAGCAGAATCGTTGCCAAGTCCAGCTGTCTTCAACAAGAGGTGAACACCGAAGTAGTGTATTGAACCAGCACCCGCGTGCGAAAACTTAAGCTTGCCGGGTTTTGCCTTAATAGCATCCAGAAGGTCCTTGACGTTCTTATAGGGAGAATCGGCTCTAACGATCAAAACGTTCGGGTTCATTTGGGTCATAGCGATAGGTGTATAATCTTCAGGCGTATAGCCCGCTGATGTATTCATTGCTGGAAACAAAACATGGCCACCGATCATACCTTCCATTAGGAGATAACCATCAGGTTTTGCTTTGAGCGCAAAATTAATGCCAATCCCTCCGGACCCGCCCTTTTTGTTAACAACGATGATCGGTTGCCCGATGTGTTCCTGTATATTGATCGCCATGATTCGTGCCGCGGTATCCGTGGAACCGCCGGCCCCAGATGCGACAACCAATTTGATCGGTTTGTCGGGATAGTCTGCAGCACTGACGGGCGCTGTGAAGATTGCGGCGGATGCCATGACAGTTACGCTCAGTAGACCTTGTTTTAATAAATGCCTCATATTGTGCTCCTGTTAAATGTTAGGTGTCGTACTTAGAACTCGTCACGGATGTTCCCCCCGCTTTAATCGCTAATAATTTTTGCGGCTTTCGTCCCCTTGAGACGCCAATGTAAATAAACGGATGCCCCCGCACTTAGCGCTGCGAGAGCAAGAAAACTGATAGAGATCGTGCTGCTTACAAAAATATCCAAAGAGCCGCTGGAGATTATCAGGGACTTTCGTAACTCATTTTCAAACAGTGGGCCGAGAATGAACGCGATGGCGAAGGGTGCCGCCGGAATTTTTTGTGTCCGCATTAAAAACCCGAAGAAACCGACCCCATACATGGCTAAAACATCGATCATCGTACCGCGCACTGCATAGGTTCCATAAGTCGCCAATATCAAGACCACAGGAAATAAAATTTGGGTTGGCATCCGGACCACCCATTTCGCCATGCTGATGACACCAGTGCCAACAATGAGGAGAAATATCAAAGCGACAAATAGCAACAAAAATACGCTATAAACAAAATCGGGGGAAGATTCAAAAAGCATTGGGCCGGGGCTAAGGCCATGTATGACCAGTGCCCCCATCAATACGGCGGTCGTTGTATCGCCAGGAATCCCAAGACTCATCATTGGTACCAGGGCGGGTCCACAAACCGAATTATTACCAGCTTCGGCACCGGCAACGCCCTCCAGTGAACCGTTGCCAAACTCCTCGGGTGTCTTGGAGAACCGTTGCGCCAGGAAATATCCAAGAAATGCCGCCGGGCTACCGCCCAGTCCGGGTAGCGCACCGAGCAGTGATCCTCCAGCGCAGGAACGTAAATATATCGGCCAAAAACTGAAAAATTTACGGAAAGAAATACCTGGCCCCATATCACCCACACTAACCGAGTCACGTGACTTATAGGCCTCAACTCCGCGGACGATGATTTCCGGAATCGTGAACAGGCCGACCAACAAGGTCAGAATGTGCATACCAGCTTGAAAATCAGAAACTCCAAATGTAAAACGGCTGGACCCATGAATTGGGTCCTGGCCGATTGTCGCAATCAGAAAGCCAAAACATGCGGCGATGAGACCCTTCAATAAAGAATCTCCTGACACCCCAGCGATAATGGTTATAGCAAAGACGATCACTGCGAAAACTTCAGCAGCACCAAATTCTAATGCAAACGTCGCGACAATGGGGAAGATAACCAGTGCCACAACTGTAGACAAAATACCGGCCGTAAATGATGCGTAAAGTGCCATTTCCAGTGCTTGGCGCGCTTTGCCCTGACGGGCCAACGGGTAGCCATCAATAACGGTTGCAGCAGCGTTTGGTGTTCCCGGTGTGGCTATCATGATTGCAGTTACGGAACCGCCATAAATAGCCGTCACATAAATTCCTAATAACAACGCTATGGCAGATTGTGGGTCCATGAAGAATGTGAGAGGCAAGGCGATGACAACGGCCATGATTCCTGTCAATCCGGGCGTCACACCAACAAACATTCCCCAAAGCACACCGGCGAAGCACGCTGCAATGACATTCCAGTGAAGGATGAGTTTAAGGCTTTGTAAGAGAACGTCGAAATCTATCATATGATCACCTAAGCCACCCCACCGGTGAGATGGCGTGCGCCCTCTAACCATTCCATAATGCCGAACCACGGAGTTGGAAACAGAACGTGGGCAATTTTTTCAAAGAAATACCACAGTAAAACAGGCAGAATGATAGCGATCACGCCGATCAACCAAACCCGACGTTCACCAAAATAATAAATCATTGCGGCCACACCGAGCGCCGCGCCCAGTGTCATGCCGACAAAATAAATGGCGACGATGTAGCCGACGCAAACCACGGCCGTGCCGCCAGCCAGTAGCCAGTCCATTTTGCGAGCTTTACCCTGTGCCGGTTGGCGCAAATAGACGGTAAAGCTTTGGATAAGGTAAATGACGCTCAGACCAGTGAGCATCAGAAACAATACATTTGGTAAAAACGCAGGGGAGTTAGCGGTCCCCGCAACTTTGGATGGCACATAGACAGCCGCTGGTACAAGCAGTAAATAACCAGAAAGCCCCGCAGTAAGGCAAAGAATGGCGGCAACAACATCACCGCGCCGGGTCGGTGTTTCCAATTCAACGGCTGGCATCGGGCTCGGTAGTTCGCTTGTCACGCTATCTATTGCCACGCTAAAAAGCCTCCATTAGAAATTTTAACAAACTTATATCTGAGCATCATTGCCATATACCATGAGCTATTTTTTAACATAGGAGAAGTATCTATTTTCTATATTTATTATCGGTTTTCCCTATATAAAAAATTTACCAGCTTAATTATTGGGGTCCATAAAGGTAAGTGGGATATTGGGGATCCACAAAGATAAGTCGGACAAAAGGGCCGGAGTGAAAGAGCTGTCCCGGCCTCTTGTCACCGTGGATTGTTGACCTGTGTACAGATTAGTCAAAACTCCTGTTGTGGCATCAATAATCTTTGATGACGATGTTTCGTCGCGAACGAGTTCAATACAGC
>TARA_B110000046_G_scaffold185447_1_pt1 | contig 10840 bp, 9 predicted proteins | sample TARA_B110000046 | Tara Oceans TARA_B110000046 (sample SAMEA4397157) | marine metagenome | biome: Polar Biome; feature: [DCM] deep chlorophyll maximum layer (ENVO:01000326); material: water (ENVO:00002006), including particulate matter (ENVO:01000060) such as... | depth 40 m
TTGGCGTGGTTACTACACCATTGTCCCAGGTACAGCCTTGGTCACCGGACTGATAAATCGGTGCCAATTCATTCTCACTAAATTTAGCGGCTTCAGTAAAAATCGCTTCGAGCATATCGGGCGTAGCGTCTTCTCCACCTTCGACGTTTTTGAATTTGCTCTGCATATCCATAACATCATTGAATAAAAATAAGTAATCGTTTACCGGGACTTTATAGTTGGGCATGCAATAGATCCTATGAAATTAAACCGTCGAGATGCGCTTGGTCACCTCTGTGGTTATAAAGAGAAAATCGTTTTTTTCCGACTAACTGCTTGGTGAAAAACAGTACATCGGAGGGCAGGAAAAGGGGCCGGTGAAAGTTAACGGCAACCGAATAACCGGCTTCAGGCAACTGGTCTTCGAGGCCTGCTAGGCAGCGAGCTTTACTCCACATACCATGGGCAATTGCCTGTTTAAAGCCAAATAATTTAGCCGTAATATCGGCCAGATGGATTGGGTTGTAATCTCCCGAAATGCGCGCATACCGACGTCCGATATCAGCATCAACGGTCCATTGCTGTGGATCGCCGTCGCGACTATTGACTGATCTGCGCTTTTGCTTCACCTGTGTTTTACAACGATGCAAAAACGTTGAGTTGCTCGACCACACCGCTTGATTGTCAATGGCACCAATGACATCTATATCCCATTCCAAACCACGGCTTGTCAACTCAGACCCACCTACCGCAGCCGTCAAACTAAGCGGCTGCCTGATATCAAACGACGTGAGGACCGAGATCTGATTGCGCAGATGCACCTGCCCCATAGCCTGTATTGGAAAGTCGTGCTGAGTCAATATCTGTAGAAAAAGTGGGAACGCCAACATATGAAGATAGGTGGCAGGAAGATTACCCTCAACGGCAAAACCACAGAGCTTCTTGTAGGCGGCTAAATGCTGGGCATTAATCACTAAATCATTAACTTGAGCGCTTAGGCCTGGCAATGCATCTCCGGTTTGGTAGGATCCAGACTTAAATGCTGCCTTGCCAAGAAGCGCAGGCATACTAAGAGGGTGTCGCACAATCATTGGGGCTTTGTTGAGCGAAGGCTGGATTTGCGCTGATTCGGGTTTATTCATGTCTATGATGGTGCTCTCATCTTCACGGTTAGTCATTGGCAGTAAAAAAACAACGTTTTGTCATTTCGGCCAATCGAGTATAATGCGGTCTCTTTTTAAGAGTTAACAGTATGGCAGGTCTAACCGATTCAGGGACTTTGGTGCGCTTAGCCCATAAAGGCTTGATCAACCTTGGCGTTGATGCTGACGAGGTACTGCGCCGCTCTGGCCTCGACCCCTCCGAACTGTATCAAGCTAATTTACGCACCAAATTCTCTGGCCAGCCGCGTTTTTGGAAGGCCGCGGTAGAGCTGTCCGGTGATCCCTGTATAGGCTTGCATCTCGGCGAGCAGATGCCCGTCTACAAAGGCCAAATTCTGGAATATTTACTGCTAAGCAGCCAAACTTTTGGCGATGGTCTAAAAAGGGTTTTAAACTACCAGCGCCTTATTAGTGATGCTATTCACGGCCAGGTCATCGAATCACCCATCCCTTGTTTGACCAGCTATTTCTCAGAGCATCAGTATGCCACTTCACACCTTGCCGAAGCCATGGTGTTGGGCCTGATTAAAGCCTTTCAGGCGGTCACCGACGGTACCTTTAAAGCTGACCGAATTGTTTTTAACCATCCACCCAACACAGACATCAGTGAATATGAGCGGATCTTTCAATGTCCGGTGGAGTTTAATGCCAATTCCTTCCAGCTGTTCTTTCCTGCTTCTTTACTTAGTTATAGATCACTCTATGCCGAACCCGAGCTACTTAATTTACATATTCAAGCAGCAGACCAACATTTAGCCCATCTTCGGCAGCAAGACTTGATTGTCGAGGTACGCAGCCTGCTTGGAGCACTGCTAGAAAGCGGCGATACAACATTAGTAAAAGTAGCCGCGCGCCTTAGCGTAACACCAAGGCACCTGCGCCATCAGTTAGATTTGGCCGGCACAAGCTTTCAGCGATTACTCAATGATTATCGCCACCGTCTAGCGCGGCGACTGCTTTCACAAACCGATGAGGCGATCAGCGAAATTGTCTACCTAACCGGATTTTCTGAACCCAGCACTTTTTACCGAGCATTTAGACGATGGGAGGGCACAACGCCGATAGAATATAGGCGCCAGCATCGAAACTAGGGTATGTTTGGTCAACGATTTTCGCCATTTCCACAGCAGGCCACATCAAGTAGAATGCCCGCTTCCTATTTTTAGCATTAACAGAGCAGCAGTCACTTATGACCCACAGTACCCATTCGGCCTTTGAGCTATTACGAGAGCAAGACATCCCGTCCTTAAAAGTACGCTACCAAGAGTATCGGCATCGCGTTACTGGCGCGCAGCATATTCACTTGGCTGCAGACAATAAGGAAAATGTATTCTTGGTAGCCTTGCGGACCGTGCCGATGGATTCTACTGGCGTTGCACATATCCTGGAGCATACAGCGCTCTGTGGCAGTGAAAAGTATCCGGTACGCGACCCATTCTTTATGATGATTCGCCGCTCGCTAAACACCTTTATGAATGCCTTTACCAGCTCTGACTGGACAGCCTACCCCTTTGCAAGTCAAAACAAAAAAGACTTTAACAATTTGCTCGCAGTGTATTTGGATTCAGTGTTTTTTGCCCGCCTAGACCCTCTGGATTTTGCTCAGGAAGGCCATCGTTTGGAGTTTGCGGAACCCTCAGACACTAATTCAGAACTGACGTACAAAGGCGTGGTGTTTAATGAAATGAAAGGTGCCATGAGTTCGATTAACTCGACGTTATGGCAAACCATGAGCAAACACCTGTACCCCACCAGTACTTATCACTATAACAGTGGCGGTGAGCCTGCCGATATCCCTGACCTGAGCTACGATCAGTTTAAGGCGTTTTACCAGACCCACTACCATCCCAGTAATGCCATTTTTGTAACCTATGGGGATATTCCCGCTGCTGAGCATCAGGCCAGCTTTGAACAAAATGCTCTGAGCCGTTTTGAAAAGCTTGACTGCCATATTGCGGTTAGCAATGAACAGCGCTATGCCAGCCCGCAGTATTTTGAAGAAACCTATGCCGCGGATGACCAAGAGCCAACAGAGAATAACAGCCATATAATTGTGGCTTGGTTGCTAGGTGAATCAACCGATTTAGAAACAACGATGCAGGCGCGCCTGCTCTCCAGCGTGCTGCTTGATAACAGTGGCTCGCCATTGCAAAAAGCGCTTGAGACAACAGCATTAGGTACCTCACCATCGCCTATGTGCGGCCTTGAAGACTCGCAAAAGGAACTGGCATTTGCCTGTGGCATTGAGGGCTCTAACCCAGACTCTGCCGATGCTGCAGAAGCCCTGATTTTAGATGTGTTGCGCGATATAGCCAAAAATGGCCTGCCATTGGAGCAAGTCGCTGCCAGTTTGCACCAGCTAGAACTTTCTCAGCGCGAGGTATCCGGTGGCGGTTACCCCTATGGGCTTAATCTAATATTGACGTCTTTAACTAGCGCCACCCACCGCGGTGATCCAGTCGCGCTATTAAATTTAGATCCGGTTTTAGAAAAGCTGCAACAGCAAATTAAGGACCCACAATTTATTAAATCGCTGGTCAACGATTTACTACTCAACAACCAGCACCGTATTCGCCTTGTAATGAAGCCAGACACTGAGCTAGCAAGACAAAAAGAACAGGCTGAAAAAGATCGCCTATCAGAGATTAATGCCAGCCTGACTGACGATGAAAAACAGGGTATCGTCACTAGCGCTTTGGCACTCAAAGAACGCCAAGAAATGGAAGAAGACCTCGAAATTTTACCCAAGGTAGGCATCGAAGATGTGCCTGCCGAAATTGCCTACGCCGAGAAACAGGCGACAAGTCAAATGTCTCTCCCACTGACCCGCTACAGTGCTGGCACCAATGGTTTGGCCTATCAACAGATTATTATGCCTATGCCGACCCTGAGCCAAACGCAGATGGATCTGCTGCCACTTTACAGTACCTGTGTTACTGAAATGGGCGTGGGAACTCGCGACTATCAGCAAACTCAGCTTTGGCATTCCAGTGTAGTCGGGGCCTATTCCGCGTCAGCATCAGTGCGTTCGGACAAAGATAGTCTTGAACAGCTGCATGGCAATATTAGCTTCTCTAGTAAAGGGCTGGCACGTAATCAACAAGCCATGAGCGACCTTATGGAGGAGTCATTGCAGCATGCACGCTTCGACGAGCTGTCGCGACTGCGTGAGTTGGTGTCACAAATTCGAACCTATCGTGAGTCGTCGATCACCGGCAATGGCCATGTGCTGGCCATGACTGCCGCAGCAAGCGGTCTTTCCGCTAATGCTAATCTCAACCAACGCTGGGGTGGTATGGCCGGTCTTGCCGGTATTAAAACCTTGGATCAAAGCCTCGAGTCTCATGCTGGTGTAGAAGCCCTCGCCTCACAACTAATGGCTATTCACCAACTAGTTTTACAACAGCCACGCCAATATTTACTAGTCGCTGAAGGTGAGCGTCTGGAACAATTTAGTCAGGTTATGCAAGATAGTTTTACCCGCACTGATAGGGTACCCACGAGTAATCTTATTAATTACCGGCCAACACTGACACCGGTCAATCATTGCTGGACCGCCAACACCCAAGTTAGTTTCTGCGCCAAGGCCTATCCTACGGTACCAACGGGGCACCAAGATTCTGCCGCGCTGACTGTACTTGGTGGTGTTTTACGCAATGGCTTTTTACACCGTGCCGTGCGTGAACAAGGGGGCGCCTACGGCGGCGGCGCCTCGCAAGACAACCAGTCCGGAGCATTTCGCTTTTTCTCTTACCGCGATCCTAGAATTGCTGGCACCCTCCAAGACTTTGACGACTCGATTAACTGGGTACTTGGGAATCCGCTGGGTTATGACAAGATTGAAGAGGCAATACTCGGCGTTGTTGGTAGTTTAGATAAGCCAGGCTCACCAGCGGGCGAAGCTATTCAAGCATTTCATAGCGAGTTAAATGGTCGCGGCAAGGCGTGTGCTGTGCAGTTTAGAAATCAGGTGCTCGCTGTCACTGAGGCGGATCTAAAACGTGTTGCCAGTAATTACTTAACTGCTGACAAGGCACAGACCGCTGTTATTACCAATGCTGATTTAGCGGCCTCGACTGACCTAGATATTATCAGCGTCTGATATGAGCAATTCCGAATTTAAACGCGACAATCTATTTGCCAAGCCTTTAGGGGCTGTGCCGGGGTTTGTGTTTGATCAGGCTGTGGTCGATGTCTTTCCAGATATGATCAGTCGCTCTGTACCCGGTTACGAGACCATTATCTCGCACACGGGCGAGTTGGCTGCACGCTTTGTACAACCAGATACGAATTGCTATGACCTCGGCTGTTCTCTAGGCGCCTCGACACTAGCCATTAGTCACAGTATCGAGGGCCGCAATGCCACGATCGTCGCCGTGGATAATTCCTCAGCTATGCTGAAAAAGTGTGAACTTATTTTGGCCTCCGACAGTGCTGCTACGCCCATTAAGTTAGTCAATCACGATATCTGTGATATTGAAATTTACAATGCATCACTGGTAGTGATGAACTTTACATTACAGTTTGTACCTATTGAACAACGGCCGGAGCTTATTGAAAACATTTACCGGGGTCTCAATCCAGGCGGTTGTTTAATTATTTCTGAAAAACTATATTTTGAACCCGAATCTCTAAACACTTTGCTCAGTGAATTGCACCATGATTTTAAACGTGGGCAGGGTTACAGTGACTTGGAAATTAGCCAGAAAAGAGACTCGATTGAAAATGTACTGGTGCCCGAAACCTTAGATACCCATATCCAGCGATTAGGGGCCTGCGGATTTCAGTCCGCAAGCCCTTGGTTTCAATGTTTCAATTTTTGCTCGTTGGTCGCTATAAAACAGCCCCAGTAGCAAGGCCCAGCATTAAGAAACTAATCGTATTGTCTGCTTAATCATCTTTAATACTTTAGGTGTGTAAGGCGGGTGCAGCATAGAAGCAGCACTAAATTTCTCGACCAGCACACTGCGTTCATGAGTAAATGCTCTAAAACCCCATACTCCACCAGACTTGCCAATGCCGCTGTTATTAACACCGCCAAAGGGCAGATTTGGGTGCAAAAAATGCATCATTGTCTGGTTGACGCAACTATCACCGGCGCTAGTTTCTTGCAATACTTTATTAATGGCTTTTTTATCCTGAGCATAAATATACAGCGCTAATGGTTTAGGTTTACTGTTGACATAGGCGACCGCTTCATCGAGGTCAGAGAATGTGATAATAGGCAACACTGGACCAAAAATCTCTTCCTGCATAATAGTCGAATCTTCACTCATACCTTCGATCATTGTCGGCGCGATAAAGCGCCCCGCCTTAACCATTTCACCACCAATTAGCACCTTGCCACCCTTGGCCTTGGCATCTTTGATCAACGCAGAAATGCGTCCATGATGGGCGGTATTAACCACCTGGCAGTAATCGTTATTGTTCTGCGCATCATTGCCTAGCCCATACTGCTTTTCGACACAGGCGGTCATTTCGGCAACTACTTCGTCCTTTATTGACTCATGAATATACAGGTAATCTGGGGCGATACAGGTTTGGCCATTGTTGGTAAACTTACCCCACGCAATAGAGCCGACTGCTTTTTTGATATTGGCTGACTTATCAATAATCACTGGACTCTTGCCACCAAGCTCCAAGGTTACTGACGCGAGATTACGCGCCGCTGCCGCCATCACGTGTTTGCCTACTGCCGGACTACCCGTAAAGAAAATATGATCAAAGGGCAGGCTAGTCAGGTAGCTAGCGACATCGGCTTTACCTTCAAAAAGGGCCACTTCCTCCGGTCTAAAGGCTTCACTAACAATCTCACTGATAACCTTAGACATGTTGGGGGTCATTTCTGATGGCTTGATAATCACCGTGTTACCCGCCGCAATGGACCACATCATAGGCCCAAAGGTGAGGTTAAACGGATAATTCCAAGGTGACACGACGAGTGTCACACCTTTTGGCTCTTTAATAATTTTTGACTTGGTACCAAATGTGGTCAACGTGGGCCTAACCGAGTCTGGCTTCATCCAGTTTTTCAGGCTTTTTCGGATATGCTTTAACTCGCCAACCACCGGCATAATTTCCGACATAGCCACTTCAGCTTCGGGCTTACCGAAGTCTGCTGCTGCTGCCGCATAAATTTTATCTAAGGCGCCATTAAATGCTTTTTCAAAACGTGCCAGCACAGCGAGTCGTTGGCGGTAATCTGTTTTTCTCAGCTCAAGCGCATAGCATTTTTGCTCGGCAAATACCTTATCTACCGCTGCCTTGGCTGCCTTTTTTATTTCGGCCATCTGTCTTCCCCTCAGTGTAGTATTTGTTTACCGTTAAAATTACTCAATACTTTTGTTATTAGTAATGCGGAGGCCTTTCACCCTGACCTATGCCGCCCTCTGCAACACCTTCCGCCGCCGTATCTTGAAGTACCTCAATACGCTCCAGCATCGACCGATGCGCCTTGGTCAGCGCGTCAATCTCTTTTTGTTGGCGAAAAATTTCTTCGCCAAGTTCGGCGTTAGCCATTTCCATATAAGCTAACTTTTCTTCAAGCTGTTCGAATCTGTTGTCACTCATGGTCATACCGGCCCTTACCACAATGTCATTCACTGGCGGTCACAATAACGGAAATACTCTATAATTACCTCCCCAAACTGCAGGTGCAAGTATGATTCCTAAAACTCTCGATTATGGCCCATTTTTTCGCTGGCTCGAACAGTTCCCTTTGGGTGACTGGGGCCAAACTCTGCCTGATCTTATTGCCCACCAGCTACGCCCAGGCCGCTGGGGTGATATGCCAGAATGGGAGGAGACGTTAAAGCGCTTACCCGAAATTGACCCGCTTTATATCAACCTCACAGACAGCGTAGAGATCGGCGATATCAGCCTAATGGACAAGGGCCGTCGCCTCGCATTGCAAGCCACATTAATGGGGCTGCACCCCTGGCGCAAAGGCCCATTTACTCTGTTTGGCATGCCCCTAAATACGGAGTGGCGATCAGATTGGAAATGGAATCGCGTATTGCCTCACCTACAACCATTGCCAGATCGCCTGATTCTAGACGTCGGCTGTGGTAATGGTTATCACTGCTTGCGTATGCTCGGTGCAGGAGCCAAACGCGTTATCGGCATAGACCCGTCACCCAAATTTGTTTTTCAGTTTCAAGCTATTAAAAACTTTGCCGGCAGCCAGTTACCTGTTGATGTATTGCCCATTGGCATCGAGCATATGCCTAAGAAACTAGGCGCGTTTGATACCGTCTTCTCTATGGGCATCTTATATCATCGACGCTCGCCAATGGATCATTTACGCGAATTACGAGAATTACTACGACCAGGCGGTCAACTGGTGTTGGAAACACTAGTCGTTGACGGCCCTACTGGGACATCATTAGTGCCAGAGGGCCGTTACGCCAAAATGCCTAATGTATGGTACCTACCCTCGGTCGATACTTTACTGAGTTGGATGCGTAAAAATGGCTTTAAAAATCCTCGCGTAGTCGATGTCAGTACAACTAGCGTTGAAGAACAGCGCTCAACAGATTGGATGACATTTGAATCGTTGCAGGACTTTTTAGATCCAAACGATCCGACTAAAACCATTGAAGGGCACCCAGCGCCAACCCGGGCGGTGCTAATTGGCGAAGCGCCTTAACAAAAGCATCAGTATTTTTTTTGATCTGCGAGATAAGCAAGGTAACGTCAAAACATCATTTACTGATGATAAAAAATATTGTACGGCTGCCACGATTGCAACAGCCGACACAGCGGCACCGGGCACAGCCCAGCACCTGAGGATGAACTAACAGACCTCTTCTCTATGCCTTTAGCGCCTCGTCTGCGGGCACATAGGGATAGCCAAGCGCATCAGCAACAGCTTTATAGGTGACCTTACCTTTGTGCACATTAAGGCCATTTTGTAAATTCTTATCCCTAAAAAGAGCGCTAATCGGGTCGTCAGCCAATGCCAACGCATAGGGCAGTGTGGCATTATTAAGGGCAATGGTCGCGGTTCTGGCGACCCCTCCCGGCATATTAGCCACACAGTAGTGCACCACATTATCAACTCTGTAAGTCGGCCTCTCATGGGTGGTGGCGACAGAGGTTTCAAAACAACCGCCCTGATCAATGGCCACATCTACTAAAACCGCTCCCTTTTGCATCCGCCCAATAAGCTCACGACTCAATAATCGGGGGGCAGCAGCGCCAGGAATTAGTACGGCGCCAATCACAAGGTCTGCTTCAAGGGCATAATGCTCAACGGTTGCATTCGTCGAATAGACACAACGGGCTCGGCCTTCATATTTGGTATCGAGTTCACGTAGTCTTGAGATAGAGCGATCTAGAATCGTTACATCTGCACCCATGCCAACAGCCATAGCGGCTGCGTTGTCACCGACTACACCTCCACCAATCACTAAAACCTTTGCTGGGGCCACGCCAGGCACGCCACCGAGCAACACACCACGGCCGCCTTGAGCTTTCTCTAGATGATGAGCGCCAGCCTGCACCGACATTCGGCCGGCTACTTCAGACATAGGCGCAAGCAGAGGCAATCCGCCCTTATGGTCAGTGACCGTTTCGTAGGCAACACAGATAGCGCCAGATTTCACTAACAACGCAGTTTGAGCGGGATCTGGAGCAAGGTGTAAATAGGTGTAAAGAATCTGTCCCTCGCGAAGCATTTTACATTCCTGTTTCTGGGGCTCCTTTACTTTGACGACCATCTCTACTCGGCTAAAAATCTCTGTTGCCGAGGCGACAATTTCAGCACCGGCGCTCACATACTGCGCATCAGTGAAATCAATTGCAGCGCCTGCATCAGCCTCAACGAGCACCTGATGGCCCCGTTTGACTAGCTCATTGACCGATGAAGGCGTCAGCCCCACACGGTACTCATGATTCTTAATTTCCTTGGGAACACCTATCAACATATTTATCGCCTCATTTGAAAAATCCACCCGCTGGATTTTTCACTGAATTTTATAAATATCTGTAAATATTTCTTCGCTAATTTTGCTATTATTCAGTATATTTTTTAGATTATTGCTAATAATCAGGACATTTTATAATGGCGACAACAAGATCAGACAGCGAAAAACTAAGTAAAATAGACCGCAACATGTTGCGCGTACTACAAAAAGATGGCCGCATTAGCTATACCGACCTAGCCAGAGAAGTGGGACTTTCAGTAACGCCCTGTATAGAGCGAGTAAAACGCCTGGAACGCAATGGCTACATTCTTGGCTATACCGCCACTGTCAACCCCGAACTACTGAATGCTAGCCTAGTGGTCTTTGTACAGATTCGTCTTAACCATACATCGCAAAAGAACTTTGAAGAATTCCATCGCTCAGTTATGGACCTCGAGAATATCCAAAGCTGTTTTTTGGTATCAGGTAACTACGACTACCTTCTTAAAGCGAGAGTAAAAGACATGGCGGCCTATCGAGAGCTGCTTGGCCATCGAATTTTGAAGCTACCGGCCGTCAAGGAGTCCACCAGTTACGTGGTAATGGAAGAACTAAAAGAAACCCTGGAAGTACCTGTGCCCTACAGCCAGTAAACCGCATAAAAACAACCACTAAACAGGCCGGACTTGTTGACTCAAATCCAATGCTCGCCTATAGTACCGGCCGTCTCAAGCAGAGACCTTTTGCACTCGTAGCTCAGCTGGATAGAGTACCCGGCTACGAACCGGGCGG
>TARA_B110000046_G_scaffold110642_1_pt1 | contig 10813 bp, 11 predicted proteins | sample TARA_B110000046 | Tara Oceans TARA_B110000046 (sample SAMEA4397157) | marine metagenome | biome: Polar Biome; feature: [DCM] deep chlorophyll maximum layer (ENVO:01000326); material: water (ENVO:00002006), including particulate matter (ENVO:01000060) such as... | depth 40 m
GAAGATTTTGATGATACATTTGAAGGTACCCCAGTTCATGTTGGAGCAGTTATGGTTCCAGCAATGTTGGCAGCTACTGAAGCTAAAGAACTATCCGGAGAAGACTTTCTTAAAGGTTTAGCAATAGGATCTGAATTGATTTGTAGGCTTGCTTTAGTTGCACCTACCGCAGTTCATAGACAAGGTTTTCATCCAACTGCAATATTCGGTGCATTTGGATCTTCAGTTGGTATTGCGTCAAGCCTAAATTGCTCTAAAGAGCAAACCACATCTGCTCTTGGTGTTGTTGGCAGTATGGCATCAGGTATAATAGAGTATCTAGCTGAAGGAACTTCCACTAAAAGATTACATCCAGGTTGGGCAGCAGGCTGTGGCTGGCAATCTGCGAACATTGCTAAATCTGGATTTGTTGGACCTAGAACAGTTTTTGAAGGTACTCATGGCGTCTTTAATACCTTTGCTAAGACAAGTATAAAACCAGATTTTTCTTATATTACAAGTGAGCTTGGAGAAAAATGGGAATGCTCCAACTTAGCAATTAAACCCTATGCTTGTGGCACAATGGCTCAACCTTTTATTGACTGCGCAATTAAGCTTAGAGATAGTATTCATGATATTAATGAAATTGAAAGAATAGTTGCACAAGTTGGTGAAGGTACTGTCCATAGATTATGGGAACCTCTCAAAGAAAAACAAAACCCCTCTTCTCCATATGGAGCAAAGTTTTCTGTCCCTTATTGTATAGCTGTAGGCTTAATTGATGGTCAGGCGGGATTAAAACAATTTACAAACCTTCGCTTGAAAGACTTGGACGTAATAAATTTATCATCAAAAGTTATATATGAAATAAACCCTAAAGACGAATATCCTAAAAATTACACAGGTGATATTACTATATATAAGAAAAATGGGGAAAAGATTTCTTCAAGTCAAAATTGTCTAAGAGGTGGGAGAAAAGCCCCTTTACTTAAAGATGAAATTTATAATAAATTTGAAGCTAATCTTAAGTTCAGTAATATTAAGTCTAAAGAAATAGATGAACTAAAGGTATTTATAAATAATATATTCAAAGCTGAAAATATGAATTTGTTAGGAAAGATAAACTTTAATTAATTTCTTTTATGCAGTTTTTTCCTAATAATAAGTCTAAGAATTTATTTAATTTAGCTTTATACTCACTTCTATTAACAACCCATTCTACATGTTGGTTATTATTTTTTAATGGGTCTATTTTAATACCCCACAGTCCATCAACTTCATTTGGAACTGCTGAGTATCTTACATCAGTAATTACATTCTTATCATTAGCCAAACCAAGGTATTCTTGAGAGAACCAATAAAATCTTTTAATATCTTTAAACTGTTGACTGTTTTGTTTAAGATTAGGAAAGTCAGATGCTACATTCAGCTTCTTTATCTTAGTACCAGGGCAATTTTCTACCTCAGAAAGTAGCCTAACGGCGTCAACATAGTAATATCCATTATCTTCATAAATAGTTTTCCATAGGATTAAGTTTCCAAAACTTGGTTTAACAGTCAACTTAATACCTTCATGCCCTCTTTCTTTTGCTAAAAATTTACCAGCAACGTCAGCCCTGTTACTCTGCAACACGCCTAATCCTAGATATGAAAATATATAAGTCACACCTACAATAGCTATCCATTTTTTTCTTTTTATAATTGTAAAACAAATAAAAGCGATAATTGGTATAGTTAACAAAGGATCAATAATAGATATGTTATTCCAAGACACTCTTTCATTAGAAAAAGGCCAAAATAACTGTGTCCCATAACTCGTGCAAGAATCTAACAATCCATGAGTTGCATAACCAACAAAACAAATAAAAAAAGATTCTAAAAAATTTAAATACTTTTTAAAAATAAAACGTGTGCATAACGCAACTATTAAAGCACCAAAGGGAATAAAAATTAATGAGTGTGTAAATTGTCTATGAAATTCTAATTTTAATAACGGATCAGAACTCGATCTAATCAAAGCATCTAAATCAGGAGAAAGTCCAGCTATGCATCCAAGAATACTAACAGCAAGGTATTTTTTTCGACTTGATACTGTTTGCGCAAAAATAGCACCAAAGGCGCCTTGACTAATTGGATCCATTACAAAACCTTTTTATAAAAAATAATCAAATATATATACAACATAAATAATAAGATTTGTTGACGATATACAACATTTTCTTTTAACATATTAAGTAATGTATTGGGGTAATTAAAATGGTTAATAAAGTTTCAAAAGAAAAAATATATGATGCTATAATTGTAGGGGCAGGTTTTGCAGGTCTTTACCAATTAATATGTCTCAGAGATCAACTAAACCTTAATTGCTTAGTAATTGAAACGGGTGAAGACGTTGGTGGTACATGGTACTGGAATAGATATCCGGGAGCTCGCTGTGATACAGAAAGTCACGCTTATTCATATTACTTTTCTGATGAACTATTAAAAGAATGGACTTGGACTGAGAGATATCCTGGACATGCTGAGATAAGAAAATATATAAATTTTGTAGCCCAAAAATACGATCTTAAAAAAAATATACTTTTTAAAAACAGAGTTACTGAAACTAATTTCAATGAAAATGAAAATACTTGGGATCTATTTACGGACAAAGGCAGTAAATTTAAAACTAAGTTTTTAATATCTGCTGTTGGCTGTTTATCAAATGCTAATATTCCAAATATAAAAGGGTTAGATAAGTTTGAAGGAAAATATTACCATACAGGCAACTGGCCTAAAAATGATGTGTCTTTTGAAGATAAAAAGGTTGGTCAAATTGGTACTGGATCAACTGGCATACAAGCCGTTCCAGTTATTGCTGAAACTGCAAAACATCTCACTGTATTTCAAAGAACGGCAAACTATAGTGTGCCTGCTAGAAATGAGCCTTTGTCTGAAGAATTCAAAAAACATGTTAAGGATAATTATAAGTATTATAGAGATTTCCTTAAAAAAACTCCTAATGGTCACCCATTTGAAATTTCTGATCGTCTAGTGTCAGATGTAAATGAAGATGAAAGACAGTTGATATACGAAAAAGCATGGGAAAAAGGTGGATTGCAGTTTAGAGCCGCGTTTCAAGATCTTGTTACAAGTGTTGAAGCTAATAGTACTGCCTCAGAATTTATTAAAGCGAAAATTCGTAAAACAGTTTTGAACCCAAAATTTGCTGAAATTTTATCAGATATTGATCATCCTTATGGTGGAAAAAGACCTCCAATTGATAGTCATTATTTTGAGAGCTTTAACAGGGATAATATTAACTTGGTGGACCTTCGGAATGATCCAATTACTCATATTGATGAAAAAGGTATTCAAACCAGTAAAAATCATTTTGATTTAGATATAATAGTTTTTGCAACAGGTTATGACGCAATGACTGGGCCTTTATTAAATATGAATATTACAGGTAAAGATAATTTAAAACTTAAAGATGTTTGGAAGGAAGGACCAAAAACTTTTCTTGGTCTTCAAATAGCTGGATTTCCAAATTTATTTACTATAACAGGCCCTGGAAGCCCATCTGTATTGACAAATATGCCCATGGCTATAGAACAGCATGTCGAGTGGATTAGAGACTGTATTTCTCATATGCTAGAGAATAACTTTTCAGTAATAGAAACAACAGACAAAATTTCAGAAGACTGGGGTAAGGAGGTTAGTATAGTTGCTAATAAAACATTGTTACCTAAGGTAAAACATTCATGGTATTTGGGGGCTAATATTCCTGGAAAACCTCAGGTCTTTATGCCTTATGCCGGAGGTCTCCCAAGGTACGAAGAAATTTGCAATAATGTGAGAGATAATAATTATAAAGGTTTTAATTTAAGATAGAGTTTAAATTTCTGAGGTGTTTTGTATATCAGTGATTTTATTTTTAATTTTTTTAAGCCGCTCTTTTAATTCATTCTTTTTAGGTGGTGCTTTAGAGTCTATTTGGTCCAACAATGCAGACATCTCGTTAGCTAGGTCATTACTTTGTTTATTAGAACCTATAAGACGTATTTGTGTTTTCCTAATAAGAGCATTTAAAACAATATCTGATTTTTTTACTTTAGCAAAATAAGATTTTGGTATTTTTTTTGCCACCACTTTTTGAGAGCAAACTCTGGCCGTAACAGTTCGGGGTACATCTAATAAAATAGAACTTTCTCCAAAAATTTCTCCTATACCTAACCTAGCAAGTTTTAACCCATCTTGAGTTTCAATATTAACATAACCTTCTAAAATCAAATAAGCTTCTTTGGGCAAGCTTCCCACTTCATATATAAGTTCACCAGGTTCCCAAATAACTGATTTTTCATTATTTAACATATAATTAAAATCCTATTTTTTTAAATTTAATCAGAAATTGTTAAAGGTTTCATCCAAAAAATATAAGCCCAAAATAGGATATAGCAATAAAACAAAAAATAAGCCCACCATTTTTTGGGTTTAAATAATTTACTTTTTTTGTTGTCAGCTTCTAGTTGATCTTTATAATTTCTGTAATACCGTGCCATAAAATTAGATCTGCCCAAAACTTTCTCCTATAATTTTATAAATTTAAATATTTAAAAATATTGTTTCTTTTACTCCTTGAAGAAATACGTCAAAGGTAAATTTATTTTTACTGTCTTTTTTAGCAATTAAAGTATGTATCCTATCTTTTTGTTCTATAGACGATAAAAGAGGATCATTTTTAATATCGTCATCTTCAAAGTAAATTCGTGTATTCAAGGTCATATTAATACCTCTAGAAGAAATTGACATTGAAATATGTGGACTTTGATATTTTCCATCAACCTCCTTTACTACTCCTGGCTTTAATGTTTTTAATACAAATTTCTTATTTATAGGATCAGGTACAAATCTAGCAAAACCTTGATCATTAAAAAAATATCCATTCTCATCACATTGCCAGGTTTCTAACATTATATCGTCTAATGCTTCACCGTTTCCATCAAAAACCGATCCAGAAATTGTTATAAAGTTTGACTCAAATTTTCTTTCAAAGGGATTAATTCCTAAATCTTTTTTAAAAATGTTCTTAATTCCAATTGAATTTGGAAGGCAGCCAATATGAAGAAATGGCCCAGCTGTCTGAAATGGTGTCTCATCATATATATTATTTAGATAGTTCATTATAACCCTTCAATTCTATTTTCAAAAAATGTTTGATTATAACCTCGAAGAATTATATCAAATTTATAGGTTAACACTTTATCTGATTTAGATTTTTTTAGGTCTAAACATCCTACTAAACTTTTCTTTGCGCCAGAGTTAGGAATTGAGTTTATCATAGGGCATGATTTTATTAATGGGTCACCTTGAAAATACATTTGTGTAATTAGTCTCTGGCCAAAACTTTTTCCAAAAACTGAAAAATGGATATGCATTGGTCTCCATTCAATTCCTCTATTGGGATAAGGGTATGCACCTGGTTTTATTGTTATAAATTCGTAGAACCCATCATTTGAAGTAATATATCTTCCACATCCTGCAAAGTTTTTATCTATAGGAGCATCATTTTTATCTTTTTCATGTAAATATTTTCCTCCAGAATTTGCTTGCCAAATTTCTATTAAAATACCATCCAAAGGGTTATGGAATTGATCTAAAATTTTTCCATATACTATTATTTTTTGTCCAATTGGCATCTGATTTTTATTTGAAAAATTTAATGTTAAATCATTATCTAATTCCCTTATAATGTCCTTGTTAAAGGATGGGCCAGAAATTTCAGAAACAGTGGAAGGAAAATTTATTTTGTTATTTTTAGGAGCTCTCAAAATACTGGATTTATAATCGCTATGATTTGCAACTGGTTGTTTTTCAAAATTTCTTTTGATGAGTGATTTAATATTCATAAAAGTTCCTTAAGAAAAACTAAAAAGGTAGACCAACATAATTTTCAGCTAAAACGCTTTGAGATGCAATTGAATTTTCTAGATATTCTAACTCTGCATCTTGTATACATTGATCAAAAGGTGATTGATCTGGAAATTTATGGAATGTTGTAGTCATCCACCAACTAAATCTAGTTGCTTTCCATACTCTTGATAGCGCCTTTTGTGAGTACATTTCAAGATCTTGATAATTAAGTGATAAATAAAAATTTTTCATAGCATTATACAAATAATAAACGTCTGAAACTGCTAAATTCAAACCTTTTGCACCTGTTGGCGGAACAATATGAGCCGCATCTCCAACTAAATATAGTTTTTTCCAACTCATTGGTTCACAGACAAAAGACCTAAGGGGTGCTATGGATTTTTCAATCGATGGTCCAGTAATGATGCTATCTGAAATATCAGATGGAAGCCTTCTTTTAAGTGTATCCCAAAATTTTTTGTCATTCCAATTATCAACATGATCGTCTAAAGGAGTTTGTATATAATATCTACTTAAATTTTTGTTACGCATTGATGCTAAAGCAAAACCATTACCATGATTTGCATATATTAATTCATCACTTGCTGGAGGAGTTTCTGAAAGTATACCTAGCCATCCAAATGGATAAGTTCTCTCATATTTTTTGATTACTTCTTGAGGAATAATACTTCTGCTAATACCATGAAAACCATCACACCCTACAACAAAATCACAATTTATAGTTTTTTCTAGTCCATCTTTTTTAAAAGTAACAAAAGGTTGTTCACTATTTATTTCTTGAGGCATTACATCTTTTGCGTTGTTAAAAACAATACCGTTTGATTTTTCTATAGCATCATATAAATCTTTTGTTACCTCAGTTTGGCCATAAACGGTAACTGTTTTATTAGTTAATTTCTTAAGATCAATCCTAAAACCATGGTTTTTAAAAGATAGAAACACACCATTATGAGTAAACCCTTCTTTATCTAACCTATCTGCCACACCAGCCAAACGAAGCATTTCAATAGTACCATTTTCAAGAACACCTGCTCTAATTCGTCCTATAACTTCTTGTTTTGATTTTTTTTCTAGAATTATATTGTCTATTTCTTGCAGAGATAATAATCGTGATAACAATAAACCTGATGGACCTCCACCTATTATAACAACTTTAGTTCTCATTAATGTGTTCCAACAAGTAAACCTGACGTTATTTTAACAAATATATTAAAAGAATAATACACAAAATCATTTGTACAAAATTTATCAAAACTGAAAATTTATGAAGTTTCTTAAACTTGGCTTCTTTCTTCTCGTCCTTTGCTCTATTAATTATGGGTGTTAAAAACTGCCTTGAAAAAAGAAAAGTTAATAATAGAAATATAAAAGATAGTAAATAAATATTATTACTCTCTAAAAATGAAACCACTATGCCAATAACACTCCACACCAATCCAAAAAGATAATATTTTGGAAAAAAAATTCTTAAAAACTTTGATGATTGTTCCTCGTTTAAAACTTTAAATACTGAAGTTGCAACAACTACAGGAAAAAATATCATAAAACTTAAAATTCCTGATAACACAAATATTAACAATCTTTTCTCCTCAAATTTAATATTATTCATTTTACTATAATTTCGGTTATAAAGTATACATCATTAAATTAAAATTAGTTGTGAGTTCAAGTAATGAAAAAAAAAATAAAACCATATGAAATTGAATCATTAATTTCAGAAAAGGAAATTAAAAAACGTCTTTCTGAATTAGCCAGTGATATTAATCGTTTTTATGCAAACACATCTAAATTAATAGTAGTTGGACTACTGAGAGGTTCCTTTATTTTTATTGCAGACTTAGTAAGAGAATTAAAAATACCAGTCGAAATTGATTTTATGACTGTTTCAAGTTATGGCAACTCTATGGAATCATCAAATAATGTAAAAATTTTAACTGACCTTAATACTGACATAAAAAATTTAGATGTGTTATTAGTTGAAGATATAATTGACACTGGTCATACCCTTGATCAAGTCATTAAAATTCTTAATAATAGAAAACCAAAAAGTTTAGAAGTTTGCTGTTTGTTAAATAAATATTCTCGTCGGGAAACTAACATAGATAGTAAGTGGTGCGGTTTTGACATACCAGACGAATTTGTAGTTGGCTATGGAATTGATTTTGCTCAAGATAACAGACATTTACCGTTTATCGGCAAAGTAAAACAATAATAATTTCTTGGTACAAGTAATTTAATAAAATGGGAATGACGAGATGGTTAACCAAAGGTTAAAAAATCGTGGAGATCTACAAATAGTCATTCCCATTAAAGAGAATACTGCAAATAAGATGCCACTTTTACCGTACTTTAGTAAAATCTTCTAAATTAATATTTGGTGAGTATTCAACTTCACATTTTCCTTCTACTCTCGAAACTGCACCTCCCATTTCTTTGATATCCTGCCAAAACTGATTAGTCCATTCAGATCTCATTTTTTCTACATAGTTTTTATCTTTGAAAATATGATAGATGTCCACTGAGGTATCAGTTAAGTTTACAAAACACCTAAGTAATAATCCTTCTCCTTGAAACATATTAGAACTTTTGATTTTTAAAGCACTCAATATAGCGTCTTTAGCTAATTTATTTTGAAACTTTATTGAGACTGTCACCGCCCACATTTATCACTCCTTAATAGAATGTATTTAATTCTTTATATTAAGCCCAAGGCTTAATAACTACTTTTATTGCTCCATCAATTCTTTCTCTAGCATGTTTTAATGCTTTAGGAAGCTCTTCTAGATTGAAAGTGTGAGTATGAACTAACTTAGCATCAAATCTGCCCTCGCTCATAAAAGCCATTGCCCTATGTGTAGCACTTTTTCCTTCACCACGAATACCATACATATAAATATTATTTATCACTAAATGTGGAATATTAATTTTTATTGGCTCATGAGGAAACGCAGCAAGACAGATTTTACCTCCTCGATTTGTCATCATTATTGCATCATTTAACGCTTGTTCTGTACCTGCACACTCCAGAACATAATCAGCACCTTTTTGACCTACTATATTTTTAATAGAAGTAACTATATCCTTTTCTTTTTTAACGTTTAAAATATAATCAGCACCAAGTCTTTTACCAATATTTAATCGATCATCTCTTGTTCCGATTAAAGTCACAGGCCCTGCACCTAAGGCTTTTGCAACTGCAACACCTAATAGCCCAATTGGACCAGGACCAATAACAACTACACTCTCTCCAGCGATAAGACCGCCAAGCTCAGTTAAGCCATACATAGATGTACCTGCTGTAACAACTAATGTAGCTTCTTCATCTGACATTTTATCAGGAACTTTTATGAGAGTATTAATATTATTAACAGCATACTGCTTAAAGCCACCGTCTGTTGTAAAGCCATTTGCCCTGTGACCTTTATCTACTTTTCCATAATTGAGGCCATAGTTGTGGCAAGAAGTATACATACCCATTCGACATCTTTTACATTGCCCACATCCAGAGTGAATTTCTACTGTAACTCTTTCTCCAATCTTGAATTCATCCACAGAAGGACCTAAAGCTACAACAGTACCCATATACTCATGACCGGGTGTAAATTGTTTGTTAAAAGGCAAACCTCCTTCAATCATTGCAGGAGGACCGTAACTAATTACATCTAAATCAGTTGCACAAATGGCAACAGCATCGATTCGTAACAACACTTCTGCTTTCTTAGGCATTTCAATTGGTTTTTCTACTAATGTGAGTTGATCAGGATCACCTAATATCCATGCCTTCATTGTTTTTGGGATAGGATAGGCGTCAGAGATAGTTCCTTTAAATTCTTTTATCATTTCATAATCCATTATTTCATAATCCATTATTTCATAATTAATTAATCCATTTTAAAATGAAACTGTCAAATCAGTTTATTTAATTCCACCTATTAGTTTTGATTTTTGATGCTCACGCCAAGTTGTAAAAAGCCCTGAACCTATAACAATAATTACTCCTACTATAATCATAGAATCTATACTTTCTGAAAATATTGTAACGCCTATAACGGATCCAAACACTAACTGTAAATAAGAGAAAGGCTGAATTACGGAAGCTTCAGCAACTTGTAGAGTTTTTACCATTAGGAAATGTGAACTTCCACTTAAGATACACATTATAAAAAGCCAGATAAGATCTTGATGAATGATATCTTCCCAAATAAAGCAACTTATAACGCTCATAGTTATAGCTCCACCAATACCTGTCCAAAAAAAACTGGTTATAGGAGAATCTAACCTTGAGGCATAACGCGTTAAGACTATATAAACAGAAAACATTAAAGCACCAATTATTGCGTATATTGATCCTTCAGTTAACATATTTGCATTTGGACGCAATATTATAATAACACCTATGAAACCTACAAAGATGGCTGTCCAGCGACGCCAACCAAATTTTTCACCCAAAAAAGGTACCGACAAACTAGCAACGATAAGAGGATAACAAGCTATTATAGCATGAGTTCCTACAAGACCTAACAGAGTGAAGGAATAAACCACTAAACAATTATTTAATGATAGAATTAAACCTCGAGTTAATTGAAGATAAGGTTGCTTTGTATAAATAAATTTCTTGTAACTATTTTTAATAAAAGCACAAGTTACAATCATAATTAGAACTATAAACCAGTATCGCGTTGTAACTAACGTTATTACATTATTATTTTCTGCAAGATATCTTGACACCCCATCCATAGCTGAAAACATAAAAGTTGTTACAACCATTAAACTTATGCCTAAAAGCACATTATTTTGCATACAACTATTCTCTAGAAAATTATATTTAACGATTATATTGTTTAACAAAGTATCACAACATAAAAAAATAGAGGCCCGGAGGCCTCTACTAAAATTCAGGGGGAGGAAATTTTAAAAGTTT
>TARA_B110000046_G_scaffold184028_1_pt1 | contig 10810 bp, 13 predicted proteins | sample TARA_B110000046 | Tara Oceans TARA_B110000046 (sample SAMEA4397157) | marine metagenome | biome: Polar Biome; feature: [DCM] deep chlorophyll maximum layer (ENVO:01000326); material: water (ENVO:00002006), including particulate matter (ENVO:01000060) such as... | depth 40 m
TTTTCCGAATCACCTCCAGCACAAGCGATAAATATTGAGAATGACAACACCAACATTATTCCTAAAATTACTTTTTTCATAATTGTATTTTTATTATTGAATGCGCAAAATTAATGTATGCGGCATACTTTGCTCGGTGACAAAGGTTACGGAAGCAAAAAAGTAGTGTTTATCTCTACGTTACTTTCCATTATCCACAACGAGGTAGATTTATCTATTAAATTATATTCTGTTTTGCTTTTGTAGTGCAGTAAAAATTCACGTGTGCTAAACATAGATTTTTGATTTTCATTTATCGTAAACTCGACCAAATTATCATTCACGTAAAAAAGTTTGAGAGCCGTGCCATCCGATTTTTTGTAAACCTCAACTACAGTATCTCCTTCCAAAATAGAATTTGGTTTAGGTAATTTACCATCCTTTCTAAAGTCATTTACGTACTCATTTAAAAACGAAAGTTCGTCTTTCCAATTTGGTAGATATGTTTTCTCTTCTAATTTTTGATTTACCAGTGCTTTTTTATCAATAGAAACTTCCTGTTTATTTAAATAAGCAATTTCGTTCTCAATAAAGTCATTTAGAAAATCGTTGGGCTCATTCTTTTTTGTTGAAATAGAACAAGAATTTATCCCAACAATTAGAATTAACACAGGTATTATTTTAATAATTTTCAATGTGTTTCTCTGTTTAAAATATCTTGGCAAAAGTGGTTTAAAAAAATTCAATATTTTAAAAACGAATGTCAAGTTTGAAAAGTCCTATAGCTTGCGCTCCCTAGCGTTCACTTTTATTATTTTTGTCTTGCTTTACTCCAAATGAAAAAAGACGACATTCCACAAGACGACGCTAAATTACTCGAAGGTAAAGCTCGAGATTTGTGCTACGCAGTAGGCGAAGACGGTAAATATACTACTGGATTGAGCACTGGATGGGATCCGAAAAATGCAGCCTTACAACATGCTCTCGATTTTTTTGACGAACGTGCAGAAAAAGTTAAAGAAAAAGTTTTGAAAGGGAAGCTCAGTCCGCTTGCCTATTTTATGGAAGCTCGTTTTATGGATACTACCCTTTTGGCTGATTATATGGAACTTTCGAAACGTGTGGTAAAGCGACACATGACACCAAAGTATTTTAAAGAACTCGACGATCAGGTTCTTAAAGAATATGCCGATATTTTAAGAATTGAACTCAAAGATTTAAAAACTTTCCCTACCACCTAGCGCTTATTTTATGCAAATAGATTTTGAACATCATCAATCTGCCCACTGCGAAAATGGGGTTACCTCCAATTTGCTAAAATATTATGGCATAGATGCAAGCGAGCCTTTAATTTTTGGTGTTGGAGCAGGAATATTTTTCACTTATCTTCCTTTTATAAAAGTAAATCATGCGCCGGGGTCTTCCTTTCGACCTATGCCTGGATTAATTTTTAAACGAGCCGCTAAAAACTTGGGATTAGATATTTACCGTAAAAAATACCGCAACTCGAAAAAAGCTTTACGAGATTTAGACGAAGCTCTTGAAAGCGGCAAGCCCGTTGGCCTTCAGGTTGGCGTGTTTCACTTAACCTATTTTCCAGACCCTTATCGTTTTCATTTTAATGCTCATAACCTTGTGGTTTTTGGAAAAGAAGGTGACAATTATTTAATAAGTGATCCCGTAATGGAAACTACCACTTCCCTTACAAGCAAAGAATTGCAGAGAGTTCGTTTTGCAAAAGGGATATTTGCCCCTAAAGGTCAAGTTTATTATCCAAAAGACATTCCTAATGAGATAAACTTTGAACTTGGCATAAAAAAAGGGATTAAAAAAGCCTGCAACGATATGATTAATATTCCTATTCCTTTAATGGGTGTAAAAGGAATAAAATGGTTAGCGGGCGATGTTAGAAAATGGCCTAAAAAACATGGGACTAAAAAAGCAGCTTTGTATTTAGGTGCCATTGTGCGAATGCAAGAAGAAATTGGAACCGGCGGTGCTGGATTTCGTTTTATGTACGCCGCATTTTTGCAAGAAGCTGCAGAAATTACAGGTAAATCAGAACTAAAAGATTTGTCAGGTCAAATGACGGCTTGCGGAGATCGATGGCGAGAATTTGCAATTAATTCAGCAAGAATTTACAAATCCAGAGATAATTTTGGAGGGAGTTACGAATTGAGCGCAGACATCCTCTTGGATATAGCAGATATGGAAAAGAAAGTTTTCGCTGACTTAAAAAAAGTCTTTTAATGGCGAATGTGGCCATTGAAGTTAAAGAGTTAAACAAAACTTATGGCGACAAATTTATAGCTCTAAACTCCATTTCAATTTCTATAACGGAAGGAATTGTTTACGGAATATTAGGTCCAAATGGTGCAGGAAAGACGACTCTTATTTCGGTTCTAAGTGGATTACTTAATAAAACTTCGGGTTTTGTTTCTGTTTTCGGAGCTAACACAGAAAACTTAGACAGAAAAAAACTTCAAGCAAAAATTGGTGTCGCTCCTCAAGAAATTGCCTTGTATGAAATGCTAACTCCTATCGAAAATCTGGAGTATTTTGCTACTATGTACGGAATTAATAAAAAAGATTTCCTTGTTCGTTCGCAAGAATTGCTTCAGCAATTTGGCTTATGGGAGGTGCGTAACAAACCAGTAAAAAAATTTAGTGGTGGAATGAAAAGACGTTTGAATTTGATAACGGCCCTCATACATAAGCCTCAACTTTTGTTTTTAGACGAACCCACAGAAGGTATTGATGTACAAAGTAGAAATGCCATTTTAGAATATTTAAAAACCCTAAATAAAACCGAAAAAACCACTATAATTTACACTTCCCACCTTTTAGCCGAAGCAGAAAACCTTTGCCACGAAGTATTAATAATGGACAAAGGCGAAAAAATTGTTCATGGTAAAACGGGAGAGTTAATTGGCAATTCAGGAAAAAACCTGCAAGACGTTTTTCTAGAGTTAACTGGTTCACAATACCGAGATTTAAGAGAGTGAAAATAGTTTGGGCAGAAATTAAAAAGGAAATTTTACTCTTGTTGAGAGACATGGGTGGCTTGGCGCTTTTATTCTTTATGCCTGCCCTGCTAGTTGTAGTAATGGCCTACATACAAGACGCGGCCTTCCGCGTTTTATCGAACGATAAAGTAGAAGTTATTTGGGTAGACGAAGACAATAGTAAAATTTCAAATTCAATAAAAATCGAATTAGAGGCTTCTGGTTATTTTGTGTTGATTGATTCCTTGAATCAAAAAGAAATTGATTCAAATTCTGCCAAAGAACTTTTATCGGACGGAGAATACCAAGTTGGAATAGTTATTCCAAATAATTTTCAAAAGCTATTTAAAAGTAGAGTGAAGGGAAGAGTAGATAGCCTTTTAATGGATTTTGGTTTGGTCGATTCTGGACAAAACTCAATTGTAGCTCCTCAAATCATTACTATTTCTCTTTTATTTGACCCGTTAACGAAAGCTACCTTTAAAACTAGTGTCGCAAACGGTATAGTTGGATTGGTAAATAAAATCGAAACTCAAATTAGTTTCCAAGCTTTTCGGTCTAAGCTAGCGGCTCGTTTCCCTTACAACCCATCTGGAAATTCAAAAATGAAATTAGCTCCTATCATTCAATTTAAAGATAAATTCATTTTTAAAGGTGGCGAGGGTTCCATACCTTCCTCAGTGCAACACAATGTACCAGCTTGGTCTATTTTCGCTGTCTTTTTTATGATAGTAGCTTTTTCGCAACGCGTTATAGAAGAGCGTATTAGCGGTGTGAATAAACGACTTTACACCATGCCCATAAACAAGAACTTACTTTTAATAGGAAAAGCAATAACCTACTTGCTCATTAGCGAAATTCAGCTAATTATTATACTTCTGCTTGGGTTTTTGTTTATGCCAATAATTGGCTTGCCAACGCTCGTGGTAAATGGAAATATAGCTTTGCTCTTCTTGTTTACAATTCCCATTTCTTTGGCTTCTGGAGGTGCTGCACTTCTTATAGGGAATTGGAGTAAGACTCGCGATCAAGCTGCATCATTTGGAAGTATTATGATAATTATAATGGCTGCATTAGGAGGGATCTGGGTGCCGGTTTTTGCCATGCCCAGTGCGCTGCAATTTGTCTCTCAGTTCTCGCCTCTGTATTGGGCATTGGAAGGATATTACAGCATTATTGTTCGTGGTGCGGGACTGTTTGAATTATTGATTCCGTCCACCATTCTATTTAGTCTTTTTGCAATTACCTTTGCGCTTTCAACCGTAAAAAGAAAATAATTTGTCGAATAAATTAACAACTACAAAACGTATAAAAATTCGCTTCAATGAAGTAGACTCCTTGGGCATTGTTTGGCATGGTCATTTTGTAAAATATTTAGAAGATGGGCGTGAAGATTTTGGCGAAAAACATGGCCTAACTTACCTTGATTTTAAAGGTAATAATTTTGCAATTCCCATTGTAAAATGCGAAATCAGTTATAAAAAAACCATAGAATATGGCGTTGAAGTAGATGTAGAAACTACCTACCACGACTCTGAAGCAGCGAAATTGGTTTTTTGTTATCGATTATTAAATCCCATAAACGGCGATTTACTTGCTACTGCCAAAACCATTCAAGTGTTTGCTTCCTTCGAAAAAGAAATGAGTTTTGTTGCCCCTGATTTTTTTACAAATTGGCGGAAAAAACAAGGATTAATCAAATAAAGAAATGCGGATTTCGGTAACTGGACATAGCATTATTTCTCCTTACAGTTGGAATACCGGTGCTTTTCACGAAATAGAACAAGGGATTTCTAATGTGAAATTGAATACCGAATCTAAAATCTCTCCAATTAATACTTATGTCTCCCGAATTAATGACCTTCATTTTTCGAGCATCGATATAAAAAACCATACTCGGCTAGAGAGCATGATGATTCGAGCTATAAAAGATGCTTGTATTGAGGCAAAGGTAGATCTTAAAAATGGAAATACCATCCTTATAATTAGCACTACCAAAGGAAATATAGACCTTTTGGAAGGTGATAACTACAAAGGTTTTGATAAAAAAAGAACTTATTTAAGTGAGCTTTCCAATCAACTAAAATCCTATTTCAACGCTAAACACCAACCAGTTCTTGTGAGTAACGCTTGCATTTCCGGCGGAGCTGCAATTGAGCTAGGCCGCGATTTATTGTTAAGTAAAAGATATCAAAATATTGTTGTTTGTGGTGGAGATATTGTAAGTGAATTTGTGGTTTCGGGTTTCCGTTCCTTTCATGCTTTGAGTGAAGGAAAATCTAAACCTTATGATAAAAATAGAGACGGAATAAATTTAGGTGAGGCTGCTTCGGCATTGATTATTTCTAATGAAACAAAAAGCGAAATCTCTCTTTTAACAGCCGTAACTCGAAACGATGCCAACCATATTTCCGGCCCTTCTCGCACTGGTGAAGGTTTGTTTTTGGCAGTAAAAAGTGCTTTAGAACAAGCGAATTTAAAAGCAGAAAACATAGATTATATTTCGGCACATGGTACCGCAACTATTTTTAACGACGAAATGGAGTCCATCGCATTTAGTCGTTGTAATTTAAATCATGCACCACTAAATAGTTATAAAGGATACTTAGGGCACACACTTGGTGCGGCTGGAGTTATCGAATCGGTTTTGGCAATTTTATGTTTAAAAAATAACAGGCTAATAAAATCACTTGGCTATTCTGACCATGGGGTATCCGAAAAACTAAATGTTATTCAAAAGACGGAATCCAAAGAATTAAATTATATTTTGAAAACTGGCTCAGGCTTTGGAGGCGGAAACAACGCTTTAATATTTGGAAAAGATCCATGATTGAAATTACGTCATATTGTGTTATTCGAAATGGAAAAGCGAACCATAATGGAGAGGTGGTTTTTGAAGGCAGTGCTGACTTCAACAGTTTTATAAAGGATTTATATCGCGATTTACAAATAGGTTATCCAAAGTTTTTTAAAATGGATAGGTTAAGCAAACTGGCATTTGTTTCAAGTGAATTGTTACTTAAAAACCGAGAACTCACAAAAGAATACGCCGTCGATAAAGTTGGGGTTTATTTGGCCAACAATGCATCAAGTTTAGATACGGATAGGGTCCATCAAAAATCTATAAATAATAGGCATGAGTATTTCCCTAGCCCAGCAATATTCGTTTATACCCTGCCTAGTATTAGCTTGGGAGAAATTGCTATAAAACAGAAAATAAAAGGGGGTAATAACTTCTTCATTTTTAATAACTTTGACGCATCATTTTTTGCAGATTATGTGGAGGATCAAATTAAACTCAATAAAATTGAATCTTGCCTTTTTGGCTGGGTCAATCTAGATGATGAAGATTATGATTCCGCCTTGTTTTTGGTAGAAAAAAAGAAGGGTATTTGCCCGTTAAATAAAACGGTATTAAAAAACATTTACAATAAATAAAAAAATGGAAGATTTAATTGAAGGGCTAAAAGCACAGATTATTGAGCAATTAAATTTAGAGGATATGTCACCTATTAATATTGACGCTGATGATCAACTTTTTGGAGATGGTCTGGGACTAGATTCTATTGATGCCTTAGAACTTATTGTTCTACTGGAAAAACATTATGGAATTAAAATAGAAGATCCAAAAGAAGGGCAAAAAATCTTTTTGTCGATACGCTCTATTGCTGAGTTTATTACAGATTATAAAAAAGCATAAACGACGTGAGTAAAAAGGTTTTTGTTACCGGATTGGGAGCAATATCGGCGATCGGATTTAATGCTGAGGAAAACCTGAATGCACTCCTTTCTTCCAAACACGGTATTGCTCCGGTTAGTCTGTTTGAAACTCGTCATTGTCATTTATTAGTGGGCGAAGTAAAAAAATCAAATAAAGAAATGCTCTTGGAATTGGGTCTAGACCAAGATGAGGCATATACCAGAACCAGTATTCTTGGACTTATAGCAGCCAGAGAAGCTTTTCAACAAGCTTCCATTTCTGGAACTAATAAGTGGAAAACCGGCATCGTTTCGTCTACCAGTGTTGGGGGAATGTGCGAAACGGAAAATCATTACTTCGATTATTTAGAAACAGATGGGTATTTAGATTTTGTTCCTACCCACGATTGTGGAGATAGCACTGAAAAAATAGCAGATTATCTTGGTATTAAAGGTTATTTAGCAACTATCTCTACCGCTTGTTCTTCTGCACCCAATGCAATAATGATGGGAGCAAGATTGATAAAGTCTGGAAAGTTAGATCGGGTTTTGGTTGGCGGAAGCGATGGGCTTTCCAAGTTCACACTCAATGGTTTTAACACCCTTATGATTCTTGACCAAGGCCACAGTCGTCCATTTGATGCAACAAGAACTGGGTTAAACCTTGGAGAAGGCGCCGGTTATCTCATGTTGGAGTCAGAAGACGTTGTAAAAGCAGAATCCAAAACACCCCTGGCCGAACTTTCAGGTTATGGAAATGCGAATGATGCCCACCATCAAACAGCAAGTTCGCCAGAAGGGAACGGAGCATTTATAGCCATGTCGAATGCTTTTGAAATAAGCTCTTTAAACCCTAATAGTATAAGTTACATTAATGTACACGGAACGGGCACAGAGAACAACGACCAAAGTGAGGGAACCGCATTAAGAAGAATTTACAAAAATGAAATGCCCCCTTTTTCATCCATAAAATCATTTGTGGGCCACACACTTGCAGCTGCTGGTGGATTAGAAGCGGTTTATTCTGTTCAGGCTATTCAAAATGGGTGTGTTTATCCTAATTTGAATTTTAAAACCCCAATTGAAGGGTTAAATATGATCCCCGAAACTGAGGCAAAACAAGGCATAGAAATTAATCATGTACTGTCCAATTCATTTGGATTTGGCGGAAATTGTACATCACTCCTATTTTCAAAAGCCAAATTATGAGAATGTATATAAACGGAATTGGCTGTGTTTCTTCCTTGGACACTAAAACAAAACCACTTTTCTCTACTATTATTGATCAGGAAGTACTTCAATTAGAAATAGATAAACCCAATTACAAGGAATACATTTCCCCGGTAAAAAGCCGTAGGATGGGAAAGGTTATAAAAATGGGAATAGTTGCTTGTATGGATGCCTTACGCGACGCAAATATTGAAAACCCAGATGCTATTATAGCCGGAACTGGAATGGGCTGTCAAGAAGATTCAGAACAATTTTTGGAAGCAGTTATTAATGACAAAGAACAATTTTTAACTCCCACATCTTTTATTCAAAGCACACACAATACGGTTGCGGGACAAGTTGCGCTAATGCTAAAATGCAACGCCTACAATTTTACGTATTGCCATCGAGGGTTTAGTTTCGAAAATGCATTAATAGATGCGGAAATCACACTTTCTGAAAACCGATCTAAGAACATTTTGGCTTTTGGGCTGGATGAAATTACGGCTCACTCAAGAAAAACTTTTCAAAGAATTGGATGGAGTGTAAATGAAGCTTGTAATCCATTGGAACTTCTCAAATCCGACCATAAAGGAACTATTTATGGCGAAGGTACTGCCAGTTTTGTTCTCTCTGAGAATAAAACCGAAAACAGTTATGGCTCTATCGAAGAGATAGAAATGTTGTACAAACCAAATCAAATAGAAGTTGAAAATAAACTGAAGGAAATTGCCGAAAAACATTCCATTGATCTTGTTTTAGCTGGTTATAACGGCGACCCACAATTTGATAAATATTACCCCAATTTAGAAACTATTTTTTCCTGCGCTTCCATTGGTGGTTTTAAGCATTTGGTAGGAGAATACCACACAGCGTCTAGTTTTGCACTTTGGCTTACTTGTATGGTTTTAAAAGATCAAGTATTACCTGAAGTGGTTCAGTTGAAAGGCCCAAAGAAATCTTCTTTTCAAAAAATATTAATCTACAACCATTACAACAATTTGAATCATAGTTTCATTTTGGTAGGCAAATGAATCGTTACCAAAAAGAGCGTATGCTATTTGTTGCTTTTTTGGCCCTTTTAAGCCTTACATTAAATCAATTTGGTTATTCCTATTTCTGGATAATTATTCCAATAGTTCTATTTACCATGTATGTTGCTTACAACGCTTTTCACCTGGAGGAACAGTTTTTTTTAAAATCAATAATTCAAGGTAAAAAAGGTAAAAAAGGAATAGCCATAACTTTTGACGATGGACCGAATGCCAAAATTACCCCGCAAATTTTAGCGGTTTTAGAAAAACACAACATTAAAGCCGCCTTTTTTTGTGTTGGAAAAAATGCAGAAGAAAGCCCCAAGATGTTGAAAAGTATTTATGATGCTGGGCACACAATAGGCTCACACTCTTACAGTCATTCCAAGTGGATTGATTTTAGTAACAAGAAAAAATGGAGAATAGAAATTGATAAATCCCAAGATATAATTGAATCTATAATTGGAAAACGGCCTCGCTTTTTTCGTCCTCCTTATGGAGTAACTACACCGGATTTGGCAAAAGCCATTACGGGTGCTAATTTACTTTCTATAGGTTGGAATATTCGCTCGCTGGACACTATGAATAATAATGTTTTAGACATTGTTGAGCGAAGTACACGTAATTTACAAAACGGCTGTATAGTTTTGTTCCACGATAATTTAGAATGGTCTGGCCGAGTCTTGGAAGAGTTTTTGGTAAGGGCTAATAAAATGGGTTTGGAAATAGTTCCTATTTCCGACCTTATCGATGAAAGAGCTTATGAAAACTAAAATAATATTGCTTGCGATTTTTCTAATTGGTGCGTTGGTAGGGAAGGCCCAGAACTTTACTCCGGTGGAAACCAAAACTGAATTTAAAGCTTTGCTTAAATCAGCTTCTGCTAAAATGTCAACCATTACTGCCGATTTCGACCAAATAAAATTCTTGAGTTTTATGGAAGAAGAAATCAAAAGTTCGGGCACATTTTATTTTTTGAAACCCAATAAAGTTCGATGGGAATATTTGCAGCCAAGTGCCTATTACCTCATTCTAAATGAAAACAAAATCATCACGTTTATGAATGGAAAAAAATCAATTATTGATGCTTCCAAAAACAAAACCTTTAGCGAAATAAATAAAATAATGCTGGGAAGCATAAATGGCGAAATTGCTAATCACCCCGATTTTGAAAGTAAATTATTTGAAGACGCGACTAGCTTTCGGCTTAACTTAAAGCCAAAATCAAAGGCATTACATGACGTAATGAATGAAATAATTATTTGGTTTGATAAAAAAGATATGTCGGTTGGTCAAATTAAAATGATGGAGGCTTCTGGCGATTATTCCTTTATAACTTTGAAAAATAAAAGATTGAATGAAGTTTTTAGTAGTGGTCTCTTCACTGATTAGTGTTTTCCTGTTTTCTTGTTTAGCAAGTAAGCCGCTTCCTGAGCACCATATTACTTATGATGAAATTTCGAAAAAGGATTTTATAGATGAAAAAAACAATATCAATGTTGTTCAAGTTTATAATTCAAATTTGCAGTTTCAAGAAAAGGAGTACAATGGCAAACTTTATTTAAAACGAATAGGAAAAGAAGGTTATAAACTTGCTTACACTACAGATTCTGATTTTAAACTTTTTGCATTTGAAATAACTGATTCTTCCATTAACTGGGAATATTGTTTCACTAAATTAAACAACAAAATAATAAAGAATATTCTGGAGCGAGACTTTCGCTCATTGCTAGTATTGTTGCCGTTAAGTGGGCCAACACTGGTCTCTAGAGAAGAAAATCCTCATGGAATTATTGGAAGTGAAAAATTAAAAATTTATGCTTACTGGACGGACAATACAAGAAAGAATATTTATAAATCTATGATGGTTACCCATAGAGAAAC
>TARA_B110000046_G_scaffold59571_1_pt1 | contig 10794 bp, 12 predicted proteins | sample TARA_B110000046 | Tara Oceans TARA_B110000046 (sample SAMEA4397157) | marine metagenome | biome: Polar Biome; feature: [DCM] deep chlorophyll maximum layer (ENVO:01000326); material: water (ENVO:00002006), including particulate matter (ENVO:01000060) such as... | depth 40 m
TGGAAATTAAATCTGTAGTACTTCTTTTCATCGCCGTTAAAATATTTCTGTCCTATTACAACTTCAACGTCCTCGGGAAATTCACTCATTCTGTCTTCCATGTGAACGACATGATTAGGATGGGGTCTCACAATAAATTTTCTATCTGTTATGGGTCTTAATTTTTCATATACCTCATGAAACCATGCTATGGGATCGAGGTCGTTCATACTCCAGTTGTCCTTGGGTTGTAGAACGAACATAATAGGATCCTCTTGATTGGATTTCCTCCATGGTTCGCTTTTAACATTCCACCTGGCTTTTGCGGCTTCCCAACGATCAGGCGGACTATTATCTGACAAGAAGTCGCCGTTGTTCATAGGAGAGAACAAAGATACTCGCCAGTGGTGTTTTGGTCCGTGTACATTACCAAAACTTGAAAGTAATCCTCCATCAAATGTTATTATTTTGATTCCTTTTTTCTTTGCACGTTCCACTAGATCTCGTCTACGACCTTTTGTGTGATGCATTTGATTGGTTCCTCCGTACCCAAACATGCAACCGATTGGGTGTGTGGGTTCCATTTCGTCTTTGGTCCATTCTCCGGTTTTGGTTTCATTGACCATGACAGGTTCATCGCCACACCGTTTGATGCCTTCGGCCATGTACTGCAGGAGATCCCAACTAGCACCCCTACGTCTGTCCTTTACTGTCCTTCTAAATATTTCAACCTTCATCTAGTATCCTCCAAGCATATCCGCTTCTCATTTCTTCCGCTGTGAATTGACCATATGCCATTGAATAGTATAACGGTTCTCGATCAATGTAGCAAGGCTTTTCTATTTTTGAGAAATCTGTTTCTGATATAGGTGCACAAGCATTATGTACATCGGTGAAGCAAGGAATACCTCTTGTGGTTGCTTCTAGAGAAATATTTGAGTTGTAAGTCACAACAGCATAAGCATCATCCCAATTAATTGGACCACTTGGTTTGCTATCGTCTTTGCCTGTGACAATCATTCCACCATCCATATCACGTCCTATAATAGGATTGTAACCTTTGTTCTTTATAATAATTGGTCTGTCAGTGTTGTCTTTCAATGTTGCTATTGTTTTGTCTAACCAGTCATGTACTCCAAAAAATTCTTTCATAGCATTAGATGGCGGACACACAATTATGTTCTTGCCATTTTTCTTCCATGGGTGTATAGGCCATGGGAATGAAGATTTGAAACGATCATCTGGTCTGTCTTCTCGCCAGTTTTTTAAATGGCCGTTCTTTACAATCTTAACGTAGTAAGGACTGTTTCTTGTTTCCCCCCAGTAAGGTCTGTCCATGTAATAAAAATCAATATTATTTTTTTCTGCCCATTTGTAAACTAGATGAGTGCCACGTAGCACGCCAAACATCACTGCCTTGGTGCAGTCTTTCTTGTTAATTATTTCAGCTGGCAATAATTTTTTAGCATCCGGCAAACCTTGCACGGCCCAGTCAACATATTTTTCAGTAAGTTTCCTGTTAGTAGAACTAACGTAAATCATGGGAAAGTCTCGCTATATCTTCATTAACCATCAAAGTAACCATGTCTTTGAATTTGGTCTTAGGTTCCCAACCTAGTTTTTCCTTTGCTTTGGCATATGACCCATGCAGTGCATGTAACTCCGCTGGACGTTTGAAACGTGGGTCAGACTCGACATATTGTTCCCAATCATCGATGCCAGCAGTACTAAAAGCATGAGTAAGTAATTCTCTAATAGAATGTTGCACCCCTGTGCATATTACATAATCACCTGGGTCCTTTTCTTGCACCATTGTGTACATGGCTTCAACAAAGTCGCCAGCAAATCCCCAATCTCTTTTTGCATCTAGGTTTCCTAGTGTAAGTTTTTTTGCAAGTCCTAGTTTGATCCTAGCGACACCGTCTGTAATTTTTCTTGTAACAAATTCTCTACCTCTGATTGGCGATTCGTGATTGAATAGAATTCCATTTGAAGCATGTATACTATAACTTTCTCTGAAGTTAACAGTCATCCAGTAGGCATACAGTTTTGATACACCATATGGAGAACGTGGGTGGAATGGTGTTTGTTCGTTTTGTAAACCGTTGATGTTCGAGTTACCGTAGAGTTCACTAGTACTTGCTTGATAGAATCTTGTAAGTGGATTTTGATTTACTATTGCGTTAAGGATATTCAACACACCCATTGCATTTACTTCCGTTGTTTGTTTATTAAGATCCCAACTGGCGCCTACAAAACTTTGTGCGGCAAGATTATAAAATTCATTTGGTTTGATTGTTTTTACCAAATGATTCATGTTGGCATCATCCGTAATGTCGCCTGTAATTAGTTCTACATCATTTTGTATTCCGAGATAGTTGAGATTAGACAGATTTGGATTGCTGTATCTTTTTACCAACCCATAGACTTTATAATCTTTTTCTAATAGGTGCTTGGCTAGATAAGGACCATCTTGTCCTGTCATGCCTGTTACAAATGCAATTTTCTTCATTTAATGTAATTATGTCTGCTTTAGCTCGGTGGTACTTTTTTCCAGTAATCTATTTTTTGTATGTCAAAGGATACGTTAGTATTAGCACGGAAATCATTCCTAGCGGACGTGCCGTGGAGTTTTCTCTTGCCTTTGAAATGATCCATGTACAGGCCCAATTCACTGTTGATGAAAACATGATGACCTTTGACCCCTTTGTGGTAGCCTATGTCGTTTACCAATATATATTTTTCAGCTCTGTATATTTTTGACAAATGCCAGAATACGTACGAATCATGCCATTCGAGTATTTTGAATACATCTCCCGTTATATAAAGTTGTTCCCAATCATTTATAAAGTTCTGTGTTTCTGGATGAGCAAGATTGTATCCTACAAATCCGCACTCAGGATAAATGCCCCCGGTGCCTACTGTTGGATCTTCCCTGCCTAGGTAGGTCAGCATTGTTTCTTTTGGTAACAGACCCGTGAAAAAGTCTGTCGGAACAGGCCTAAAAGTGAAAGTGTCTGCATCTATCCACAGCACATAATCGTATTCGTTGGAGTTACGTACTGCATTGATCACACAAAAAACTTTGTTTGCAAATCTCACGGCGTCCCAAAGAAAAGAATCATTATTCTTATCTAACCCTTGTAAGTTAAGCGACCTTCTTACACCGCCTTCGATTTGTTTTATTTTGCCATTCGCAGTAGGATCGTCTTTGTGCTTGTCTTTAAATTTGAATAGTTCTGGCTCTGCTTGTATCAGATCAACACACGTTATTCTACTGTCAACATCGATTGGTTGTTGTTCCTCACAATATAGAAATACATCTACCTCGGGCGGAAATTGTTCGGCCATGGAGTGTATCCCTCGTCTGGCAAAGGATTCCCAGGTACCTGGTTTATAAGATGTTATAACTTTTATTTTCATTTAGTCGAGATATTTAAGTAAGTCCGGTATATCAATTTTAAAATTTATCAGATCACTAATTCTTTTTACACCTTTGGGTTTCTTACCACCTTCTAATTTTATTGGCACTGTGTCTGCTAGATATAGTTCGTGCTTCAGACCTAGGTGATGCGAAAGCAACGGATAGACTTTTTTATGAATCATTTTGGTATCTTGTATCTCGATTACTTTAGTTCCGGGTCTGCACCAAAGTAGATTTACTAATCCTGCTCCATGGGCCGCAACAATGTGTGTTGCTTCTGCGAATGTTCTCATTTGTTCTCGGACAGTCATTGTTTCTAGGGCAACTGTTTCCCATCCTTTCAAAGCCAGTAGCAGTTCATCTGAATTGGTCAGTCTTCTTGTTTTTGCTCCTGGACGTAGTACTACAATCTTTCGATGTGGGTCTTTTTGCTCGAAGCCATGGAGACCTTTGAAGTGCCTTAACCACGGTGCTAGGTCCGGAGTAATCACTCCGTCTTTTGAATTACTGGCGCTGGGCACTAGCAAATGTTTAAATTGCCATGTTTCGTTTTTTGGCATGACAAGGACTTTTATCTCTGGAAATAACTCCTCGATTACTTTTTTGAAATACTTGCTTTCGTTTGCCAACACGTAGCAGTATTTTGAAAAATCACTGTTCCATCTCCTCTCCATCAGTCTAAATTTAGATATTACGTCTATCCATATGTGCCATGGATTGTTTGCACTCTCCTCATCGATAGGTAACCATACATAATGATATTTTTCGTGGAAGTGTTGACTAACGGGTGGTAGATCCACTCGCACCTCGTCTCCCCACTCTTTCCACAGTTTGTGTGTCTTGCCTGGTTTGTTTCTGCGTTGATCGGTAAGACCCCATATATATTTGGTTATTAATTTCTGTTGGTAAGTGACAAGTAAAGGACAACTATGTACTTTGCAATCATAGAATTCAGCAACAAAAGTTGGTAAACTTGTAAAATTTGGATCTATGTCTTCATGATAGGGAACGGTGTAGTCGTAACTGGTGTCAACAGTTTCCCATTTTTCTAAAAAATATTTGATTGAATCTATGTTTTTCATGTTTGCAATTTGTGAATAACTACACTATAATTATAGAGTTATGCTTACTAATCTATTCATTAATGGCTGTTCGTTCCTGACATACCGACCAAAGGACAATGTTAACACACACTGTGGGCTTGAATTAGCAAAACTTATGGCACTAGATGTTGCGGTAAATCTTGCCGGAGGTGGTAGGGGATCAAAAAGGATGATGTGGACCACCAGAACATGGTGTGAGAAATTCCCCGAACAAGCAGAAAAATGTTTTTTTTTGATAGGGTCTAGTGGCGGGAATAGATTTGATTATCCCACAGGAGACGGATACAAAGCACACAAATTCCCAACAATGAAAACTACTTGGAAAACATGGGATCCGAATAGGGACGAACACACAAAAAGTTTTACAAAATATCTATTCAAAGCAGGAATGGATTTAGACCAAACTACACAGATAGAATCAATACTGGCGTTGTTAGATTTACAAGACTATTTTCAAAATAAAAAATATCCATATGTGTTTTATAATACACTATCTGATGCAGACATAACCAACGAAGACATCAAGTTCATGTTTGACAAGATAGACAAGAAAAGATTTTTCAAACCAGACACCAGTCATCTGGATTACACTGTTGCGAATAAACAAGAATGCAAACCCGGGGATCCACATCCTAGCACAGTGGGACACATGGACTGGGCAGGACAACTTAAAGAGTTTATAGATGCTAACAATTTACGCACCGTTTAGTAACAAGAACAGCAAGGCATGGGAAGTGTTCAACGGTGTTGAGAAATCGTGGCCAGATCAAATAACCAAGTTAGATAATGCTGTGGAAACGGATCCTGTGAGCAACAGCATGTTTTGGGGATTCGTTGGCAACAACAGGGAAATGGTCAAGAAGTTGGAAGCACGTAATCACAACTACTGGTTTACGGACACACCATACTTTGGAAGATTTGACAACAGCAATCTTAAACCAGACAATCATTATTGGCGTGTGTGTAAGAATGCCATACATGTTCCTTACTTAAAAGATTGTAAAGCAGACAGATTTGAAAAGTTTGGAATGAAAATTAAAGCACCAAACTTTGCCGGTAAACATATTTTAGTTTGTCCAAGTTCTACGGGTATTCACAACTACCTAGACAAACCAAACTGGACAAACGAGATCATAGAACAGATTAAAAGATACACTGACAGGCCTATCAAACTCCGACACAAGCCTAGGGGTAGGGGTACATCGGGACCAAGTGAGGCAAAGGTGCCACTATCTGAGGATCTAAAAGAAGCATGGTGCGTTGTCACAAGCTGTAGCATTGCGGCAGTGGAAGCCATGTGTGAAGGTATACCTGTATTCTGTGATCACAAAAGTTTTGCCGTGGATGTTGGAAACGTGGAGTTATCAGACATTGAGAATCCTTACTACGGAGGACCAGAACCGTGGTTGTACAGTCTAGCATACCAACAGTTCACACCGGAAGAGATAGAAAACGGCACAGCAGTAGAGATACTAATGGACAAGGGAATACTATGAAGATAGAAAAAGTAAACGGGTTCTGGGTACCCAGCAACGACATACACCTAGAGGAGTGGAAGACGGGACAACCATTCACACAGAACAAATGCCTGTTGAAATTCCTGGCTTATTGTCAAACACAAGACAAGAAATTCAAGACAGTTATCGACGTAGGTGCATGGTGTGGCACATGGGCAAAGGCCATGGAGCCGTTTGCAAAAAATGTGATAGCGTTCGAACCAGACAAGGTGCACTTCGCATGCCTACAACGTAACTGCACGATCAACTGTGATCCCCGACAAGAAGCTGTGGGATCTGAAATAAAACACATATCTCTTACGGAAGATGACTTCACACAGGCAAAGAGGGTGGAGAAAGAGGGAGACATCCGGATGGTCACACTTGACAGTCTAGCATATGAAAATGTGGACTTGATCAAGATAGATGTTGAGGGCTATGAGATGGAAGTGTTGAAGGGTGCCAACAACACATTGGCCGGCACACAGTACCTCATGATAGAACTTAATAACAATACTAAAAAATATGGTAGCAATAACATTGATGTGGAAAAACATATAGAAGGTCTAGGTTTCAAGTTGTTGTTGGAGCACTGGCCAGATAAAGTTTTTTATCGTACATAAATTAACTTAAATATTCGAAATGAAGATTTTCATAACAGGTGTAGCAGGGTTCCTAGGATCTCATCTAGCAGATCTAATGATAGCACAAGGTCACACTGTTGCTGGCAATGACAACATGATAGGTGGATACACAGACAACGTACCACAGGATGTTGAATTCCATCAAGTGGACTGTTGCGATCTAGAGAACATGACTAAAGCAATGGAAGGATGTGATATAGTGTATCATACGGCCGCTACCGCATACGAAGGACTGTCAGTGTTCTCTCCAGTGCTTGTGACAAGAAATATTTTTGAAGCGTCTGTTACAACCATTACAGCGGCAATAAGAAACAAAGTAAAACGTATCGTGTATTGTTCAAGCATGGCAAGATATGGGCATCACGATAAGATGCCATACAAAGAAGAGTATGAATGCCGTCCACAGGATCCTTATGGTATTGCAAAGAAAGCCGGTGAGGATGTGTTAAGGAATCTATGCGAAACACACGGAGTGGAGTATGTGATCGCTGTGCCTCACAACATAGTTGGACCGAGACAGAAGTATGATGACCCGTTTAGAAATGTAATGTCCATCATGTTAAACAGAATGCTACAAGGCAAACAACCTATCATATACGGAGATGGTATGCAACAAAGATGTTTCAGTTATATTGATGATTGTTTATATTGTTTGAATGCACTTGCATTCCAGGACAATGTGGTTGGCGAAATAATCAATATAGGGCCAGACGAAGAACCTATAACAATCAATGAGTTAGCAGAAGCATGTGCCAACGAAACAGGAATTAATCTAGATCCCATACATCACAAAGACAGACCCAAAGAAGTCAAACTGGCAGTGTGTTCGTCAGACAAGGCAAGAGACTTGTTAGGTTACAGCACAGCAACAGACATGAGAACGTCTGTTAGAAAGACTGCCGAATACATTAGATCCAGAGGCACAAAAAAGTTTCAATATCACTTACCGTTAGAAATTATAAACGACAAGACTCCAGAGACCTGGAAGAAGAAACTGATATGATTTCTTTTTGTTGTCCATCAAGAGGCAGGCCCGAGCTGGCAAAAAGATTGGTTGATACTGCTACTAAAACACAAAAACATGACACAGAGTTTCTGTTTTATCTCAACGATGACGATGAAAAATTAGAACAATACAAAGACTTACTAGACGAAAAACATTATACAGTTGGCCCAAACCAGTCTACTTGCTACAGTTGGAACTTAATGAGCGACAAAGCCTCACACGATATTGTCATGCTTATGGGAGATGATGTACAAGTACAAACACAAGATTGGGATCAGTTAATTGCAGACGAATTTAACAAATATGAAGACAAGATTCTTATGGTAGTGCCCAGTGATGGACGAGACAAAAGCAACATGAATCTTAGTAATAAAACAACACTTTGGCCAGACGACCCATTACCAGCGGCACACTTTGCAGTACACAAAAACTGGACTAACACTTTAGGATATCTAGCACCGGTGTTTTTTTGGCATTGGCATGTGGACACATACACGCAAAAAGTTGCACGTAAGTTAGGTAGATGTCTGTACCTGCCCATAGTGGAATTCAAGGCAAAAAAAATTATTAATGACAATGCAGGAAAACAAATACGTAAAAATTTTAATATCAATTACAGAGACAATTTTGTTTGGGAGAAAGTAAGAGACAGGCATCTACAAGCAGATGTCACTGCGTTAAGAGAAAAACTTATTAGTTAATCTCTATAAAAACACTTACTATTATCTTTCATAAGGAACAAGTTTAACGTTATTCTCTGTTCTGTTTGATCACTTTCGTAGCTATGCCAAGTCTTGCCTTGCTGTCCGCAAAATATGAAAGTACTGTTGGGTCTCCATTTTGCTTCTGTGACGAAAGACTTTTCATCCTGTGCTGAATACATCTTAGTACCAACATTCTTCTCAGGTGTGATGTAGGTCACACTGCTCCATATTTTTTCTAGACCTTCTTGGTGTATGTAGAATTTATACGGCAAAGGTGGAGTGATAGACAAGTGAGCATTGACTCCTAGCTTTTCAAACCATCTGTAATCTGGATACTTGTTGCATAATAGTTTAGCATTGTCTTTTATAGTTTTGCTTATGCTGTATATTTTATTGTAGAATGATATTTTATGCTTTTCAAAGTCCTCCGGATGTATAACCACAAGTTTATCTTTTGGTACATCTAACTGCTCACACTCTTTTCTCAATGTGTTAAAATCATCTTGTGGCAGTGTATCTTCGATAATTTGGTGACACCACGGATCGTTTAAAATATCACTGTCAAGGCATTTATCTAAAAAATAATTCCCTAGCATATTACAAACTTCCTATTCGAGAAATTACACCTTGTTGTCTCGACAGCAGTTTTGATTCCATCGTGTTTGTCCATTGTCCTATAAACTTTCCTCTAGAACAGGTGTTGCATATCAAGTTTTTTTTGCTTTCGTTGTATTCTTTGTCATATATGATTGCATGTTCTTTTTGTAAATTTTGCCATGCTTTTTCTATGCCAATTTCAAAAACATTTCCGTAGTTAGTCTTACCCTCTGCATCATCACAACACAACACTGTTTGACCGCCTACTAGAACTTCCATCTGTCGAAGTATACGTCCACCGCCCATGGCACACCCTTGCATATAACTTTTTTCATTTATTACAGCATTGTACGGTTTAGTCCAATCTCCATCCCCATCACCCATTCTATTTTCAACCCAGTTATGCTTGGATTTCACTTTTCCAAGTGTAACATCTTGATATTCTTTAATAACTTCGGCACTTGCAGTTGCTGATTGTACTTTGTGTTTGATCCCAATTCTTATTCTTTTAGAAATCTCCGGGTAATTGTCTTTTACGAATTTTAGACTTTCTAGTGTTTTAGTTTTTTTAATCTTCATGAATTCCCACAGTTCTTCTTCTGTGTGTCCGATAACACTCATGTGGATGTTTCCTGTTAAGTGTATGTACTTGTTTAAAATTTCACATTGTTTTTTAGTAAACGATACACCGTTAGTGCAAAGACCAATTTTAATTTTGTAATGATTACACAGTTCCATAATGTATTCTAAATTAGGTTGGACCAATGGGTCGCTGTACCTCCATGGGCTTACAGCACAAGTGTAATCTTTCACTTGATATTTTTTTATAAGTGACCCGTAGTCGTGTAACAATGATCCTATCTGCTCCTGACTCATTGCTTTACCATGATATGTTTTATCTTCACTCAACGTGGTGTATGGACAGCAAAAACATTTTGCGTTGCATAAGTTGATAGGTTCAAATGCTATTGATGTAGGTAGTGGTATCGGTCGGTATATCATTCTTTCACCATTATGTAATCTTGATTGAACACTTTATCTATACCTTTACACGTATAACCCCAGGCTTCTAGTAGTTCTTTTGCGTCAGTGTTTCCTTTATTTTGTTCTACAACAACAACAGGATAATACTTTTTGATTGTGTTTTCAGATCCCTGTATTGCTTTGAGCTCGTAACCTTCTATGTCGTATTTGATAAATGTAACATTTTCTAAGTTGAATGAATCTATAGTTTTTATAGATACTGCAACACCGCCACCATCTTTTATCCTGCCTACTTTATGGCTTGTTGTAAATGCTGTTCCTTCTTCTTGACCTATACCGCAAACATGGTAGGTAAATTTGCTCATGTCGATCACATTTTTCTCAAACATTTTTTTCTTGTCTCGGAAATCAAAACAGTGTATGTGTGTAAAATCTTTTTCCATCTCTCTTGCAAACCCGCCTTCTCTACAGCCAACGTCTACGCCAATGCCGTTTTCTTTCACATATGGTTTTGCCAATTGGAACGTGTGATTCCATCCTTCGATCTTTTTAGGGATTTCGGTTGGCGATCCTAAAAAATTAATTTTTGTTTGCATAGTCATTTAACCATTTCTCCAAAGCCGGACCGTCCAACGGTTCCGAGGTAAGCCATTCTTGTACTCCGGCTGTTGATGCCCATTTGCCACTTGGCATCTGCCATGCATTGTGTTTAGGTTCTTCCGTGTGTCTGCCCACCATATATCTCCTTGTACCAGGTCCGTATGGTTTGATCTCAGATTGCACTACGATCAACCCTAATTCGTCGATCCATTCAAGCATTCTAGTCTTGTGATTTTTTTTTTGCATAACTGTTGACT
>TARA_B110000046_G_scaffold8037_2_pt1 | contig 10788 bp, 10 predicted proteins | sample TARA_B110000046 | Tara Oceans TARA_B110000046 (sample SAMEA4397157) | marine metagenome | biome: Polar Biome; feature: [DCM] deep chlorophyll maximum layer (ENVO:01000326); material: water (ENVO:00002006), including particulate matter (ENVO:01000060) such as... | depth 40 m
CAAAAACAGAAACATGAAAAAAAATCTATTGACATTTTTAGCAATTTTACCAGTTGCAGCAATTGCACAACAATTGGAATCGGATGATATTATTGGTTCAGTCGGAGATTCAACTGCTTATTACGTAATGAAAGACCCAGGTACTATAGCTGCGCCTATCGCAGGTAGTAACAGTTCAACATGGGATTTTTCTACTATGAAATTCGATGATTCAACTGATTTTAAGTTTGAGGCCCCAGTGACAACAGGTTTCCAGCAGGACCCTGATAATACGACTATAGCAGAACAATTTTCGGGAAGGCGTGGAGATAGAATTCAATATAAATCTACTTCATCAGACTTATATATTATGGGAGTTAGATCTGGATTTACTCAGACTTCTTATGGTAAGGATAGTCTTTTAAAATTCAAATTTCCTGCTAAATTCAACGATAGTCATACGACTATTCTTAATTCAGAAACTAGACAATTTGGAATTACAACATATAGAACTGGTGCTTATAAAACAACAATAGATGGTTATGGAAAATTGGTTTTACCTTACGGTGATTTAAAAGATGTTTTTAGAGTAAAAATAGAAATGGATTATCAAGATAGTGCAAGTATTTTTGGACGTCCAAGGGTTACTACCTATTCTACTGCCACTTACGAATATTGGCAAAAAGGATCTATAAGTTATGTTATGCAAGTAATGTATGAAGACGATGATGGAACTAAAGAAACGAAAGTGATTTACCGTAAAGGGGCTGAAGTGATTTTTAATCCAACTGGAGTAGCAAGTGTAAATGGAAATAGAAGTTTGAATTTATTTCCAAATCCTGCCAATCAATTTATTACCATTGAATTAAGTGAGTTGAACTCAAATAGTCAATACAGAATTTTTAATATTTTAGGTGAAACTAAATTAGAGGGAACTTTTAAAAGCTCTAATAGAGTTAACGTGGAAGAATTAAATACAGGTTTGTATTTTGTAGAAATAGTCGGGGAAAATTTTGCTCCTGTTCGTTTTTTGAAAAAATAAAAATATTAGTGATATCAAAAAAGGCTCCAAATGGAGCCTTTTTTTTGTTTAATATTCTTGAAATTAACTGGGTGAAAGGCCCATTTCTTTTCCGGTTTTTAGCATAAAGTCGTAAGCGGCTTTGCTATTATTAGGAATTTCACCATCCATTATAGCTTCTTTGATTGCCGATTTTATTATGCCTATTTCTTTACAAGGTTCAAGGTTAAATGTTTTAATTATTTCCTCTCCCGAAATTGGTGGTTGGAAATTTCGCACGTGGTCTTTTTCTTCAATTTCAATTAGTTTTTGTCGCACCAATTTGAAATTATTCAAATAGTGTTGAACCAGTTTTTTATTTCTAGATGTAATATCAGCTTCTACCAAAAGCATTAGTTCTTCTATGTCCTCACCAGCTTCATTTAACAATCTCCTAATTGCCGAGTCGGTTATGCCTTCATTTGCTAATCCTGCAGGACGAGAACTTAATTTTACCAATTTTTGAACGTATTTCATTTTATCGTTCAATGGTAATTTTAATCTTTTGAATACTCGAGGAACCATTTTAGCTCCCAAAAACTCATGCCCGTGAAAAGTCCAACCAACCTTTTTATCAAATCTTTTACTCTTAGGTTTTCCTATGTCGTGCAGCAAAGCCGCCCATCGTGACCATAAATTATCGGTAGTTTTACAAATATTGTCCACCACTTGTATCGTGTGATAAAAATTATCTTTATGTGTTTGCCCATCTACTTCTTCAACACCTTGCAGCGCTTGTATTTCGGGTAATATTATTTCTAATAAGCCGCTACGGTAGAGTAAATCGAAACCAACGGATGGAGTAGGGCAAGCCATTATTTTATTAAGCTCATCACTTATTCTTTCCCAAGATATAATTTCAATTCGCTTTTTATTTCTTTTAATTGCTTTAAAAGACTCATTTTCAATTACAAAATTTAATTCGGCGGCAAACCGAATAGCTCGCATCATTCTCAAAGGGTCATCTGAGTAGGTTTGGTCAGGAGAAAGAGGTGTTTTTAGAATTTTATTTTTTAAATCTTCCAGACCACCAAATGGATCTATTAATTCGCCATAGTTTTCTGCGTTGATAGAAATACTCATTGCGTTTATGGTAAAATCTCTGCGGTTTTGATCGTCTTGCAAAGTTCCGTTTTCTACAATTGGTTTTCTGCTGTCCAGTCTATAACTTTCTTTTCTAGCCCCTACAAACTCTAGCTCCAAGTCAATTTCATTCAAACGAATCATAGCTGTTCCAAAGTTTTTGAAAACGCTCAGAAACTTTTCTTTATTTAGCCTGGCCGCCACTTTTTTTGCGAATGAAATTCCATCGCCCAAAACCACAAAATCAATGTCTTTTTTATGTTTTCTTTCTAGTAGCAAATCACGAACATACCCGCCTATCACATAGGTTTTTATATTCTCATTTGTTGCTACTTCTGCCAATGGATTAAAAATATCATCTTGTATTTTATGACTTAAATTCATTATTTGCGCAAGATTGTTATTTCATTGTTCATTTTCAACTTTATAATACTAGAAGGTTTATTGGTCATTCCTGATGTTTCTAGTTCCACAATGAGATCCACTTGATCTAAAATTTCACTTGAAATATCATTAAATGTTTTTGGAGAAGGTTCTCCGCTGATATTTGCGGATGTACTTACCAAAGGTTTTCTAAATCGGCGAAGCAATTGTTGCAAGTCTCCATTTTTAATCATGCGCACTGCTACCGATTTATCTTCGGCAACCACATTAGTCGCTAACCCTTTTGAATCTGGCAAAACAAGGGTTAAAGGAGTATTAGACTCATCTATTAAATCCCAAGCTAATGCCGGAACGTCAACAACAATTTGGTTTAACATGGCATCGTCGCCAACCAAACAAACTTGACTTTTAGAAGTATCCCGTTTTTTTATTTTCAATAGTTTGGCAACAGCCTCTTCGTTAGTGGCGTCACAACCCAATCCCCAAATTGTATCGGCAGGGTAGAGTATTACTTTGCCATCTTTAAGGTATTCAACGGCTTCTTGAAGTGTATTTTTATTCATCCCTATTTTTTTGAATAGACATTCATGAGATCTTGTGCCAGCTTTTTTTCTTCGAATTTCAATAGATGATTTTTCATTTCTGAAACCAAATTCGTTTTCACATCGGAGTTTGCAAGTAAAGTGCCTATTGCATTGCCTAACTCAGAAATTGAGTTTGAACTAACGTACAAAGCAGCTTCACCACCGGCTTCTCTAAAACAGCCTTCAGAATTTGTAATAACAGGCGTTCCACAGGCAATGGATTCGAGAACAGGGATACCGAAACCCTCAAATATAGAAGGGTAAATACTGAAGGAAGAGTTTTCGTACAGGTGTTTTATTTGAACGTTGGAAGCATTATGAATAAAATGAACTTTGTTTTCTAAAAAAAGATTAGCAGCAATAAATTTTTCGAGTTCTTTTTTATAATCCGTTGGTTTACCTGCAATTACGATTGGAGTTTCAATTTTAAACTCAAGCATTGCTTTTAGAATATGGAGCGTATTTTTCCTTTTTTCTATGGTGCCAACATTCAACATATATTCTTGAGGAAGGTTAAATTCTTGGACGGTCTTGTCTTTTTCTTCCCGACTAGATTTGCCATAAAAAAGAGAGTCACAACCTTGATAAACAACATCTATTTTGGAAGGTTCTGTGCCAAAAAAGTGGATTATATCTTGTTTAGTAGTTTCACTTATTGCTATAACTCTGTCGGCGGAGTCTACGGCATGCTTAAATTTTTTGCGATAAATTATTAAATCAATGGATTTATATAACTCAGGATAGCGCAAGAATATCAAATCATGAATGGTAACAACTGTTTGAACTTTCTTGATCAATTTGGCTTTATCAATGCCATGGGGAAGTTCATTACTTAAGCCATGATAAACATCCAATTCGTGTTTTTCTAATTTAGATTGTCCCTGATAACTCCTCCAAAAAGCAGAATACAAGCCGTTTGAGTTTTTTGGCAATACTTCTTTTATATTCCCTCCTTTAGGAGGTGTCCATAAATCGTTTGTTTTTGGATTGAATAGAAAATAATTGTTTTGACTAAAATTTTCATGCAATATCCGAATCACAAATCGGCTGTAATTGCCTAATCCACTGGTATTATGAAATGCTCTTTTCGCATCAAACCCTATATTCATGGTTTCCACTGTTTCAGTATTACATAATTCGGAAGGTGCATTTCAGTTCAAATATCCAATTAAACAGCAACATCATATTCTCGTAAAGCATCATTCAAAGATGTCTTTTTATTCGTACTTTCTTTTCGTTTTCCAATAATCAATGCGCAAGGCACTTGGTAAGTTCCAGCGGCAAATTCTTTAGGAATTGTTCCTGGAATAACTACCGATTTGGCAGGTACAACTCCGCGATGAATAATTGATTCTGGTCCTGAAACATCAATAATTTTTGTACTAGCGGTCAAAACCACATTTGCACCTAGAACTGCCTCAGATTCAACTCGAACACCTTCTACAACTATACAACGCGAACCTATAAAGGCATTATCCTCAATAATCACAGGTGCTGCTTGTAATGGTTCTAAAACTCCTCCAAGTCCAACACCACCGCTCAGGTGAACATTTTTACCAACTTGAGCACAAGATCCTACTGTGGCCCATGTGTCAACCATTGTTCCACTGTCAACATAAGCGCCTATATTAATGTAAGAAGGCATCATGATAACTCCCGAAGCTACATGTGCCCCATATCTCGCTATTGCATGAGGAACAACTCTTACTCCCTTTTCTTTATAATTTGTTTTGAGAGCCATTTTATCGTGAAACTCAAAAGGACCAACTTCAATAGTTTCCATTTTTTGAATTGGGAAATAAAGAACTACGGCTTTTTTGACCCACTCATTGACTTTCCAGCCATTTGCTGTTGGTTCAGCTACGCGTAATTCCCCACTATCTAATTGAGCAATTACTGTCCGAATGGCATTTTGAATTTCTGTTTCACTCAACAGTTTTCTATTGTCCCACGCTTTTTCGATAAGCTTTCTCATTTACAAAAAATTTTCGCAAAGGTAAATCTATATACATGAAATTGCTTTTCCTTTAATAAAGAGAAGTCGATATTAAAAAATGCAACAAATACTTAATTTTTTAAACGCCATTTAGCACTATGTAAATTGAATTGATTTTTACCTGAGTAAAAGTAACTTAATGTTTACTGTTTTAATATTTTTGTAAAACTAGAAATGGCAAGAATATTAGCAATAGATTACGGAACAAAAAGAGTTGGACTTGCAGTAACCGATGCCTTGCAGATAATTGCAACCGGATTAACAACTGTACATTCAACTGAAGCTTTTGATTTTATTAAAAAATACTGTCAAAATGAAGAGGTTGAATCTATAGTTATTGGTGAGCCAAAAACCTTGGATAATAAACCAGCGGAATTGGAAAAACAAATTGGTGAATTTATAAATAGACTTAAAAAATGGTCACCCCAATTAGTTATTCATAGAGTGGACGAAAGGTTTACTTCTTCCATGGCCTTTCAAAGTCTTATTGATGGAGGTGTGAAGAAAAAACAAAGAAGACAAAAAGAATTGCTTGATGAAGTAAGTGCTACTATAATTTTGCAATCGTATTTAGAATCTAAAAAATAATTATGGTTTTACCTATATATGCTTATGGGCACCCTGTATTAAGAAAAGAGTGTAAAGAAATTAAAGAAAATGACCCCAATTTAGAAAAGCTTATAAATGACATGTATGATACCATGCATGGTGCAAACGGAATAGGCTTAGCTGCACCACAAGTTGGTAAAAATTTAAGGTTGTTTTTGGTGGACACAACTACTTATGCAGGTGATTATAAAGATTCTAAAGACGTAGAGGATAGAAAAGATTACCAAGTATTAAAGGATTTTAAAAAAGCATTTATAAACCCTATTATCATTGAAGAAACGGGAGTTGAATGGGGATTTGAAGAAGGTTGTTTAAGTATTCCCGAAATAAGAGCAGAAGTAAACCGACAAGACACAGTACTTATTGAATATTACAATGAAAACTGGGAATTAGTTGAAGAAAGGTACGATGGAATGGCTGCTCGAGTAATTCAACATGAGTACGATCACATAGAAGGGGTTTTGTTTACAGACAAAATTAACCCGCTCAGAAAACGCTTACTAAAAAGAAAGCTTAATAACATAACAAAGGGTAATATTGAGCTTAAATACAAAATGAAATTTCCAAAATGATTAAATTAATTCAATATTCAGTTTTCGCCCTTTTGGTGGGCCTACTTTTTTCTTGTGAAAATGAAGTGAAAAAGACTCCAGATCAATTGCGAGAAGAAGCTCGTGAAGCTATTGTTTTGGAGCGTACAAAATTAATAGACGCCAGTGGGCAAATAGATACGAATAGGGCCAATACAATGATTGACACCTACATTACTTTTGTGCAAAATAATCCTGGCGATGCCGATGCAGGGGAATTCATGTTTCAAGCGGCAAGCTTGTGTATGGGCAAAGGGGATTATAGACGTTCTATTCGTTTGTTCAAAAACGTAACTACCAATTTCGCTGACGATAAAAGAGCGCCAGAGTCCTATTTTCTGATTGCTTTTACTTACGAAAATTACCTAAATCAGCGAGGAGCCGCAGAAGAAGCCTACGAATTGGTGATTGATAAATTTCCACGTCACGATTTGTCTTTGCAATCACTTGCAGCACTCAAAAACATGAGTACGGGCAAAACCGATTTAGAATTGGTGAAAATGTTTGAAGAACAAAATAAAGCCAAATAACTTTTTTATTATTTCAATAGTCATTCTGCATTTCTAAAAAAACCAAATAAAAATATTAATTTGAGCCCCGTTTTACAATATGAACGCCCAATTAATAGTTGGGTTTTTTGTTATGCTCTTGCCGATTTTGGCGGGTGTTATGATATACATGTCCATTTCTACTGGGAAAGGAAATTCAAACATTACCGACGAAATATTAGCTCATCGTCATAAAAAAATGCTGGAACGTGACAAATTGCATGCGGAAAATTTTGAACACCAAAAACCCAAATAGAGATTCGCATTTTATTGTTTACGATAATAATTTTAAATTTATAAAACGTAATAATATTAAGAATATACATCGGTCGTTTTGATTCCTAATTGGTATAAATCGATGGAAAATAATTGGTGTTGTATATTTTGTATTCGGTTCCATTTTTTATTTTGTTCCAGCCCTTGGGTTTTTATACACGGTTACAAAATAATATTCCATTTAAAAAGTTATCAAAATTCCTTTAAATAAGGTTGTTGCATATAATTAGTTGTTTTTGTAATTGACTTTTTCAAAAGAATAAACCCACCAAAATTCACTAAAAATAAATTTCAAATAACTCTTGCTCGACTATTCATTATTTATACTTTCGCAGCGGAGAAATGGCAGAGTGGTCGAATGCACTGGTCTTGAAAACCAGCGAGGGTCAAACCTCCGGGGGTTCGAATCCCTCTTTCTCCGCCAAAGTAAAGCCCACTTGAGGAAGTGGGCTTTTTTTATGTAAAATAATTTGAACTCGCTCATAAATTATTCCCCAGTTCGGATTTATAATTCAAACTGGCCGCTTAATTCATTAAGAGAATCATTAAAGGCTATTGACCTTGAAGAGCAATCAAAAGGAATTTACCTTTTGAGGGTAAATGTTAATGGAACAATTCAAGAGTTTAAGGTTTTTAAGGAGTGATAAAGGTAGTTGTCAATACTACCTAGAGGCCAACTAAGGGCATAAGATTGAATCTGTGAAGATGAATAATTTCAAGTAAATTAGCTTTTTAGAAAAATGAGTAAACGAGCGCTAAAAAAATACCTCACAGAGCTAAACAAAGAACAACTCGAAGAGCAAGTATTGGATTTGTACCACCGGTTCAAAGAGGTGAAATCGTATTACAATTTTGTTTTTAATCCAAAAGAAGACAAGCTTTTGGAAGAAGCTAAAGTGAAGATTAGTTTAGAATATTTTCCTTCTGGAAAAAGAAGGAAAGTAAAAATGAGAAGATCTATTGCTCAGAAGTACATCAAACAATTTATACAACTGGGAGTAGATCCTGTGCTCATTTTAGACTTCATGCTCTACAACATTGAACTTGGGCAAGCCTTTAGTAAAAATAGATATATCTCTCAGGAAACTTTTTTCAGGAGTATGTTTAAGTCGTTTGAAGAGGCTTATGATTTTGCAAATAATAACGTCATTTTTCGGGATGCATTTGGTAGGTTTGAAAAAATTGTAAATGAAAGTCTTGAGCAAGATTGGTTCAATAAAGTTGCCTTTGAAAGGGTGTTTTACCCAGATGTTGATTAAAAAATTTAAGCAGTATACTTTTCTCTTTTTGCAGTTCTAAATTCACCAGGAGAACAATTTTCTAGTTTTTTGAACCAGCGATTGAAGTATGCATTGTGCCGAAAATTTAGTGAATATGCAATTTCTTTTATTGATTTATTGGAGTGGAGTAACCACCTTTTTGCTTCTAATAAAAGTCTGTCAGAAATAAGCTCACTTGGAGTTCTTCCCAATATTTTTTTGGTTGCTAGGTTTAATCTATTGTCGTTTATTCTTAGTTTTTCGGAATAGAAGCCTACCCGATTTTCCAAAAGATAATTTTCTTGCAAAAGAGTACTAAACCTTCTACACAACTGGTATTCTATATCCTTTGATTCGGGGCTAGAATAATCATACAAACGGTGGCATTTTACTAAAATAAGGTTGAGGTAATTGCGAATCATATTTTCATACCCACTCGATTTTTTTTCGTCTTCTTTTTTTATAAACTGCACGAATTGGAGTAAAGATTCAAATTCATCTTTTTCTGGTTTTATAAGTGGTTTTGTAACTTTGTTATTCAAAAAAGGAATTTGTTGAAGCATGTCTTTGTCGCTTAAATTACTCAAGAAAAATTCGGAAGTAAATTTCAAAACCCAACCTTTAGTATCCGGCGCTCGGTGCATGTAATGTATTTGGCCAGGTGATATTAAATGAATATGCTGAGATTCAATTTCAAATTCATTAAAATCTATCATGTGAAGACCAGAACCTTTTTCAAAAAAGAAAATTTCGTAGTAATTGTGTCTATGAGGAGCCCGAGGGTTGTATCCAACATTGGATTCAATTAATTCCAACTTAAAAGGCAAGTCACTTATGCTTTCTCTTGGTAACTTAAATTCTGGAATTATTATATCTGACATACATTAAATTAAACAACACTGTTTTATCCTAGTTGGTTCTGGTTGGTGATAGTTGTAAGTAGTTGGTAGTTTTATTCGAATAGCCCGCAATAGGTCCATAATTTACAGCTTCTTTATTATCCATTTTTCTTCGGTTAGTTCAAAATAATTACCACTAAAGTAATGGAAATAGTCATTGAAACCCGTAAGATTTAAGAAGGAATTAAAAAGAGATAACCGTGTTTATTATTTTAATTTTGGAATATCAATGGATTCCAAAATTCACGAAATATTAAAAAAATATTGGGGATATTCTTCCTTCCGACCTTTACAAGAGGAAATAATTCAAGCTGCTTTAAACAAGCAAGATGCCTTGGCTTTATTGCCGACCGGAGGAGGGAAATCCATTTGTTTTCAAATTCCTGCAATTGTGAATGAAGGAATGTGCCTTGTTGTTTCTCCGCTTATTGCGCTCATGAAAGATCAAGTGCTCAACCTTCAATCGAGAAACATAGCTGCAATTGCCATTACTTCGGGAATGCGTCAACGAGAAATTGATATTGCATTGGATAATTGTGTTTTTGGTCGTTATAAATTTCTTTACGTTTCTCCAGAACGCTTGGCCTCTGAAATGTTTTTGGCTAGAGTGGTCAAAATGAACATCAATCTTTTGGCTATAGACGAATCGCATTGTATTTCGCAATGGGGTTATGATTTTAGACCGTCCTATCTCAAAATCGCAGAATTGCGCAGTAGCATACCTAAAGTTCCTGTAATGGCTCTTACAGCAACAGCCACATCTGAAGTGGTGGAAGACATTCAAGAGAAACTGGAATTTAAAAAGAAACTGGTATTTGCCAAAAGCTTTGAACGTAAAAATCTAGTTTATCTAGTTCAAAAGGAAGAGGATAAGTTAGGTAGGCTGCTTAAGCTGGTTGCCAAAACTGGTGGTAGCGGAATTGTTTATGTACGCAGCAGAAAACGAACCGAAAGCATTGCTAATGAATTACAATCCAGAAATATAGTTGCGGAAGCATACCATGCAGGACTTTCAAGTGAAATTAGAGACATTCGTCAGACGGCTTGGATAAAAGGACAAGTGCAAATAATTGTGGCGACTAATGCATTTGGAATGGGAATAGACAAGCCTGATGTGAGTTGGGTAGTTCATATTGATTTGCCAGATACAATAGAAGCTTATTTTCAAGAAGCGGGTAGAGCAGGGCGCGATGAAAAAAGAGCTTATGCCGTAGTGCTTCATGACAATAATGATTTAGAAGAATTAAAACGAAAATTAAAAATTTCATATCCTGAAAAATCTTTTATCAGAAGGGTTTATAAAGCTTTAGGGAATTTTTATAAATTGGCCGATCATGCTGGAAAGGGAGAAGTTTTTCCTTTCGATTTAAAAAGTTTTAGTAAACGATATACCTTTAATTTTCTGGAAACATTTTCTGCCCTTAGAATATTAGAAAACGATGGTGTTATTGCTTTAAGTGATGCCATTCGACAACCTTCGAGACTTATGTTTTTGTTGGATAAAAAATCATTTTATAATCT
>TARA_B110000046_G_scaffold100414_1_pt1 | contig 10778 bp, 8 predicted proteins | sample TARA_B110000046 | Tara Oceans TARA_B110000046 (sample SAMEA4397157) | marine metagenome | biome: Polar Biome; feature: [DCM] deep chlorophyll maximum layer (ENVO:01000326); material: water (ENVO:00002006), including particulate matter (ENVO:01000060) such as... | depth 40 m
GCTCGGGCACCGTCGCGCCGCCGCGGCACGAGGCGCACGGCACGGGCACGGCGCTCGGCGATCCGATCGAGACGGGAGCTTACGTCGACGCGCTCGAGTCGCCGTCGTCGTGCGCGTCGACTCCGCGCGCGCTGATGAGCGTCAAAGCCAATGGCGGTCACGCCGAGCCGGCGGCGGGATTGATGGGTCTGTGCGTCGCGCTGCGTGCCGCGATCGTGCGCCCGTGCGCCCGTCTGCGCCGACTCAACGTGCACGTCGACGCGTCCCTGCGTCGCCTCGTCGTGCTCGTGACGCACGTGGCCAGCGCGGAGACGTGCGGCGGGGCTTCGAGCGTCGCGTCGTTTGGCGTCAACGGCACCATCGCCGCCGCGGAACTGCAAGCTCGCCCGCGGTCGTCGTGTCCTGCACCGCCTCCGACTCGCGCCTGGCGCCGGCGCCGCTTCGCACTGTCCCGCGATGCGTCGAAACGGGTGACGGCGCCGCCCATGACTTACGCGGTCGTATGGCACACGGCGGACGACGCCGAGACCGCACTGCCACCGTGCCGTGCGACCGCCTTGCTGCTGTCGGACACCGGAGTTCCCGAGGCCGAAGTGCATCGCGTGCTGCGCGCTGCGACAAATGCGGTGCCGCCGACGGTAGTCGTGACGTGCGGCACTCACGCGTGCCGCTGGGCGCACGCGGGCGTGGGTGCGGCGCTGCGCAGCGCCGCGCGCGAAGGACACGCCGCGCCCCCCTGCGTGGACGTGCCTGACTGGACCGTTCTTGACGTCGCACGCGTGCTCGCGGGAGAGCCCGAAACACGCCTCGTTTGGGATGGCGGCGCGGATGCCGCGGCGATGCAAGTGCCGCGCCTCGCGCCCGTGGCGCACGGACAAGAAGCTCGCCGACCGGCGCACGGGGCGGCCCACCACGCGCTCTTTGGAGGTTCGGGCGAGCTCGGACGCGTCATCCTGGGACACGTGCGCCGTATGGCGGTAGGAGCACCCACGGCGCGCGTGCGCGTGCACTCGCGCTCCACGAACGGCGTCGACGTGTCGCAAGCGGAGCACGTGCGTGCGGCGTGCGGCGACCTTGCGACGGGTGCGCCAGTGGTGGCGTGGATGTTGGCCGGTACTCTGCGCGACGGAGTTGCCGCCAAGATGACCTTCGAGGCGGTGCAGCACGTTTACGCACCCAAGGTGCACGGCGCGGCGCACGTGCACGCGGCACTCGCGCACGCCGGCGCGACCCTCGTTCTGTTTTCGTCCATCGCGATCGTTGGAAGTGCCGGCCAGGCCAACTACGCCGCAGCCAACGCGTGCCTCAACGCGCTGGCGCTGTGGCGAAAGCGCTCCCTCGCCCTCCCCGCCGTCGCGATGTGCTGGGGTCCCTGGCAGGGCCTGGGCCTCGCGCGCAAGGCGAAAGACGTGGAACGCGTGGGACTGCGTGGCATTCGGGTCCAGGAGGGGTTGGCGATGCTCGAGAGCGCTCTGATTTGCGCACGCCGCGACCTCGTCGTGCTCGTGCTCGCGGCGTATGCCGACCGCGCGGAGACGGCGTCCTACCTGGCCGGCTGGTGGACCGCAGAGCGTGCCCCCCTCGTCCAACGTGCGCCCATCGAGGAAAGTGCGACGCCGCATGCCGTGTGGAAGGCGGTGCGTGCCGTGGTGCCCGACGCGGCGCCCGGCGCAACCCTCGACGCGTGCGGCGTGGATTCTCTCGCCCTCATAGAGCTGAGCGCCGTGTTTGCAAACGACTTTGGGGTGAGTCTCATGGCGGAGACTCTTGCCATGGCGCCCAACGTCGGCGCGCTCGTGCACCTGGTGACGACCGCAGAGGGCGAGCGCAAGGTGTCCGGCGACGGCGCCACGCCGTCCATCCAAGAAGAGTGGAACGCGGTGGTCGTGATGCACACGGCCGACGCCTTCGTCACGTTGGCACCCCACCTCGCGAATTTGAAAACGTGGGTTCGCGGATCCGGGGGGGGCGGCACTTCGGTGCGGCAACGTGTCGACCTCGGCGTGGGCGTCCAAGGGTACGCAGGCGTGCTGCACGGTGGCGTCACGGGGATGCTCATGGACGACACGATGGGAGTGCTCGCTGCGTGCTACGGCACGGACGGTGTCCCGACGGCACGTTCGGGGGTTACGGCATCGCTGGAAGTGCACTACGAGCGTCCGTGCAAAACGAACGGCAGCACCGTAGAGCTGATTGCGTGGTACGAGCGCATCGAGGGGCAGAAGCACTTCCTTGCGTGCGAGATGCGCGACACTGAAGAAGGCCTCCTCCTGGCGAGCGGACGCAGCCTTTATGTGTTCCCGCGTGCATGACACGTGTGGCGAAGAAGAAGAAGAGAGAGCATGCGGTGCGGCACGCAACACACAAACTCGTTAGTGGGGGTGTGCATGACACGCGAGGTGAAGAGTGGGGTGAGGTTTGGGGGACGCTTTGAGTTTCGCCGAAGGGCCGTGCGTTTGCAAACGTACGCACGATTTTGAAGATATGTGACCCAATACCAAAAAAAGGATTTTTTCCGCTCACACACGTCACGATGGCACCCTTTACGAACACGATGGAATGCTTGGACATGAAACGCTTCCGCGCCGATCACGGTCCGAACGTCAACCCCACGTACGGGTACGTAGGACTCGACGACGACGAAAGGGGCGCGTACGCGCATCGAGACCTCTTCAAGTACATGGTGCACACGCCTGCCACTGTGCAAACCGTACGGCGCGACGGCGCGAAGCTCGATCGCGACGCGTACGAGCTCGTGCGCGCCCCAACGGCCGTGAGCCGCGAGGAACTCGCGTTGGAGGGGACCAAGGAGCGCTACTTGCGCGAATGCGCCGACCACGTGCGCGCGATCACGGGTGCGCCGGTGGCGATCCCTTTCGACTACGTCATGCGCACCGCGACCGCGTTCGGCGAAGACGAGTTCAAAAAACGCGGGACCTACTGCTGCTGCCGGCCGCACAATGACCATACCTTCGCGTCGGCGTCGAAGCGCATTCGCGATCTTCTGCCCGCCCCCTACGACGAGCTCTTTGCGCGCAGTCGCCACGCGATCGTGAACGCGTGGCGGCGCTGGGACGGCGGAAACGCGTGGCCACTCGCGTGCGCCACCTACGACAACGTGGACATGGAGCGCGATCTAATCGAGTGCGACCTGATCTACAAGCACCGCACGGGGCATAGTTTCAACGTGTCGAACCAGTCCAATATCGTATACAACTTTTTTCAAGACCAAGGCAAGGACGACTTGCTCGTCTTCAAGATCGCCGACACGGAACACGCCAAAGGCTGCGTGCACACGGCCATCGACAACAAGGATGCGCCCGACGATCCGCCTCGTGTGAGCGTCGAGGCGCGCTTCATTCTACTGTGGGACGAGGAGGTGGCGCGCGGCATGGCGGCCGGTGGCGTCGACATCCCCGTGTCCCACAACATCGTCAGCAAGGGCTTCGCCGTGCACGGTCCCGGGGCGAAGGCGTGAGCCGCGTCAGAATACGTGGAAGAGGGGGGCGTGGTTTTCGTTACACTTACCCCCAATCACGGGAAAGAATGCTGACAACTTACGCGCTCACGGCCTTCATGCCACTCGGAGTATGGGCACATACGTACTTTTTTTTGGAGTTGGCGGGAGTCGACGCACCGGCTGCCGCCGTCGCCTTCATTTGTGCCGGCGCGACCTTCACCTACGTCTTCGACCGCGTGGTCGATCAACCGGGCGACCGGGCGCCCACGACCTCCATTCATCACGCGGCCATGCGCAACCACCGTTTCGCGCAGAGCATGCTGTTCGCGTGTATCGCGGTGATGGCGTGCACGACGACCGCGAGAGCCCTGTGCACCGCGTTGGGGTGCATGTCGCTATGCATTTGGTACTTCAAGCCGCTTCCCGTACTGGGGGTGTGCATCAAGGAGCTGTTTCCCTTGTCCAAGACGGCCTTCGTGCCGTTGGTACACGTGGTTTGGCCTTACGGATGCGTGGGCGCCATGCCACCTTGGGGCGCGGGGATGGCGTTGTGGTTCAGCGTGACCACCTCCACGATCTACATGGACGTCAAGGACATCGCCACGGATCGCGCGCACGGCGTCGTCACCCTACCCACTCTCCTCGGACACTCGCTCAGCCTCGCGGTGCTCTCGGCGGCCTACGCCGTTGCGGCGCTCGTGGCGCTGCTGCAGTTCTCGGACGACGACCGCGTCGCCGGATCTCACAAGTGGGCAATCGTGGGAACGTACGCTGTGCACTCGGTCGTCATGGCGCGGTACGCCGTGCGCAAGGAGATACCGACTGTCCGCTTTGGTAGCTTGGGGTGGTGCATGCCATGGATCTTTGCGCGCGCTCTCGCGTGACACGTGTCCGATCGGTTTTTTTTTATAAGTATCAAGTAAATTTCAAACATACATGTGGATCTTCCTCCTCGCTGGAGCGGCATCGGCATTCAACACGTCTTCGTGCCCTTGCCCGTGGATGTCGAGTGCGATAGAGCGCGGCATGTACACCACCTACGCCGACGGCACCATTTCGCAGGCGTCACTCATCGAAGCGTCGCGCCGTGCCCGTTTCACATTCGGCATGGCGCATCTCGCCAACGCGGCCGGGTTCAAGAAGCACATCGACGTCCGAACCTGCGGGGGGAGTGAGTTTGCACATTATCACCAACCGCCGAGTGGTTTCCGCCCACTCGGCGGCCCGCCCAACGTCACTCGCTTCGACGCCGCCATGGCGGGCGCCGGCCTCGGCCCGGGGTCCACGATCGGCGCCGACGAACTCGAACGTATCGGCGAGTGGCTCGACACGAATCCTACGGCGGAGGTACAAGAGCAAATCAAACGGCAACGCGAGATGCGCGTCGACGGGTTTGCGTGGGAACTCTCGATCGGCACGGCGGTGGTCAACATGGCCGATCCGGACGCGGACCCGCCCACGGTGACGTACGAAGAGTTTCGGAGCTTTTACATCGACGGACGCTTCCCAGAACGCGGGTTTCAGGAAGTGGGCCCCCTCACGGGGTTGCAGTTCTGGGGAGTGCGCAGGTACCTTGCACTTTTAACCACGAAATGGTACGAGCGCACCGCGCGCTACAACGAGCGCCCACGGTTCGAGCTGCTGTCCAACAGCGCTGCGATCGCACGCAACTACCTGGAGGGGCTGACGCGCGACTGGCTCGGACTTCTCTGAGGGAGGTGCAGAAACGCGCGCACCGCCCACGCCACCACGTCTCCGTCACCCGCCTCCGCATTCAGCGCGGCAGTGTCCTCCGCCGCCCGAGTCGTTGTGAGCGCGCCTCTGTCCACGAGCGCCGGTGCGACGCGCGCGGCCAGAGTCGCCGTCGCCACTTCCGGATGGCACTGGACGCCGAGCAGATTCGCGTGCGTCCCGACGACGAACATCTCATGCGGGGTGACGGACGAAGCGGCCACCGTCGTCGCGCCCACGGGCAGCGCCGTGGCCTGCTCGCCGTGGCACGTTCCGAGGCGCAGCGGCGCGGTAGTAGTGAGCAGCGGCGTCAGCGAGGGGTGTCGCACGACGGCGGTGCGATTTACTTCCACCTCCTCGATCCCGAAACGGAACACGCCGTCGGGCTGAGGCCCGACGGCCCCTCCGAGCGCGAGCGCGATGGCCTGGGCTCCGTAACACAGGCCGACCGCTCGCTTGTGCGGCGCGCGCGCGATGGAGCGCAAAAAAGCTCGCACCGCACCGTGCCACGGCGCCGCGCCGTGCACCGAGTGGCTCGAACCCGATACAAGGAATGCGTCGTGCGCGTCCAGGTCCGGCAAGACTCCGTCGCAGGCGCGGTACACCACGACAGGAACGTCCACGAACACTGCGGCCATGTGTGGAAAGTCGTCCCACTTCGGATGGCCGTCGCACAGAAGCATGCCGACGCTCTGCATTGAGGCTGAGCCTTTTTTTGTGAAAAGAAATCACAAAAAAAGATTCTGCGCGCTTCAACGTGCCACGTGATGCACAAGCCCCTTCATATTGCGGCGCCGTACACACACACCGCCACATGCGACCCCATGCCGTACGCCACGTGTATGGCGTACTCGTAGCGGCGCGGTGCGCCGTCAGAGAATGTGAGGTCGGCGAACGTGTCGTCCAAATGCGCCACGTCCACCGGCGGCGCGCGTTGCTGCTGCAGCGCAATCACCGCCACGGCGTCCTCGAGTGACGCCCCCATGATGTGCCCCGAAAACGCTTTGGTATTCGTGATGACGAGCCGGGTCGCGTCGTCGCCAAACACGGCACGGAGGGCGGACACCTCCGCATTGGCGCACAATTTCGTGGCCGTCTCGTGGCTCACGTAGAGGCAATGTCGCGCGAGGGCGCTGCGGTCGATGCCGCAACGCCGACAGGTCTCGTCGACCGCCTTTTGTAGTATTTTGGTCACGTGACCCACGTCCACGCGCGTCCCGTGATACGCCGAGTTGCCGATCCGCGACGTGATCAGGCGCACCGCGGGAGGAGATGGCGGCGATGCGGTACCGTCCGGCTCTCCTCCTTCCTTGGCCAGGAGCAACGCCACCGCACCCTCACCGAAGACGAACCCGGAACGATCCTTGGCAAAGGCGGTACGCCCGTCCAACGTGGCGGCGTCCGTGGCCGCGTGCATGCCTACGAAGGACTCCACCAGCTCGGAGTAGTGCTCGCTCAGTACGGCATCCGCGGCGACCACGAGACAGTGCGTGCAATCCTCCACGGTGATCGCGTTGTACGCCACTTTCAACGCGACCGTGGTGGATGCGCACGCCGCGGACGAGAACGTGTTGAAGGCGCGCGCTTTTACGATCTCGGCGATCTGCACGTTCGCCTGCAGGCACAGCTCGAGGGCGAGCTTGCGTTGCGGCGCATAGGCCGGCTGCTGTGGCGTCAGCGCCGGCTCGCAGTGTCCAAACGACGACGCGAAGATCACCCCCACCTTGTCCTGTAGATGATCGGGAAGCGTCCACCCCGAGGCTTCCGACACTAGACCGGCGTTTTCCAACGCCTGCATTCCCGCTGCGACGGCGAGCGCGCCGCTGCGCGACAGCCGGTGCCGGACGCGGGCGTCCACGTGGTACCGATCGAGGTATGCGGCCACGGATGAGTTGTCCTCGAACGCCGAACCGATACGGACGTGACGGTGTGCGATCGGGCGGATGGTGCATTCGTTGTTTTGCTTGCACGCCCCGGGCAACACGGTGGCTACTGCTAGTATTCGAACCATCTGTATTTCTCTGCTCTCTTCACGCCTAAAATATAAAACGTGATCGCTCAACGGGAGTTCAGTCAGCGCGCGGGATCGCCGAAGTCAACAGGGCTCGCAGACGCGATACGCCTTCGCGTGCGTCCTCCTCGGACAGCGACGTGAAGCTCACGCGAAGACACGCGACGGAGGCGTCGCCAAAAAAGCAACCCGGTACTACGGACACGCGGTGCGATGCCATCGCCGTTATCAGAAGCTCCGTCGCACTCGCGTCCGTCGCCAACGCTTCGGCCCAGGGGCCCGCCACCACACGCAGCCACAGGAACATGCCACTCTGAGGGCGGGTCCACGTGCACACGCCCGCGAGGTGTCGGTGCAGCAGCGCGTCGATCGCAATGCATTTTGCGTGATAACGTGCGCGCAATTCGACGAGGTGCACGCGCAGACCTTCCTCCCCCCACGCCTCCAGCGTTCGCGCCAACAGCTCCTGGGACAGCGTGCTCGCAAACGCGAGCAGCGGCGCGATCTTGGCGACGACCGTGGGGGCCGCGGAGAGCCATCCGCAGCGGAGGCCCGGTGCCATCCACTTGGAGAAGGAGTCGAGACGCACGACGCGGCCGTCGACGTCGAGACGCAAATAGGAGGGGCGCGGGGCGATCGACGACGGCACGGAGTCCATGCCAAAGTGCGTGTAGTAGTAAGGGTCGTCCTCGACGATCCACAGGTCGTGCCGCGCGGCGACGGCGTACACCTCCTCCAGGTTGTGCGCGTCTGCCCCCGTCGGGTTTTGGCCGGTCGGGATGGTGAGCAGCGCCTTCGCGCCCGGGGCCTTGCGCGCAAGGTCGGTGGCGTCGAGACCGGTGTCGGACGCGCGCACCCCCACGAGGCGCACGCCGCGCACGTCCCGCCACGGTTGCAAGATCCCCATGCTGTACGGAAACGTGTACTCGTCGACCAACAGGGTGTCGCCGGCGTCCAGCAAAGAGTCCAGCACGCGCGCCAGTCCGTCGTAGTTGCCACTGGTGATGCACACCTCCACGGACGCGGGCGGGTCGTGGTGCTCGCGCACCGCAGCGCGTGCCCACGCGACAAGGGGTGGGTGTCCGGTGATCGGCGCGTACTGCTGCGCCACTGTAGAGTCTAGGAATATAGGTTCGGGCGCATGGGCAGTCAACGCTGCGTAGGGAAACCCACTGGGATGGGGAAACCCATTGGCGAGGTTCAGAGTGTCCTTCAGAGCCGCGAGGCGCCGCAAGGGGGGGTCGACCTGCGCCTTGGCCCACTTGCTCAGAGATGGCATTGTGTGTGTATGTGTGTATGGTAATGAAAGTTTTAGGCGTCTTTGACAACGCGGGAAAAAAATATGTGGGAATGTGTGAAATACGTATAACCATGTTGTGGGGTCATGTCATTGCACTGGCCACGCTGCGCACGGGAATGTATTTCAACACACTTCAACCGACGGGAAGCGTGCGACGCAATTCGACGCTCGTTGCATGGGTGAACGGCGGCCCCGTCTCTCCCGTATCGTATCTAATAGACGGCGCGCTTCAAGTGTTGGCGGATTCCAGTGGTCTGCCGATCGCATACTTCGATTTCTGCGGCGTGGGTAAGTCGTCCTGTCGAGCGGCCAGCGACTGGGAAGAGCTGCAGGAACAGGTTGCCGAGTTCCTGAATCACGTGAAGACCTCTTCGAACGCGTCGCGTGTCATTGTCACCACTTACTCTGCAGGCAGTCTCACCACCCCTGTAGAAGCGCTTCAAGGGGTCGCAGCGGTCGTCTATCTCAGTCCCATCACCGACCTGCAAAGCTCGCTGATTTCCAGACGCATGTGCATGCGAGAGATTGCAGACACGTTCGTCACTTGGACGCCAGCGGACGTCACAACTCAGGTGGGGCTCGTTCTGTGTGGATTGCACTGCACCGACGGCATCCTCGCATGCGCGCGGCGCACTCTGTTGAATTTGTCATGGCAAGGATATTGGAATATACTGCGCCTAAACGCGTTGCGCTCGAGAGTCCTCGACGGTTACGTCAACGCTCTCATGCAAAACGCGCACGTCTCGCCCGCGTGCACCTTCGTCGCATTCGGCGCATACGACCGAGTCATGGACAAGAACAACGCAATCTCGTTCCACGGCATATCGTCGGGTTACAACGACACCCTCGTGATTTTAAAAAACGCCGGTCACTTTCCCGTTAAAGATGAGTGTGAGCAGTGCACCGAACTCGCCACTTTGTACAACGTGGCCAGTGCGCGTTGTTAGGGACCTGAGTTCACGCCATCACTCACACACTCTTCTTCCTCGAGCACGCGACGATAGGCGTCGAGGTCGAAGTCGAACGTGGCGTCTTCGGCCCACCAGGGCAACATGTGTTCGGGAGGAATCACTCCACGGAGGCAAGAATAACCGTCACAGAAGACGAAGTTTGACGCCCAGCGCCTCAGAATCGGGAAGGTCGCCACCGTCTTAAACACCGTGGCTTGCATGTCGGGGGGTGCGCCGCAGACGTAGGTCATCGCGTTGGTGTTGGGCAGCAACGTCGAAAGCTCGATCATTTGCGCCTCGGGCATGCGCGGCTTTTTGCCCACGTCGTGCTTCGCACGGTAGAGCAAATCGATGACGTTGGTGGTGCGCGGGATCTCGTCCGGACCCAAGTAACGCGCCACGCGCTTCGCACCCCACACCGCGATGTCCACTGCCTGCTCCAGGGGAAATGCGGTATCGGCGATGCCGAAGGTACAGCAGATCGGGTTGCCACGCACGTCCCGCGCCACACCACCGCGACCGTCTTCGAGCATCACGGTGCACGCGTCAAAGACGCCGTTGGTGCTCTTGTACAGTGGAGTGACCACGCGGTTGCTGAGGGAGCGCGACAGGTACGAGAGCAGCGTCTCCATCGAATCCTCGACCACCTCCTCGTCCCAGTTGTTGGTAAGCAACACCGAGTACACGAGCATGCGGTATTGGGGAGGGTGAGCGCGGGACGCGCGTTCGAGAATCGCTCGTTGCCGCGGCGTGGCCTCGGCCAGGTCGTCCCGTGGGACGTACGGCAGTGCGGCACGAGTGGTCGTCATAGGTCTTGTCCGTGGGTGATACCGAAAAAATGAGGAGACGAAGTTCAACGCGCGCGCGCGGTCAACGTGCTCTTCCCCAAAATGGAACGGTGTGTCTTGCAAACAGATACGCGTATATACGCAATGCGCTGGTACGACCCGACCCCGCAGTCGTTCGAGCTTCAGATGCTCGTCGGAGCGCCCTACCTCTTACTGTGCGTCTTCAACCGCGTGCTCCCCACGTGGGTCTCTCGCAAGGCCATCCACATGGGAATGGGGTGGATGCTGCTCCACAGCGACGTCGCGGACGCGCGCGTGCGCGGCGCCATCCACCTCGTCGCGTGGGGCTTCTTGGCGCTCGTCTTCGCCTCCGCGTTCGCCGACGTGGCGATATGGCGTCACCTGCGCTTCCTGCACGCGAAGCGCGTCGACCCCGGCGTGACGACCTACCTGCTCGTGTGCAGCGCGTGCGCGGCGCTGGGCGTGCGCTACGTGGACATGTGCCCGCTCTTCTTCGCGGACCCGATGGGTGCCGTCG
>TARA_B110000046_G_scaffold126310_1_pt1 | contig 10762 bp, 7 predicted proteins | sample TARA_B110000046 | Tara Oceans TARA_B110000046 (sample SAMEA4397157) | marine metagenome | biome: Polar Biome; feature: [DCM] deep chlorophyll maximum layer (ENVO:01000326); material: water (ENVO:00002006), including particulate matter (ENVO:01000060) such as... | depth 40 m
TTGGCACTTTTACAACAAGATGCTAGTTTATCAACCGCAGAAATTGCAGATAAAGTAGGCTTGTCTCAATCTCCATGCTGGCGTCGAATCGCTAAGCTAGAGCAAGATGGTTATATAAAAAGCAAAGTGGCTCTTTTAGATGAGAAAAAACTTGGCTTTGATATGCTTGTATATGCACATGTGCGTTTATCAAATCACGGTAAAAAGAATCTTGCTGAGTTTGAAAAGCTGATCATGAGCTACGACGAGGTAACAGAGTGTTACACTATGGCTGGTACCATGGACTTTATGCTACGCATAATTTCACAAGGCATAGAAGGGTATGAGCATTTTGTGCGCGATAATTTACTAAGCTTAGAATACGTCCAAGAAGTACATTCTAATGTAACAATGACATGTGTAAAACGCAGTACTTCCCTTCCTTTGTAAAAGCACTTCTTTTAAAAGCTAAACCATTTTTAGTTTAGCTTAACCACATAATGATAATTGTTAACTGAGCGCTAATTTGGTAGAATTTAGCGCTTTTTTTGATACCGATTACACCATTTGAGGACCTCAATGTTTAACTTACTCAGTAGGGCGCCTAGCTCTGCTAAAAACGATATTCTATCTGGATTAACTGTGGCGTTAGCCTTAGTCCCAGAAGCAGTTGCGTTTGCCTTTGTTGCAAATGTAGAACCTTTGGTTGGTCTATATGCCGCGTTTATCGTTGGTTTAATTACGGCTATTTTTGGTGGTCGCCCTGGTATGATTTCAGGTGCAACCGGTGCACTAGCTGTTGTCATGGTAAGTTTAGTGCTTGATCACGGTGTTGAGTATCTATTTGCAACTGTGTTGCTGATGGGAATACTGCAAATTCTCGCGGGTGTATTTAAGCTCGGTAAGTTTATCCGTATGGTTCCTCATCCGGTAATGCTTGGTTTTGTAAACGGGTTAGCAATTGTTATATTTTTAGCTCAGCTAGGGCAGTTTAAAGTGCCAGATGGTATGGGCGGACAAGAATGGATGACAGGTAATCCATTATTTATCATGCTTGGCTTAGTTGCATTAACCATGGCAATAATCAACTTTTTGCCAAAATTGACTACAGCAGTGCCTTCATCTCTAGTTGCTATTGTAACTGTAACTGGATTAGTGATTGGATTTGATTTAGAAGCGCATACAGTATTAGATTTCTTAAAAGGAATGACTGGAGACGAAGCTGCAACAATCGCTGGCGGCTTGCCTGAATTTCATATTCCTATGGTGCCGTTTACTTTCGAAACGCTACAAATTATTTTTCCTTATGCACTTATTTTAGCGGCTATTGGTTTAATTGAATCATTATTAACGCTTAGCTTAATTGATGAGATTACAGAAACCCGTGGTCATAGTAATAAAGAATGTATTGGTCAAGGTGCTGCAAATATTACCTGCGGTATGTTTGGTGCAATGGGTGGTTGTGCAATGATTGGTCAATCAATGATCAATATAAATTCAGGTGGTCGCTCTCGTTTATCAGGTATAAGCGCTGCACTTATGCTACTTGGTTTTATTATTTTTGCCTCTAGCTTAATTGAAATGATCCCATTAGCTGCACTTGTTGGTGTTATGTTTATGGTAGTACTTGGTACATTTGAATGGGCAAGCTTTAAAATGATGAAGCGCGTACCATTATCTGATGCATTTGTAATTGTTCTTGTGTCGGGCGTGACGGTTATTACTGATTTAGCGATTGCTGTATGTGTGGGTGTTATTGTATCGGCTCTAGTATTTGCTTGGCAGCATGCGAAGCAGATATATACAACTAACTACATTGATCAGGAAGGCGCTAAGGTGTACGAACTACATGGTCCGTTATTCTTTGGCTCTGTTAAAAACTTTTCTGAGTTATTCGATGTGAAAAATGATCCTAAAAATGTGATTGTTGAATTTAAACACAGCCGCGTATCTGACCACAGTGCAATAGAAGCAATTGATACACTTGCTGACAAATACACAAAAGCAGGTAAACAACTTCATTTACGTCACTTAAGTAAAGACTGTACGCAGTTGCTTCATAAAGCACGAGATTTAGTTGAAGTGAATGTGATTGAAGATCCAACCTACAAAGTAGCATCAGATAAACTAGCTTAATTTACACAAGGCTATTGATATTTAAAAAGCGGAAGGCGGATAACCTTTCGCTTTTTTAGTGTCTCGACTATTTGTTTGCGGTAAGACTCTTAAAAAGCAAGGCAAGCTGTAGTGCTATGCAAACTCATAAATCTATATAATAAGACTACCTAATTTTGTGAAAATTAGCCCTACATAGGTAAAAATAATAAAAATAACAAACGCCTATTTTATGGAATTAGCTTTAACCATACGGAGTAAACATCTATTTTGAACTGGCAATCTTTAGTCGATAACAGGCAACGTTTTTTTTGGCTTTTGCAAATCGCGGGCTGGATTGGTTACGCGTTAGTAAATTATATCGGCTCTAAAGTATTTGAAATGCGTGATATATATGTATTTGTTATTTTATTGAATGCTTACGCTGGTTGTTTGATGACAGTGCCGCTTAGGTATATTTACCGTAAAATTTGGAATGCCTCGCCCTGGGTGTTAATGATTGTAGTATTTGGTGCCTCTTATATAACGGGCACTCTATGGGCTGTCGTTCAAAAATTCAATCTATGGGAAATATACCGCCATGGTTATAGACCAGAGGAGTGGTTTTATTACCTGCAGCAAGGTTTAGATTCGGTTTATATTATTTTATGTTGGAGTGGTTTGTACTTTGGCGTTAAATATTATCAGTTATTACAAAGTGAGCGACAAAAAGCGTTAAAGGCCACAACGATGGCACACGAAGCGCAACTAAAAATGCTCAGGTATCAGCTCAACCCCCATTTTTTATTCAATACACTTAACGCTATTTCTACTTTAATTTTGGTTAAAGAAAACAAAGATGCTAACTTAATGGTAGCAAGGTTAAGTGACTTTTTACGTTACACACTTAATACCGATCCAATTAAAAAAGTACCGCTTGAGCAAGAGCTACATGCTCTCATGCTTTATTTAGAAATAGAGCGCGTCCGTTTTGATGAGCGATTGAAAGTAAATGTAGATATTAGCGAGCAAGCAAAAGAGGCTTTAGTACCGAGCTTAATTTTGCAACCAATTATAGAAAACGCGATTAAATATGCCATTGCCCATCTGACAGAAGGTGGTGTAATTGATATTAAAGCACAAGTATTTGCGAATGAATTATTACTAGAAGTGGGTGACAACGGCCCAGGCACTGAAATACTTGATGGCCAATTAGTTAACGCTCAAGGTGTAGGTGTTGCTAACACCAAAGATAGATTAAAAACGTTGTATGAAAATAATTATTCGTTTGTATTATCACATAATACGCCAAGTGGATTAAAAGTTAATCTGCGAGTACCTTTTGAGAAGGCTGTGAAAAATGACTAAAATAAAAACACTCATTGTTGATGATGAACCGTTAGCGCGAAAAGGTTTAGCGGTAAGACTTGAAGAATATTCTGATATTGAAGTAATTAAATTGTGTAGTTCAGGCGCTGATGCAATTGAAATGTGCCAAAGCGAGAAAATCGATTTGGTTTTTTTAGATATTCAGATGCCAGGTATGAATGGCTTTGAGGTGGCAAGAGCGCTTAGCGAAAGTACAAAAGTACTACCTGCTATTGTATTTGTAACTGCTTTTGATCAGTTTGCTGTAAAAGCATTTGAAATTCATGCTCTCGATTACATTTTAAAACCCGTTGATGATAACAGATTAAAACAGGCGGTAGAAAAAGTGCATACTTATTTAAAAACGCAGCAAGACAACGCCCATAAGAAAAAACTAGCGAGTTTTGTAGCCGGTATTACTGGTAATAATTGCGAAGAAATATTAAAAAAATTAGCCACTGGCGATACCTTAACAGATAGACGTTACCCAGAATCGCTTGCAGTAAAAGAGCAGGGTGAAATTATACGGGTACCTGTAGCGACTATCCAATGGGTTGATGCTGCAGGTGACTATATGTGTTTACATTGTGAAGATGGACAAACGCATATACTTCGTAAAACAATGAAAGAGCTTGAGCAAGAGCTAGACCCTCAGTTATTTGTGCGTGTACACCGCAGTGCGATAGTAAACACAAAACAAATTAGTAAGCTGGTTACACAAGTAAGTGGCGAGTATTTATTAGTACTTGAAAACGGACAAGAATTAAAAGTGAGCCGTAGCTATCGAGATAAGGTTAAAGCGGCATTAGCAAGTTAAAGCCAACGCTTTTATTACAGGTACAAAAAATGCGAGCTAAGCTCGCATTTTTTATATTTAGTAATTATACCAATCCGCAACAATACTTAGTTATTTTGCGGGGCTAACGTGTCGCTACCTGTGTTAAAAAATTCTCATTTACGACTGCATGGATGCAGAAGGTAGAGCAATGCAGGAGCAATTGCCGAGAACAACTAAATAGCGATTTTTTGAATAGCAATCAACACGTTTTTCTATCCTCAAAATAGGTCACTTAATTAAGCGAATTGGTATTAATTATGCGACAGTTACAATTTTCATTGTGTTAGTTGCTCCCACAGTTTCCATTGAGTCACCGTGAGTAATAATTACTGTATCGCCAGACTGTAAAGAACCTTGAGAAACTAAAGTATCAAGTGCCGCTTTTACCATACCGTCTTTTTCAGTTTTTGTAGAATCAAAAAATACTGGGTAAACACCACGATAAAGTGCTGTTTGACCTAATGTACTCGCATGGCGTGAAAGCGAGTAGATTGGTAAGCCAGAGCTGATACGTGACATTAATTTAGCCGTGCTACCAGATTCAGTAAGCGTGATGATAGCTTTAACAGAATCTAAGTGATTAGCTGCATACATAGCAGAAAGTGCGATAGATTCTGCATTGTTAGAAAAACGACTATCTAAACGATGCTTAGAAACATGCGTTTCTTTTTGAGATTCAGCACCTAAACAAACACGTGCCATAGTTGCAACAGTTTCTTCAGGGTAATCACCAGCAGCTGTTTCAGCTGAAAGCATTACAGCATCTGTTCCATCAAGAACAGCATTTGCAACATCCATAACTTCTGCACGTGTAGGCATAGGGTTATCGATCATCGATTCCATCATTTGCGTTGCTGTTACTACAGTACGGTTTAATGAACGAGCACGACGAATAATTAGTTTTTGCTTGCCCATAAGAGCTGCATCACCAATTTCAACACCTAAATCACCACGGGCAACCATTACAGCGTCAGACGCTAGAATGATGTCATCAACAGCTTCTTGTGTTTCAACGGCTTCAGCACGTTCAATTTTTGCAAGTAGTTGTGCTTTTGAACCAGCAGCTTCAGCAAGTGAGCGTACGTAGCGCATATCGTCGCCACTACGTGGGAATGATACGGCAATGTAATCTACGTCAATTTCAGCGGCAGTTATTAAATCTTCTTTATCTTTTTCAGTAAATGCTGGAGCAGTTAAGCCACCACCTAAACGGTTAATACCTTTATTGTTAGATAAAACACCGCCAACAGTTACAGTACAATGTACTAAGTGCCCAGCTACTTCATCAACAGTTAGTTGAATAAGGCCGTCATTTAGGAGTAGTAAGTCGTTAGGGCTAACGTCGTTAGGTAATTCTTTATAATCAATACCTACAGAGTTAACATCGCCTTCGCCTTTTTCCATTTTTGCATCAAGAGTGAACTTTGCACCCACAGAAAGCGTTACTTTACCTTCTTTAAAAGTAGAAACGCGGATTTTAGGGCCTTGAAGGTCAGCAAGAATAGCAATATGCTTGCCTAATTTTTTTGCAATATCGCGTACAGCTTGCGCACGGTCTTTATGATCTTGGGCAACACCATGTGAGAAGTTTAAACGTACTACATTAGCCCCAGCGATAATAATTTTTTCTAAGTTGTTATCTCTATCGGTAGCAGGTCCAAGGGTAGCGACTATTTTCGTGCGTCTTAGCATCAATTTCTCCTGTTTGCTTGGTGAAAGCATGTTGACGTTATTTTGTTGAATTAAAATATCTATATTAGATTAAAATATTTTAATTATGTGCAAACTTCAAAGGTTTGCCACTATTTTATACAAAACTATTGTGTCATCATTATGACACCGGTGTCAGAATGCGTCAATGATCTTAATTTCAATTAGCGTTGCTTTTAGTCACCCCGAGAGCATTGATGTTTGATATAATTACGTAGCTTATTTATCTGTAATAAAAAAAGCATGTTGTATGGGCTCATAGTTAGTATTTTATGACTGTATGAGTATAATGCACGCGGTATTATTTAATTTATACACTGAATTTTCTAACCAAATAGTTGTTACCGAGGAGGACACTAGATGCAAGTTGCATTAGTAGGGTTAGGCGTTATGGGAAAAAATCTTGCCCTAAACTTGATTGAAAAAGGGATAACGCTAGTCGCTTATGATAAAAACCCACATGCGGGTGAAGAGTTACTAAGTTGTGCCAAATCACAAGGCATGGCTGATAGGCTTCACATTGTCTCTGATTTAAGTGACATGGTAAGGCGTTTAGAGGCACCTCGTTCTATTTTATTACTTGTTCCAGCTGGTGAGTTAGTTGATACAGTTTGTAATGAACTTGTAGAGGCCGGCGTTAATTGTAACGATATGATAGTCGATTGCGGCAATAGTAATTATAAAGACGGTATAACGCGTAAACTCAAATACCAAAATAAATTTGAATTTGCCACTATGGGAATTTCTGGCGGTGCAGAAGGCGCTCGCCATGGTCCTGCAATGATGGCAAGTGGTTCTGAAGGTGGTTGGGAACGTATTGAGCCATGGTTTGAAAAAGTAGCTGCTAGCTATAATGGCGATTCATGTTTTGCACGTGTTGGCCAATCAGCAAGTGGTCATTTTGTAAAAATGGTTCACAACGGTATTGAATACGCACTGATGCAACTTATTGCAGAAGTGTACCAATTACTTCGTTTAGGTACTAATCGTTCTCCAAAAAAAGTAGCTGAGATATTTAATGACTGGTCAGAAGGTCAATTAAATAGTTACTTACTGTCTATTTCTAGCCATATATTGTCACTTGAAAATCATAATAATGTACCGCTTGCGGACTTAATTGATAATAAAGTTGGCGCTAAAGGCACTGGTCTTTGGACTGCGCAAAATGCACTCGAACTTGGTATTGCTGTCCCTTCACTTGTTGCTGCTGTTCAAGCTCGTCATTTAACTAATGCATGCAACACAACGGCTGCACAAGAGATGACATATGCATCTAAATCAACGAACAATGTTGAAATTGATTTAGAAGAGCTAAAAGACGCGTTCTTACTTGCAAGCTTACTTGCGTATCGTCAAGGTCTAGCGCTAATTAAAGGTGCATCACGTACTCATCAGTGGAAAGTAGATTTATCTAAAACGCTTCAAACGTGGCGCGCTGGTTGTATAATTCGTGCTGACTACCTTGATAGCGTTGCACAAGGTGTTGAATTTATTGACACTCTTGAAAAAGAGTCTAACTCTTTGCGAAAAATTACCGGTCAAGCAATAATGACTGGTTTAGCATTCCCTGTATTGGGAGCTACACAAACGTATTTAGCAACATTAACTACACCGAGTAATGGGCATTTAGTTCAAGCCCAGCGTGATTACTTTGGTGAGCACGGCATAAAAACCCACAGTGGTGAAATGTGTCATTTAACTGATTTAGTAGATATAGACGCTAAAGTTAGATAAAAAACAGTTGTTTAAAACGATAAAGGCACGCTATTTAGCGTGCCTTTTGTATTTTTACAGGCTAAAAATTAACGGCTCAACTCACCACGTAAGTTATCTTGCATTAAATGACGAATCGTTTCGACTTCAAGCTTTTGGCTAAATAAATAATGTAACTTAGTTAAACATGCTTCAAGAGTCATATCGTACCCACTTATTACACCAATATTTAATAGCGCATTACCTGTTGCATAGCCACCCATGTTTACATGACCTTTTAAACACTGAGTTAAGTTAACAATTACGACGCCACGTTTACTTGCTTCTTCGAGTATTGACAAAAAGCTCGGATCTTGTGGTGCATTACCTACACCAAAACTCAGTAGCACCAGTGATTTAATATTGCCATTGACCAAGCTTTTAACTACCTCTTGGCTAATGCCAGGATACAAATAAAGCACCCCGATAGGTTGAGGTGTAATAGGTGTAACTTGCAGCTCATTTTCAACATATGGGCTAAGCTGCCCCTTAATAAGTTGAATATTAATACCCGATAACGCTAAGGGGTCTAGATTCGGCGAGGCAAAAGCATTAAACCCATCCGCGTGTGCTTTAGTTGCTCTATTACCTCTAAACAGTTGGTTATTAAAAAAGAGACTTACTTCAGCAATAGGATAATTTGCAGCTAAATACATGGCATTAAGTAAGTTTACTTGGCCATCAGAACGTAATTGTGAGAGCGGAATTTGTGAGCCGGTTACAATCACTGGTTTAGTCAAATTTTCGAACATAAATGACAGCGCTGAGGCTGTATACGCCATAGTATCAGTGCCATGGAGCACCACAAAACCATCATAATCTTGGTATTTATCTTTGATATCATTAGCAATGAGTTGCCAATGCTCTGGTGACATGTCTGAAGAATCTATAAGAGGGCAGTATTCGTGAATATCAAACAAAGGCATTTCATCACGATTAAATTCTGCGTTATTCACTACGGTTTCTGTTAAAAAACCTTCAGCTGGAATATAGCCTCGACTCGATTTTTTCATACCTATAGTACCGCCAGTATAAGCGATATAAATGCGTTTACGTTTCATAAAAAAAGCCCAGTAAAAAAACTGGGCCTAGTATAACGTTAAGCAGCTTTAAATACAGCTGATTAGGTGAAGCTATGCACTTTTATTGTGCAACGTTACACACTAAACAGCGTGCGTATACACCTTGTGGATCATTGTAATCTTTAAGGTTTTCAACTTCAGTACTTAATTGGTTAATAACACTTTGTAAATTAGCTTGTGTTGCTAACACAGATGTTTTTTGTGTTTGCAAACCAAGCATTGATTTAATAGACGCATTACCAAAAATGTTTTGAATCATTTTTTCTTGCGAGCTTAAATCTTGTTTAATAGTTTTAACTTCATAATGATTAAGCTTGGCAAGTGCAGCAGCGGCTTCAATCGCACCTTGTTTGTCGCCTAGCTTATCAACCAAACCTAGTTCAAGTGCTTGAGATGCAATCCATACACGGCCTTGGGCAATTTTGTCAACCTGCTCAGGCGTCATATTACGCGCATCAGCAACAACATTTAAAAAGCGACCGTATGCTTCCTCAACATTCATTTGAATTACTTGGCCCATTTTTTCATTTAGTGGACGAGTGATAGAAAAGCCAGCCATTTCAGTTGTTGCAACGCCATCTGAATAAACACCAATTTTCGATAAGGTTTTCTCAAATGTCATAAAGGTACCAAATACACCAATTGAGCCTGTAATTGTACTTGGTGCTGCCCAAATTTCGTTTGCAGCAGAGGCAATCCAATAACCACCTGATGCAGCCACAGAACTCATTGAAGCAATAACAGGTTTACCAGCAGCCTTAAGGGCTAATACTTCAGCACGAATAACTTCAGAGGCAAACATACTACCGCCACCAGAGTCGATACGTAGTACAACCGCTTTAACTTTATCATCAAGGCGTGCTTTACGAAGTAGGGCAGCTGTAGAGTCACCCCCAATTTCGCCCGCTTTACGCTCACCATCAACAATCGTACCTTTAGCAACAACTACCGCTACTTTTTCGGTAATAGGGTTATCAATTTCAATAGGCGGTTTAATTAAGCTTAAGTATTCACGAAATGAAACTTGCTTAAATGTCTTACCATCTTCTTGTGTGCCCACTAAATCAATTAATTGTTTGCGAACTTGCTGATTTGTTTTTAAAGAGTCAACCCACTGATGATCAAGTGCATATTTACCTGCATCGCCATCGGCAGCTTTCATTTTTTCTAGATATACGTCCATTGTTTCGTCAAAATTTGACTCATCAAACGGGCGAACAGCGGCAACATCTTGTTTGTATTCGCTCCAAAGAGCGCCTAACCAAACGCGGTTAGCTTCTTTGGCTGCATCGGACATGTCGTTACGAATAAAAGGTTCTACTGCTGACTTAAATGTACCAACACGGAAAATATGCTGCGTGACTTCAAGCTTTTCAAGTGCATCTTTAAAGTAAAGCGGGTACATGCCATAACCTTCAATACCTACGCTGCCGTATGGGTGCATAGCTATTTCGTCAGCATGCGATGCAATATAGTATTGTGCTTGAGTATAGTAATAACCCGATGCAATTACTTTTTTGCCAGCTTGCTTGAAGGCATCAATAGCCTTTGTAATTTGCTTAAGTTTATTTAAATGTGCTTTAGGCATCTCTTGTAAATCAAGCAATATCACCGTGATACGATCGTCTTTAGTCGCTTCGTTTATTACTTCAACAATATCGTCGAGTAATATTTCGCTTGGTGCTTCAGAACCAGAAGTTGCATCACTAATTGCGGCTTCAACTGGGTCTATATATGTTTTCTCTTCAACAATAGGGCCATTTAAGTTAAGCCTGAGTACAGAGCCATTTTCAACTATTATTTGATCATCGTCACTTGAGAGTGACACAAAGAAAACAATTACCAGTAATAAAAACAAAATGTTTAGTATTAAGCGACGAGAAAAATTAATTCCAGCCCAAATACCTTTAAATACCTTTGCTATCAAAATAGCTCCTTA
>TARA_B110000046_G_scaffold67882_1_pt1 | contig 10709 bp, 2 predicted proteins | sample TARA_B110000046 | Tara Oceans TARA_B110000046 (sample SAMEA4397157) | marine metagenome | biome: Polar Biome; feature: [DCM] deep chlorophyll maximum layer (ENVO:01000326); material: water (ENVO:00002006), including particulate matter (ENVO:01000060) such as... | depth 40 m
GGAAACAGAAGGGAATACGGACTTAGAATTGGAAGATGGTTCTTCGGAGCAGAAAAGAGTTGGTAAACATGACTGGCTTAACTACGCTGAGATCGACGGTGACAACCCAGGTACAGTACCTTTATTTAACCTTGATGAAGAGGATGCAGCTGATAGATTAAATATTAAATACCCGGGTTTCACTTTCGAGAGCTCCACTATAGGACCTAGCGTAAGCACTGAAGGTCCGGGTTTTTCTGTTGACAATATTTTTGGTTCGCACAATGTTGTAGAAGCTACTAGAACAAAAGCAAACGGTGATGTTGTTACAGCAAAGTTTGAGGTTGGCTTCGGTTCAGACGAATCACACGAAGAAGCTTACAGTACCTTGACCTCATTTATAGACGAGAATTCTAATAGTGAAGATGACAAATCTGAGATAGAAGCTAGGGAAAATAATATACAAGCATATAAGGATCACGTTGCTAAAGTTCAACCTACCCAAGAGGAGAAGGAAGAACTTGTATTGAAGTTCGCAGAGGACAAAGATTTATTTAAGCCAATAGAGGAAGAGGTAGTACATAGGTTGGGTATAAGTGGTATGGACGGTAAGTTTGCTCCAACACTACCTAAAACATCTACTAAAGTGACTAAGCCATATGAGAGGGAGTTAGAGATGGCTACGGATATACTCAAGAGTTTAGGTGTAGAAAACCCTACTAGAGATGAAGTGGAAGCAAAAGCTAGAGAGATATTAATAAGTGAATCCACAGCTGCTATAGTAGAGAATAATACTATAAATCTACTGGAAGAATATGAATCTAGTGATGAAGTGGAACAGCCAGCTTACGCTAAGTATTTAATGTCTAACGTATTAGATTTAAAATCTAATAGTATACCTAGACAGAGGTTGGCTCTAGGAGCAAGGGAATTCGAACTAGAGTACAATGCTAAAATAACGGAACTAAAAGCTGTAAACCTCGAAATAAAAGAAGGTGCAGAGCTTAGAAGTCTTAAAGATCAACGTAAGAAGTTGAGTAGTAAGGATCATAACTTTAAAATAATAGAAGGAGAAAAGCTAGTTAAGCTAGAAGACGGTAGGGTAGTACCTGCTAGAGTAGTAGATAACTACAATAGTACTTTAAAATCCTTCACTTCTAAAGTAGAGAGGGGTAAGGCTTTGTACGGAGATGTTATTAAGAACTCTAACAATATAGAATCCACTAAATCTCAAATGGATCTATTGAGGAGGAGTTACGATAGTTGGGAAGAGTTCACCGTTGAAACTGGCACTATGTTTGCTGAGATGGGTGCTCAAGTAGTTTATGGTACCACTAAGGCTTTTTTTCCTATTAATGCACCTATCGTAGATGACAAGATGATTAATGTGTCTAACTGGGCTAATGGCATTAGAAATTCTTATGCTAAGGATGTTGAGTTCAGTAATGCTTTTAGTTCTATTAAGAACTTCGGATCTTTTGCTGCTCAAGAACTGTCTAATCAAATACCTATATTCGCGGCCTTAGCAGCTCCAGGTGGTCCAGCACTACTATTTACGTCGTCATTCGGTAGTAGGTATTCAGATATGGTGAGAGAGGATAGATCACTAATGGGTAGGAAAACTTCAGAGACAGAGAAGTGGTTCCAAAGTTTAGGCTTTGGTACTACAGAAATGGTATTTGAGAGTTTAACTACACTACCATTGATACGAAATGCCAAGAAAGCTTTCCTAAGTAGTCCCGGTAGTAATGGGTTATTCGGTGATGGATTTAAAACTTACTTCAAAGAGAATGCAGCTAGAAATCTAGTGTACGAACCTTTAGGGGAGTCAGTATCAGAGGGTTTAACTACTATTAGTCAAAACTTAATATCTGGCACAAGTCTAACTGAAGGATTAGACCATTCTATGTTCTCAGGTTTAATGTTTGGTACAACCCTTAGTTCAACACCTTTTATAAAAGGTCTCTACTTATCTAAGTTCTCTGACTTCGAGACTAAGCAGAACGCTAGAAACAAGCTCTCTGAGATGACGGAGCTTGATAATTTGAATACTAGCATCCGTAAGGAATTATACGAACTAGGTGGATCAGATTTAGGTACAGAGCAAGACATAACTGATAACGAAGAGAGGATAACAGAGCTACGTGAGGAGTATGTAGCTGAGATGAATAAGGTTGAATCTAAATACAAAACCCTATCACCTAGAGCTGCTAAAGACTTGTTAGATGCAGAAACCCGTATGGAAACTCTTAGGTTAGAGGCCGCTAGGATTAAAGAGTCTTCAATGCCTGACGACATTAAAGATTCTAAATTGGCTAGGATTAAAATGGAATTCGACCAAACTAATAATGCTGTAGAACAATTCAAAGCTAGTGATACATTCACTAACCCCTGGACTTTATTCCAAGCCAATAGAAAGAATAAATCTGAAACTAAAAGGATAAATGCTTTGGCTAAGCTTAAGCTATCACAAGAGGGTAATTCAGATCCTGATGCAGCTACTCTTAGTGAAGAAGCTAGAATAATATATAATAAAGAATACATAAAGAATGACTTAAAAAAGTCTAATGGCGAAAACAAAGTTGTAGCTCATGAGACTGTAGAGGAAACAGTTGCTTACTTAGAGAAAGATACTGAAGCTAAGATAGCTAATTTAAGTAAACAAAACTTAAGCGATTCCAAGTTAGCTCTTGAGACTCAGAAGTTGAAAGATGATTTGCAGGAAGTAATATATGAAGTAAAGAATGGGGCTAATGGTTTCATGGATACTAATTCTAAGGGTGAGAAAATATCTTTAGTTAACATAGATAATTCAGCTAAGAATGATAGGTTAGAAACTAGAACACACGAAGTTAAGCATGCTATATTTATTAATGCTTTAAGCAACGATCCAAAAGCGTTTAAAGGATTATCAGATCAAGTACTAGACTGGACTAAGAATAACAACTCAGGTGCATATGGTAGAATAATATCTAGAGCAGAGAGGAGATCTGACGGTAGTATGCTTGAAGATGAAGTTATAGCAGTGTTCTTTGAGGAAGTCGCTAATGGTAGGATAAACCTAGAGACTGAGGGTAATTCTATATTCTCAGGTTTGCTAGGGTTCTTAGCTAGTGAAGGTTCTAAGAACTCAGTAGACGCTGACTTAAACTTAGCAGGTGAAACTGATGCTATAAAGTTCTTAATAGGAGCAGCTAAAAAGATTAAAGCAGGTACGTTAAATTTGAAAGAGGTTCAAGATAATGCTATAATAAAAGAAGCTAGTAAGGCTGCTAGACCTGATGATAGTAGTACAGGTAAGTTCTCTAAAGAGGATGTTAAACCTGATATAGATGAGTTAGGTAGTATGGGCTGGACTAAGGCTTCATGGAAATCTGGTGGTGCTGACTTCGCTTTAGGTGAAATGCAATCAAAGAAGATGCTCGATGGACTTATAGCTGCTAAAATGAAAGGTGGGTTAAGAGACGGGGACAATGAGACTAAGAAGGATTTTATATCCAAAGTATACTCAGAATTAACATCTCATGTTAAGAGCTTTGACCCAGAGAGTAACGATAGTTTATTTGGTTGGGTTAACTCACAAGTAAGTAACAAAGCTGGTAATGTATATAATAGAGAGTATAAAGATAAAACTCTAGAACGGGCTGTAGATGTAGATGCTGTCACATCGGATGGTGCTCCTCTCATACAGATAGAGGCTGACACATCAGCTGAAATGGATGCTATTGATAACATAGGTTTAACTGATGTAGAAGTTGAGCAGAAATCACGATTACGTAGAGACATCAGATTAGATGATAAGATGATGCAAACCGTTAGAGATGCTGTGATTAAAACATTTGGTACTAAACTACCCGATGTGAATTCTAAAGACTTCAGGAAGGCTTTAGAGAAAGCATTTAGGACAGAATTGAAAAAACCTATACAAGATTTAATGGGTACTAGATCTGATTTTAATTTATTCCTAAAGAACCACTACAAAGCTATAATCAAAGCTTTACCTGTAGAGACTTTAGTTCAAATGGAACGTAACTTAAAACCAGAGCAAAGGATATTTACAGAATCTAGGAGGATTACAAAGCCTACAGAGGTTGATAAATTAATCAGTCAAGATAAACTACCTAAAGATACTAATAGGACGTCAGGACCTCAGTTACACACTAAGAAGAATGTACCTAGTGCACCTGAAGTTATGGCATACTTTCGTGGTGAGAATATGATGGAAGTACTAGGTTACAAGATCGGTGGTTCGACTATTGGTACTAGGAAAGATAAACTAGCTATGGAACTCGGGGTTGAACTAGCTTTCGATGCTACATCTGAAGTGCTACAAAATCCAGTTGTTCAAGAGAAGAGGAAAGGTATATTAGAAATACAAGGCTTAGAGCAAGCAGAGAATGAGTTAGTTGTAATAGCTAAGCAAATAGATAGAGACCCTAATATTAAATTTAGTAAAGTAGGTTCTAAGTTAACGCTAGGTATTAGTAATATCAACAAGCCTGTATTTATAAACAAGTTAGGCGAAGTGTTAAACTCTATCCCTAGTATCGCATCAGCTAGAGATAAGAAAGCTTTATATGGTTTAATGAGGGGTATTTACTCTGATCAAATCACTGATGCTGAACTAAAGAAAGTTGCTGAGAATATATCTAAGTATGCTAGCAAGGTTGATGTAATAAGAGGTAAAGTTGAAAACGCTGGAGATATATATATAAACTCTAGTGATTTCTTGAAGAACTTTATATTACAGAATGTAGAGAAAGATGTTATAGAGAAATCTCTAATACAACTACTGAGTAATGTATTACCTAAAGATTTTAAGAATGCTACAACTCTTGGTAATGACTTAAGCAGGGTTATTAGAAATAGAGAGAGATTCATATCGTTTGTGAGACACGCAAGAGAAGAGCTTGGTTGGTCTGACAAGAAGATACTACGCTTAGTGTATACTCAGTATAAAGGTATGCTAGCTGGAGCATCTAAAATATCTGATGGTAGGTTTATCAAAGATCAGAATGGAGATATAGTATTAGACCCAAAATGGGAGGATTCTAAGGAAGGTGCTCTTGATGGGAACAAGTGGAAGAGATATACTGAGAAGGATAAGAACAATGGGAAGATACCCACAGGTGAGAAAGTCGGTAACGTTAAAAGAACTAAAGCTGGTTCACCTGTAGGTCAAGATTTCAGAGGTCAGATATTTACAAACACTCAAGACTTGATAGATGAATTGTCAAGAGTAAAAGGGTTTGAAGATATAAAAGGCAAAGGTTGGAATCAAATAGCTAAAGATAAAGGTTTCGATACTAAGACGTTCGCAGAAACCTCAGCAGCAGGTATTAAAGATAAAGACTATAAAGGTAGATTAAAACAAGCTCAAGAAGCCAGAGAATCTGTTACAGAGCTTATGACTTACTATATCGAAAGTGCCAAGGAAGGTATTATAGATTATGGTGACGTAGTAATGTTAGGTAAGATGCTAGGTTCTGGTATGACTAGTCCTATGAAAAGAGCTGCCAACTTAGCTTATATAGGTGTTGGTGTAGAAAGTATACCAACAAAGGAATTAGGTAGTAAGACCGAATATGAACACATGGTACCAACTAACGTTAAAATGTTAGAGATGGTAGAAGCTTTAATCAATGATGGTAAACTACCAGACAATTTCTGGGATGATTATGAGGTAGCTATAATACCGAAAATCATGGATAAAGGTCTTATCAAAAATGGGCTTAGAGATTTCAAGTCTCCAACTCAAAAACCTACTGATGAAAACTGGAGGAGATACTATAATAAGCAAATGCTTGGGGAGCCAGGTATTGTAGCTCTACAAAGTATAAACCCAAAAGATAAAGGTAAGATAATTGGAGGAGACTTCGTTAAAGCAAGTGGGTTATTAGCAGATCCTAATCTCAATCCTAAAGATGTTCTTGTAATCGGTAGTGTGTTAAGAAAATATTCTAAAGGTTCTAACGGAATGTCTACATTTGATTTTGATGAAACACTTATAATCGATGGGGAGAATTTCGTAGTAGCTACAAAGGATGGTGATACTGTTGATATAAGTAGTAGCAACTGGCCTATCGAAGGACCTAAATATGCTGAGCAAGGTTACGAGTTTGATTTCTCTGATTTTGCTAATGTACGTGGCGGTAAAGAAGGACCACTACTTCAAAAGATGAAAAATCAAATTACTAAATATGGTAATAAGAATGTCTTTGTATTAACTGCTAGACAGCAAGATTCAGCAGTACCAATACATGAGTGGTTGAAAGGTAACGGTATAGATATACCTTTAGATAATATAACGGGTTTAGGTAAGAGTGAGGGATCAGCTAAGGGTGATTGGATGTTACAGAAGTTTGCAGAGGGATACAATGATATGTATTTTGTAGATGATGCTCTACCAAACGTTAAAGCTGTTAAGGATGTCTTAGATCAATTAGATATTAAGTCTAAAGTTGTTCAAGCTAAAATTAGATTTAGTAAAGATGGTAGCACTCAATTCAACGAGATGCTAGAACGAGTTGCTAAGGTCGGTAAAGATAAAGTATTCTCTGCAGCGCAAGCTAAACTTAGAGGAGCTAAGATTAGTGGATTCAAATTCTTTGTACCACCTTCAGCAGAGGATTTCAAAGGTTTATTATATACTTTCTTAGGTAAAGGAAAACAAGGGGATACTGATATGACATTCTTCAAAGAACACTTATTAGATCCTTTCTCTGCGGGTATTAGAAACATCAACGAGACTAAGCAGAAGATGTCTAATGAGTATACTACTCTAAGAAAAGCTTTCCCTAAGGCTGTTAAAGATTTAAACAAGAAAGTTGGTAAAACAGACTTCACTGTGGATAATGCTGTAAGAGTTTACTTATGGAATCAGAGTGGTTTTGAAGTACCTGGTATGTCTAAGCAAGATATAGACAACCTAGTTGAGCATGTAGAAAGTAACGAAGAGTTAAAAGCTTTTGCTGATGTACTTAGTAAAATATCTAGGATGCCTAAAGGTTACGTAAAACCTGGAGACTATTGGTTAACTGAGAGTATTGCTTCTGATTTACACAACATAACATCAAAGATTAATAGATCAGAGTTCTTAGCTGAATGGGTTGAGAATAAAGATATTATATTCTCAGAAGAGAATTTAAACAAAATAGAAGCTGTATATGGTACTTCGTTTAGGAATGCTATGGATGATATTCTATTTAGAATGGAGAAGGGAACTAACAAGCCTTCCGGGAACGATAAGATAGTAAGTAATTTCCAGGATTGGATCAATGGTTCTGTTGGTGCTGTAATGTTCTTCAACACCAGGTCAGCCGTTCTACAAACTTTATCTGTAGTGAATTTCTTAGACTGGCAAGATAATAATCTATTCAAAGCTGCTGGAGCATTTGCTAATCAACCACAGTATTGGAAAGATTTCATGACTCTGTTTAACTCTGACATGCTTAAGCAACGTAGAGCTGGTATGGAGTTAGACGTTAACATGTCTGAATTAATGGACTCTGTGTCAACGGCTAAGGTGGCTGACAAGTCTAAAGCTGCTATAAGGTATTTACTACAAGTAGGTTTCACACCTACGCAGATAGCAGATAGTTTTGCTATATCAGCAGGTGGCGCAACGTTCTACAGAAATAAGATAAAGAAATATCTTAAGGAAGGTATGAACCAGAAAGACGCTGAGATAAAAGCATTTGACGAATTCCAAGAGATAGCAGAGGAAACTCAACAATCTTCTAGACCAGATTTTATATCTCAACAACAAGCTGGAACGTTAGGTAGGTTGATACTAGCATGGGCAAACACACCGATGCAGTATACTAGATTAACTAAGAAAGCTATATCAGATCTAGCAAATGGTAGAGGTGATTGGAGGTCTCATGTATCTAGAATTCTATACTATGGTGCAGCTCAAAACTTTATATTCTCTAGTCTTCAAACTGGTTTAGCCTTTGCTATGTTCGGTGGAGATGAAGAAGAGGAAGCTATAAAAACCAAAGAGCTTAGAGTGGCTAATGGAATGATGGATACTTTACTGAGAGGTACTGGTATTTATGGGGCTATGATCTCTACGTTGAAGAACACTATACTACAATATAAGGCTCAAAGCGAGAAGGGTTATGGCAAGCAGAACTGGGATAAAGTAGTATTAGATATGATAAGTCTATCTCCACCTATAGGTAGTAAGGTTCGTAAGATAATGAGTGCTATAAAGACTTACGAGTATAACAAAGGAGTACCTGAAAAGATGGGGTTGAGGATTGATAACCCTATGTTAAGTGTTGTAGGTAATGTAGTGGAAAGTATTACAAACTTCCCATTAGATAGACTTGTACGTAAAGCAAATAATATAGATGAAGCTATAACTGGTCAACACGAACTTTGGCAGAGAGTGGCGTTACTACTAGGTTGGAACGCTTGGAGTATAGGTACTAAAGACGAGGACGTAGAAGAAGCTAAAATTGAAGTCAAAGCAGAACGTAAGGAAAAGAAAGCTGAAGAGGTTAAGGTTAAGAAAGCTGAAAAAAAGAAAGCTGTAGAAGATGAAAAGAAAGCTGAAGAACAGAAGAAGAAAGACGAAGGCTTTAAGAACATTAGATGCTCTGGTATAAAATCAAATGGTGAGAGATGTAGTATAACTATAGAGACTAAAGCTAAATCAGCTAAGTGTACCTACCACAAGTCTTACAAACCTAATGAGGGTAGCGATAGGAACAATAACGGCGTCAAAGAATACCAATGCAAGTCACTAACTGGTTCAGGTAAAAGATGTAAGAACAGAAGTGAGAATGCAAACAAGAAATGTTATGCACACCAATAAAGTTAACTGTTGTTGTAAATATGTAATATTCTAAGTATAGATAGTAAATAAATTTTAAGTAAATAATTATGGGAATAAATTCAACAGAAGTTGCTTACAACTTTGGTCAAATGGGGAGCGTACTTATAGCTGGTACCGCAGCGGTAACATCAAATGGAGTCACGGCTGTGGGTGCTAATGCTGCGAATCCAGCAGGCGCTAATGCGGTATTTTGTGCTATAACATTTTTAGAAGATAGCGCATTTGCAAGCTCAGCCGGTTTAGTATCCACTGATGACGATAAGTTTGTAAGTTCTGAATCAGCACAAACTGCTATATCTGCAGCAGGTACAGTTGCTACAGATGGAGAGACATTTCCTAAAGGTGTTACTATTTATGGTAGATGGACTAAAATCTCTTTAGCTTCAGGTAAGGTTGTTGCTTATATAGGTTACTAATGTTAGGGTTAGGAGCAGGTGTATCCACTTCATCACCAACAGAGGCTAAGTATAGCTTAAGTTTAGATGGTACTAATGATTATTTAGACACAGGAGCTACTTTCAATAGTGTCTTCCAAGGTAACTGGAGTGTTTCATTATGGGTAAACTTTACTGATAAAGATCCTTCTTCAAACGAGTACGTTTGGGGATCAGAGATAGGAACTGAAGATGTTATCAGATTTGGCCAACTATCCAATCAGACTTATAATTTCTACTTTAAATCCAATAATGATGCAGCCGATTCTAATTCTTGGGCTACTGGATATAACGATGGAGATGATGGTGAGACGGGATGGCAACACTTTGTTATTACAGCAAAAAATAGAACCGGCAGCAACGCTACTCAGATTATATGCTACCAAAACGGGGTATTAAAAACTAACGTTATAGCTGGTCTTACAGGAACCAACCATGCTGCTTTTACCTCTACTAATCTTTTTTTAGGGGCAAGAAATGATGACGGAACAGCTGAGCTTTTTTCAGCTTCTAAGATAAGCAGTTTTGCTATATGGAATGCAGTTTTAGATGCTGACGCTATAGCAGCTATATATAATAATGGCATACCTACGAATTTAACATTTGATTCAGGCAACTACGATGATAGCTCTGCTCTACAAGGATATTGGAGGATGGGTAATGGTTTCTTTGACGATAAAGCAAACGGTATAATTCACGATCAAGATAACCCTGGGTTTGGAAGTAACTTAGTTGTTAATGCTGACTTCTCTACTAACGAAGCTGAAGATCAAACGTATTTGAATGGTGGTTTACAATTTGATAATTGGGTTGAACAACAGTCGTCTGGTCTTAGAAAATTTGAATTAACTAGTGATGGTCAAGGGATTAAATGTACTATTGAAACCGCTAATGATACTAACTGGAATCAGAGAATATATCAAGATGTTAGTAGTGTTTTAACTGTTGGAGATGCTTATGAGTTTAGTGTTGACATACTATGTTCGTTAGCAAGAAATTTTGAGGCGTGCATTGAAACAAGTGGTGGAGCAGGTGATCAGTTCGCTCCAGATGATGTCGCTTTATCTGCAAATACTAGAACTGTTATTAAAAAAGTTTTTAGATGCACTGCTACTAGCGACTCTGGCAACCCAATGACATTTCATTTATACCCTACTGGGGATGTTTTACCAGCTGGAGAGTTTTATGAAGTAAGAAACCCATCATTAAAAAAATTAAACGGTAACCCAGGAATAACATCGGGTGGTCCAACATTCTCATCTGACACACCTTAATAAATATAATATGGAAATATTCAAAGACGATAATAACTGGAACGAGAAAGCTATTGTAGGCTTTGTAGCGTTTGCTATAATGTGTATTATAATGGTAGCCGACCTTGTCACTGGTTGGGTGGGAACAGATTTAGTAATAAACGAATACGTTTACAACTCATTTGTTTGGGTTGTGTT
>TARA_B110000046_G_scaffold157548_1_pt1 | contig 10649 bp, 5 predicted proteins | sample TARA_B110000046 | Tara Oceans TARA_B110000046 (sample SAMEA4397157) | marine metagenome | biome: Polar Biome; feature: [DCM] deep chlorophyll maximum layer (ENVO:01000326); material: water (ENVO:00002006), including particulate matter (ENVO:01000060) such as... | depth 40 m
TACCGGAGCAACTTCAAAATCTTGAGCAATTGTATTTAAAAACGAAAGTAAAGTAGTAAAGGCAATGAATAGTATTCTTAAGGTCATAATAAGTATGTTAAATTAATCAGAGTACAAAAATAGAACCAATATATTAATTGAGAGCAGGTTATTTAAAAAATAATCTGAACTAAACCAGTGCTATATGTTTGAGGGCTTACAACATTACTTTAGGTCTAAAACAACTTTATGCGAGGAATAACCAGCAAATATTCCATAACCATTTTCAATATTACCATAAACTTGTATGGGCTGTGAAAAAGGGTCACCTTCGGCCCATTGCTGTTTGGTAGCCGTAGAAACATATCTGTAATATTCTTCGCTTAAATTTTTTAGCTCAAAAGTTATTTCCTTTTTAAGGTATACCGTTTCAGGGTCTCCAAACTCATACTTAAACGATTTCTCAACTCTAAAGTTCAATGCATGTAACTTGCTATCGAATAATTCATCTGAAAACAGTATTCCTTGATCAGAATAAATGGTGTTGTCAGGCGCAAAAAAGGTTTCATCAAATTGTAAATAAATTTCATAGTCAGTTTCAATGGTATCAAGGCCAAAGCCATAATCGGTAATTAGAATTTCTGAATAGAAGGTTTTAATACCATAGTAATTTTTTACATCACCCTGATCCTGAAAAGTTAAAACAACATCGTAATAATCTATCCAATCTCCTGAAACTGTGGAAGTGTCAATACTTATGATTTTTACCGGAGAAGGCAATGCAGCCTCACCTTCAATAGGTTCGTGATCAGCATGATTAACCTTGATTGTATAATTATGATTTAACAGTGGCTTTAAACCAGTTGGTGATTTATAATGACCATCTGTAATGTGTGTTAGCTTTTCAATAAACCCTGTTTCATCATAAATATTTACATCTGCATCGGTGTATGTTTTTAAAGGGTTAAACCCAACTACACCCATGCTTCGTGATACATGAACCGCCCAAGTTGAATCTTGATTAAACAGGGCATTTACTACAAGTTTTTTATCTTCATCAGGTAAATCGTAGTCAAGGTAGCTTTGGCATGAAACCAAAGTAAAGAGCAATCCAAATAAAAGAATATTGTATTTCATCAGAATTTATAATTATAGGCAACAAAAGGAATAATAGGAAACAAGCTGATTTGTTTCAGTTTGGTTTCTTGTGAGGTTTGTTCAAAATAGATGAAGAATGGATTTCTCCTGCTATAAGCATTGTAAGCTCCTACACTAAAAGTTCTTTTTCCGTATTTTTTTTCTTTATGAAAATTGGCTCCAAAATCCAATCGATGGTACGATGGCATTCTAAAATCGTTGCGGTTGTTAAAATAACTCACTTTAGGTAGGTATTCAGAATTGCCATAATTGGAGTAGGGGGTGGCTATGTAACTTACCGTAGATAATGTTACTGCATTACCGGTTCCATAAACCCATGTAGCGCCAAAATCAAAATTATCAGATACCTTGTGGGTTAACACAATTGATAAATCATGTCTTCGATCATATCGATAAGGGTAAGGCTCACCAAAATTTAAATTATCAAATGTTCTGTTGGTCCAAGAAAGAGTGTAGCCAATCCATCCAGTTGTTTTTCCTTCTTTTTTCTGAATAAAAAATTCAAACCCATAGGCATTACCATTTCCAATTTCAATTTGTTGATCCCAATTTTTATCAACCGAAAAGAATGATGCGCCTTCTTTATATTCTATAAGGTTTTGCATGGTTTTATAATACGCCTCTATGGAGACTTCATATTTTTTCTTGAAAGTTTTTGCTATTCCTAGTGCAAACTGCTCAGAGTTTTCGGGACTAACCGAATCGGTTGAAGGCACCCATAAATCTGTTGGTAACCCAATAGAAGCATTTGTGAGAAGGTGAATGTATTGTGCCATTTGGGTGTAAGACGCTTTTATTGATAGATCATCACTGAGAAGAAACCTACCAGCAATTCGTGGCTGAAGATTGAAATAGTTTTTACGCTGCCCAATTAATCCACTATAGTTAATACCAACATTCATTTTTAGCCGAGCTCCAATCCGCATGTCGTTTTCAATGTATGCTGCAAATTCATGGGCAAATACTTGATTAGCCCCAAAGGTGGTGTCGATAGTTGGCGCATTTTCATCTGTTAATTGAAAAGCATTTATGCCAGGTGTAAATGTGTGGTAGATGTCAGAGATACCAAATTTTATATAATGGTTTGGGTTTGGAATGTAATCAATGTCAATTTTTCCAGCAAAATCATCAATTCCCGAATCGTATCCGAATTTACTAGAGTTTGTGGTTGTAGAATCTACATTTTCAATTGTAGATTCAAAAAGCTCTGAGATATTGAAATTGTATTTGCTGTAAGTTAGGGTTGTGTTAGCGAAAAGCTTGTTTGATATAAGCCAATTCCATCTTAAAGCGGTAGTTTTATTTCCCCAACCGAGTCGAGCTTCGTTGTATGATTCTTCTTTAGTTTGTTCGTAAATGTATTCATCACCAAAATCAGCATAAGCTAGGTCTTTCCCCAAATAAGTGCTTAAAAATATGCGGTTCTTGTCGTTTATCTTGTGGTTTATTTTGGCGTTTAAGTCATAAAAATAATAACCGCCTCTAAATGTGGGTCCAGAATTATTTTGATTGGCCATTTTAATAAATGGAGCAGCCAACACGTCAATGTAGGTTCTTCTACCAGAAACAATGATTGATGTTCTGTCTTTCCAGAGTGGCCCTTCAACAGTAAGTTTTGATGCAATCAGTCCGATGCTTGCGCTGCCATGCCATTCCTTAAGGTTTCCTTCTTTCATTCGTATGTCTAAAACCGATGAAAGACGACCACTATACCTTGCAGGAAAGCCACCTTTGGTAAGTTCCACATTTTTTATTGCATCAGAATTAAAGACTGAAAAAAAGCCAAAAAGGTGTGATGCATTGTAAACAGGCACGCCATCTAAAAGGATTAAGTTTTGATCAGGGCCTCCGCCTCTAACATAAAGTCCCGAAGAGCCTTCACCACCAGACTGAATACCTGGCATCAATTGAAGTATTTTAAGAATATCACGTTCTCCAAGCAATGCTGGTAAAACCTCCACCTGCTTCATTGATAGCTCAACAGAACTCATCTGGGTTCTTTGTTCTATTCTTTCTCCTTTGGTTGCAGAAACCTCAAAAGTGTTTAATTCAATAGAAGGAGAGAGTTCAAAATCTAAACGTTGATCCATTTTTAGGTCTATTTTCACTTTAATTGGTGTGTAGCCAACAAATGAATAAACTAACGTGAATGTATCTGATGGTAGGGTTAAGCTGTAGAAGCCATATACATTGGTGCTCGTTCCTTTTAGCGACTTAGGATTAAATATACTTGCGCCTATTAGCTTTTCGCCTGATGTTTTATCGGATAAATACCCACTAATGGTGAATTTATTTTGTGCCGAACAAATTGAGGTTGTAACAGCTAGAAATAGCGTGAGTAATAATTTCATCAAGAGTTACAAACGTAATTATATTAATAAATTGTAATTAAACAGAAAAAATATTAAAACGAATTGCTCTATTAATTAGCTACTTAGTCGTTCAGCTTAAGAACTGCCATAAAAGCAGATTGAGGAACTTCTACATTACCAATTTGACGCATCTTCTTTTTTCCTTTTTTCTGTTTTTCAAGTAATTTACGTTTTCGCGAGATATCGCCACCATAACATTTTGCAGTAACATCTTTTCTTAACGCTTTAACAGTTTCTCTGGAAATTATTTTCGATCCAATAGCAGCTTGGATAGCAATATCAAATTGTTGACGAGGGATCAATTCTTTTAATTTTTCGCATATTTTTTTGCCGAAATAGTAGGCATTGTCTCTGTGAATTAATGACGATAAAGCATCGACTGGGTCGCCATTTAATAATATATCAAGTTTTGAAAGATTCGAACGTTGGTAACCAGTAGGTTGATAATCAAACGAAGCGTAACCTTTTGAGATAGATTTTAATCGATCATAAAAATCGAATACGATTTCAGCTAATGGAACATCAAATTGAAGTTCAACTCTATCAGTTGTTAAGTAAACTTGATTTTTTAAGACTCCTCGTTTTTCAATACACAAACTCATTATTGTTCCAATAAACTCTGATTTTGTAATTATTTGAGCCGCTATATACGGTTCTTCCACATAATCAAGATAAGTTGGGTCAGGAATGTCAGAGGGATTATTAAGTATTGATTTTTCTCCTTTTTTGGTATGAGCTATGTATGAAACGTTCGGAACCGTTGTAATTACTACCATGTTGAATTCCCTTTCCAATCTTTCTTGGATAATTTCCATATGGAGCATACCTAAAAAACCACATCTAAAACCAAAGCCTAATGCAGCTGAGGATTCAGGTTCAAAGGTTAACGACGCATCGTTTAATTGCAGTTTTTCAATTGCTTCTCTGAGTTCTTCATATTCATCTGTATCAATTGGGTAAATGCCTGCAAAAACCATTGGCTTTACATTTTCGAATCCATTAATAATATCAGAACATGGTCGGTCAACGTGTGTAAGTGTATCACCTACTTTTACTTCTTTAGCTTTCTTTATACCAGAAATAATGTAGCCTACATTTCCTGCAGATACTTCTTTTTGAGGTTTGTACTCTAAGCCTAAAACTCCAATTTCATCGGCATAGTATTGTTTGCTAGTATTCACAAATTTCACCAAATCACCTTTGCGCAAGGTTCCGTTCATGATTCTAAAATACCCAACAATACCTCTATATGAATTAAATACAGAATCGAAAATTAAAGCTTGTAACGGTGCATCCGGATTGCCTTTAGGCGATGGAACTCTGTTTATAATCGCTTCCAGAATTGAATCTACACCGAAACCAGTTTTTCCTGATGCGCTTAAGACATCTTCTTCTTTACAACCAATTAAATCAACAATTTGGTCGGTTACCTCTTCAGGCATTGCTGAGCCCAAATCCATTTTGTTAAGCACCGGAACAATTTCTAAATCATGCTCTAGAGCTAAATATAGATTTGAAATAGTTTGTGCTTGTATTCCTTGAGTAGCATCTACAATTAGCAACGCACCTTCGCACGCAGCAATACTTCTAGAAACTTCATAAGAAAAATCAACATGACCAGGTGTGTCAATTAAATTTAGAGTGTAAGTTTCTCCTTTATGAACATGAGTCATCTGAATAGCATGACTTTTAATGGTAATTCCACGCTCTCTTTCTATGTCCATGTCATCAAGAGTTTGCGCTTGCAAGTCTCGGTCAGATACTGTTCCTGTGGTTTGTAAAAGCCTATCAGCTAAGGTGCTTTTGCCATGGTCGATGTGAGCTATAATACAGAAGTTACGTGTGTTTTTCATGTGCAGAAAATGCCTGCGAAAGTACAGTTTTACGACCACATATATTCATACTTTAAACAACAATCGTGTCGAAATCAAACTACCTTTGATTTTTATGAATTCAATTGACCAACTTTGGATATTGTTTCAAACCTTAACCTTTGCTAAGGTATTGAACTCAATTAAGTTATTTATAAGTTTTTGGGTATCAAAGTATTTGGGAAAAAGCTGGATGTGGGGTTTACCTATGAGCTTATCAATTGAACCTACAACCGCATGTAACCTAGGCTGCACCGAATGCCCGAGTGGGTTAAAAAGTTTTACCCGTGATACGGGAAACTTAAAAGCACCCTTGCTCTTAAAGACGTTGGATGAGTTAAAAGGCACGTTGAGTTATGTGAGTTTTTATTTTCAAGGAGAGCCTTATATAAATCCAAGTTTTTTGAGCTTTGTTAAAGAAGCGACAAATCGAAACATTTATACAATTACTTCAACCAATGCACATTTTATAAGTAAAGAAGTCGCAGTGCAAACAGTGGAGAGCGGACTGCATAAGTTAATTGTATCGTTAGACGGAACTACTCAAGAAACATATGAAAAGTACCGGGTGCATGGGAGTATAGATAAGGTGCTCACGGGAATTAAGAATGTTGCGGAAGCAAAGGTAAAATTGAAAATATCAACACCGATAATCGAAATACAATACTTAGTGACTAGCTATAATGAACATCAAATTGAAGAGGCTAAGGCATTGACCAAAGAAGTAGGCGCAGATAATATTGTATTTAAAACAATTCAGGTTTATAATTTTGAAAATGGAAATGATCTTCTGCCAAAGAATGATGCATACAGCAGATATTCAAAGGAGCCGTCTGGCAAATACGCGTTGAAAAATAGCTTAGATAATCAATGTTGGAAAATGTGGAATTCGAATGTAGTTACCTGGGACGGAAAAATTGTGCCTTGTTGTTTTGATAAGGATGCGAAATACGAATTAGGAAACGTTAATAGAAGTTCAGTTGCAGAAATTTGGAGAAGTGAACCTTATACAAAGTTTAGAAAAAACATATTAATGTCAAGAAAAGAGATTGATATATGTACCAATTGTTCTGAAGGAACAACCATATTTAAGAAAATTTAATATTTATATCGATTGAATAATCACGAAATAGAGTACAAAATTATTGGAGAAGAAATGCAATGTGTAGAGATAGAGCTTGACCCTCATGAAACGGTTATTGCTGAAGCCGGCAGTCTTATGTCAATGAACTCAGATATTGAAATGCAAACAATATTTGGTGATGGCTCAAGTGAGCGTGAAGGCGTTTTTGGTAAACTTTGGTCCGGAGCAAAACGTGTTTTAACAGGTGAAAGCTTGTTTATGACTGCTTATACACAACAAGGGCATAGTAAATCTCATGTTACTTTTGCAGCTCCATATCCTGGTAAAATTATTCCATTAAACTTAAACGATTTAAATGGTAAAGTTATTTGTCAAAAGGATGCTTTTTTATGCGCCGCCAAAGGAGTGTCAATAGGTATTGAGTTTCAAAAGAAAATTGGTGTTGGTTTTTTTGGAGGTGAAGGGTTTATAATGCAAAAATTGGAAGGTGACGGTTTGGCATTTGTTCATGCTGGAGGAACAATAGTTGAAAAAGAATTAAGGTCTGGTGAGTCTCTGATTGTCGATACAGGTTGTTTGGTTGCGTTGACTAGTGGGGTTGATTATGACATTAAGATGGCTAAAGGAATCAAAACTGCTTTGTTTGGTGGAGAAGGACTTTTTATGGCTCATCTTACTGGGCCTGGTAAGATTTGGATTCAATCATTGCCTTTTAGCAGGTTAGCTTCTCGAATTTTTGCTTCAGCTCCTCAAATGAAAGGAAATCAGCGAGGCGAAGGAAGCGTATTAGGAGGAATTGGAAACTTATTGGATGGAGACAATCGGTTTTAATTGTAAATTATTAGACATAAAAAAAGGGGCTATTGCCCCTTTTTTTATGATTTAAATCGAAAGTTATTGAATGATAAGATTTTCAGTATAAACTGAAGTCGAAGTTTTAAGCTTTATGCTATATGAACCTTTCGATAAGTTGTTAAAATCATTTTGGTAAAGTCCATTACCATTAGAGATTTTCTTTGAGAAGACAAGTTTTCCATCAGTTGAAAAGATGGTAATATGAACTTCTTCGTTAGGGATTTTTATAGTCACAGCTCCGGACGTAGGATTAGGATAGATTTCGTAAGTAGCTACTGAGTTAATCTCACCAACACCAACTACGTCATCAATCACTAAACTTTGACTAGAAAGGTTAAATCCGCAGTCATTGGTTATCTGCAAGGTAGTAAGATAAGTTCCACCATGGTTGAATACATGAGTAGGGTTTTGAATGGTAGCAGTATCGCCATCGCCAAAGCTCCAAAAATATTTAGCATTAAGATATGTAGCTCCAAAAAATTGAGCAGTTTGCTTAACCTGATTGGTAGAAAAAGAAGCACTTGGAATTGTAGTCGAAAGTACCGTTACATCGTCAGAACTTGTACAATTAAGCATATCTGTATAGGTAACAGAATAATTACCTGAGTTACTAGTTAAAATAACGTTATTGGTTGATCCTGTGCTCCATAAATAAGTTCCTTGTCCTGTTCCAGGATCGAGAATTAGTGCAGACCCGCCACAATAAGAAGTATCAAGAGGTAATTCAACTTTTAAGGATTGAGTTACAAATACTGTATCTGTAGTTACACAACCATCAGGGTCAGTAACGACAATAGAATAAATACCTGCTTCTTTAACGATTAAACTCTCATCGGTAGCTCTATTATTCCACATAAAAGTTGAACCAGGATTTGGTGAGGAAAGAATGGTACTATCATCGGCACAAATATTCTGATCAGAACCTAAGTTCGCAGGAGTTGAAAGTGTTACTACAATAGTATCTGAAGATGTGCCACATACGTTGCTAGAAGTAACAGAATAAGTTCCAGGTTGAGAAACTGAAATTACAGCTGATGAATCACCAGTAGACCAAGTGTTTGATAGATCGTTGAAATTTAAACTACCGTTTAATGAAATTTCTGAACCTTTACATAATGACGTGTCAGGCCCTAAATCTAAGTTAGAGATAGGAGAGAATTCATCCGCTCCAATATCAGGAGTATTCACATTTCTTGAATCACCATCTGCATCAGTTTTAACCATTGATAGGCCTAGTCCTTTATTATTCAATACGGCTCCACAAACATGCAAATCAGAATTACTAATAAAGTTGGGGTTAACAGAAATAGAGTTTAAGTCGTCACCTTGAGCGTTAGCCCAAGAGGACAAAGACGTGTAGGTTCTCAGTTTGTGTTTTACAACAAAAGAACCATTACTGTAAAGGTTGTTGTAATCTGATTTGAAAATAGGAAACCCAACTGTTTCTTCAATGAATAAAGCAAAACCAATGGCTTCATTAAATATATTATTGTTAATGAAGTTGTTAGCTCCGCCACCAATTATGGACATACCACTTGAGGACACATTTCTGCCAGAAACTAAAATTGAATTATTTAAAATATTCGTAAAATTTCCTTCTTCTATATTCATACCCGAATAGTTATTAGGAGAATTTTTAAGTCCAACAGAAATAAAATTATTTGTTACAATACCAGGGTTTAAAGGCGAACCTACATAGTTTGAAATATTTATACCAGCAGATGGGAAACCATTTACAGAGGAGATACTGTTTTTAGATATTTCTAAACTTCCTGAAATATTTAATAACGATATTGAGGATGAATTATTTAAAAAGGCATTTACACTTGTAAAGGTATTTGAATTGATAGCAAGGTTTTTACAGTTTTCAATTTGTACAGCATTTACTGATTGGTTTATGAAATTACAATTTAGAACAGATATGTTTGATAATGCTGTATCTTGAGCAATACCTTTAGCACTTAAAGCGACATTCCCATTAATGAAATCGCAATCATTAAATGTTAGGTTATTATTTAATTGCTTGTTGCCTGAGTAAACCAAGTAATGATTAGTAGAGGTTGACGTTCCATTGTAGGAGTTCTTAAATGTGCAGTTGGTAAATGTAATATTACTTGCACCATTCACAATTTGTATAACCTGATCGAAGTTGTTACTCAAATTCATGAAAGTGATATTTTCGAAAATTATGTGCTTTACCTGATCAAATTTCGCGATAAAATTTGAACTAGATGAGATATTACTATCAAGGAGAATAACATTCCCTTGTTCACCTTTTTCAGCTCGGAAAATAATTGGTCTGTCGATACCGGTGTTTAAAACTTCTTTAAACTCAATTTGACCAGAATAGATACCATCTCTTACATTAAAAATTAATGAGTCACAAACAGCACCAAAACTATCAACAAATTGCGTCGCAGTTTGCATGTTAGCAAAATCTAAATTAAAAAACCCACCTACATTAAATTTGCCAGAAACACCCTCACGCATGTCTAAAATAATGGTATCGTTTACAATATTACTATCAATAAAGCCGTTAGGCTCGGAAGTCCAAAATTTAAATAGATCTCCATTTTCAAATCCAGTTGCAAATTGTCCAACAGGAATATTGTTAGCAGATGTTTCAGGACCTAAATTTCCATTCCAAATAAATGAATTAATTGGAAAAGAATTTCCATTTCTGATAACTGTCCAACCTATTTTAGTAGAATACAAATTTGAAATCCCCTTATTACTGATAGATACTTGTACACTTTTACCTGAGTTGCAAATCGCTTGACCAGGTAAATCAAAAGAAACAGGCTCTGAGTCATTTTGATATGGGGGGTCTATTCGCAACGTTATTATTGGTCTATTAGTCGGTGATAAAGTTTGATTTAAGTTAGTACCGCAATTAGTTGAATTATCCGCTCTGTAAGTTTTACTTGCATTAAATGACATACCTGTTGACCATTGAACAGATGCATTACCGTTTGATATGTATGAGCTTAAGTTAGAACAAATCTCAATAACAATATTGTCTGTACCATTCCATGCGATTTTTGGAAAAGTAAAGGTATTCAACCCAACTTGAGGGGAATAAGTAGCGGGGCCATAAACAGGACTCCCCATATTAGGCTCCCAAGCAGTTAAGGAAGGTGAATTGGAAGTCGTTTTAACCCACATTTGATAATTTGTTAATGCAGGGCAAGCATTAATGGCAGTAACATTGAAACTCACCTCAGTTATGTCTCCCTTTGTAACTCCTAATGCATTTAATTCAGATGCTAGAATTAAATATTGTTGTCTAGTTCCCCAATACCAATTTGTGAAAGGAGAAGGGTAAATATT
>TARA_B110000046_G_scaffold181728_1_pt1 | contig 10626 bp, 14 predicted proteins | sample TARA_B110000046 | Tara Oceans TARA_B110000046 (sample SAMEA4397157) | marine metagenome | biome: Polar Biome; feature: [DCM] deep chlorophyll maximum layer (ENVO:01000326); material: water (ENVO:00002006), including particulate matter (ENVO:01000060) such as... | depth 40 m
TCGTAAGTATCAGGAAGATACTGATTCAAGAAATCAAAGTTAGTAATATAGTTTGATTTTACAGGCACTCTTTGTGCACTTGGTTGTAAATCAAAACCGGGTATTGGTGATACACTCATTTTTGTTTTTTTTAAAAGTTAAAATTATTTATTTCTATTCCTAATCTTTAAACCTCTACCGTGGTCGGAGTTTATAGATTTTATTTGTAAACCTGATTTTGTTGAACTTGTTTCTGGAGCAGTACGAGTAGTCATATTAACGTTTTTCATTTTCCTCATTTGGTCGTCTGCATTTGCGGACTTACCTTGCTCATAAAAGAAATTAGCAAACTTGTCAGGGTTCATTGCCATTGCTAGTGACTTGTGATAACCTTCTGCGTCTCTGATAGTACCATCTTCACCCTTATGCTTATCAATAAAATTTTGAGGGTTAGACTGTATTTTCTTTAACTCATTAGCATCACCGGGAGAAAAATAGACCTTGTTGTCGTCAAGCGTAAATTCAAAACCTTTGAACTCACTAAACACATCATCTGTTCTTTTTAGAAAAATATCTCTCTTGCGAGATAATTCTTCTTCTTCCGTCTTAGCTTCAGCTATATATTGTTTATAATCCTCTAACTCTTCTGCATTTTCAGAAAACTCATCCCTTCTCGACTCAAGAGGAATCTTGTATTTTTCCTGTTCTTCTGCAAAGTAATCTTTGGCTTTAGCAATAATCTTTTTCTTTGCTAGTTTAATTTTCTTAACATCTTTTTCGTCATCAAGGTCTTCATCAAAGGAATAGTCCTCCATTAAGTCTGTGATGTCTTCAGCGTCCAACCCTTTCTCGGTTGCAGTAAGATAATCTCTTAGCAATTTTTCAGGGGTCATTTCATCAAAGTCCTTCTGTAATTCATAGAAGTCTTTGATTCCACGCCCTGTTTCTTTTTTATATTTAAGATATTGGGACACATCTTCGGGAAGGGGTTCAGCCTCTTCTCTAGTTTGATTAAACTCATCTAGTGACTTAATCTCTTTCCCATATCTATTTCCAATAAATTCAAGAACTTCTTCCTCACTTAACTCTGAGGAACGAGTATTAATTTCTTCTTCAACCTTTGGAGTTTCCTCGGTAGGTGTATTTTCTTTAATTGCAACTTTCGGAGTCTCCTCGTTAGATGTAATTACTCCTTCTATTTTATCTTGATGCTTTTCTAATAACTCTTGCTCAATTTGTTGAGAAGACTTTTCTTCTATTGCGTCAACTGATTTTACTTTAATTTCCATTTGATTTGATTTTTACAAAATTAATATTTTTTTTACTATCTTTTTTTACCTAGTCCTGTTCTTCTATTCACTCCCCTAGAGCGAGGTCCGCACTTTCCCTTATCACCTGCTTTACAAGAATCCTTAATTTTACCTACCGCTGTCTTTACCGCTTTCTTAACTTTAATTACATTCCTTTTGAAATTGTTGTTACCACGTCCCTTTTTAATCGAAGGTGTTCCTACGGTAGTACGCCTTTTAGGAGTCTCTTTTTCTGGCTTATCAGCAGGTATAACCTTAGGCACTAACTTAGGTTTAGGTGTAGTCTTTGGTGTTACCTTAGCTCCACGAAGAGGCATCTTCTTAGGGGCATCTGCTCTAAAGCTTTCAGTAGTCTTACTTGAATTATAAGATTTAGCTGCCTTAACATCACCACCCTCTGCCTTAAATTGAGCATAACTTTTTTTCGGTTTACCTGTTGACGAAGACTTTGTAGTAGTAAGTGTCCCTGATACTCCTCCTCTTTTTGCTCTAGTTATTGTAGTTTTCTTCTTTGTCTTTGGTGTACTCTTAATTGCCATAACTATTTTTTTGTTTTACTTAACCTTTTTTTAATAAGACTACCAATCCCTGCTCCTGCAACAATTCCTAATCCACCTAAAGGAGGAAACGCTGCAGTAGCCGCAGCTCCACCTATAACAGCACCTATTACAGCTCTTCTAGGGTTAGAGTAAGTTTTTTTCTTAGTAGTAGTAGTCTTTCCCTTTTTATTTGTCTTCTTCTTTGTGGTCTTAGTTATACCAGTCCCTTTATCAAATGACGATGCCTTACTCTTAGTAACACCATTACGCTTCGTTACCTCCTTAAGCTTATGCTTAACACCATCTGAATCGATGCTCTTTGTTTTTTTTCTTGTAGGCTTCATTATCTAGGATTAAACTCCGCTAAGTCAAAGCCATCTAAGCTATCCTCGTTTGACTCAAAATTCTTTGGAGGTAAGTTATTTTTTCTTTGGTTTATAAGCTGAGACTGTTCAGTATTTTGTTGACTTATTCTCCCTGCTTTTGCATTTTCTCTTTGACTCTCTCTACCTTGTAGTTGTTGAGCATCCATACTTCTTAACTGCAAATTCATTTGAAATTCTTCATTCATTAACTGAGACTTAAGCATTGCCTCTTGCTTAAGCTTTTCAATCTCAAATGCTATATCTGCTTGTCTAAACTGTATTTTTGCTTGCATCTCCGAAGCGAGTTTTTGTTGGCTTGCTTGAGCTGCCATCTCTTGAGATTTAAGTGCTTGCTGTGCCTGCATAGCTTGTGCCTGCATAGCCATTTTTTCTTCTCTTTCCTGCTTGCTTTTTCTTTTCAACTTAAGCAGTTGATTAGCAAGCTTCATATTCTTTAACTCCCTAATATCAATAGCATCCTCAAGATTTATATCTCCCTTAGATAATGCCATCTGAATATTCTGCTCTAGCTGTGCTCTCTGCTCTTCATCAGGTGACATCTCAATAAATATCCCAAAGTCATATATGTATAACTCGTTAATGTCTCCTAGTATAGATACGTTATACTTACCAATCTGATTTATAAACTCTTCTTTAAAGTCTGAATACTCTAATATATCAGCTACTCTATAGGTTATAGCCTCAGATAAACTCTTGTATATATATAAACTTGCGTCAAGTATATGTCTTGTAGCAACATTTGAATTAAGTGCCGCCATCTTTTGTAAGCCAACCAATGAATTAGCATCAGGCATACTGCCGTCTCTAGCCTCATTAAGCCCTGTAACCGTTCTTATTTGATTAAGGTAGTGGTTATAGTTTGTTAGCAACATCTGTGTCTTAGACGCACCCGAAGAGGATTGTAGCTCCTTAATTGGAACCTTACCTTGATTATAGTCTCCATCCTGAGTGTAGCTTCTTCCTATCACGCTACCTGTTTGGAAGTATAACCTCAATGCATCCTCAGGGTTGTAAGCAGCTCCTGTTCCTAGGTCAACTTCGTTTAATCCATCAGCATCAATAAATACACCATCAGGTACAACCCTAGATATAACTTGCTGTAACTTTAAGTGTGTTATCTGTATTAGGTCAGCGAATGGTATCATTCTTCTAACTAAAGACTCTATATTACCCTTGTACATTCTAGGTGCAGCACATACATAGTTAGGGATTGCGTGTTGAGTAGCTGACTGAGGTCTAACCATATTCTCCATCATCTTCCATTGAAGTAAGATATTGGTTCCCATAACCATAACACCTTCGTACCACACATCAATAGTTTTAGACTCCTTAGTAAAGTTACCCTCCTCCTGCATTTCTATAGGTGGATTAAAAGAGTCGTCCTTCTCAATCATACTTACATTTCCATTGTCCTTGACCTTACGCTTATAAACCACCTTCTTTGTGGTCTTGTAGTTAAAGTACATTAGAGTTGCTGTGTCCTTATAGAATATATCATTCTGATAAGCCTGAGCGTCGTTATAGTAACTATACCAGCTCTGTGCGTAGTTAGATATCTCTTCTAGGTCCTCGTTGTTTAATGAAGGGTCTATTTTAACTAGCTCAGTTATTGGAACGGTCTTAATCTCTCCCCAGTAAAAACAATCTCTAAAGTTAGGGTCCTCGGTATAGCTGTACACAATATTTGCAGGGTCTACATACTTAATGCTAACACCATCCCCCATAAGGAACTCGTGTTTAGCACAAGCAATACCTAATACAGTCATATCATAGTCTAGCCTCTTCCTAATTTCTTCGTACCTGTTTGATTCAAACAATGTACTAATAGCCTCTTCCTCTGCTATCTCTATAGCAGGCTTATAGTTTAGCTGCATATACAGCTTAAGCTCTTCGTCTGAGTTTGGTAGCTCGTCAGGGTTAACAGTAAAAGGGTTAACGCCCGTCTTATTCTGTATAATATCCAACAAGGGTTTCGCAATCATTTGACCTTCTACCATCTGTTGGTACTTACTTCTTTTAGATTGAGACATAGCGTCCTGTGCAAAAGCCTTAGGGACAAACTCCCTTGACTGCATACCATTAACAACTATATCAACAAACTTAGGAAGAATAGGCACAGGTGTCCAATCTAAATTTAAATAGGATAGGTCACCATCAATTGCTAATTCATTTTTATATTTCCCTACAGACTGTTCTCCTCTTGCGTAAAGTCTGAGTCTATGGAAATCTCCCCATTGACTGTAAAACCTACATCCGTTCCCATCTTTCTTAAACCACTCGTACTGAATGGCTTGTCCGATTTGTAGACCGAACTCATCAGAAGCTTTCTTGCTGTCTGAAACAAATTGACTTGGGAACCCTGTAGATGATATGTTTATGTCTACTTTCTTCATCTAATAATTTCGCTATTTGTACCTTTGTTACTATACCTCGCAAAGTTAAGCTTTATTTTAGAAACATTTTTTTGCGGTGTATATAGGTGTTTTTGTGTTGCCATTATAGCTAAGCCCGAAGATATACTTGCATCAAACTTAGTTCTATTGCTTATATCAAACTTTGCCCAATCCTCTAGTGTCCGTGTAAACACACAGTCGCCCATCTCGTCCTCATTCTTAAATCCTATATGCTCCTCTATATAAGACTCTATTGCGGCTGCGTGAGCCTGCTTAACATCCTCGCTTGAGTTTGGTATACCCCCTAACTCTTTTTCGGTCTTAGAGAGCTTGTTATAATGCTTATCTGGTCTATTCATACAAAACCCTCTGTACCCCCTGTTTTTAAAGTGATAAAGAAGCCGAGGCTTATTGTTCTCTATTAGTATAGGCATCCCATAAAAAACGCAAGCCTTTAAAACATCTTCGAAAAATATCTCAGCGGTTTGTGGTCTAGCTATGTACTCTAGAAAGAACTCGTTTACAGGTCCTTTGTCTATATGAAACATTGTCTTTCCGTGTAATGCGCCATTAGAACCTCCACCGCCTACAACACCTGAGATATCATAACTGTCACATCCAAAAGCTCCCATATGTTTATTGCCCGGATATTTAATTCCATTCTTAGACTCTACATTATTATGTATTCCTTTTTCAGGAGTCCAAGATATATAGAACCTTCCTCTAGTGTCTGGATTAAACATAACCTCAGTATCTTTTACTCCATTCTTCCAACTTAGATTACCTCTAGTTAAGTGATGGTCCATAATTATTGAGTCGTTATAGTCTATCTGTTGATATATCTTGGTTAGATTAAATATTGATTGCTTGCTCTCGTCTCTAAATGCGTGTGACTCAGTTCTAGGAAACTGACGATAGTACTCGTTTAGTGCGTCAGGGTCATTCTTTAGTGACTCAACCTCATTCTGCCAGTAGTCAATAGCACCGTTATGTATAAGCTCGTTATCAATACCTAATACAGGAACGCTTGGCTTACGAAACACAGGCAGACCAAACCTATCAATAAATCCTTCCATATTCCATTCCATAGGAATAAACAGGCTATATAGACCACTCTTAGTTTGACCATTCTTATTGCGGCTTAAAACGTTAGAGTCCTCATAAAGCTTCTTAAAGTTATCACCACCCTTAGCTAAAGCATTTGAGGTTGACCCCATCATACACTTTCCTATAATCTTACTACCTAGACGTAAACACGTCTTAGTAACACGCCAATTATTCAGTATGTTATTTGGCTTTATCCATTTTCCAGACTCGTCGTGAACCAATAACAACAGCTTCTCGCCATCATATGAGTTGTCGTCTGTGTTCTTCCAGTCAATAGTTGTATCTAATCCATACAGCTCATCGTTAGTTGACTCAAACATATTCTTTTTTGTAATCTTAGATGCTGGTATCCTAAATGCAAGCTCTGTCTTAGGTTTATCCATACCATCCTGAATAGGCTTAAAGAAGAAAGGTAGCCTATTTGCAATAGGTACAACCTTGTCTGTAAACATTTTCTTAGCATCTGAACCTGTCTTAGATAGTACGCCAATACGAGAATCCTTAGCTAAGGTTCCTGTGTTAACACACTCAGAGGAGCTCATAAATGAGAACCCTGAACGCCTTATCTTTAAGTAGTCCATCCCAAAGCTTCGATTATCAGCCTTACAAGCCTCCCAAAATAAAAATAGTATCCTATTAGCGTCCCTAAAGTCTGGGTAACCAACATCTATACTTGTCCATTGTAGGTACATATAGTGTGCGCCTGTAATATATGTTGGAACTCCGTTTGACATAAACCACGCCCCATACTCCCTCCTATCAAACTCAGACTCAATGTAGTCTACCCACTGGTTTTTAAACTCAGTAGGCATATCGTTCCACTGAAATATAGATTGAATTTTAGACAGAGGCTTAGGAAGCTCAATTCTTTCCCAATACTGTTCAGATTTATTTTTATGTCGTTGAAGGCATCTACTAGGTTCTTTTGGTAAAGCAATACGAAGACCCTGTATAGATATAACGTCTCCGACCTGACCTGACTTTGATACTACAATGAAGTCATACTTATCGTTGTACCCATACTCCCAAGAACTTGCCTTGTTCTTAGTTGTTAGAACACCTTTAGGTATAGTATCTACAAGTAGACTATATAATTTACTTTGACCTTCTTTCTGCAAATCCTTGTTTTGTGTCTGTTCTGTTAGGTCCCTTCTCTAGTGACTCTATCGCCTGCTTCTCTGAATCTATTCTGCTTAGAATCTCAAAGGCATCAAATATAGCAAGCTTCTTTGTTGCTGCTGCGTTCTTTAGTCTGTCAGCGGACAACTCATCATCTGGGTCTTGCTTTATTATTTCCTCACGAGATACCTTTATAAGTTGCTCTACCGCTTTATATCCTGCATCTATTATCTTTAACTTTAGCTCTTTTGAGTTCATATAGCTAATGTTATCTGATGGTCAAATATTCTATAAAGAACAGCTCCATCTACATTAAACTCATACTCACTCTCAGGCTTAAAAGACACCCTATCTCCCGACTTTAGTCCTTGAGTTTTTAGATATTCATTTGGATACTTAAGTCTTCCGACTAATGGCTCGTTTGATATTGGCTTATATATATAAGACTCTTCAACTTCAACAGGCTCAACAAAACAGTTCTTGTCGTGTGCGTTCCACCCTTCTTTATTTTTATACATATAGAACTGCTCGTTATCTATAAAAAATAAGTCGTCTTTAAAGAAGCTTCTTCCGCTAACCTGCTTACCCTTCATATTGTTGTAGTACTTAAATACGTTGTGGTGAACCAGTAGAGTATCTCCTGCTTTTATTGGACCATCATAGTTAATAGGGCACTCTATAACCTCAGCCTCTCTGTTTGAGAACTTATGGTCTTCTTGGGATGTGCTGATAATAAAATCAATCCCTCCTATATTTTTAGTGTTGTTATATCTTTTCCCTTTTACAGGTTTAGCTATAAACGAAAATGGCGATTTCATAATTTAATTTATGAGCTAGTGGGAAAAACAACCTAGCATTTAATTTGATTTATTTTTTGACCTTCAAGTAAACACTTTTTTGTATTTGCTTATTTGATGGTAATCCAAACTTCTCAGGCTTTCCACCCATAGATTTATTTGCTGCTGTAAAATATGGCTTTATTTTTTTCATAGCTAAAAGTTTATGTTGTATTCAATTGACATAGGCATACTGGAGTTAAACCTTTTCCATAACAATACCTCGTCTTCTTTTTGTATATATATAACAATAGAACTCTCCTCTTGCTTTATAAGATGAATAATAAAATTACCATTTAGTATCTCTTGCCCTAACAGGTAGTGCATCGCACTAGACTTGTAGTCAGGACCAATAGATATTTTTCTTATGTCCATTTTAACCTATACTTGTTATAATTCCATTAACAACTTCCACGACTTCACCACCTGATGCGGTAAAACTACCTGAAGCTCCAGCAGTTCCGTTAACTGAAAAGGAAGTAGCTGTTATCTTTAATCTCTCTGCTAAACCTGCTGCGATTACAACGGTATCAGACAGAGATTGTGTACCTAAATAGCGACCTATTATTGTATTGTTACTACCCGTAGTTATTGCATCACCTGCTCCTACGCCTATACCTATGTTATAATTTCCTGTGGTGTTATATCTTAGGGCAATATCTCCTAATGCTGTGTTAGAATTTCCTGTAGTGTTATAAAATAGGGCATACTGTCCTGTAGCTGTGTTAGAGATTCCTGTGGTGTTGGAATTAAGGGCTACTGCTCCTGTGGCTGTGTTATCAATTCCTGTGGTGTTTGAAGCTAGGGCAGCATTTCCTGATGCTGTGTTTCCGCTTCCTGTGGTGTTTAATTGTAGGGCATTAACTCCTAATGCTGTGTTATATCCTCCTGTGGTGTTTGTCAGTAGGCTATTTGCTCCTATGGCGGTGTTATTATTTCCTGTGGTGTTATTAACCAGGGCACTTGCTCCTGATGCTGTGTTCTGTTGTCCAGTGGTGTTATATCTTAAGGCATTTGCTCCTGAGGCTGTGTTTCCGCTTCCTGTTGTGTTTTTCTCTAGGGCAAGTGACCCTGAAGCTGTATTGCTAGTTCCTGTGGTGTTTTGAATAAGGGTATAGAATCCTGTGCCAGTATTTTCAGTTCCAGTGGTGTTGCTCTGAAGGGCATAATAACCTGAGGCTGTGTTAGAATGTCCTGTAGTGTTTAATTGTAGGGCATTAATTCCTAATGCTGTATTATCAGCACCTGATGTTAAACTAGATAAAGCACTTGTGCCTAAACCAAGATTCTGATTTCCAAAAGTTGTACCATCTGACAACCCGTTTATAGATGTTGCTCCACCACCTGTAGAAGCTATAGTTATATCAGTTCCTGATGGAGTTATAGTTATTCCTGTTCCCGCAACAAGAGTTAACGCTCCAACAAGAGTATTTAAGGATACAACACCACTTCCACCCAAAGCTAACACTTCAGATATAGTAAAATTTTTAGTAATATTACTGTTATCTATATCTGTACCTATTAACTTGTCATTAAGACTAGGTGTAGTATTAACTGAGTACGAACTTATTTTTGCCATTATTCTGTTTTTTGTTTATCTACTATGTCTCCAGTTTGTAAATCAATCTGCGAGTCAGGTCCATACTTTTCAGATAACTCTTTCTCTATAGAAATATATCCCTCCTTAAGTATATCAACTTTATTTATGATTGCTATCTTTGATAGCTCTGCATCACCAAGTTGCATCTTTAATTGATTGAATTCGTTTAGTACTGACTGAACCTTAGCCAATTCACTTTCCGTTAATTTATTACTTTTCATTTGTATAGATTTAATTATATTATAACGACAAAGATAATAAATTAATTTTATCCGCTACAAGATATGCACTCATCGCCATCCAAATCACAAGCTATTATTCCTAATTCCTGCTTAAGTATTAGAATTCTCTGCTCCATCATTTTTTTTATCATTGGGGTAGCAGTCTGCTTTTCTTTATCTAAGTGAGATATCTCCTCCTTCTTTGTCATAAATTATTTTTTTGAAATTGTAATGTTCTGAGATATTTTTTCAGCACTTCTACCAACAACATAACCTCCTATACCTATCTTAAGTAGCTCCCAAAATTCTAACTCTAACTCAGGGATTATTAAATCGAACACAGGTCCTATAAACTTTACATATATAACAATAAACCCGAAGGCTAACATAATAACAGGTCTCCAGCTCCTTTGAAGCCAATTTCCTTTTGCCTCTGTTACTATAATTTCTGTCTGCATCCTCTGTAACTCTAATTGTTTTTCAATTAAAATTTGTTTTATTACAGTCTCCGCCTTTATTTTTTCCTCCTTAGATGTAAACAGATTATCAAGACCGCCTAATAGGTCAGTAACTACACTGCCTCCAAACCAATCAACAATTTTCTTCATAGTTGTGTTCGCTTATTGATTTATACTCCCCTGTTGCATTAAAGCTAGGGCAAGCCTTGTCGCTAAAATCACTATGGCTGTGTACAACGCTATCACTGTATATTTGCTTTAACGTGAACAGCAGGCAGTCTAGACTCTCCTTCTGATTACACGTCCTAGTGTCCTTAGGTGTTTTACCGTCTTGTTCTACGCCACCTATATAACAGATTCCTATACTGTCCCTGTTATGACCACTAACGTGAGCACCCTGAACAGAGTCTTCTCTACCTTTACTTATACTGCCGTCTAGATGCACGATGTAGTGGTATCCGATATCACTCCATCCTCTTCCTTCAACGTGCCAACTTTTTATAGTTTCGTACGATATAGGTTGGTCCTCTCTTGTTGCGGAGCAATGGACTACCAGCTTATTTATCTTTCTCATTTACTTAGTCTCTCTAGTATCTTCTCAAGTAAGCTATCAACCTTGTCAAGCCTCTTGAGAATATTATTTGTCAATGACTCCATAACTGCAATTTTAGTGTCTCT
>TARA_B110000046_G_scaffold185311_1_pt1 | contig 10612 bp, 7 predicted proteins | sample TARA_B110000046 | Tara Oceans TARA_B110000046 (sample SAMEA4397157) | marine metagenome | biome: Polar Biome; feature: [DCM] deep chlorophyll maximum layer (ENVO:01000326); material: water (ENVO:00002006), including particulate matter (ENVO:01000060) such as... | depth 40 m
CGCTCGTTGCCGCACTGTCCGAACGCCGACGCGGCGTTCGCGCGCCTCGAAAGCCTCGCGGCGACGGGCGAAACGGCCGCGACGCGCATGCGCGCGCGGATCGCCGCGACCGGAGCGATCGCCGCGGCGTACGGCGACGGCGGCGTCGTCGCGTGACCCCCCGTGGCTCGTATGCGATGAACAAAAATAGAGAGAGGGAGCAGCACGTGTGCGGTTGTTCTCGTTTAGGTCGTCACGTCGTTCGCCGTACAGGCCTGTGCAAGGCGTCTCATCTCGACGTGGTACCTATCGGGCTCCTCGAGCGGGGCGAAATGAGTGGAGCGTTCGAAGGTCACCACCCGCGTTTCCGGCGCCTGTAGTCGAGTCAAATACGCATCGAGCACTTGGCGATTCGCCATAAGGTCGTATCGACCCACCCAGAACTCGACCGGCACCTCGAGGCGGTCCGGTGCCACCAGCACTTGAGGTGCGTCCACGTAGGACGCCACGCACGCGTTCATGTCGAAGATCGTTCGCAGCCCGAACCACACGTCGTACGAGAGTTCGCTTCCCAAAACGTCGCGGGGTCCGACGAGCGTAGAAGGGATGCACGGATACGAGGCATGACAATCGTAGGAAATCAATCCGTAAAACCCCGCGATGTACAGCGTGATGATGTACCCCACTGCGTTGTCCGTCCCCAGCAGATCGCTCATCCACAGCAACAGGCGCGGGACGCGCTCCTGCATGTGCATTCGTACCAAATCGTAGTTGGAAGGAATGTCGAAGAAGCCGCTTATGGACACGACCCTCGTGAGCAGATGCGGTACCTTGACCGCCACCTGCAGCGCGAGGTCGGCGCCAAAGGACAAGCCACATATGGTAACCTTCCGGTCGAAACGATGCGCAAAATACTCCGTCATCCACACGGCGTCGTCGATGTGTCCTGTGGTACCGTTCGGGGGCTGTGTGTTATTGATGGCCATCACGCCGCGCATACTGTAGGTCGCGTACACGAAGTGCTCGGACAAACGGCGCAATTGGGGCTCGAACGTGACGAAAGGAGTGCCCTTGCCGCCCGTGATGAAGAGGAGGAGGGGCGACGTCTCGTCCGTACCGTGCACGGTCCCGTGCAGCCAGACCCCCGGAGCTCGTTCGATGTGAAACACCTCGCGCACCGCGCGCGCTTCCGCGGCCGCGAGGAGGTACAATGAGCCCCACAAGAATCGACGCGGCATCGACGACGTACGCGCGTGTGTGTGTGTACGTCCACCGCAGTGAGGTGATTCGCAACAAAAAACGCGCTCTCTCGGTGAACACACACACACACACACACACGTGCATATTTTTTTACTCCTAAAGCGACTCGAGCAGCGCTTGCCAGTAGCGCGGATGGCTCCAAAGGTTTTGGCTCCCGGGTCCGAGTGCACGTTTCGACTGTTCGGCTACGTGCTTGACCATCGTGTCGTCCACCTTGGCGTACGGCGGGGCACTCGCCACCTGGAACCGGCACGCACACTCCATCCACTCACACCACAAAAAGGCCTCGCCGATGGTCGCGCCTACGGCGAGAAGCCCGTGGTTGCGCAACAGGAGCACGCGCGCAGGTGCGCTCGGGGTGTCGTCGGATAGATCCGTCGCCAACGCCCGCGCCATCACGTCGCCCTCCTCGGTCGCGAGGGCGAGTGCGTCGTACGGGTGCTCTCGCAAAAAGGGCAGCACGACCATCGCCTTTTGATTCAAGGGCAGCAGACCGTCACGCGCGCTCGCCACGGCGTTCCCGGCCGCGGTATGCGTGTGCACCACTGCGGCGTGACCCGCGCGCTGCAACGGCGCATGAATCATACACGCCGTATAGTTGGTGATCCCGAACACCTCGGCACCGTTGTCGAGCCGCGTACCGTCGCTCATCCGCACCTTGACGAGACACTCGGGCGTCACTTGCGAAAACAGGACTCCGTACGGAGTGAGCAGGAAAGCGTCCGTGTCCGGAATGCGCAGCGACACGTGGGTGACGAATAGGTCGCTCATACCATGGCGGTCGAGCAGCCGGTGGCACGCTGCGAGGTCGGAGCGCGCCTGCGCCTCCGCGTTCGTTGGCGTTCGGTGCCGCAATCGAAGCTCGCGCGGCGCCAGCGTCGCGTGAAGGTGTTTCAGCGTGGGCACGGAGACGCCGCGCGCGGCGGCGAGGCGCAACATCGCACCGAGTTGCGCGTCGAGCTCCGATGGACGCCCTCGTCGTACGTCCCGCTGGAGCGAAAAGGTCAACAACGCTTGGTCTTCGCATCGCGCCGTGGCGAGCGCCGTTACCTCGTCCCGTAATCCAGAGATTGGGTATCCATGCGCGCGTGCCACGGCGGTCGCCTCGTCGACGGACGCCGCTAGAAGCTCGCGCGTGGCGTCGCACGCGTGCACCTCCTGCAACGACGCGTCCGTCGCCGCACCGATCGCCGACACGGCGGTGATGAATGCGAATTTTTTCCAGAGTGCTCGACACGCGTCTTCGCGTTCGACGCACACCGCGGTGTCGATACCGGCGTCGCGCAGCACGCCCGCGACGACGCGTGCGTCGTCGGTGGCACCGGTCCCGAGTGCGCCCACCGTTACGCTGGGAGTCGGACCGTATTGCACCGCTTCGCCCAAACTGGGCGAGTCGACGACGATGCGCGCGCACCCTGCGAGCGCACGCACGCCGTAGTCGGCGTCCGCCTGACGCACATGCTCGATTCCGTTGGCGAGTGGCAGCACGGCCGCATCCTCGCCGAGCGGTGCCAACTCAGCACGGTGCGGAACGGGCTGTTTTGTGCAAAGCAACACGACGTCGCACGCGGGAACATCGGCCGCGCTCGCGTGCACAGACGGGCGTTCGATCGCAACGACGCCGCCGTCCGAAAGACGCGTGCGCACGCCGCGAAGACGGAGGTCGCGCGCGCGCGCGGCGTCGTGGCACAGAAAGTGCACCGTATGACACGTCCGCTCACCGATGAGGGTACCAAAGTAAATGCCCACTGCACCGGTTCCGACTACGCAGACTCGCATCGTGTGTGTGGTGTGTGCTAGGGTTTTTTGAAGAGAGATGTGCGGAACGCTCACGCTGCAACGCGTTGCGTTGAAATTACCGAAAGAAAAAAACCATTGGATCCACACACACACACACACTCACCTATGGCGTGGCGCGCTATCACCGTTGCACATACTACCGACATTTTCGCGTCGCTCTCCCCGCACTTGATCGACCTGTGTACGTGGGTGCAAGGCACGGGCGGTGCGGGCACCGCCGTACGGCAGCGCGTCGTCCTCGGCGAAGGGCTCAGCGGTCACCCAGGCGTATTGCACGGTGGCGCCACGGCGTTGCTCATGGACGACACCATGGGCGTGCTGGCCGGCATCACTGGCTCCGCCAAGCGAGGCGAGCTGGCGCGCTGCGGGATGACGGCGTCTCTCGAGGTGCAGTACAAGAAACCGTGCTACACCGGGCGCACTCTGGAGCTGCATGCGGTCTACGACCGCATCGAGGGTCGCAAGCATTTCTTGACGTGCGAAATGCGCGAGTGCGACGGCCCCGTGGTGGCGACCGGGCGCAGCCTTTACCTCTTCCCCAAGGAGGAGGAAGCGTCTTAAGGGACACGCGACGCGACCCATGCAATCGCCACGCACAAGGCGCGCAGCGAGGGCTGCGCCGCGGCGAGCAGACGTGCGAGCGCCTCGCGTTCCTCCTCGTCGATCGAGGGTACGCGAAGCGCCACGGTACGCGCCGCGCGTTCGACTTCCCCTTCGCTGCCCGACGCGAACGCGAGCGCGCCGGCGACCTCGTTTTTCGTGAAGCCGAGCCGCGCGCGCACCGCCTGTGCCAACTTGGTCGTCTTCAGGTAAGACAGGATCTCCTGAATGGCCTGCTCGTCTCCTCGCACCACCTGCGCCACGAGCATCTTCTTGGAGGCGGGTAGCTCGAAGTAGACGCTGGTTCCGAATTGCATCAGAGCGCGCTTCGCCGCCGCGAGCGCTCGCTCGGCCGCGGCGCGCTGCGAGTCGGTGCGCAGCGTCGGTGCCGAGTGCACGAAGGCGCGCAGACGTTCGGAGGAGTCGTCGTGGAAGACCGACTGCGAGCTCCACAGTCCGAGTCGACGGCTCGCGAAGGTGGAGCGCAGCGTCGTCCACAGCCCGGAGGAACCCCCGACGTCCTTGGAGACGAGCGTGGCCGCCACGTCCGTGACGGCGTCCTTGATGCGCTGCACCAACCCCTCGGAAAACAGGGAGGAGGAGGACGCCACGGTAGACTGCGGCTGTGCGTCGCCGTCGAGCAGGCCGAGGCGGCGGCGGGACGCGGCGGCCACCGGGCCGTTCGGCGGGAGCAGGAAGGCGCTCATGCCGCGCAGAACCCACCAGGCGAGGCGCGGAGGAGCCAGGACGCGCTTCAGGGTGGCCTCGTCAAGCGAGGGAGCTACGCACACGTCGCGCAGCGGCCGCACCACCCACGCGCACGCGGACGACGCACCGTCCGCCGCACACCGCGCCATGGAGGCGCGGTCGGATGGGACTATGCCCATGGCACGTACGGTGGCGTTGTACGCCGCGTTGGCGTCTGCGAAGCTCTGCAGTGACTGCGAGGACGTGAGCGATGCCGTGCTCAACCCGGCCGCGGCGAAGCGCTGGCGCAGACGCTGCGAGCACGCCTCGTCAAGGCCGGTGGCGCGGAGCGCCCTCACGTCGCCGGGAAGCAGGTCAAGCAGCCCCCAGGAGGCGTCGGTCGGCACCGAAGGCAGCACAAGCGTGGCGAGAAGGAACGAGTGCATTTTTTCCAGTATGCACTCGTAAAAAAAATATCGCTCGCTCACGCCTGGCGCCGCGTCAGCTCGGAGAGCACGACGCGAACGAGCGGCTTTAGGCGCGCGCAAACGTCGCGCATGCACGTCTGGCGCATCTCTCGCTGCCGCCGCTCGTACTCCTCGTGCACGCCGAGCGCTTCGAAAATCGCGGAGACGCGCGACACGTTCGCGTCGCTTCCGTACAGGGCGCGCAGCTCCTCGGCCTGTGCGGCGTCGGCGTGCTCCAGGGCGTACGCGATCATCCACGTCAGCTTCCCGTCGACGACGTCCGTTCCCAGCACCTTACCTGTGCGTTTCGGATCGCCGTAAAGGTCGAGGTAGTCGTCGGCCTCTTGGAAGAGACACCCCACCGTCTGCGCCATCGTGTCGGCGTTTTGCAGGAGCTGCTGCTCATCGTCGAGCTCGCAGAGCAGTATGGCGAAGGCGACGGGCTGATACACGGTGTACGCGGCGGTCTTGCACTGCACGATGGCATCGTACCGTTTTCTGCAGACGGCGCTTCGGTCGCCTTCGCTGGCGACGTCCATGTACTGTCCCACACACGTCTGCAGCGTCGTGTCGTTGTGCGTGCACAGCATCTTTTGCAGCGTTTGCGGACGCTCGCGCAGGTGATGTTCCAAAATGCGCAAGGACAACGCGTACAGCGAGACTCCGTCGTTGATGGCGTGGCTCTCGCCCACGACGCGGTGCCAGCACGGCTTCCCGCGGCGCGTGTCGGAACGGTCCATGATGTCGTCCCACACCAGCGCGGCCGCCTGGAAGGCTTCGAGGGCCCATCCCACGCCGTGCAGGAGCCGATCGTCGACCGCACCGCCGAGCACGCGGACGCCGAGGCGCAGTAGGAGCGGTCGATACGCCTTGCCGCCGGTGCACGTGTGGCGCAACATTTTCTCGAGGTGTGTGGCGACGTCCTCGAAGCACAGCGCAGGCGCGAGCGTGGGGACGTTCAACAACGGACGGAGCACGAGAGGTTCGAACGAGTCGAGGAAGGCGTGCAGCCACCTTCGCTTCGCCTTCATCGCGTCGCGTAAAGCGCACTCCAGTTGCGCAGCGACGCCGTTGAGCTTTTGGCGCGGCGACAGAAGGTAATGCAGCGGAAAGCAGGCTTCGAAACGCGCCTCGAAGCTCACCGTGCAGCCGCGTGCACCGTCGGTCTCGACGTGAAGGCACGCGGCGATCGTTCCCCACGCGCAGTTGTGCGTGGATACGTCGACGGTGCGCGCTTGATCGTCGTACGAAACATCCAACGTCGCCCGTGCGTTGAGTCGCATCCGCCGCGACACCACCACGTCGACCACCAGACGCGTGTTCGTGTCGCTCTCCTCCTCGGCCTCGACGACGTCGAAAGAGTGTAGAGCACCGATCAGCGCCGGAGCCGCGCGCAGCACGTGCCAGATGTCGTCCACGCTCGTTTCGGGAAGCGTGATGCTGTAGATCGCCGGCGTAGTACACGCGTCGCACATCACGACCGTCTCCACTCGCTGCAGCGCTTGCTCCAGTTTCGCGTCCAACGCCGGGGCGGGAAATCGGAAGAACGGAAGCTGCACGCGTGCGTCGTGCGCGATCTCACCTCGCCCACGGCGTAGCGTGAAAGTACCGCAGTAGACCTCGACCCCCATCGCTTCGACGATCAGCTTCAAGACGCGCTCCTCCTTCTCGTTCGCAGTCGGCCACGAGAACGAGAGCGTCGCGTCGCAACGAACCTCGAAGGCGTGCGAGGCGATGAGCTCCGCCTCGACAATCACTGTCGTGGTCGTTGCACTGTTATTCGTGCGCGTAGCGCCGCCCTTGGGTTTGAGCCACTCTATGCCGGTGAGACGCTGCGGTGAGTCTCGCATGCGCGCCCACGCCTCATCCTCCTCCCGTTCTCCGCGATCCAGACCGATGACGTGGGTCACGTACCGTTCGCGAGGTGAGACGCATGTGATGTGCATGGGGGATTCTCGTAACGGAAGTTGCGAGAATACGTCGGAAAATCAAAACGTCGGTTGTGGACGCGCGTGCAATCCCGTAATATCGTCCCCGCGTGCTTCGACCTTGGCGTAGTCGTCCGCGCGCGAACCGGCGACGGCGAAGAGCAGCCCCAAAACGATGGCGAGCGTGTAGACCGAGGCGAAGTCGCGCACGCCCAGGATGGGCGAGAAGAGCGCGTAGGGTAGCATGCTCGCGCCGCTGCTCAGTGCCGTGAAGACGACCGCGTGCAGCGTCTGCGGATCGTAGCTGAGGTGCAGCGCGAAGTCGCACACGAGGCCGGGCAACAGGATGAGGCACGAGGCCACCATGAGCGTCACGTTAATGTTCATGACGCAGACGGCCACGGCGAGCGTCGCGTACGTGAGCGTGACGGCGAGCACGACGGCACCTGCGCGCGCTCTGCCCACGAGGATTGCGGCGCACGTGCCCGTGAACATCACGGACGCGACGCACATGAGGGCGATGGAGCGCAGAAGCTTGGAGAGGGTGTAGGCACCCAAGCGCTCGAAGGAGGTGGCGCATGCTCCCGGAGCGTGCGGCAAGGCGGTGACAAAGCGCGCGTCCGCGTCCGTGGTGCTCTCGAGGCGGTACGGTGCCGTGTAGATGGCCACGGCCGTGCGCGGACCCACGAGGGGTTCGTAGCGCATGCGGTTGAAGGGGTCGGTCATCCACGCGGCGACGCCGTCGGCCGACTCGAGGTGGGACGCGTCCGGGAAATCGTACGTCCAGTCGAGAAAAGGCTGCGCGTCGTCGACGTCTGCGACGATGCCGTCCACGGTCGCGCGCAGGTCGCCGCGCGCGACATCGAATAAGGCGTAAAGGGGGGCGCGCGTGTCCGTCTGGATGGAGTGCGCGAATTGCATGATGCGGTGGCTGCGCGTCTGTGGCAGCATCTGGCTCGTCATGTCAAAGGTGGAGGTGAGCGTGAGGCGACTGGGGACGAGCGCCGCGGCACCCACTGCGAGCGTCAGCGCGAACGCCGCGCCCATAACGAGGGCGCGGCGCGGCACGCGCGGCACCGGGTGCACAACGGACGCGTCCACGCACTTGCGAATGCACACCGGGAACAGGGTGTATTGCATTCCGAGCATGGTCGTCATGCACAGAATGCACGAAAGGAAGAAGGACTGTAGGTTGGGAATGGGCACCGTGAGCGCGACGGCAAACGTGGCGACCGTCGTGGCGTACGAGGCGAGAATGGAAGGAAACGCGCGTGCGACCCAGCCGGTACCGCCGAGGAGGAAGTGGTGCTTGAGGATGAACATGGCGTCCGACCCCACGCCCAGCGCAAAGGGCGCCACCAGCACGTTCCACGGAGAAAAGGAGATCCCGAGCGCGGCGCCGACGGCGTCCGAAATACACAAGGCCCCCAATAGCCAGACGATGCACGCGGCGGTGAGGTACGCATTGCGCAGCGCGGTGTAGGTTATCAGCAGCAGCGCGACCGTGCTCGCCATGACGAGGGCGTCGTTGCTCGCGACGGAGGCATTCATATCCGTCTCGAACTGCGCAAAGCTGGAGAAGACGAGGCCGTCCACGCGCTGGAGGTGCCGCGCGAGGTCGGCCCGCCACGTGAGGTCGGCCGTCTCGGGAAATACGAGCGAGCACAGCACGGGCTCGAGGCTATCGCGACCGTCGTCCAAAATGACGTCGCGCGTCAGTTCCGGGGACCACGCCACTGTGCGCGACACGCACTGCAGACCGCAAAACCCGCACATGGACGCGAGCGTGGCGTTGCGCACGTCCGCGTGCAGAATCTCGGCGTGGAGCAGACGGCGCATGTCCGCCGTGGACGCGGCGAGAAGCATGAGCATCCGATCGCTGACGACGGCCCGTGGGTGAGCGCGCAGTATGTCAAAGGCGCAACGCGTGTGTTCGTCCTGCACGTAAAAGTCGTACATGTCGGTGCGCCGCTCGCGCCCCACCGACAACGGTACGGAGAGTGCAAGAAGAATCGCCCACCACGCGACGATCTTCAGCGAGTGGCGCGAGAGCCGCCGGGCCGTCGCACGAAATCCCGAGCGACGACCCACCATCAACAGAGCCGTACACCCGAGCAGCAACCACGCACCGAACGTCAGGACGCAAAGGCTCGTAGACATGGACGGTGCGTCGCCCCGGACGTGCGCGGTATCGCCCGGAGAGGCGCTGCACCAAACGCTGCGCACGGCGCTACGCGAAAACAAGGGCAGAAACATGTCGATCTGCGGAAACGCGCGCGAGGCGCAGCGCGCAAAGGCCATCTCGGGCCCATTCGCGTCAAAGAGCCCGGGACGGGAGACATCGCACACGTCGTCCTGAAACACGTTGGGCATCGAGCAGTTTCTCTCTATAGAAAGTAGAAAATCCATGCCGCAAGCAGCTGTGTGGCAAGGCACGGGAGGATGCGTCATTCGTGTCTGAAGACACTTTGCAGATTTCAATGTGTGATTTTTCGGCGCGGTTGTCGAAACGCGCGGAACCGCCGATTTTTTTTTGACACGTGCCATGTCAAACACTCCATCCAAACTCACACCCCGAACTACCAATGATTTATAAGACAATCTTCCTCTTCCTGGCGGTAACGACTGCACAGACGACCAACAATCTCCTCGACACCTTCGTCTCCACCTTCACCTTCACCAACATCGACGAGGCCAAAGACCTCGTGGACGTCCTGCAAAAGTGCGATACGGGCGTCACCAGCGGCGACTTTCTCTTCCAGGAGATTCTGCGTGACGGCATCAACGCCACGCGCGTGTGCTCCACCGAAATCTCGCGCGACACAGCGCACCGCTGCGTCGACCACTTCCACACGATCGCCACGCTCACCACGTCGCCGTTCAACGTCCTGGCCATCGAGAAGCTTTCGACGTCCGACATCACGGCGCTCAACACGTGCGGCAACGGCCTCGACACCACCGCGACGAGCGACATCCTCGCGGCGGTCCTCGTGATCCTCAAGCGCTACGTCGTGTGCGACCTGAATGCCAACGACCTGACGTCGGCCCAGCAGACCGCCATCACCGACATCTTCACGGGCACGGAGCAGGTGCGCGAGGTCAACCGCGCCCTGCTCGCCAACGTCTGTAACTCGCTGCACTTTGCGGGCACGGCCCACAAGGACGTCGTCGACTTCATCACCCAGACCATGAAGACCTACATCGCCTTCTACCCGCAGCGGGGCTAGAGCGAGAGAGCACGTGCGCGAAACGCGTCAGAGTGGACAGCGCATTCCGTCCCACCACGCGCGCCGAACGCGACATGGCGTGGTGCGCCGACGTCGACGCGTGCCTACGCGACCTGCTGCCCAACCTGCTGCTGCTCCAAGGGGCGTGTCCCGACGAGACCGATCGAGCCCTGCGTCTGCTCAACGACGTCGAACCGTGGCTGCACGGCATGTGCGTCAACGCCTCGCTGCAGCGCGCGCTCGACGTGGACCTGGCGTCGGGCGCCACGCACGCTCTCGCGGCCTGTGCCGCAAAGCACACGGCCTTTGCCGACGCGTACCTTCCGCACCTCTCCGTGCCCACGCTCCGTAATTTTTTGTGCGGCCCGCCACCCGTCTTCTCGCCGTCGTACGCGACCCCACCACCACCCGCCTCGGCAAGGCTCCTACTTACCCCCTACGTCGCGCTCGCCGCGGCCGCACTCGCCGTCGCGTGCACCGCCCTCGCGCGCCGCTCTCGCGGCTTCCGCGGCGCCGCCGCGCTGTTCTGGGTCGTCGTCGTGGGCGCCGCGCTGCCGCGCATGTGCGCCGCGGACCGCACCGTCGATATGGGGGGCTTCTACTTGCGCGACGCCGTCACCGAGTGCTTCCACCGTCTCGGCGCGCTGGCGCCCGACGCCGTCCT
>TARA_B110000046_G_scaffold150951_1_pt1 | contig 10583 bp, 6 predicted proteins | sample TARA_B110000046 | Tara Oceans TARA_B110000046 (sample SAMEA4397157) | marine metagenome | biome: Polar Biome; feature: [DCM] deep chlorophyll maximum layer (ENVO:01000326); material: water (ENVO:00002006), including particulate matter (ENVO:01000060) such as... | depth 40 m
GCTGCAAAAGCAAAGGCTGCCGCGACACTTAAAGCAAAAGCTGATGCTGCTGCAAAAGCAAAGGCTGCCGCGACACTAAAAGCAAAAGCTGATGCCGGTGCAAAAGCAAAGGCTGCCGCGACACTAAAAGCAAATGAACCTCCTGAAAAAAAAGGAAGTTTAACGCCTAAAACCCCTGCTAAAAAGAAAGAAAATGGAAAAGGCTGATAAGCCCACTTTTTCATGATTTTACTGCATATTCTCATTAAATCTTAGTATTTTTGCTCACTAAATTTATTAAACGCTATGGCATTAATTGGTAAAATCAGAGAGAAGTCCGTTCTATTAGTAATTATCATCGGTCTCGCATTACTCGCATTTATTGCAGGTGATTTTTTCAGCACACGTGGGGGTGGAAATGAAGGAGAATATGGCGTTGGTCATATCTATGGCGAAAAAGTTGATATCAATCGTTACGAATACCTTCGTTCCAAATATAATGAATCGGCATGGCCAATTCTAGTTGACTCCGTTGTCATGACTAGAGAATATGACGCCCTTGGTATTTCAGTTTCTGATAAAGAATTGAACAGTTACCTTATGGCAACTGATGGGTTTGATATTTGTCCTGATCAGAATATTCGGTCTTTTTTCACGGATTCTTTAACAGGGCAAATCACTGAACAATCGAAAATTGAAGGTCGTGTTAAACTAAAACAACAGCTAACTGACCTCAAAAAAGACAAAGCAAAGTGGGGTGACATTAAACTTTATTACGAGAACCAAAGAATGCGCCAAAAATATTTAGATGTGGTTTCTCAGGGAATTTATGTCTCAAGTTTGGAAGCCGAAGAGGACTATAAGGGCAAGAACGATAAAAAGAACATTGATTATGTATTTAAGTCAGTAAATAGCATTCCTGCAGAAAATGTCGAGGTTAAAGAAAATGACCTCTCAGTATTCTTCGCTGCCCATAAATGGGATGCGCAATTCCAGAATAATGAATCCTATAAAATAGTTAAGTATTTCAGTATCGACGAATCGCCTTCTACAAAAGACACAATGAATTTCAACGCATCACTAGGGAATTTTATCGATGGACTTAAAAAAGCAGAAAATGATACCCTTTACTCAAATTCAAAAAGTGATATCAAATTATCCTTTTTTAACTCGAGATCTACTTTTGTACCCGAAAGTCATTTTAAAGCAGAGGAATTATTCACCTATCCTAGCATCATGGATAGTACGTTTGCCAATGCTTCTCAAGGGGATGTCATTGGACCTTATTCATGTGGTGAAAAGATGAAGACCAAGACCAATGGGCTTAATTACTATGCCGTTTCTAAGGTGATTGGGAAAACTCACTCTAGAATAAAAGCGAGACATATTTTACTTCAAGTGACAGCCGAAAAAGACTCAGCTGCAGTAGTCTTACAAGCTAATGGGATTTTAAACCAACTGAAAAGTGCAGCTGACCGTAATTCTTTATTCGAAACATTGGCAAGAACAAATTCAGCAGATGCTTCGGTAGAGTTTGACAACCTATTGGAATTAACATTAATTTATCCTGAGCAAACTAGAACAAAATTTTATGGTAAAGAAATCTCTGAATTTTGCACAAGTAATTCCGTAGGGTCAATCGAGGTGATTCAATCTGCACTCGGGACTCATATAGTTGAAGTTTTAGAAAAAGACGCGAAAAACCTACCAAAACTGGCGACAATTTTCAAGGAATTCAAACCCTCAGAAGAAACAATGAACCTGAAGGAAGAAGAGTCAAACAACATTCTAAGTGAATTGTATCAGGGAATTAATAAACTAAAGTCTCAAAAAGAGATTCGTAACTTTTTTGATTCCATAAGTCTAGCTGGCTCATACAAGCCTAGAGCCATTAAATTATTAGACAATAGCCCTGAGGTTCCAGAATCGTACCTAAACAGCCCTAGCGCAGGTGACAGGCTTATTAGAGCGGCGTACAAAGAAGGTGCACAAGTAGGCACTTTAGTTGGGCGTCCGATACGTGATAAAAACACATATGTAATCGGTATGGTTTATTCAACCCGTTCAAAAGGAGCGCCTAATTATAGTGAAATTGAAGATGAACTTCGTAAGCTATATATTAACGAAAAGAAAACAGAAATGATTTTAAAAGATTTTGAAGGGAAATCCATTCAAGATCTCGCCGCAGAACAAAACCTGCAAATTCAATCCCCGTCTGTCTCACTTAAAAACTTGAGCAACATTGATGCAAAGGTTGTCGGGGCATTATTTTCGGCCAAGAATAATAAAGAGAAAATCTCCTTAGATCCAATTATTGCAGAAAATGGCGTTTATAAAATCTTTATTAAATCAAGTTCTGTACCGGTTGAAAAGAAAAGCTTTAAGGTTGAAAAAGAGCAAATGAATAAAGAACAAATTACTAAAATGGTCTCGACGCCTATTAGTTATAATCAAAATAGAAAACCTTCCGAGGAAAGCTATTTAATCAATAGTCTTTATAAGAAAGCGAATATCATTGACAATAGAAAACTGTTACAATTAAGTATTAGAAATTAAGGTGCTTTAGTTTTTAAATAAAGACCATTCTTGAAACCAACTTGATAAGTGCTCCACCGGGCATCATGTCTATAATAGTCAGTTGAAAGTATTTGAGCCTCACTCTTAATTGCAGCATTCCATACTGAATAATTATTTTCGCGAGACTCTATAGTTCCAGCATCAGTTCTCGTTCGAACCATATAAAGCTTAGATAAGCGTTGTATTTCCCCTAATTGCCCTACCGCATTGTTCCTCAATAAAAAAATGGTGTTACTGTCCTTTTCAACACCATAATAAAACATGATTGAATTTGAAAATGATTTATATAAATGATGGTTATTGCCCTCTAAAATAAAAATTACTTTTCCTGAAACGTCTTTAAGTAATGGCCAACCGACACTATCAATTCTAGCCCTTAAACTCTGATGGCCTTGCCTAAAATCAGAAGGGCAATAAAGCGTATTAGACCCAAAAACCTCACTGATCTCCTTTTCAAGTAAATGATAAGCTTGAGTATCAAAAGGAATGCACTTTTTAAAACCTAACCTTTTTAATGCCTTTGATTCATCTGCTGGATGAGATCCTTTTGCTTCTATGTTAATATAGATCGGAATGTGACCAGGATGCTGATTACTCCAAGCCTTGATCTCCTGTAACGCCAACTTAAGGGTGAGGTAATTCGTTTCAAAGTCCACATCAGCTATATGCAGTAGTTTAAAACCCGGATTTTTTAAGCCCCCGCCTTTGACCCTTTGCCTTTGACCGCATATAAATAGGTTAACCCGTCGCCTCTTATAGTGCCCCCCATGAGGATCATAATTAACATCCAGTTCTAGCCCACGTATTCCATACTTATCAAATTGTTCTGAGAAAAGCAAATGACCATAATCGATATAATCCGGATTGTTTTGATCTCCCAGTTTGTCTTGGAATTTCTTCAAAAACTTAAGCACATTCTTGTGCGGTTGCTTTTTATAGCTATTATGAGAAGCCAATATCCGGATGTCATTCATTCTCATGGAATCATCTGGTTTCTGGGAAAAACCAAAGCCCGGTAAAAACAAAATAAAAATCAAAAATCTCATTTTTCAAAAAATTTATTTGAAATAAATTCTCTGACTTCAGCCCGAAAACACTCCGTTTGAATGGGGGAATAATGTGAGCTTAAAAAAGAAGAAAAGCTAGCATTGTTATGAACTATAGAACCCCCATAGTTAAAGCTATTTTTATAATGAACACAAGAAAAATCAACAATCCCTTTAGAATCAATCACATTCAATAAATTATGATTAGACCAATAGGAACGATCTAAGACCATCCTTGATGTATATGGGAAAACGTTACTCACTTTTCCAGTAAATCCTTTTAATAACAAGCCCCCTTGAAAATCATCAATTAATGAAAAAACCGGTTCATTATTGTAGTTCGACTCTAAAAAATAGGGCACCTCTGCAAAAGTATAGTCGTATTGATTGTCCATATTATTAAGCACAGGTATAATCTCCTCAAAAACCGTCATACGTGTATCCCAAGATCTTATGGTGTTTAAAACTTGCATTTGCATAGAAGCTAACCAAAGAATCGCCACTACATAAGTCGCCAAATAAAATTTAGTGCGAAGCAATATTCCACACGCAATAGACAAGGCTAAAGCAACAAAAATATGGCTCGGTAAAAGCATTTTATTGTACAAGCCATAGGTAACTGCAGGATAATTAGAAAGAATGAAAATCAGGCAGCAGGCAGAAATGGTTAGGGTTATATTTACAAACAATTTCCTATCAAACGCAACAATCAATTTGGACTTAGACCAATAAACGATGGGGATTGCCAAAAAACTAGACCATAAAATTGGTTCTGAAAAATAGAATGGAACCACTTCAAAGAGTAATAATGGGACTTCTATACCTACCGCGAAAAAATAATAGATACCCTGTAAAACAGAATGCAAAGAGAAAGAAAAACCGTATGCAGTAGATCCAATTTGATAAATCGGGCCAACAAAAAACTTCAAGACAAGAAGGATAATGAAAACTAAAATGGTCGTTATAAAAAGATTTGTAAACGCCTTTGACTTACCTCGGTATTGCCAAACCTGTAATACTGGAAAAAGGAATAAGGGAAATACAATTTCACAGGACAATAAAGCCAAAAGTAACCAAATGAAATACCTCTTATAGGATTCTTGTAGAAAAACACCCTGTTCATCTTGAATTGAATTTAGCGCCAAGAGATAAAAAATAACAGATAAGAGATACCCTGTTTGCAGTCCATTAAAAAGTTGCGATGACGCGAAAACAGGGAAGGATAAAAAAAATAAAAACAATAATGAACCCCTTCTGCCTATGATCTTCTTAAAAACAAGATTTGAAAAATACACAACAAGACCCCACAATACAAAACGGAACAAATTATAAAGGATAAAATGGGTTCCGAAAAGGTGTAAAGTACTGGTTTGAACAAAACCATAAATAGGCCTTGAGACATGTCCAGTCCTCATTATACTGTATTTCAAATCTGTTAAATAGCTCGGACCAATATGGGCTACAAGAGACAAATCATCTGAGGTTCCAAAACCACCAAGAAACACCAAGGGAATGTATAAAGCCAAGGCTAAAATGACAAGTACATAATACCCCTTATGCCCCATCAAATGCATTAGGAAATATCCAAGTTTGAAAGAATGTCCTCATCTACCAATTCTGGCATAGTCACTTTGAGAAGGGGTTCTTTTTCCATGGCACGGGCGATAGCAAAATTTGCATTTTCATTGCGAGCCCAACTCCGTCGTGCTATTCCATTATTAACATCCCAATGCAACATTTGCTTAATGTTTTCGCTCGCTTGAGTACCTCCATCTAACAACATTCCAAAGCCGCCATTAATAACTTCTCCCCAGCCAACGCCACCGCCATTGTGAATAGAAACCCACGTTGCTCCTCTAAAGCTATCCCCTATCACATTCTGAATGGCCATATCTGCTGTATATCTCGAACCATCATAGATGTTTGAGGTCTCGCGATATGGCGAGTCTGTCCCTGATACATCATGGTGATCACGTCCCAAGACCACGGGGCCTATTTTGTTTTCTTGGATGGCCTTATTAAATGCTAACGCTATTTTCATCCTTCCCTCTGCATCAGCATAAAGAATTCTTGCTTTTGAGCCGACAACCAATTCATTCTCTCCCGCCCCTTTTATCCATTGAATATTATCTGCCATTTGCTGCTGAATTTCAGGGGGACTAGTTAACCTCATCTCTTCTAAAACAGAACAGGCGATTTCATCAGTAATATCAAGGTCAGTTTGCTTTCCAGAGGCACATACCCATCGAAAAGGTCCAAAACCAAAATCAAAACACATTGGACCCAGAATGTCTTGAACATATGAGGGGTAAATAAAATCTTCGCCGTTTGCTAAAAGTAATTCAGCTCCCGCCCTACTCGCTTCTAGTAAAAAAGCATTGCCGTAATCAAAGAAGTAACTACCCTTCTTCGTGTTTTTTTGAATTGCTTCTGCGTGTCTAAGGAGACTTTTACGCACATGACTTTTGAAAAGCTCTGGTTCTTCAGCCATCATCCGGTTAGATTCTTCAAGACTTAAACCTACCGGGTAATAACCCCCCGCCCACGGGTTATGCAAGGATGTTTGATCAGAACCTAAATCAATAAATATATCCTCTTCCGCAAATTTATCCCAAACATCAACAACATTTCCGATGTAAGCGATAGAAACAACCTCTAGATTTTGTTTCGCTATACGAACCCTGTTGCATAGTGCATCTAAATCATCGATGACTTCATCTACCCAGCCCTGTTCATGTCTAGTTTTCACGGCTTTGGGATTCACCTCAGCCGTAACAGAAATCACACCAGCAATATTTCCCGCCTTTGGTTGGGCTCCCGACATGCCTCCAAGTCCTGCAGTAACAAATAATTTCCCCTTTTGTGATTCTCCAGGTTTCGTCATTTTTCGTATCGCATTTAGCACCGTTATTGTTGTACCATGCACGATACCTTGCGGGCCGATATACATAAATGAGCCTGCGGTCATCTGTCCGTACTGTGTGACCCCCAATGCGTTATACCGCTCCCAATCATCTGGTTTAGAGTAATTGGGAATCATCATTCCATTTGAAACAACAACACGTGGGGCATTTTTATGAGACGGGAATAAACCTTGAGGGTGACCGGAGTTCATGACTAAGGTCTGCGAATCGGTCATCTCAGAAAGATATTTCATCGTCAAGCGGTATTGGATCCAATTTTGAAACACAGAACCATTTCCACCATAAGTAATTAGTTCATGTGGATGCTGGGCAATTGCCAAGCTTAAATTATTTTGAATCATAAGCATGATTGCCTTCGCCTGAAGCGATTCCCCGGGATATTCATCAATTGGACGCGCATAAATTTCATTGTCCGGACGATAACGATGCATATAAATTCTACCGAATGTTTTTAACTCATTTAAAAACTCGGAAGCCAATACTTTATGCTGGTTTTTAGGGAAATAACGAAGTGCATTCTTTAATGCTAATTTTTTTTCATCATTTGACAAGATGTCTTTTCTCTTTGGAGCACGATTAATTTCGTAATCAAGAGGCTTTACTTGCGGGAGATCTGATGGAATCCCTTCTAGAATTTCGTCGGAAAATGACTTCATACTCAAAAAATTTAATTGAAGTACAAAGTTATGAGTTTCATCAATACTTTAACGTAACAAAGCCATGCTTTTGCACTTCTTGTCCACCTTCAAAAGTTGCGTTGATTTTGTAGAAATAGGTTCCTTCATTCACTATTTTACCAGATTTGTTAGTTCCTGGCCATGTACCTGCCGCATCAAAATACTCATAGATAACATTTCCCCAACGGTTTAAAATGATACATTGAAATTCATTTATACCACTATAGTTAACGAAAAACTCATTGTTTCCAACATTAGACGACAACACAATAACATTGGGAACCTCGATGTCGCATCCATAAAAGCCGAGACTTGAAATATCTGAAGTATTTCCACATTGATACGAAATGGTAACGGTATAATCACCCTCTTGATCTACCGATATTGATTCGCCGACATCTCCATTACTCCAACTCATTGAATAATCAATAGGGAAACCTGCTTGCACTGCATCTGGCACCGCAATGGCATTGAGACTGACCAAAGATCCAAAACAAACACTTGTATCCATCGCTACTACATTATAATTTGGAGGAAATGCAACAAAAATGGTTTGGTCGTATTGACAAACAGGATCCGTAAAAGTCAAGTCATATAAACCAGCTAAAGATGTACTGACATCTGGATTTAATGTATTCCCTGAAAGGCTAAGTTCTGGACTAGATGTGGACCAGAATCCACCATTAGGTGCATTTGTGCCTGCAATTTGGAATCCATAATTGCAGACCAGTGTGTCACTCTGAATAGTTGGAAGCGCTAATATGGTAAAATCATTCGTCACCAATACGCATTCGTTCATTACACTGAAGTCATAAGTCCCCGCAGAATTTACGATCAAAGTGGAATCAACAGACCCATTACCCCATTCATATATTAAGGTCGGAACATATCCCGGATCTAAATCATTCGCCGTTACCTGAGGTACAATTTCATAATTCGACCCTGCGCAAACTGTCGTGTCTGGCATTTCAATAAATAAATAAGGTGGGAAATGTATCTCTGACGTAACCGAAACGTTACATTCATTATCCGTGAAAGTCACATCAAAGAAACCACCAGAAGAAGATTGGATTAGTGGATTATTTAAAGATGAATCACTAAAAGTAATTGCCGTATCCAATGTAGACCATTCACCTCCACTAAAAGCGATGGTACCTGAAACTGGGAATGCTAAATCACAAGCCAAGGTATCAGGGAAAATCTCGGGGCCTTCAGTAACTGTAAAGGAAACCGTGGTATCAAAAGGACACCCAAAATTATCTAGAATATTAAAAGTATAGCTATAGGTCCCCTCCGTTTCTGGTTGAACAACGATCAAGGTATCATTCAATCCCGATATAATCGTAGGGTCATTATTCCACCAACTTGTATCCGCTTGCGTCTGATAAGACCCTAAACCCGGGAAATAAGAAGCATCAAAGAACAATCCCCATTCAAAAATATAGCCGTCATCAATTCCAAGGTTGTCTTGAACAAAAATCGTCCAATTCCCATTTACAGGGCATCCTGCTAGAGAATTAAAGGAGGCCTCTGGAGCATAGGTGTTATTAGGATTAATTGACGGTCCATTGTTACCGAAATTCGGTGCCGGTATCGTATTTCCTAAGTTTGATGTTATAGGGCCTATGTCATTAAAAACTGAACTAAAGCAATACTCCCAACCCTCTCCAGGCCCACCACCACCGCTGTCATCGATAGGGTCACCTAAATAAGTTCCGCCACCGGAGCTCCCTCCAGGTATTGCTCCTGGGCTGTATGAATTAACCAAAGGAACCGTTGTGCCATTTGGACATTGCAACCAAATCTCTAAATCTCCCAAATAAGAATGTTCCATTGTAATACAGACCTGATTCAAATCTTGATCATTAGTAATGATTGATCCATCAGGAAACCCGCCAATCGTAATTGGGGCCTGGTATTGTTGTCCTGACCCATCTGGTAGATAGGTTAAACCTGCAAAATTACCTCCCAATTCAAAAGAACCCGCTGGAATCTCCACCCCCACCGTATCTAATGGTGTGACGCCACCAACCAAGGTTGTGCTAGCACCAAGACAAACAGAATCTTCTATGGGACCCGTTCCTGCAAAACTGGGTAATAAAGACACACGGACTTTACTCCTTACACGTTCATTTAAAGGGAAATCATCTTCTATTTTCAAGTCAATTAAATAGCCGGCACGAGCAGGGGGTGTAAACCAAATTGAGTCATTATTAGGGTATGTATTTCCATCCGTAATACTCCAAACAAAATCTATATCTGAATTAACGTTTTGAGAATAGCCAAAACCTGTTGAATCTAATGAGTTCGGAAAGATTGGTTTTGCTATAAACAAGATACTATCCCCAAAACAAATATCGACAAACCCTGTATCAGATGGGTTTATAGCGTCTTCTCCAACGCCATTAACATAAGCCAACATATGCGCTTCAAAAGGTTGGAATTGATTACCACAAGAGGCATTTGCTAGCCACCCCGTATTCTCATTGCTTCCATTAGAAACAAAAACGACTGTCAAACATCCACTAGGGTTATCCCAACTAGCCTGATAGGTAAAACCTGTTGGGTCTGTAACCGAATTATGTATACCCAGCAGAGGCGCACTTGTGTTTGGCCCATCATAAACTTGAATAAAGTCAGAACCATCTACATTAAATTCAAATCCCGCGTTTATAGCAAATGTTATGGTTGCTTTAGTCCCTAGATTGAGGTCTGGACAAAAGACTGTTGTATCATTGAAATTGGGAGGATAATTACCACCTGCACCTGGATCTTGAAAATTAGTTCCGATAATCCCGAAATTATTACAATCCATGGGGTTGTTCTCAGGGAAGCCAGGCTCTCCCATAGTGATTACCTGAGACCACAACACAAGAGATGGCATGATGATTAAAAAGCTTAAAAGAATTAATCTCTTCATGGCCTTGATGTTTTTTCATGATTCAAAACCCAAAAGGATTTGACAACCAAAACCTTGTCTCTACTTTCCCAATAAAAATACTGATTCGTCTCCGTTATTTTTACCCCAAAATCTGTAAAGGAAGGACTTTCGCTTTCTGTTTTCAACTGAATTACATGAAGTCCAGAATGTTTTTCTGAATCATATGAGGCAGTATAGATTGCATTTTCTAATGCATATTCTAATAAAAGGTATTGATTTTGATTGTTTTCCTCAATGATATTGAGCTCCTGCTGACTATAACTGTGTAATAATTTACTAGAAATATCTTGTGAAAGACCATTCAAAGAAAAACAAAAAAATAACGCGAGTGAGAATAATAATTTCATAAACAATTTGAATTCATTGTTAAAGACCTACTAAATCGTTGAAAAGTTGCCTCTATTGTTCAAAGAAAATGTCAAGTCAAACGACAATTAAA
>TARA_B110000046_G_scaffold183798_1_pt1 | contig 10574 bp, 3 predicted proteins | sample TARA_B110000046 | Tara Oceans TARA_B110000046 (sample SAMEA4397157) | marine metagenome | biome: Polar Biome; feature: [DCM] deep chlorophyll maximum layer (ENVO:01000326); material: water (ENVO:00002006), including particulate matter (ENVO:01000060) such as... | depth 40 m
CCGGCGCTGCCCCCCCTCACACCCAACCCGCCATCCCGGCCTCCGCTACCACCCCCTTCGCCTCCACCACCGACCGGCCCTTTACCGTCCAGCCCACCTCCGTCCAGCCCTCCACCGTCCAGCCCTCCACCGTTTAGGCCTCCTCCGTCCAGCCCGCCGCAGTACCCACCCTTTTTGCCACCGCCGTCTCCTTCGCCACCTCCACCCCTTCCGACAGAACCACCGCTCAACCCGCTGCCTCCAGCGTCACCAGGCGGCAACCAGCCGAAGTCTCCACCTCCACCGCCACCCAGTCCGTCGCCGCCACCACCTTGCCCGCCCCCACCCTTCCCATCGCCTCCTTTTTCGCCTCCTCCACTGCCGCCTTTTTTGCCTCCGCCGTCTCCACCGCCCGTCGTGTGCTCACAGCTGTACACCGCAATGTTCGTGCCGAACAGTATGCTCACGCGAGGTCTGCAGCTCGACTCCTGCTACGATCGTGCGGACGCATTCCACGCGTGCTGCAAGTCGCTCGGCACTGCGCGTCTCCAGGCGCACAACGGCGGCACTGGCTCACTCAATCTACCATCGGCTGCGGTGCTCGATGACCTGGGGTGCTGCCACCTGGTGTTTGTCAGCACCGCGGGGCTGAGTGAATCCTCTCTTGGCTTTGAGCCACCGAAACCGCACGGCTTCTCGTCAGTGCAGCTGTCCGGTACCATCATCGCGGAGCAGTGGTCTCCACCCCCCCTGCCTCCTCCTCCTGCGCCACCTCCAGCTGCACCGGCCCCGCGGCCACCACCATCATACCCGCCTCCCCCTCCGCATCAACCGCCCACACCGCCACCCCCGGCACCACCTCCACCTGTGCAGCCACCGTCTCCACCTCACTTCCCAGCACCGATGCCGCCGCCACCCAATTTTCCCCCACCGCCATCACCGCCGCCTCCACCGCCATCGCCTCATCCCTCAGCTCCACCACCGTCTCCACCACCGCCGTCACCTTGCAAGCCACCCGACCACCCACCGCGGGCACCACCACCCGCACTGTCAAATTCTTTGAGAACTTTGGGAGTGGCATTCATAATGGGTCCGCTTGTCGGCTGCACAGTACGGTCCGCCTCGGGTCGCACAGCAGAGACTGGCGGAGGAGGCCATTTCTTGCTCTTGCCGTCGCGGTCACCCGCCGCTTTCGAGCTCGATGACCACGGACCACTCGTGCTCGGCCCTGTCGGTACAGACGGCAGCGAGTGCACGGACTCTGTGACAGGCCAGCGCGTCGATATTCAGCTACGCGTGCACACGAAGGGTTCGCTGCCAAGGGCTGTTTCACCGCTCGGTGCGGTCAAAGACGAGCTTGTCGCGCTGCTGCCAGACATGCAAGAGGACCAGATCGACAATCTGCTGTGCAGACAGCTTGTGGCGGCGTCGTCGGCGTTGACGGCGTTGTCGGCGTGTGGATTGGGAGAGGTGCATGACGCGTCCACCTTTGACGCACTGTTTGCGTTCGTCGCCGACCATGAAACGGCACTGGACCCAGGCGCAGCAGCGTGGATGGCGGCTCAAAGCGGAGTCGCGACACTATTTGCAGCCACTGCCGAATCGAACACACCTGCGGCTGCTGTGGCGCGCTTCCTGCTCGAGCAAGACGGGGCGCAGACCCTGGACCTGCGAAGCTCGGTGAGCATGCATCTTGCACTGCTCAGAATGACAAACTACACGACCGACACAGCAGAGCTGCTCGCAGCTTCCCTAGCAGCGCAATACAGAAGCGAGTACGCCGCGCTGCAGCACGCTGCGCGCCCGGCCAAGACACTGGCTGTGACAGCCAGGCTGCGTCCGCAGGGGCACCAAGGCATTGACCAGACACTGCTAATGCAGCGGATGGTGACCCATCCACCTTTGTACGAAGCTCAGATGAAGCATTCTGAAGCACAGAATCTCGCACTCAGCGCGCTGCATGACGTAGCATTGAGCCGCTGGCACTTCTGCACGACACGAGACACTGGTGCCGCTGGAGCACCCGCCGCGGTCGGTGCCAGCATGGCACTGTGCGGCAGTGCTGAGGGCTGGCCCACCAGCTCACTGAGGATGCCTGAGCGGCCGAAGATGGGCTGCACGCACACCAGCGCGCCGAACTTTGACCACCGGGCAACGATCGACGATTTCAGCTGCATTTCCTACAGGGCAAGCAGACCTTCGCGTCGTCTTCTCTTCCTCGTGCGTGGCAAGCAGACACAGCAGGATTCCTCGCCTGAAGCCCCGCCACCGCCAGCGCCACCCCCAGCGCCACCCCCAGCGCCATCGCCACCGCCACCGTTGCTACCTCCACACCCTCCGCCTCCGCCTCCTCCATCGCCAGCACCACCCCCACCGCCCCCGAAGCCACCCTCGCCGCCGCCTTCCGCACCTTCACCTCCACCCTTACGACCACTTCCTCCCAAACCTCCACCCGCCCCTCCACCACCGCCTACGCCACCGACGCCACCGTTGTCCCCGGCGGCTCCACCAAGGTCTCCTGCCACCAGACGTCTTGTGGACCTCGAGCTGTGCCATGCCACGTGCACGCAGTTTGCAGTCGAGGACAACGCAGAGACGGAAAGAGGGCGAGGCGTCAGCCAGAATGTCTACTGTGGCAGCTTCTTCGCGCAAGCCTGTCCGTTCGACACCGCACTGTTCGAAGAGTTCGACCGGAGAGCTTACACGCCACCCGCGACGCCACCACCGCCAATGTCGCCGCTCGGCTCGCTGCTACAAGTCACAGTGCACAGGCAGCTGATTGGCGGACTCTACGCCAGAGGCTTGGTGGCAGGCGAATCCACAGGCAGCTGTTACGACGGTGAATTGGAGTTTGACGTCCAAAGCCCACACGTGTGCTCCAGCAGTGGAAGCAGCGCCAGCGCCCAAGGGTTTGTGTCAATGAACCCGTGGATTGGCGTACAGATCGCCGGCACAGACGAGCCTGGTCGCACTGTCTCGTATGTCATGCTGCACGGTCTGTCAGTACGGGACGACCTGCAACCGTCTGCCCCGCGGAATGCCACACATTTTGACGTCTTCACGAGCGACGACATCGCAAAGTTCGGAGAGCCGTGTGCTACGTTTGGCGGCAAGGGTGCCCCGGACGCTGCTGCACCGGCACCGCAGTACTCGCCGACGCAACAGCTACCGTGCAAGGCGTCTGGCGTCCGGGTCATCTTTGTCCGTGCGTACGGTGCAGGTCTCACTCTGCAGATTGGGGAGGTGCAGATCTACGGGGAGAAGAGCCACTCCTCCTCGGCGCCAGCCTCAGCCACACTATCGTCTGTGCCCTCGACAGACCACAGGCGGCTAGAGTCCGTGGCAGATGCCGCAGGGGAGCGATGCAGTCGAATTCGTGCCCAGTTCCGGCCGCTCTTTCCCAACAACGACGGCTCGCCGCGCCACTGCGGCGCTCTAACAGACGAACTGCTGTGTGGCCGCTTCTACGGCCACTCTCTGACAACCGACGCGTCGGACATACACCTCTGCCACTGGGACAGTCGGCGTGGCAACGGCCGTTGCCGAACGAATGAGACACACACGTGTCCAGTCGACAGTGCCAGCACAGAAAAGCAAAAGGAGAAAGTGAAGCAGAAAAAGAACCAGCAGCAGCCAGAGAACAGCACCGCCGGACACAGCACCGAACACGAGCCACAGACCATGCACGGCCTGCTGCGCAGCCTGATGCTGGACATGACACGCCGTGTCTGCGAAGCCCATGGCATCGACAACAAGCTGGCACACAGCCAGCGGGTGCAAGCAGGAGCACTCTGGCCGCTGCTGAAACAGTCGGATTCGAACCGCTCCTGCTACGACTGCCGCACCGCCAAGCCGAGTGACTGCGACGCGTTCTTCCTGACAGTCTACGGCACAAACGCCGGCACTGGGGAGGAGGAGGCTCACAGGTACGCATACGAGGATGGCTCTCCAGCAAGACGGAAGCTGGAAGAGCAGATCGGCGAACACATGGACCGAGTATGCTGCATGCGGATGCGCAGCGACCCCACACAGAAGGAGCACTGCCATCGCAAGTGGTGCAGCCACATCGTTCAGAGCCAGAACGCGCAGCGGGTCGGCCACATCATGCGTCGCCTGCACGAAGCGAATCACCCGGTCGCAAGCGAGCTGGAGCCGCAGCACCATGTTGGTATCGACGTACTGGCGCCACAGACACACTCTGTGCCAGAGTGCCGACAGGCCTCGCCGTTTGGCAAGCGGCATGACCAAAGTCCGACTGACGCAGAGTGCATGTTGCGCAGCGCGCTTGGCCACGTGGCGACCAAACACGGCATGTCAAGAGGAGCCATGGACTCTCTTTTCAAGAACGCTGGGTTCACCACTGTCGATCTGTTGCACCGAATGGCCAAGTCGCTGGGACTCGAACGGGAAGGCAAGGAGCACCGCTCGTCTCACGCAGACGGCACGGCCACTGCAACGGACGGTGTGCCGTCCTTCATGCAGCATGACGCAGGCCGCGCACGGGCAGCTGACGAGCGTGTCGCTGCCGACACGGCCTTCCGGCAAAAGGGCCAGTCTGCGGATGGGCAGCGTCAGCACAGAGTCTTGCAGGCAGAAGCAAAGCAGTCTGGGGAAACACCAGTGTCCTGGCAGGAGCTGGACCCGTTCACGTCCGTCATGAGAACGATGCTCTCGCTGGACCAGAAGGCGTCTGGCGCTGCACACCCACGAGACGCAATGCGGGTCGCAAGCGAGAGTGCGAGCGCGTGGGCAGCCCGGGGCGCAGACTACGTGAGTCGTATCCAGCGCGCTTCTTCGGGGCAGCGACAGAGACAGCAGCAGGAGAGCGAGCTGGCCGGCACAGTGGAGTCGGACACGGCGATGTTCGACGATGACAGCCTGGCGAGACTTGCCTCGTTTGTAGTCTCCGCAGACGGCTCGGTCGTTGGTCGTACTGTGGGAATGGCACACAGCGCCAACGAGGCACTGCTCAAAATGCGCAACTTCAGCTCCACTGTGCGGCGTATGCTGAGAGAGTCCAAAAGCACATCACACACAGACGAAGGCAGCTCCAAGCGGGCCTCACGCTCGAGCCTGCACAGCTTCATGCATGACATCTTTGCAGACACGTCGCCCGAGCAGGACTCAGCAGCAGTCGCACGGCATGAACGGCACAGGCGCCGACTCGATCCGGTCAACCGCAGCAAGACATCGAAAAGCGCGTTCCGCGAGCCGAAGCGTTATTTCGTCGATGAACTGCCAGACTGGCACGTCAAGAAGTACGGCTGGGTGGCCGGTGTAGTCGACTGGCGCAGTGCGTGGCAACAAGCTCAGCTCATCGTCTCTGCGGACGAACTCAAGATGCACTGGTGGTCCGACTCCGCGGACGAAGAGAAACCGGTCCCGGGAGATGCGCTGTCTGGGTTCGCGCTGTTCGACGCAAAGACACCTCCGACTGCAGTCGGACGCGCACTGCGTGTTCTCGCCGCTGCTGCAAACAGAAAGCCTGCAGCATGGGAGCTGGACGGCAACGGTAACAGGATTGATCGAGCCGTACGGCGCAGGCTCACCGCGGGTGGACCCGCCACACCCACAGCAGGCTCGCCGATGCCCAAGAGCAGAGAGCAGAAAACGTTTTCAGAGCGGCTCGCGCTGCTGTTGACATACCGAGGCTCCGACAGCAAAATACGCCGTCTCGGCGAAACAACGTCAGGCTACGTGATGCGAGTGCCGTATGCCGCGGGCTCATTGGTCTCACCTGTCACGTACGTACTCGGACCGATTGGGTCGCTGGCGGGAAATCTACACTCTGCACTTCAAGGCGCTGGCGTCGAGTACGATCCACCGGAAGATGACTTTGGCGGGTTTCTGACTGCAGTCGGCCATTACATAGTGTTCAACTTTTTCCTCTGCTATCTGTACGCACCGCCTCGCTCGTCTTCAGCAGCACTTGGGTCGTACGACCGCGACGATGGAGACGGCGACTTTGGTGACGGCACAAGTGTACGAACTCTGCACAGCGACCACATGTGCTTTCCTGCAATCCCGTTCCGACCGATGAACATGCCAACGTTCGGTGTGCAGTTCAACACCACGGGTATTGTATGGAAGGATTTGGAGTACTCAAAGTCCTGCGATACGCAGTCTGTACAGTCTGCGATGAGTACGCTGGACAGCATCGGCATCAGCCTCACCACGACACACTACACGCCAGTCGCGCTCTTCCTCCGGCCAGCAGAAGCTGTCGACGCGCTGCGTGCGTACGCCGCCAGCGCCGTGTCCAGTAACACACCATCAGAATCGGCCGCACATCTAGTCTGTGGACTGACGCTGAGCGGCGGCATAATGTACACGCTGATGCTGCTGCCGCTTGTGATACTCTTGTTCATGTTCGCTCCGCTCGTCTTCGCAATTTTCCTCTGCTGCACGTCTACAATGACATGTGCAATCTCATGCGTACGAGAGGGAAGCAAAACGTCAGGAAATGATAGATACGCACCAATTGAGATAGTAGGGAGTGGGTCCCCTGCAGGCTTCCTTGCGGATACGCATTTTGCGCCGGAATCTAAAAGATTCTACTACAAAGGCAGTGCAGTAGACGAGGTGAATGAAGAGACATCTGCGCTGATCGAAAGAATCCGCGACCGTCCTGTATCTTTCCGAAATACCAGAATAAAAAGAACATGAAAGTTGATCGTGCCCGCAAAGATAACAAACTTGGGGTGTTGTGTGGAGTATGGGGAGTGGGGTTTGTAAGATTTTTGTAGAAGATAACCCTTCTCGGAAGTTTACAAAATGTACATAAATATTCAAAAAATCTTCAACTATAAGATCAACAAAAGATTGGGAATGGAAAGGAGGAACAACAAACAAACTCATTTTTTTTAATTATGTCGCGATGCCATGTTTTTTATTGTGTCGAATCCACCACCATTGGATCCGCTGTTGCTGTTGTAGCTGGTGCTGTTGTAGCTGGTGCGCAGAGTTGTTTCAGTGCATTTAGCTTTGTTCTCTTCTCATCTGTCACGATGTATTTTCCGTTTTTTTGTAAAGTTTGGAATACTATGTCTCTTATAAAATATAGGTAAGCTCGTTCCTGTTCAGACAAGTCTCGTCTCTGGGTGACACTTTCATTCAAATATGCTTGCTTTGCCCGATCATATTCTTGCTTCACCTTAATTATTAAATGTTTTGCAAATTTTTCTTTTTCTTCATCAGTAATCGACTCGTTTTTTAATCGGCCAGCTTCATAGTCTTTGAATTTTGCCTCCTCTTCTATTGCGATTATAATGCTTTTATTCCTTTCATCAACGGGATTTATAATGAAAATGTCTTTAAAATAGAAATCTTCGATCGGAACGAGCTTTGCATTTGACATCCTTTTATTTTTGTTCCTGTTTTCTATTGACATCCTTTTACCAGCGATGTTGGCTGCCGAGCCGTGATAATGGAGCAAGAAGTCCAATGTGGCGATCGGGTCCCACCACACGTATTTGTCTCTCCCTTCAATCAGCGGGTACGGTGCATTTATAGAAATGTCAGATTGAAAGCAGTTTTGTGATCCCCGGCGTGCAAAATAGCAAGACAGATCTATCCTGATCGGAGGCTTAATTTGATCGGGTTCAATTTGTTTGGGTTGCGCCGGAATCAGGTAATAGAATTCGGTCACATCACCTTCAAATGCTGGCCAACTCATATAGTTCGTGTTGATATAGTCGCAGGTTCGGAATGGTGCCCTTTTTCTTGGTTGATAATTATTACCTGGAGGAATACCATCAATAGCTGTTGCGTACTTATCAAAAATGGTTTCAAAAAAATTCGTACCAATCCCTTTCATACTAGGAAGAAACAAGTGCGGTTTCCCCTTTGTCCTAATTTCTCCCCTTCGATCTACTTCCATTCCTTTCTGCTTTATCCTAATTCCTTCTATATCATTTTTTTTTGTTAGGCGATCTTCAAGACAATTCTCTCCTTTTTGTCTCAAAACTTCAAAACAACTCACTCCTCCTTCTCGGCAGCGGACTTTTCCTTCAACAAAAATTTCGCTGTACTTAAATATTTTATCCCAATCGGCCATGCCTGTAATGTCCTTCACCATTTGTGGTGTCTTCCCTTTCACAAGCATCCATGCTCCACGTGTTTCGCACTCATCGTAAGCATGACCGAGCGCTTCGTCGTTGGGATGAGGACTCTCATTTTGTGCATCCATTGCTGCATTGGCGACTTCAAACGTGATTCTTTTCGGGTCTTTCCTTTTTTTCGCAAAGATCGTTACAAGGGTCGTGAGCACTGTATAGAGATCTGGCATTAAAGTATCATAGAAATCGGGCTCCTTCTCACCGTCCTTCCGATCCCACAAAACGCCGCACCGCGCCTCGAAGTAACAATTCTCACTCTCTCTTAATTTGTACAAAGTACCTACCTTGATGTTCAAGATGTGCATGTCTTCTCCACACTGTTCAGCTGTTAAAGTAGGATTTTCTTTTTTATAAGACTCAATTCCCACTGTTCCATAAAACCTGTGCCCATGTAACCAATCGTCGACACGATTCTTAGCATCAATCACATCAGCTGGTAAATATTCTCCAAACAAATTAGTAGCACGTTTTTCTTTTTCTTCTTCTGTCAATTTTACCTTTGTCCAGAAAAACCCTGCTCTCGTATGCTGGTGGAGAGAATCGACAGTTTGTAGTACGGCTGTTGTCTTGGGGTTTTCAAGTATGTACTTGAAAACTGTTTTTTTTATTTCGTTTGTTGCTTCATTTTCCTCTTTTTTTTCTGCTACGAGCCGTTGCCGTTTAAATTTATTCTTATCTATTTTTTCGAGGTCGATGTAGCCGCCGAATGCATGCAGTACGTCTAACTCTTCTTTTTTCAGAATACATTTGAGTTTTTGAAAGTCCACTACACCATCAGTAGGTAATATTTTTTCTAGATCTTTTCCTTGTGGACCCGTCATGTTAACTTCGCGCCATTTATCAATTTCGTCACAACACACTGAAATTGTGTATCTATCAAAACACGTCGAACGGAAAAGGTCATTTTCCGGGTTAGATACCACAGATGAAACTGCAGCGCGCATGGCCATCAACTGCTCTACTTCTGTATAATCACCATGTATTGTGAAGTCGTCATTCATTTCCTTCATTAAAACATTTTTGAGACCGTTCTCGTCAAAACCATCAAATGTAAGAGCTGCAAAATTTCCACTTGCACACACATACCAAAATTCGCGAACAGTCCCTTTGTTATAAAATCCTTCGCTTAAACGGCATTTAATCCACGTTTTCACGAGATCATACGCGCGTGAGGCCAAAGCTGCTACTTTGACCATTTTCTGTTTATCTTGTGCCAACCTTGTAAAGTCTGCCGATTTTAATTGCTTCCTTCGGTATTCGTCCCACTTGTCATTAAAGTCGATCACTTCACAAGCATGCTCTTGGAGGGCATTAGCCAGAACGCCCATATATCTGTGCACGGAATGGTTGTCTGCAGAACAGTACACAGCTGTCTCTGAGAGTGGAGACCCGTTTGTGATCAGCTTATATTCTCTGCCAAGTAGGTACACTTCCATCCTTGTTTTGAGTGTTGTATTTTTTCCGTCCTGCTTTAGAGTTATCTTTTCATGACCGTCATATGATGTGAACACATTTGCAGGTTTTATATTTTCGACACGAATTCGATGAAAATCATCCTTATTTTCGTGCGATTTATCTGCACCATTTTTATCTGATTGTGAAGCATCAACATGGCCTTGGGGACCAAAATCCACACCAAGACCCTTAAAGATTTTAGATATGTACTGGTGCTTTTTACCATCATTGCCAGAGTAGCTTCTACCTGTGTGTAAAATCCTCCTCTTTTTGAACGCCTCATTACCAGCCATCAGAGGTATAGCATACACGTGTTCACGTAGTGTCCATCCAAGCGAGGCAACAAATTGAAAGATATCTTTGTTCAAAATCGAAATATTGGAAATCGCCACAGGGTCGACCCTTCGGCAAAAAGTTATGATAAGAAAAAAAATATCGATATCAGTAAAAATGGCCCTTATTTCATCTGCCGGAAGTGTAGTAGGACCAATATCTTGTCGTTTTAACTGACCACTATGTTCACATTCGCTGACACGTTTGTCAGCATCCAATGGCACTGTATGGGGTTGCAAGACATTAATCTTTAGGTTTGCAAAGTTTGGCAGCATCACGCTTGCTTTCTTATTCTGGCAAGTGTTTGACCAGCCTTTTAAAGTGCTGTGTGTGTGAGATGCGTGCTTTATACGTGCTAGCGAGTGCGTACAACGCGACTTGTCCGAACCCAAGCACTTCCATTCAGAGCTTTTATTCATCCAGCACAGCCGTTGTCCATTGCCCACTGCAGCACCTCGAGGTGGCCACCACTCGCCGCGGCCGGTCAGGTGCCGTTATGGTGTGATAGTGTTATGGTCTTCCATGCACATGTAGTGCTGCATCTGGCGGTGTCTGCTGGCCGAGTAAAGTGCATGCCGTTATGTAGTACGCGCCACTGTCAGACAGTCAGACAAAGTAATTTGAGCCTGGTGCTTTTCTTACTTTTTGTACTTTTTCGTCTACCAAACTTGTCACGTGGTACCAAACTTG
>TARA_B110000046_G_scaffold186036_1_pt1 | contig 10552 bp, 10 predicted proteins | sample TARA_B110000046 | Tara Oceans TARA_B110000046 (sample SAMEA4397157) | marine metagenome | biome: Polar Biome; feature: [DCM] deep chlorophyll maximum layer (ENVO:01000326); material: water (ENVO:00002006), including particulate matter (ENVO:01000060) such as... | depth 40 m
ATTAAAGAAAATTTACTAGCTGGAGGCGAAAAACTACTTTCCAAACTAGAAAATAACTTAAGAAATTTTTATAGTATAAGAGATTTAAAATTAGGCTACTCTATTTTCGACAACGCAAACTCCAAAATTTGCGAAACTCTTGTGAAAAAATCAAACAGTATTATTCTTGCAGATAGCTTAGAAATAATTTGTGACGATAGCTATTTCTGTAATGGCATTTTAGAAAAAATTTTTAAAAATCATGAAACTTTTATAATTTCTGATGTAGAACAATATGGCTTAGCAACAAATAAGAATCCTTTTTACAAGAACCTTCATAAAAATAAAATTCAGAGTATAATTTTAATTCCTATTGAGGCGACTGCAAAAGGTGATTTAGCATTGTTAGAAATTGCCTCTCCAAGAGCTTATGAATTAAACTCTGTAAACATCAATAAATTAAAAGATATTATTCCTGTTTTTGAGGCCGCTGTTAAAAGAACATCAGAAGAACACCAGAATATTTTAGAAGCAACAATTCAAGAACACTACACATCTATTCATAGTGCAGTTAAATGGCGTTTTTATGAAGCTGCAGAGAAATATCACGGAGAACATCAAGCCAATGAAAACGCAAAATTAGATGAAATCGTGTTTAACGACGTGTATCCTTTGTATGGACAAAGCGATATAAAAGGTTCATCAGAAGCAAGAAATAGTGCTATTCAAGAAGATTTAAGCACACAATTATCTTTGGCTATAAATGTCTTAAAAGATGCTTGCAAAAACGAATCTTTACCTATTTACAATGAACTCATGTTTCGCGTTTCTACTTTCTTAAAGGATGTGAAAAAAGGCTTAAACGCAGGTGATGAAATAAATATTTTAGAGTTTTTAAAGCGCGATATTTATCCTGTTTTTAATCATGTTAAAGAATTAAACGCCGTACTTTCTGAAAAAGTAAGTATTTATATGGAACGTTTAGACAAAGACTTAGGCGTCGTTTATGAGAAAAGAAAAAATTACGAAAACAGCGTAAATATCTTAAATGATAAACTTGCTAAATACATCGACAAAAAACAGAAAGAAGCACAAAAAATGTATCCTCATTATTTTGAAAGATATAAAACTGATGGTATTGAATTTAATATGTACATCGGCCAATCGATTACAAAAGAAGATACTTTTGATGAAATTTACCTCTACAACTTACGCTTATGGCAATTACAAACCATGTGTGAAATGGAAAATATTGCTTTTAATGAACGAAAAAATATGGAGCAAGAATTAAGAGTTGCTTCCCTTATTTTGGTTCATAGTAATCCAATGGCGATAAAATTTAGAATGGATGAAAAACAATTTGATGTTGATGGTGCTTACAATATTAGATATGAAATCATCAAGAAAAGAATTGATAAAGCTAATTTAAAAGGCACTACAGAACGCCTAACAACAGCTGGTAAACTAGCTATTGTTTACTCGCAAGACAAAGATGCTTTAGAATATATTAAGTACATCAATTTTTTACAATCTAGAAATCAATTAGGGAAAATTGAATTTCTAGAATTAGAGGATTTACAAGGTGTTTCTGGGTTAAAGGCTTTAAGAGTTGAAATTATGTATCAAAAAGATTTTGATGTAAATAGCACCATCACTTTTAATGATTTAATTAAAGAAATTGAAGCTTAGTAATCATTAAAAACTAGTTCTTTCTTGCATGTAAAAAGAAAATGCAAAAGCAGCAACACTTACAAGAATACCAATCATAAAAACGGTGTATGTAACTCTTAATATTTTATATTTTCTATTTAAAACCAAGCCTAAAAAATACAAATCTTTGGTTAAAGAACCATATAAATAATCTCTGTCTTGCATCATTTCTGTGATGCCCCATTCAAAATCATTTAATTTCATTTGATGAAAATTTCCAAAGAATAATAAATTTACTTTTTTATTAGTAACATCCTCTTTCGTGAATTTCCCTTCTGTAACATTAGGTCTTGTTGCCAAGGTTGACAATATAATAGATGCCACTGTAAAAATGATAAATATAACTGTTGGCACTATTAAGTAACTGTTTGAAGGATTGTCTAATTTTGGTAATAAATTAGACAATGCTAAAGAAACAATAATTGCATTTACAGAAAGTAAAATATTAGCCTTCGTGTCGGCAATATTACTTAAAGTCATGTGATTCTTTAAAGCCACTCTAAACATAGTTTCTACACCTCTTTCTGGAACATCACTTTTATTTTTTTTGACATCTAAGGCTTCCTTTTTCTGTTTAAACTTTTTTAAATCTTCTTCTAATTTATTTTTATTTTTTAGCAGTTTTGCTAAATTTTTTTCTTTTCCTTTACTCCAATTTTTCAAAGCATAATCTGTATGATATTTATGCTCATTTGTTAAAAAATTAATATTTATAGCAAACCATTCAGCATCAGAATAGTTTTTATTCTCTGTAACTTCCCATTCTTTTCTTAGCAATGCTGTTTTATCCTCAAAGCTTTTATTTCCTATATGCGCACAATCTGCATCAGTCATTATCTTTTCTAAATCATTCGAAGGCTCACGACCAATTTTAGTCGCCAAAATTAAATTAGCGATTGCTTCAATTCTTTTAGCTTCTATATTCTTTTCTTGTAAAAAATGAGTCAAGACGATTACACTTTCTTGTTCATGATTCTCTGCTTTTTTAATAAAGCCTGTATCGTGAAACAATGCTGCTAATTGCAAGTTTTCTAGAGAAACTTTATCAACTTCTAGTTTTTCTGCAAGTTCAATCGTTCTTTTAACAACTTTTTGAGTATGTGCTAAGTTGTGATATACGTAGTTCGTTGCTAACTTATTATTTAATAAATTAATAACATATTTCTCTGCATCAATTAACAATATAGCCATTCTAAAATTATTTTAGCAACAAAAATAAGCATTTAAAACTTGCTTTTCTTCCTTGCTGTATTGTCGTAAATTTATACATTGCTAAAAGAAAAAAATTAACAAAATTATTCTGTAATTTTACGGTAAATTTTCGACTATTTTTAGAATAAATTACTTTAATTAGCCAAAGAAAACGTTTTATGCTAACATGGAAAGAAGTAATAAACTTCGCAACTAAAGGAAATACAGCTCCTGATAAAAGAGTTGAAAAAACTGAAAAAGAATGGAAAAATCTATTAACTCCAGAGCAGTTTAGAGTTACAAGACAAAAAGGAACAGAAAGACCAAATTCTGGAGCTTTATGTAGTATTTATGAGGAAGGGAAATACAATTGTATTTGTTGTAATACTCCATTATTTGACTCTGCAATTAAGTTTGATTCTAGTTCTGGTTGGCCAAGTTTTACGCAACCAATTAAAGAAAATGCTATAAAATATTATAAAGATATTTCTTTTGGTATGGTTAGAGTTGAAGTAATGTGTAACACGTGTGATGCGCATTTAGGACATGTTTTTCCTGACGGACCAGCACCAAGTGGATTGCGTTATTGTGTTAATTCTGAAGCGATGTTATTAGAGAAAGGGAAATCTAAAAATGAGTAAAGATATACAAATTGCCACTTTAGGAGGTGGTTGTTTTTGGTGTACAGAAGCTGTATTCCAAGAAGTAAAAGGTGTTGAAAAAGTGGTTTCTGGTTATGCTGGTGGAGACGCCCCAGGAAGACCAACATATCGTGAAATCTGTTCTGGATTGTCTGGTTTTGCAGAAGTAATTCGAATTACTTTTGATGCAGCTACTATTTCTTATGAAAATATTTTAGTTATTTTTATGACGACGCACGACCCAACAACGTTAAATAGACAAGGTGCTGATAGAGGTACTCAATACAGGTCTGTAATTTATCATTATAATGAAAATCAACAAAAGATCGCAGAAGAAGTCTTGAAACAAATTCAAGCATATTATCCTGATAAAATAATGACAGAAATTAGTCCTTTGCCTATTTTTTATGAAGCAACACAAGAGCATCAAAATTTTTATAAAAATAATAACGGACAGGGGTATTGCACATTTGTAATTGAACCAAAATTGATGAAATTACGAAAATTACATGCAGATAAATTAAAATAGATTGTTGCCTTCTAAAAAATAAGCCCGTATCAACAAAAATAATATGATTAAATTATATGGTTCAGAAAAATGCCATAAAACTCAATATTATAAAACATTTTTAGAAACGCGTAATATAGATTACGTATTTCTAGATGTTATAAGCAATGAAGAAAAAGCAGCAGAATTACGTAACTTGTATCAAAATAAAAAACTGAATTTCCCTACGATTACCCGTAATGATAAAAAATTGAGAAATCCTTCTGATGCAGATCTTCAAAAATGGATTGATAAAAGTCTGTAAAGAGCTTTATTTAGTTATTAAAAGAAATAAAACAACTTATTTAAATTTCTAAATAACTGATTGCTCCAAAAATTAAGATAAATGAACTTAAATATAGCAAACACTTTTTCATTAGAAAACCCTGCCGACCCTATTCTTGACAATACAAGAAGACAAGTTACCGGGGCAGTATTTTCTTATGTAAATCCGAAGAAAACGAAAGACCCAAAAGTGATTCATGTTTCGCAAGAAATGGCTTCTGAGTTAAATATTTCCGAAGAAGAAACAAATTCAGATTTCTTTAAAAGCATCTTTACAGGAAATGAAATCTATCCGAAGACAAAACCATTTTCTATGTGTTATGGCGGACATCAGTTTGGTAATTGGGCAGGACAATTAGGAGACGGAAGAGCTATTAATTTATTTGAAGTTGAACATCTAGATAAAAACTGGAAAGTACAATTAAAAGGTGCTGGAGAAACACCATACTCTAGAACTGCAGATGGCTTAGCTGTTTTACGTTCTTCTGTTAGAGAGTATTTATGTAGTGAGGCAATGTTTCATTTGGGCGTACCAACAACTCGTGCGTTATCTTTAAGTTTATCTGGTGATGCTGTTTTACGTGATGTTTTATATGATGGAAATCCTGCGTATGAAAAAGGAGCTATTGTTTCTAGAGTTTCTCCAAGTTTTTTACGCTTTGGGAATTATGAAATTTTTACAGCTAGAAAAGATGTTAAAAATTTAAAAAAATTGGTTGATTATACAATCAAACATCATTTTTCGCATTTGGGAGAACCCTCCAAAGAAAACTATATCAACTTTTTCAAGGAGGTCTCTGTAAGCACTTTAAATATGATTATTCATTGGCAACGGGTTGGTTTTGTTCATGGAGTTATGAATACCGATAACATGTCAATTTTAGGCTTAACGATCGATTTTGGACCTTATGGTTGGTTAGAAGGTTTTGATTTTGGATGGACTCCAAATACAACAGATCGCCAACATAAAAGATACAGATTCGGTAATCAGCCAAATATGGGTTTATGGAACTTATATCAATTGGCAAATGCAATATATCCAATAATTGAAGAAGTTGAACCATTAGAAGCTATTTTAGATCAATATAAGAATGATTTCGAACAGCAATCATTTGCGATGATGAAATCGAAGTTAGGTTTATTTACTTCGGATGAAGATGATATTATTTTGATTCAGAATTTAGAAGACACTTTGCAATTAACAGAAACAGATATGACTATTTTCTTTAGAAGTTTAAGTAATTTTTCTAATGAAAAATCAGGTTTTCATTTGATAGAAAAAGCTTTTTACGAATTAGAAGATTTTTCGGATACAATAAAAATGAAATGGATTAACTGGTTTGAAAAATATTCAGAAAGACTTCAAAAAGAAACAACTTCATTCGAAGAGAGAAAAGAAAAAATGAATGCTGTAAACCCTAAATATGTGCTAAGAAACTATATGTCTCAGATGGCAATTGATGAAGCAGATAAAGGAAATTATACTTTAATCGATGAGTTATTTCAACTCTTAAAAAAACCATATTACGAACAACCAGAAAATGAAAAATGGTTTGCAAAAAGGCCAGAATGGGCTCGAAATAAAGTAGGTTGTTCCATGTTATCTTGTAGTTCATAAAACCAAATATATAACATGAAATTAGGATTAGGAACCGCAGCTTTAGGAAGACCTCAATATATAAATGTTCGTCAGAATAATAGTATAGATCATGATCTAGAGACTTTCAGAAAACATAGTTTTCAGGTATTAGAAGATGCTTATAATTCAGGAATTCGTTATTTTGATTCGGCTCCTGGTTATGGTTTAGCAGAAGGATTGGTATTCGAATGGCTAAAAACTAAGAATGATAACACGATTGAGATTGCCACAAAATGGGGATATACTTATACCGCAAATTTTGACACAAACGCAACTATTCATGAAATAAAAGAACATAGTTTATCGAAATTAAACGAGCAATGGGGTTTTTCTAAACAACTACTACCCTATTTAAAAGTATACCAAATTCATTCTGCAACTCTAGAAACTGGTGTTTTAGAAAACGATGAAGTTTTAGAGCAATTGGCTTTTTTTAAAAAAACACACAACCTAAAAATAGGACTAACAACAACAGGAACAAACCAAGTTGAAGTAATAAAAAAAGCGTTAAAAGTTTTGATCGATGGCGAACAATTATTTGACTTGTTTCAAGTAACTTATAATTTTTTAGATCAAAGTTTAAAAGAAATCTCTAAGGATTTAATAAATAAAAATAAATCAATCATAATAAAAGAAGCCATGGCAAATGGCCGCGTTTTTAGGAATGAAAGATATCCTCATTATAATGAAATGTATTCAGTTTTAGATGATTTATCAAAAAAACACAAGGTAGGTATAGATGCGATTTCTCTTAAATACTGTGAACAAACAGTTCCCAAGAGCATCGTTTTAAGTGGGGTAAGCAATACTGAACAATTGAAAGAAAATTTAAAAATAAATTCATTTTCTCTTTCCATTAATGATATTGAAATATTGAGTTCTTTTAAGACTGATCCAAAACTTTATTGGGAAGAAAGAAAAAAATTACAATGGAATTAACCAAAATTTCTTTTGGTGGTGGTTGTCATTGGTGTACAGAAGCCGTTTTTCAAGCTTTAAATGGAGTTACGAAGGTGGAACAAGGTTGGGTTTCATCAACTAAAGAAGATAACACTTTTTCTGAAGCTGTAATTGTTCATTTTAATTCCGAAAATATCAATCTAAAAACGTTAATTGAAATTCATTTACGAACTCATAAAAGCACTAAAAATCATTCTCTGAGATCTAAATATCGTTCAGCTGTTTATTATTTTTCTGAGGATGAGAAAGAAAAAAGTCAACAATTTATTACAGAATTACAATTTGATTTTAAAGATAAAATTATCACACAAATATTAGAATTTAAAAAATTTAAACCATCAATAAAACAATTTCAGAACTACTATCAATCAAACCCTGATAAACCTTTCTGTAAGAATTATATCAATCCAAAATTACAATTTTTATTACAAAATTTCTCAAATCACATTCGTAAAAGTAAAGTACGACAACTTATCTCGACTGTTTAAAAAATCAAAATAATTATGAGCATACTACAAAATATTAAAAATTATTTTACAGCCAAAGCTGCAGGAAACACATCCGAAATGGCACCTGTTGGTGTTTGTCCGAATTGTTGGGGAAAACAAGAATGGGAAGGTGAATTTTACAAGTTAAATAAAGGAAATAAGTTGGTTGGAAATGACCAAACATATAACAATTTCATTCATAAAATTGTAGAAAAAAATATTAGTGGAATTAAAATAAATCAGGATAATTATGAATGTGAAACTTGTAAAATAAGCTTTAAAGAATAACTTTAAAAGTTTTATATTTAGAGATAAATTTTAGTATTCATCAATGATCCACGAACTACAAGAAATTATCAAGCACGCAGTCATCAATCAACAAAAAAAATTGAAGAATGTGCTGGCAACCGTGGTACACCTTAAGGGTTCTTCTTATCGAAAACCAGGAGTTAGAATGCTGATTTCTGAAGATTTAAATTCTATTGGAGCCGTTAGTGGTGGTTGTGTAGAAAAGGAAATTATTCACCGAGCAAAGACTGTTTTTTTAACCGACAAGCCAAAAATCATAACATATGATGGTCGATACAAGCTAGGTTGCGAAGGTGTCTTATATATTTTAATTGAACCTTTTTTTATTTCTGATGATTTTATAACGACTTTTTCTAAGGCTAATTTTAACAGACAAACCCTAAAAATTGAAAATCATTTTATAAAAGAAGATGAAGCTTTTGGTGATTTTGGTTCTATCATTACTTTTGAAAACAAAGAACAATTTAAGTTTTCAGAATCCTTTGACAGTCAAAATAAAAATAATGTCGCTGTTTTTTCTCAAGTTTTAGAGCCGAATTTTAAACTGATTATAATTGGTGGTGAACATGATGCGGTTAAATTGTGCAAAATAGCTGCTAGTTTGGGTTGGGAAATTGAGGTAATTACTTCTGCAAAAGACAGTAAAAAAATCGCAAATTTCCCTGGAGCAAAGGTTGTTATTGGTGATACGCCAGAAACAATTCAATTTACTAATATTGAAGAAAATACAGCTATCGTAATTATGAATCATAGTTACGTTCAAGATTTAAAATACTTAGTAAAGCTATCTGAATACAACCCAAAATATATTGGTGTTCTAGGCGCTCCAAATAGAAGAGAACGTTTATTTAATGAACTTTTTGAGTTTGTTTCTGATATTTCTGATGATTTTATAGACACCATTTACACGCCTGCAGGCTTGCACATTGGTGCCCAAACTCCAGAAGAAATTGCACTTTCTATTGTTGCAGAAATTTTATCTGTAATTAGAAAAAAAGAACCTTTCTCATTGCGAAAATTAAATGGTAAAATAGATAATTAATTGATGAAAAATATTGCTGTTTTAATACTAGCTGCTGGAAAATCATCAAGAATGAATAGCATAAAACAGCTAGAAAAAATCAATAACAAAACACTCCTAGATATTACTGTAGAAAAAGTGAGCAACTTATTTTCTGAAAATATTTTCTGTGTTTTGGGAGCAAATTATGATGATATTACACAAGAAATTACATCAAAAAACATCGAGTTTATCAATAACAAAAACTTTGAAAATGGTTTGAGTTCAAGCATCGTTTCAGGAATTAATTATTTTAATAAAAATAAATTAAATTTTGAAGGTATCTTTATTTTACTAGCAGATCAACCCGCAATTGAAGTTACATATTTAAAAGCGATGTTAGCGCTATTTAAAAAAAACAACAACACAATTATTGCATCAAATTATGGAAATAAATTAGGGGTTCCCGCTATCTTTCCTGAAAAATATTTTACCGATTTACTACTGATAAAGGGAGATAAAGGTGCAAAAGAATTCATCAACAAAAGAAAAAGTGAAGTTCTTTGTTCAAAACCCACAACAAATTTCTTTGATATAGATACTAAAAGAGACCTAGAGCTGTTTAAAAAATCGATTATAAAGAGTTAATTTTGCACTTATGAGATTCATTAAGTATTTATTATTTACCTCCATAATTCTATTGGCATCTGCCTGTGCAACAATGAAAATGCAAGTTGCAGAAAACCAAAATTTTGAATACAAAAAAGATAGTTCTAAATTAATACATTCATTTTATTTAATAGGTGATTCAGGTAATTCTACTTTAAATGAAGATTCGCCAGCTTTAAAATATTTAAAAAAGAAAATTGAAAATTCAACTAAAAATTCAACCTTAATTTTTTTAGGAGACAATGTCTACGAAACCGGAATTCCGAAGAAAAAATCTAAAAAATATCGGTTGGCAAAAAGAAGAATTGAAGCACAAACTGATATTGCTAAAGACTTTAAAGGAAACTCTATTTTTATCCCAGGAAATCATGATTGGTATAATGGTTTAGAAGGTCTAAAGCGAGAAGAAAAACTAGTAGAAGAAGCATTAGGTGAAAAATCTTTTTTACCACAAAATGGATGCCCTTTAGAAAAAGTAGACATCTCTAAAGACATCGTTCTAATTATTGTTGACACACATTGGTATTTAACAAATTGGGATAAACACCCAACTATAAATGATCATTGTGAAATTAAAACAAGAACAAAATTCTTCGATGAGTTTGAAGGTTTGATTAAAAAAGCAAGAGGAAAAACAACTATTATTGCAATGCATCACCCTATGTTTACAAATGGTTCTCATGGAGGAGAATATTCTTTCTCGAGTCATATGAGTCCTTTGCCAATTTTAGGTTCTATCAAAAATTTAATTCGAAAAACATCAGGACTTTCCAATACAGACATTCAAAATAAAAAATACAATGAACTCAAAAAACGCATCATAACTTTATCCCAAGAAAATGACAAAACTATTTTTGTTTCTGGTCATGATCATAATTTACAATATATCGTAAAAGACAATCTTCCTCAAATAGTTAGTGGTTCTGGCTCTAAAACAACTGCAACAAGATTATCTGGCGGAGTGAAATTCTCATACGGAACTCAAGGTTTTGCCAAGTTAGACATCTATAAAGATGGATCATCTGAGGTTAGTTTTTATAGCGTAAATGACGATAAAACAGTCTTTAAAACTGAAGTTTTATCAGCCAATGAAAAGAAGATTTTTACTACATTTCCAAAAATAAAAATTATAGA
>TARA_B110000046_G_scaffold173666_1_pt1 | contig 10533 bp, 9 predicted proteins | sample TARA_B110000046 | Tara Oceans TARA_B110000046 (sample SAMEA4397157) | marine metagenome | biome: Polar Biome; feature: [DCM] deep chlorophyll maximum layer (ENVO:01000326); material: water (ENVO:00002006), including particulate matter (ENVO:01000060) such as... | depth 40 m
TCTTCCAAAATTGTTTTACAATTTTCATATCATCAAAACGAATGCCGAGTTTATAACAAGGACTTCTTTGAAGGGTTGCTTCCAAAATGGCTTCTCCTACTTTAAAAGTATCTCCAACATGAATCTTAGTTTCATCCAAATCATCAATAGTTAAATTTTCTCCAAACATTCCTAAACTCCAATCTAAATTGGGATACAAAGGTTTCCAATACTCATAGTGTTTTAAAGAATATCCATAAATTGCTTGATTGATTCCTCCATGATTTTCCCGATCACAAATTGCATCTCCTTTCACCTCTTCACTATCTAAAAAAACAGATTCATCAACAGGAAATTTAAAAATACCTGTGACCACTTTTATGTTTTCCCAAGTAATTTCCTTTGGTTCGCCAATATTTGTTGCTACAATCTTCATTCAATTACTTTTTAGAAAATGTAGCCAACGCCTTTTTTGTAAAGTCTGATAATACTAGTTTTCCTGATATCAAAGCTCTTTCAGCCAATAAACCATTCCAGTTCTGGGTATCTTCCCATAGAACCTTCTTCATTTCAGCTAAAGCGGATGGATTGTAGGATGCTAATTTTAATGCTAAAATAGCTACTTCTTCATCTAGTTCCTTAACGGTTTCAAAGACTCTTGCATACAACCCTTTTTCTTTTGCCCAATAGGCATTTTTCCAATTGGTAGCATCTAACGTTAATTCGGATAAAGCAGCCAAACCTACTTTTCTTTGAACAACAGGTTCAATGACAAAGGGACCAATACCAATCGTAAATTCTGATAATTTAACAGCCGCATTTACTGTTGCTAACACATAATCGCAAGCCGAAGCCAAACCTACTCCTCCTCCAACAGCTTTGCCTTGAACACGTCCAATAATAATCTTACCACAAGTTCTCATTGCGTTGATGACATTTGCAAAACCAGCAAAAAATTTTTCACCTTCGTCTAAATTTGAAATGGCAACTAGTTCATCAAAAGAAGCACCTGCACAAAAAGCTTTTTCTCCTTCAGATTTTAAAATGATGACTGAAATTGCATCATTTTCTGAAATTGAATTCAATTCTTTTGTTAACCTTTCTAACAATTCACTCGGAAAAGAATTACTAGCAGGATGCCCAAATTCTATCGTTGCAATATTATTTTGAAGGTTGGTGTATAAACTTCCATTTTGTCTTGTCGTTGTCATAAAATATAAGTTTTATCAAAAATAGGTTTTTATAACAAGAATGTCAATGTTAAAATGAGGAAGATTTATAGAATAAAATATGGTTTCTTATTTATACTTCAACTTCATTATTACCAAAAATAACGATGAAATTGCTGTAATTGAATTTGCTAAGATCATTGGTAAACTTTTTAAGTGAATTCCATAAACTAACCATAAAACAATACCAACAAAAAAAGTAAGATACATGGTTAAAGAAAGGCCAGATGTATCTTTTGTTTTGTAGGTTTTAAAAACTTGTGGCAAAAAGGATGCTGTGGTAATAAATGCAGCAACTAAACCAATAATTTCATAAAAATCAATCACTCTTTTATATTTTATTTTGGCAAATTACGTTGCCTTTTACCTCTACTTATCATTCCTGCGAAAGCAGAAATCTAAACTTACTTTTCATGGATTCCTGCCTCCGCAGGAATGACAGGTAGACAAACAAGCGAATACCAAACGCACACTGCGTGTGCTAGCCAACTATGTTTACAATTTTACCAGGAACGATAATTACTTTTTTAGGAGTTCTCCCTTCTAATTGTGCAATTGTTTTCTCGTTTTCTAGTACTGCTTTTTCTATTTCTTCTTTTGATAAATCCAGAGAAAGCTCTAAAGTAAAACGCATTTTTCCGTTAAAAGAAATTGGGTAATTCTTTGCACTTTCCACCAAATGTTTTGCGTCAAAAACAGGAAAATCAGCCGTAGAAATACTTTCATTATTCCCTAACAAACTCCATAATTCTTCTGCAATATGCGGTGCATAAGGAGAGACCAAAATTGCTAACGGCTCTAGTATTGCACGGGTATTACATTTTAAAGCGGTTAATTCGTTTACAGCAATCATAAACGTAGAAACAGAAGTATTAAAAGAGAAATTCTCAATATCTTCTTCTACTTTTTTAATGGTTTTATGTAAAACCTTTAACTCATCTTTTGTTGGCTCTGCATCCGTAACTTCAAAAATTTCTCCGTTAAAATAGAGTTTCCATAATTTCTTTAAGAAAGAGGAAACACCAGAAATACCTGAGGTGCTCCAAGGTTTCGCTTGTTCTAAAGGTCCTAAAAACATCTCAAACAAACGCAATGCATCTGCTCCATATGATGAACAAATAGCATCCGGATTCACAACATTGTATTTAGACTTGGACATTTTTTCTACTTCGCGTCCAACTTTATAAACACCATCTTCTAAAATGAATTCAGCATCTTTATAATCTTTATTTAAATGGTGATTTTTAAATGCTTCGACATCTAATTCATCAGAAGAGTTTACTAAAGAAACATCAGCGTGAATTGGTGTAAAATGACTCAAATTAGTTTCAGAGCTTATTGACTCTATTTTGAGCTTATAAACTAATTCTTCTATTTCCTTATTTATGTTAATCAACATAGTTTTATCAGAAATTGATTTATCGATAATTTTTTTAGATATAAAAATTGTCTTTCTTTTTGACTCGTTATCTAATTGGCCATATTCCCATCTATACACAAAAGCACTCGTCCCTAAAATCATTCCTTGGTTGATCAGCTTTTTCGCAAACTCATCTACAGGAACAATTCCTTTATCGAACAAGAATTTTTGCCAAAAACGAGCGTATAATAAATGTCCGGTTGCATGTTCTGAACCTCCAATATATAAATCTACTTCTTTCCAATAGTCAAGAGATTCTTTGCTAGCAAATTCACCTGAATTTGTAGCATCCATGTATCTGTTAAAATACCAAGAACTTCCTGCCCAACCTGGCATTGTGTTTAATTCTAAAGGATATACCGTTTTGTTTCTTAACTTCTCATTAGAAACTACTTTCTTCCCACGAGAATCCCAAGCCCATTCTGTTGCGTTTCCTAAAGGTGGTTTTCCATCTTCCGTTGGCAAGTATTTTTCAACTTCTGGCAACACAATTGGCAAGTGTTTTGCATCAATCATTTGTGGCATTCCGTCTTTATAATAGACTGGAAAAGGTTCTCCCCAATAACGTTGTCTGCTAAAAACAGCATCACGCAAACGGTAGTTTATTTTTCCATAACCAAAACCACGTTTCTCCATTTCGAAAATGGATAATTTTAATGCTTTCTTATATTTTAATCCTGATAAAAAATCTGAATTCGCAATTTTTGTTCCGTCTTTACCTGTGTGTGCTTCTTCAGAAATATCAACGTCTTCAAAAATATTCGGAATCGGAATGTCAAAGTGTTTTGCGAAATCATAGTCACGTTGATCTCCGCAAGGAACTGCCATTACGGCTCCTGTTCCGTAATTTGCTAATACGTAATCTCCAATCCAAATTTGGACTTTCTTCCCTGAAAAAGGATGAATTGCATACGCGCCTGTAAAAGCACCAGAAATGGTTTTTACATCTGCCATTCTATCGCGTTCAGAACGTTTTGCCGTTGCCGTAATATAGTTTTCAATGTCAGCTTTTTGAGCATCCGTAGTAATTTTAGACACCAATTCATGTTCTGGAGCTAATGTCATAAAACTTACTCCGTAAATTGTGTCTGGACGCGTTGTAAAAACATCAATTTTATATTGATTCTGCGCTGTTGAGACTACTTGTTTTTCAGCTGCTTTTTCAATCGCTTTTGGAAATTGAATTGCCGAATTAATTTTAGAAACAACTTGCAACACATTTTCAAGTACCTCTTCGTTTGTAAAACGAACTACGTTAAAACCTTCGTTTGTAAAATAGGTGGTTCTTGCTGCTTCATCCTCTTTATCAGAAAATTCAACAATTATATTTTTTGCTAAACATACATAATCTACTAAAAATGCACCAATTGTATATTTTTTTCTAAATTTTGCTGCGCCTTTCTTATTCTTTAATTCATCCCAAAGCATCGATTCTGCCTTTGATAAATTTTGACGTAATTCTTTTAAAGCTTCTAATTCTTTGTAAGATAACTTTACTTCAGAAGTAGTGTTTTCAAAATCTCCAGCGACTTTAAACGTAACCATCGCACCCTGACTTCTACCAATCCAATTCGTTTGAGAATCTTTTAAAGGTTGTGGCCAATCGATTTTTTCTAAACCATCTAACAATCGTTGTGCGTAAGCAGAAATTCGCATCGACCATTGCGTCATTTTTTTTCTGACAACAGGATGACTTCCACGTTCTGAAACGCCGTTAACAATTTCATCATTTGCTAAAACGGTTCCTAAACCAGGACACCAATTTACTTCTGTATCCGACAAAAATGTTAAACGATATTGTAATAAAATTTCTTCTTGTTCTTTTGTTGAAAAAGCGCTCCATTCATCCGCAGAAAAAGAAATGATTTCTTCATCACAAACTGCATTTACGCTTGTATTTCCTGATTTTTTAAAGATTTTAACCAACGTAGAAACATCTTCTGCTTTGTCTGAATCTTTATTGTACCAAGAATTAAACAGTTGGATAAAAATCCATTGTGTCCATTTATAATATTCAGGATTTGAAGTACGTACTTCTCTACTCCAATCAAAAGAAAAACCAATTTGATCTAACTGTCTTCTGTAGGTTGTAATATTTTCTTCCGTAGTTTTTGCTGGATGTTGCCCAGTTTGAATCGCATATTGTTCTGCTGGCAAACCAAAAGAATCATATCCCTGTGGATGCAACACATTAAAACCTTTATGACGTTTGTAACGCGCATAGATATCACTTGCAATATATCCTAAAGGATGACCAACATGTAAACCCGCTCCAGAAGGATAAGGAAACATATCTAACACATAATATTTAGGTTTCTCAGATTCATTACTGGCTTTAAAAGTTTGGTTTTCTGCCCAAAATTTTTGCCATTTACTTTCTATATCTAGGTGATTATATTGCATCTATTTTTTTCTTTAAGAAGCTGCAAATTTACACTTATTCTTTAGAAAAATAAAGTAAAAATGAACTTGCTTAAGTTGGGTTTATTGAGGCGTATAAAATCAACAAAAACATAAAAATAAATTATCTTTATTAGGGATGTAATTCGTTTATAAAAAAAACGGTTATTTGTAGTCTTAAATTCCTCATTTTGAAAAATAATATTTTAAGAGCACATCTTGCCTTATTAGGTGCCAACATTATTTACGGAGCAAATTATTTAATCGCCAAAGGTGTGATGCCTAATAAAATTGGACCTTCTGCTTTTGTTTTTCTACGAATTTTTGGTGCTGGGTTATTATTCTGGTTTATCAAATCTTTTATCAAAGAAAAGGTTGACACAAAAGATTTTCCAAGGTTAATGCTCTGTGGTTTATTAGGTGTAGCCGCAAATCAATTATTTTTTTTTCATGGGTTAAATTTAACCTCTCCTATTGATGCTTCTATCATTATTACAGCGGTACCAATTGTTGCTGTGGTATTTGGATCTATCCTTTTAAAGGAAGAAATCACCAGAAATAAATTACTCGGAATTACCATTGGCGGAATCGGAGCGGTGTTATTGATTGCCTATGGAAATCAGTCTGAAGGAACGAGTTCTTTACTTGGTAATCTATTTGTTTTTATCAATGCGATTGCTTTTGGATTGTATTTAGTATTGGTAAAGCCATTGATGAAAAAATACAATTCTATTACGATTGTTAGCTGGGTTTTCTTATTTGGATTCGTATGTATGTTTCCGTTTGGAATTTCAGACATTATGAATACAGACTTTTCGGCATTTACATCGCAAACTTATTTAGCGGTTGCCTTTGTAATTATAGGAACTACCTTTTTAGCGTACTTATTTAATACGTATGCGCTTAATTATGTTTCTCCATCAGTAACGGGAAGTTACATTTATTTACAACCTGTAGTTAGCTTTATTATGGTGAGTATTTACGCTTATGTTTTAGGGTATTCTGAATATGCGCAAGACATCAATCCCGTAAAAATAACAAGTTGCTTCTTGGTTATAATTGGTGTGTATTTAATTAGCAAAACACCTAAAAAGAAGGGGGTTTTATAAAACTAAAAAACCTATTCATCGAGATCAGGATGCTTTATATGTATTGTTATTTTCTTTAAAATTGAAATGATTTAGCAATATAATATTTTGCCATGAAAGGAAGTAAAACATCATTTAAATTATATTTTTAACGCACTTTGCTTTGAATACAATAATTCTGGTTGGATAGAAAATCTCTCTGTTACTAGAACCTGTGTTGTAACTTCTAAAACAAATCTTGTTCATAAATCAAGATTATTCGCATTACCTCCGTTTACAGAAGAAACATTCGTTCCTAATTTTACATCTTACTAATTAACTTTTTCTATCAAGGCGAATGCGAAACAAGCAATATATAATTTTTTAGTTCTAATTTAACACAACGCACTTCCAATTTATTTTTAAATAAGCCTCGGTTTTTAGTAAAAAAAAAGAGGCTTCCATATTGATATGGAAGCCTCTTTTAAAAATTATTTTAATATCTACTATAGACAATCTAAGTAGTTAGATCCTCTTTTGTATAGCGTAGTATTTAATTCTCCATCTCGATAAAACTCTATAATATTAGAATCGCAAGAAACTTTAATTTCAAAAGTGTACACATGATCAAAATGAAAATCCATACTTAATAAATTCCCGTCTATTAAGTAGTCTACAGTTCCAGGAATAGCTTCTTCAGAGAAAACATGATCTGTTCCATAATATGTAAAACGCTCTCCGCCTGCAAAAGTATGCATAGTATTATGTTCAAAACCTTTTAAAAGCCATTCACTACTTTCGAGTAATACTACTTTTTCTAGGATAGTTAATTCTTTTTGAATTTCATTTGATGAATTTTCACAACTTGAAAAAAATAATATACTAGATAATGTGAAGATTGTAAAAACAATTTTAATTAAGATCTTCATAATTTTGATTTTTAGGTTTTTGTTAATTCTTCCTCAAATAAATAGCTATTCCCAGTTTCTTCAACTATTAATATGCCCGAGAAGGAAAAAAAAGCGTTAAAAAGGAAAAAAAGCTATTAAAAAAATAATTTATGCTCCTAATAATGCTCCACTAGCAACAACACTTCTATCTATTTTACGCATTAGACCTTGCAATACTTTACCTGGTCCAACTTCTATAAACTCAGTTCCACCATCAGCAATCATAGCCTGTATGGATTGCGTCCATCTCACTGGCGCAGTTAACTGAATCATTAAATTTTTCTTTATCTCATCAGAACTTGTAACAGCGCTCGCAGTTACATTCTGATACACAGGACACGCCGGTTCACTAAATTCTGTTGCCTCAATTGCAGCTGCTAATTCAGCTCTTGCAGGCTCCATCATCGGTGAATGAAATGCGCCACCAACAGGCAATAAAATTGCTCTTTTTGCTCCTTTTTCAGTTAAAACCTTACACGCTTCTTCAACCGCAGAAATCGCTCCAGAAATTACTAATTGACCCGGACAGTTATAATTTGCAGCCACCACTACTCCATCAATTTCAGCACAGGTTTCTTCAACGATATGATCTTCCAAACCTAAAACTGCTGCCATTGTAGAGGGTGCAATTTCACACGCTTTTTGCATTGCCAAAGCGCGTTTAGACACCAATCGCAATCCATCTTCAAAAGACAAAACACCGTTTGCTACCAATGCTGATAATTCTCCTAAAGAATGCCCTGCAACCATTTCTGGTTTAAAATCATCTCCTAAAACCTTTGCTAAAATTACAGAATGCAAAAAGATTGCTGGTTGCGTAACTTTCGTTTCTTTCAGCTGCTCTGCAGTTCCTTCAAACATAATATCTGTAATTGAGAACCCCAAAATATCGTTTGCCTTTTCGAAGTATTCTTGCGCCAATGCAGACTTTTCGTATAAATCCAATCCCATTCCTGTAAATTGAGCTCCTTGACCCGGAAAAATATATGCTTTCATTTTATATTGTTTAATTATTTAACTGTGTAATAGTGCGCAAAAATAACAATTTTTATTTGAAGCTAATCCCGTTTTTCGCACTCACTTTTTGGTAAAAACAAAAAGAGCTCAAACAATTGCTGCAATCGGGGCTAAGTGCATTAGTTTACTAAAGAGTAATACTAAAAAGAATAGAATATTTAGTAAATTTGTTCGATGACGATAAAAGACAAACAACTAGCAGATAGTATTTATTTAATTCTGGCTGCATTATTTATAGCTTCTTTGGTTGCCTCCAATTTAATTTTTCAAAAATTCTTTTATTGGGAACCTTTTGGTTTGTATCGTTTTGAAATTTCAGTAGGCATACTACCCTATCCAATTACATTTCTAATCACAGATGTTTTATCAGAAATTTATGGTAAGAAAAAAGCAAATCGGGTTGTAATTGCAGGAATTTTCGCTTCCTTTTTCTCGATGTTTATTATTTTAATTGCAGATTTTGCTCCAGCAATAGAAAGTTCTCCAATCAATGATGAAGTTTTTCATCAAGTTTTCGGTTTGTCGCCTTTGGCTGTTTTTGCTTCCATGATCGCCTATTTATTTGCTCAGTTTATTGATATCAGAATTTTCCACTTTTGGAAAAAACTCACCAGTGGAAAACATTTATGGTTGCGTAATAATTTTTCTACTTTCGCTTCTCAATTCATAGACACTTTTACAGTTCTTTTTTTATTGTGCACATTTAAAATTTTACCTTGGCCTATTTTTACAAGTTTACTAATAAGCGGCTTTCTTTTTAAAGTAATTATTGCTGCTTTAGACACTCCTCTTTTATATTTAATAGTGTCTGCATTTAGAAAAAGGTTCAACTTAAAAATAGGAGAAGAAATTTTAGTGTAATTTTTGTAATTATCTCAAAGTAGCTTCGTCTATATATGAAGAAATGAAAATACGAATGAAAAAAATAGGGTTACTATTTGTTGCTGTTTTAATTGCATCACAATGTTGTGCACAAACCTCTATTTTTAACGAGTTACTAAAAAAAAATGTCACTAAAAACGGAATTGTAGATTACTCCTCTTTAAAAAAAGAGATCCCAAAATTAGACAGTTACATTTCTTATTTAGAAAAAACTTCTCCAGATAACTCTTGGTCAGAAAATAAACAAAAAGCTTTTTGGATAAATACATACAACGCATATACCATCAAAATAATTTTAGAAAATTATCCGATAAAAAGTATCAGGGATATCAAAAAAGAAGGAAAAACTACTTGGAAAATTCCTTTTGCTAAAGTTGGTGGAGAAACCTATACTTTAGATTATATCGAACACGAAATCTTGCGTAAAAAATTCTTTGATCCTAAAATTCATGTAGGTGTAAATTGTGCTGCTGTTTCTTGTCCTAAAATTTCAAATATTGCGTTTACAGAAGAAAATGTGGTAACTGAATTAACACGTTTAATGAAAGATTTCATCAATGATTCGTCAAGAAATAAAATTTCAAAAGAAAAGGTTGAAATCTCATCAATTTTTAATTGGTTTAAAGACGATTTCAATAAAAAAGGTACTGTTATCGACTTTTTAAATACCTATTCAAAAACTAAAATTAGTCCGAATGCAAAAATTAGTTATCTAAAATACAACTGGACTTTAAACGGAAAATAGTACCTTTATTTTTCATCAGAAATAACACAAAAAAAATGTCTAAAAACTATTATGATGCTGCCGATTTAAGAAAGTTTGGCAAAATAACAGCGTGGAGTCCCGAACTTGGAAACAAATTTTTTGACTATTATGGAAAAGTATTTGAAGAAGGCGCTTTAACGGCTCGTGAAAAATCTTTAATTGCTTTGGCTGTTGCACATACAGAACAATGTCCTTACTGCATCGATGCCTATACAAAAGATGGTTTACAACGCGGAATTACCAAAGAACAAATGATGGAAGCGATACACGTAGGTGCTGCTATTAAAAGTGGCGCAACCTTGGTTCATGGGGTTCAAATGATGAATAAAGTTGATAAATTAGAAATGTAAGCAGAGAACCAATGCTGTTTTTACAGCATTGTGTGAATCGCTTATCCTGAGTTTACGAAGGATCTCATAATAAAAAGTGGGTATCTCTAAAAAACAATAGTATATAAATTGATTATCCTTAAGAACGAAGGATCTCAATAAAATAAATTATGAGTTTTTAATTGCGAATTAAGAGTTTCAATAACTTCAATTCGTAATTCATAATTCTACATTCGTAATTATAATGAAAAAATCATTAAAAGCAAGAAATAACGACATTGCAAATACGTCTCGTCAGATGGAGATTCTATCTGAAGGAATGTTTGCTACTGGAGAATTACCCACTTTTGCTGCAAAAATTAAAGAAACAAATCAGCTTCCTTTGCGCCCAAAAAAATTAGAAGTTCTGCAAATAAACTTAGGTTACATGTGTAATCAAGTTTGTTCTCATTGCCATGTAGACGCAGGCCCTGATAGAAAGGAAATTATGACAT
>TARA_B110000046_G_scaffold8729_1_pt1 | contig 10522 bp, 9 predicted proteins | sample TARA_B110000046 | Tara Oceans TARA_B110000046 (sample SAMEA4397157) | marine metagenome | biome: Polar Biome; feature: [DCM] deep chlorophyll maximum layer (ENVO:01000326); material: water (ENVO:00002006), including particulate matter (ENVO:01000060) such as... | depth 40 m
CCCTAAATACGCAAATAGCTGATTTTAATGGAAGTCTGTCGGGAACGCGGTAATATCAAGCTGAAAAGTAGGCCTTATACTGAGGTCTTAAATAGTTAAAAAGATGCTTATTCGCGCTTGTTCAAGTTAATTCGGACTTTTTTTCTCAGTATTTTCGCGCAATACTTTGCACAAACGCGCGCAAAGCTAAATTTAGGTGCAACAAAAACCTGGATTGCAAAGATCTCTGCATCCGATGTGAAAAGGTGTCACGATCCCATGTTTGAGTCCTTTTTTCCAAAACCAAAAATTTTTTTCTTTTCCCTCGCTATTTGGGTCGTTTTTTTAATAGCGCTTTGGTACTCTTTTGGTGACTGGCTTGGTCAGGTAATTGGATTTGATTTGAGCGCCAGCGAACCGGTAATTGGTTTAGGTCATTTTATTACACCGGATTTTTTGTGGTTTGATACCTATTATCTTCTTGGAACCTTGGGATTTTACTTTTTTTGGCGTCGTCATTCGGCGCATGTTTGGCAACGTTGGTCCGTTCTGGGTTCGGCCTTGTTGATTTATCTGTCCTATGCATCTGTGCAGGTGTCTGTGGTAATAAATGCATGGTACGGACCATTTTATGATGACATTCAAAAAGCGCTTTCAGGGGATGGAACAATCCCGTCTAGTCAGATTTATGGCCATTTCATTGTTTTTTGTACAATAGCTTTTCCTTATATTGCGTTTATAATCGCAAACAGGTTTTTCACGTCACATTTTATCTTCCGTTGGCGCACAGCAATGAATGATTTTTACGTAAAACGCTGGAAACGAGTGCGCCATATTGAGGGGGCATCCCAACGGATACAAGAAGATACAATGCGCTTTGCAGCCATAATGGAGGGCTTAGGGGTTGCCTTTGTAGACTCGATCATGACTTTGATCGCATTCTTACCGGTGTTGGCTGCATTATCTGTACATGTTGAAACCTTACCAGTTTTAGGGTCAATCCCTTACCCTCTGGTAACCATATCGATTGTTTGGTCGATTTTTGGCACTTTGTTACTTCTTCTGGCCGGCATCCAATTGCCTGGCTTGGAGTTTAGGAACCAGCGGGTGGAAGCCGCCTTTCGCAAAGAATTGGTTTTGGGAGAAGAAAACGAGGATAAGGCCAACCCAATTACTTTGCATGATCTGTTTGCAAATGTGCGCAAAAACTATTTTAGGATTTATCTGCATTACACGTACTTCAACCTATTTAGGTATATGTATATTCAAGCCGATAACGTTATTGCCTATATTTTCTTGGTACCAACTATTATTTCAGGACGCATCACGCTTGGGATTATGAACCAGATCCTGCGGGCGTTTGGACAAGTTGCATCTTCCTTTCAGTTTTTGGTCTCTTCATGGACCACTATCATTGAGTTGATTTCAATTTATAAGCGCTTGCAGGCCTTTGAAGCCGCGATAAATGATCAACCCTTGCCACAAATAGATCAGAGCTTTGTCGAGAGCGGGCATCAGGAGGATTGAAAAGAACAAAATGTGCCGATTTCCCCAAAATACGTGATCAAGGCTGGTTTCAATGCAGAGATTGAGGGCGCCGCCACTGGTTGGGCGAAAATGTCCAAAAGTGCAGGTGGATAAGAACGGGGTTTCTCAATTATACTCGGATTGGAATTGAAACGCGTGTCAGATCCGACTTAAAATTTGCTGGCTAAGACCGCAATAAAATAGATATGAAAAAGAGAGATAGCCATGAAAATTGATACATTTGGTGTAGAAATGTGGATGAACGAATGGGAGACGAAATGCGAGCTGAACTTAGCTGAAACTTGTGTTGAAAGCCTAACCATAAACCAGCTTCTGGAAATCACTGGGAGAAATGAAGCCGACCTTTCGGTGCTGTTGCATTTAAAAATGACATATGGGGAGATCAAAGGATCTGACCGTCTTCGTGCTGCGGTCGCATCCCTTTACAGCAAACAGAATGACACCAACATTTTAATCACTCACGGTACAATTGGGGCCAATATGCTGGTTCATAAAACTTTGATCGAGCGTGGAGATCGGGTAATTTCAATTGTTCCGACCTATCAACAACATTATTCAATTCCCAAAAGTATAGGGGCTGAAATGGAGCTCTTACACCTTCGCGAAGAGATGGGGTGGTTGCCAGATCTGGAAAAGTTGAAAAAACTCGCAGGATCCGGTGTTAAGCTTATTGCGCTTACCAACCCAAACAATCCAACAGGCGCACTCATCCCACGAGAGATGCTGGAGGAAATCGCAGCAATTGCACGCAGTGTTGGGGCTTGGATCCTTTGTGACGAGGTGTACCGTGGCACAGACCAGAAAGGTCAAGGAATGACTGCATCAATGGCTGATATCTACGAAAAAGGGATAAGCACCGCTGGCATGTCCAAGGCTTATAGTCTTGCGGGTCTGCGGCTTGGTTGGATCACCGCGCCAGATAATTTTATTGAAGATGTGATGATCCATCGTGACTACGACACAATCAGCGTTGGCATGATAGATGATCATTTCGCAACCCTTGCTCTCGAAAATAGTGAGCGTTTGCTTGAACGATCGCGCCTCATCACGCGGGGCAACTTGAAAACTCTCTCCGATTGGATGGCAACGCAACCCAAACTTTCTTGGGTTGAACCAAAGTCGGGGACAACGGCGCTGGTGAAGTTTGACTTGGCTATGAGTTCATATGAGTTTTGCATTTCACTTTTGAAACAGACGGGCGTGATGTTCACCCCAGGATCATCTTTCGGTATGGAGGGCTATGCTCGTATTGGGTATGCCAACAACCCTAAAATCTTAAAAACCGGATTAGAGCGGGTCTCAGACTTCTTATTGCGTCACTAATATTTGGGAATTTTCGATCAGCATGACAGTGCATTTACCTTTTTTGTGGCGTTTTCTGGTGAGATCGGACGTCTGCGGCTCAATGCAGCATTCTTGGTGCTTTGGCATCCCAGCCGTAATGGGTGTGGGCTTAGTGAGCCCACGCATATTGAGCGATGTGAAAAATCACAGACGTTATGGAAATTATTGGCTGCGCACGATCAAAGGTGTACGAACTGGTAAAGGATGGCGTTCTACCACGGCCCATTTATGTCACGCCGACCATGCCACGCTGGCAACCAAAAACTGTCAATCAAGCCATCGCTAAGCTGGCTGAAAAATCCCCAAAATAGAAAAACCACCTCTAAATCTATGTTTGTCTATTGCGAAAAATCTTTAAGTTGCGCGCGCAAGGGACAATGGTGACAGAAGTCTGAAACGAATGTTGGCACCTTTCTACAACTCAAAAAAGCCGCAGGTACCCTAGACCTTTGAGGCGAACAGCCATCGGGATTATTAGCCAGCCCCTGTACACCCCCATTTGAGCCAAAATCCAAGGACGCCCTACACACCGGGTTTGGCGCGTGCGGTGATCTCTAAAAAAATATTATAAAAAATACACACACCGTGCCCTGCCACTGCATTCTAAAGAAGGTGCGGCATTGGTAGACATCAGCTGATGTCTTATTGGTCTTTGGGAACAAGTCTTTTGTTACAGAACCGGAGTTGATTGTGGGGAACGCTTCAACTGATTGATGACCTCATTCAAGCGGCTTTTGTCGCCTGCAGCTAGTACGGTTCCATCCATATCAAACGACAATTCCGAGCCGCCCCAAGTGGTGACAATGCCACCAGCGCCCTGAATTATCGCCGCGCAAGCGTAGATATCAAAAGCTTCAAGGCCTGCATCAATGGCAAAGTCGCTGCGCCCTGACGCCAGGGCACCGTATGAAAAACATGATCCACCATATTGAACATACGCAACCTGTTTTCTTACTGAGGTGAATTGTGCCAACTGGCTTGGCGACATGAAGTCGCAATTGCTACATGTGACATAGGCCGAGGCAAGCGTTTCACAGGATCGGGTTGTCACAGGCCTGCCATTATGAAATGCGCAGGTGTGGTTAACTCCAGTCCAGCGATCATCGCTTATTGGATGATCAATGACGCCGAGAAATGGCTTGCCCTTCCATGCCAGAGCAATCAGCGAGCCATATACTGGTATCCCGGCAACGAAGGCTGCTGTTCCATCGATAGGGTCAAGCACCCAGACATATTCTGCGTTTATATTGATGTTCTCGAACTCTTCACCAAGTATCCCGTGGTCTGGATATTGAGCAACAATCATCTCACGCAGTTTTTTTTCTACCGCTTTGTCAGTGGTCGTCACATAAGACGCATCAACCTTGATCGTAACCTCGGGTACTGTGCGTGACGCAGTCAGCAACATCGCTCGGCTGGTATCAGCCAACTTTTCAGCGAAGAGAAGAAATTCAGCGTGCGAGGGGAGAGCGGTTGTCATCTGTGGCTTACCTTTAGTGTGAGAGTATTTGGCTTAAGAATTTTTTTGTTCGGTCGTTTTTGGGGCTGTCAAAGAATTCTTTTGGTGGGGCTTGCTCGACAATTTCACCCAAATCCATAAAAATAATGCGATCAGCCACGGATCTGGCGAACCCCATTTCATGGGTTACACAGATCATGGTCATACCCTCTTTGGCGAGGTCGACCATAACCTCCAAGACCTCATTTATCATCTCAGGGTCAAGCGCTGATGTGGGCTCATCAAACAACATAATTTCGGGTTTCATGCATAAGGCGCGCGCTATGGCGACCCTTTGTTGTTGACCTCCTGACAGCTGAATTGGGTATTTATTGGCTTGTTCAGGTATTTTCACGCGTTCAAGATATTGCATGGCCGTTTCCCGCGCTTCAGCTTTAGATGTCTTACGCACCAATTGCTGAGCCAACATTAAATTTTTGACGATTGTCAAGTGTGGGAACAAGTTGAAACTTTGAAAAACCATTCCCACTTCACGGCGCACCGCATTGATGTCCTTGACTTTATTCGTCAATTCATTGCCGTCGATAATGATATGGCCTTCATTGTGTTCTTCAAGCCGGTTAATACAACGGATCATCGTTGATTTCCCCGATCCTGATGGGCCACACACTACGATACGTTCGCCTTTTCGAACCTCAAGATTGATGTTCTTTAAGGCCTGAAACTTGCCAAAAAACTTGTTAACATTTTGCATCTGAATCAATGGTCGCTTCTCTGGTTCGCTCATTCTATCCCTCCCGCTTTGTATACCGGCTGAGATACCTCTCGATTACACCAAACAACTTTTGCAACCCAAACGTAAAAATCATGTAGATGATGGCAAGAGATATAAAAATTTCATATGGCGCGTAAGTATCTGCCACAATTGTTCGTGCAATGCCCGTCATGTCGGCAATAGTAATTGTGCTGGCTAAAGCGGTCGATTTTAGCAGACTGATAACGTCATTACTATAAGCCGGTAGTGCCAGTCGCGTAGCAATTGGGGCCGTAATGTAGATGAATTTCTGATGTGCAGACATGCCGAGCGCAGACCCGGCCTCTAACACACCTTTATCGACGCCCAGAACGCCACCACGGAGAATTTCTGAAACATAGGCTCCGGTGTTCAGAGACAGAGCCAGGATAGCGCACCCAGTTGGTTCACGCAGGATCGGCCAAAAAACGCTGTCCCTTACAGCTTCAAACTGAGGCAATCCATAGTAGACTATGAAAATTTGAACCAGTATCGGGGTTCCCCGGAAGACGTATATGTAAATCTGGGCAGGGACATTAAAATACCACCGACCGCTGATCCGCATCAACAACAAACAGATTGCAAGCAAAAGTCCCAAAATACCTGAAATCACCAACAGTTTGAGAGTTATTCCGATACCCATCAGCATCATTGGCAGGCTTTCAGCGATTAACTGTAGGTCAAAACTCATTTGGCACCTACAGTGGTGCGTTCACCGAACTTCTCCACTCCCATAACAAACAGTGTGACAAGCGTTGAAAACCCTAAATATATCGCACCCACAACGATATACATAGTAAACGGCTTGCCAGTGACGGTGATCGCCTGTTTCGCCACAAACATCGTTTCATTCAAGCCAATGATCGAAATGAGCGCAGTATCTTTTACCAGCGACAGCATGTGATTGCCAAACGGTGGCAATGCCAATCGCCACATTTCTGGAATGCGGACATAAATGAAGGTCTGAAGGTCGCTCATCCCCAGCGCACGCGCCGCTTCGATACTGCCCGGGTTTACGCCCAGAAATGCACCCCGAAAGGTTTCCGTTGCGTATGACCCCACGATGATAGAGATCGCAATCGTTCCAGCCCAGAAGGGTGGGACATCAACAAACTTGATCTCTGGATTGAAAACTTGCGCGATCGAGGTCAGAATAATCGCTGATCCAAAATACAAAAGCAAAATAACTAGAATTTCAGGTGTACCACGGAACACCACGGTATAGGCCCCAGCAACTTTATGAGCGATACGGCTATTGGATAACTTGGCCATTGCCCCTAACAGCCCAAAAAGTATCATCAAGCCCAAAGAACACAGGAACACCTTGCCAACCACAAGTGCGCCCCAGAAATAATCGTCCCACCAGCCGGTTAGTACGTCCACGTTTTATTTCCTGATTTATAGAAGGTTGCAAACTTGGCTGCACAAAAGCTGGAGTGGCAAGACGCTATTTCGCGCTTGCCACCAGTTTTTTTGCGGTGTTTTAGAGCCCCCATTCATCCTTGTGAAGTTTGAATGGGAAAATTTTAAGCGCGTAGGTTTCCAATTCTCCCGAATTGATTAGTTCCTTGAGCGCTATGTTTAAACGCTCTTTCAGCGGGCCTTCGCCTTGACGCATTCCGATACCCACACCGATGCCAAAATATTTGACTTCATCAACTGTGGGGCCCTTAAATTCAAAGCCCGCGCCATCTGGCTTACTCAAGAATTTCAAGTGAGCTTTCATCGGATTTGTCATGATCAAATCAACACGGCCATTCTGCAGGTCAAGATACAAGGGTTCTGATCCATCGTACAATACGACATCAGCGCCGGGCAAAATATCTTCGAACCAGCTTGAATAGGTCGTTGCACGCTCCAAGCCCACACGCAGGCCTTTGAAATTGTCAGGAATTGGATTGCCAGCATTGTCGAAAAGATTCATTTTTTTGGATTTTGGCCCAAGCATACGGCCCGTAGAGAACCGGTACGGCCCAGAAAAGTCGATTTTTTTCATACGCTTTTCGGTAATTGACATCGAAGCGATAATCAAATCAAATTTGTTGGCCAGTAAAGCTGGTATCATGCCGTCCCATTCTTGGCAGACGAATTCAAGGTCTGCGCCTATGATACGGGCAACACCATTGGCGACATCTACATCGTATCCGGCCAGATCACCGTCAGCAGTTTTGTAATTAAATGGTGCATAAGTACATTCCATTCCCACACGAAGCTTTTCAGCAGATACACCGCCTGCTGTTCCAAGTGCCAGTACCGTAGAAAGGCCAAAGGCCAGTTTTCTTAAAGTTATCAGTCTCATTTCTTCCTCCAGGTTGACTAAATTTTTCAGTCTTTATTTAGTTTTTATAACGGTCTTCTGAATTTCGTGAAGGATGCTTGTTACGTCATCGATCGTATTGTAATGGGCAAACCCGATACGCAAAACACCCTCATTCAATGGTAGGCCCAGTGCGCGGGCTGGTTCGTAAGCGTAGTTATGACCATGCCAGACATGGATGCTCTTACTAGCAAGCGCGCTAGCCATATCGGAGGGGCTCACGTTTTTAACACGAATCGAAACCGTTGGGACCCTATGGTTAACACGATTCGGGTTTGTAATACCGTAAATCGACACGCCTGTAATTTGTGACAGCCCATCAATCAGGGTATTCGTCAGTGGTTCTTCATAGTCACGCGACATTTTATATGCTGTCACTATTCGGGTGCGCCTGTCATCAGACAGGGAACCCATCTGGCCCAATTCCTCAAAGTAAGCAACCGTTGCCGACAGCCCAGCTAATAATTCGAACTGTGGTGTGCCAAGTTCAAACCGATCAGGTAGATCATCAGAAACACACCTTCCCTTATAGGGGTGAAGCCTTTTCAAGATATCCTCACGCCCCCAAAGCAACCCAAGATGTGGGCCAAAAAACTTGTAAGACGAGCACACCAAAAAATCACAGCCAAGCGCCTGCACATCTACAAGATGATGCGGAGCCAATTGTACAGCGTCCACAAACACAAGCGCACCTGCCCCTTTCGCTATGGCAGTTAGGGCCTTAACATCATTGATTGACCCAGTCATGTTGCTTGCATAATTCAACGCCAACAATCGCGTCCGATCCGTCAGCAAAGCGATAAGATCTTCTGGCTCCACTTGCCAGGTCTCACGATTGAAATCCAGCCAACGAACCACCAAACCCATATCTTGCGCGATGGTCAGCCAAGGCCCGACATTGCCCTCATGTTCCATCCTGGTTATTACTATCTCATCACCAGATTTGAAATCTCGGCAGATACTCCGCGACATGTGAAACGTCAGCGCAGTCATACTTTGACCAATAATTACCTCTTTACCCGAAGCTGCACCCAGAAATAGCGCCGCATCGTCATGCGCCTTCAGCGTGATCAAATCTGTTTCGATGCTAGTTTTAAAGTGTCCCCCGGCATTTGCTGATGCAGACAGCATATAGCGAGAAATTGCATGAACTACTGATCCCGGCACCTGTGTTCCTGCCGGATTGTCCGCATAAATGCGATCGCGCCCAGCATCCTGCAGCATCAGTGCTGGAAAGAAAGATCTCACTTTTGAGATCGGGAATTTCATACAGTGCCTCCCAAACTAAGCAACCGTGATTGTGATTGAAATTATGTCTGAGCGTACAACTTATGTTTTGCATGGGTCTATCGTCCCAAAGGATGATATCGCAGCGAAGTTTTCTTGCATTTCAGATCGGTACAAAGCTAAAATCTAGCATGTCAAATAAAGCCACAACACCATTGAGCGTGCATCAAACTGAATACACTTTGAATGCCGCAATGGTCTTACTAATCGGTTCAGATCATTTTTTTGAGAAACTCGCCGTCCTCCTCGGAGATAGTTTGCCATTCAAATGGCTTCACATTATTCAATATTTCAAAGATGCGACCCCAGTTTCTCTGGGCAATCATCCGGCCAACGTAGCGTATATGCGCGGCTTTGAAAATTATCTGAATTTCACTTACGTTATCAATCCAACATATCGGGCTTTTCAATTTGGTGAAAAATCAGGAGTTTTTCTGATCTCAGATTTCGTTCATGATGGCTATGAGCACATTATAGTTTCAGCGGATATTGAAATCCGGATAGAAGACAGCGAAGCTATCGGATATCGCACCCCCGGTTGGCCGAAGAACATGACAGAGTTCATCGTGTTGATTAACCTTCCCAACGGGACAGCCGTCGATTTTACGTTTTTGATTGAAATGGACGGCGCCAACCTTAAAGAGCACGAAAAAGGGCTGCAAAGCATTTTTCCTGTATTAAATGCAGTTTTGACTAAACAGTTTGATATCAATCCCAAAAGTTTTGAACACCATTCATGCCCAGGGCAGGAAGAGCGTTTTCAAAATTTTGGTCGTGACATCCTGACTGAACGCGAACAAGAAGTTGTTCAACTGATACTGATTGGGCACAACAGCAATTCAATCGCTTCTAAACTCTCCGTCTCTCTCTCAACCGTTAAAACGCACCGCCGTAATATCTACAGCAAACTCGATATTTCATCTCAAGCAGAACTGTTCAGCGTATTTCTTCTACATCTTCGGTAAGCAAGGGCATTGTTACATTAACGCGACGGTGCTGTCAGGGGAACTCTAACTCGTCTCTGCGTGTTCCATCCCGGACAATTATATATATCTTCGCCGTTCTGCGATTTTCATTGCAAGATCAGTGCTGAGGTATATCCAGATGGTTGACGCCAATGTTTGTTCTACTTCATATTCTGGCGGCAACGACACCAAAGATGCGAGAGGTCATTCCGGCGAGTGATAAACCTGTTTGGGTCTTGGCGGAAAGCCGCGGAAATACTAAGCAGATTGTCTGGAAATGGCGTAAACACGGCAGTATTCATCATCGCAGCCATTCTGGCAGGTGAACCCAGCAGTTCATGAAAAGTTTGCAGACCGTGCTGTGCAGGAGGAAGAGCGTCGTGACACTGTGCGGAATATGATAAGCAAACTCTCACGGAAATAACCGCGGGTTTTGTCACCAATGTCCCGTTCGCGTACGTTACAAGAGGGTTTTATATCCAAGCTTATTCCAAACTCTTAAATGAATTCAAAATGACTTGTAGTTTGTGCAACCACACCAAACAACTTCCTCTCCACATAACTAATTATACGTAGTGCACTCTTTTTGCCCAAACTAAGCTTTGAAACTGTGACACTGTTGGATGGAGACATGCGTGTTTTCCAACGCCGCCAAAGTTAAGTTCCTTAAATGGATCATTGCGTTCAGAACGTCATCGAATTTTTTCACCAAGTTTCAGATGCAATCCACAACTTTCTCCCAAGAAATTCTGTGCCTCGCGTGATGATGAACTTGCAAGTCTACCCTGCTACATGATTTTTTTGAGTTCATTTCCATTGGAAACAGACTT
>TARA_B110000046_G_scaffold181138_1_pt1 | contig 10521 bp, 7 predicted proteins | sample TARA_B110000046 | Tara Oceans TARA_B110000046 (sample SAMEA4397157) | marine metagenome | biome: Polar Biome; feature: [DCM] deep chlorophyll maximum layer (ENVO:01000326); material: water (ENVO:00002006), including particulate matter (ENVO:01000060) such as... | depth 40 m
AAAGAAAGAAACATCATTTTTGTACAAGAAAATTGGGAATCTTTTGACAAGTTCAATACCTATATCAAATGGAGACAAACTGAAGACACTAAAATTGCAGAGATGATACCTTACTTAAAAGGAGGTGTAAATGGACTTAAAATCATTCAAGGAAATTCAAATTATAAATCTTATTAAGTTATTTTAATAGATTCTTATAAAAGTTATGGGCTATTCAACTAAAGGAAATACTACATAGTTGCTATACCTAATTTAGAACTCTTAAAAGAACAGATAAAAAAAGAAGGAGCTTTTCATTTTATGTTATTATTGTTTTCTTATGGTAGAACAGGCTAATAACATTTAATGTTTTTATTACATTCAATGTTTATTCATTAAGTATAAGCTAATCTTTTAGTCTAAAATGACAAGTCCTTAAATTGTTGAACAGTACTTTAGAGCTTATAATTAATAGGAAGAGGGTATTAAAAAAGCCCTACATCTCTGTAAGGCTTGTAAATTAAAGTGGTCCCACGAGGACTCGAACCTCGGACCACCTGATTATGAGTCAGGTGCTCTAACCAACTGAGCTATAGGACCAATAATTTAGGGTGCAAATGTACTATTATTTTTAAATTATTTGCAAATAAAATTAAAGAATAATTATACTGTTCTATTCATTAACCACAAACCAAATGCTTTTAAGTTTTGTTTGTTGGCTTCAGTAATATTCATCTTCTCTAAAGTAGCAAATGCTTTTTGAGTATAGTCTTCAATTTCTTCTTTTATTAAAAAAGGAATGTCGTTTATCTTAAAAATTCTGGTAACTTCAGTAATCTTAATATTATTTTCTTTTAATTTTCTTCTGTAAAAATATTTTATTTTTTTTACAGTTTCTTTATCAGCAACCTCTAATGTCTTTAGGTATAAGAATGTCTTTTTATTCTCAATAATATCTCCTCCAACTTGCTTCCCAAAAGTTTCAGGATCTCCGAAGGTGTCTAAATAATCGTCTTGTAATTGAAATGCTAAACCTAAATTTAATCCAAAATCATAAATTAAATTGGCGTTCTCTTCATTTGCCTCAGCAACTATTGCTCCCATTTTTAAAGCAGCAGCGACCAAAACTGATGTTTTTAAACGAATCATATTTATATATTCATCAATAGTAACATCTTTCCTTGTTTCAAAATCAACATCTAATTGTTGACCATCACAAACCTCTAGAGCAGTCTTACTAAATAACTTTGCTAATTTCTGAAAAACAACAGGCTCATAATTTTCAAAATATTGATACGCTAAAATTAGCATGGCATCTCCAGAAAGTATTCCTGTACTAATATTCCACTTTTCATGAACGGTTTCTTTCCCCCTTCTAAGAGGCGCATCATCCATAATATCATCATGTACAAGTGTGAAGTTATGAAAGACCTCTATAGCCAAAGCGGCAGGCATTGCTTTTTTATAATCGTCAGCAAAAATATCCGCAGCCATTAAAGTTAAAATCGGACGCATTCTTTTACCTCCTAACTTTAAGATATAATCAATAGGCTCATATAAATTTTTGGGTTCTGTAACCCAATCTTTAGATTCTAAGTATTGTAAAAATTCTTGTTGATAGTGTAAAATGTTCAAATCTATATTTTCTGTAAAAATAACGTAAAGAAATTTTACTTTTTAATTCAAATGTTAAAAAAATGCTAAAACTTTGGAAACTATTTATGTTTCCAAAGTTTCCGTTCGTATATTTGTACTCGAATTATGAGAGATAGAATATTAGAAAAATCCAACGAACTCTTCTTAAACCTAGGTTTTAAGAGTGTTACAATGGATGAAATTGCGAGTGCTTTAGGCATTTCTAAAAAGACACTTTACAAGTATTTTAGTAACAAAACTGCTTTAATAGATGCTGTCACAGAGTATATGTTTGAAACTATTTGTTGCAGCATAGACACTATTTGTGATCAAAAGCTAAGCCCTATTGATGAATTATTTCATATTAAACGTGTTGTAATGGAACATTTAAAGGACGAAAAATCTTCGCCTTTGTACCAGCTTCAAAAACATTATCCAGCAATATATGCCTCTTTAAAACAAAAACAATTTCTAATTATGCAAGAAACCATCCAGGAGAACTTAAAAAGAGGGGTGCAATCTGGTGTGTTTAGAAGTTCGATTGACGTTGATTTTATCAGTAGAATTTATTTTAGTGGAATGATTGGTATTAAAGATCAACAAATATTTCCTTTAACAAAATATTCTATGAATACATTAACGAGTCTTTATTTAGAATACCATTTAAGAGGAATTAGCACAGAAAAAGGAATACAAGAATTAGAAAATCAATTAAAATTGAAATAAAAAAGCATGAAAAAAATAATTTTCGTCTGTTTAAGTACCTGTTTTTTCTTAATAACAAACGCACAGGAAAAAACAATGACACTCTCTTTAAAAGAAGCCATAAATTTTGCTCTTAAAAATAGCTACGATGCAAAAGCGGCAAAAAATGATATTAAATCTGCAAAAGAAACTGTTTGGGAAACCACTGCTATTGGTTTACCTCAGATAAATGCGGCTGTAGATTATCAAAAATTTTTAAAACAACCCGTTTCTTTATTACCTGCTGCTGCATTCGATAATAGAGAATCTATTGTAGAAACTGTAGAAGATTTTTTTGATATTACCAGAGAAAGTAGCCCAGCTGCACCAGATGGATTTATTCCTGTAGTTTTTGGCACAGAACAAAATCTTAATGTCTCGGTTACTTTAACTCAATTATTATTTGATGGATCATATCTAGTAGGTTTGCAAGCTTCACGAACGTATTTAAAAATTTCTAAACAAGCAGAAGAAAAAACAGCGCTTCTTACAAGAGAAGCTGTTATTAATGCATACGGTAATGTATTAGTTACTGAAAACAGTATTTCAATTTTAGAGAGTAACATTACAATTCTTCAAAAAAATTATGAAGATGCTAAAAAAATATATGAAAACGGATTTAATGAAGAAGAAGACGTAGAACAATTAGAAATTACTTTGGGCAATGTAAAAAGCCAGTTGAATAGTGTTAAAAGAATGAAAGATATTGCTTATCAAATGCTTAACCTTTCTTTGGGAAATACAATTAATACAACATTAATATTAACAGATTCTTTAGGTGGTTTAGTAGAAACTAACATCAATTTAGAATTAATTAGTTCAGAATTTAGCTTTTCGGATCACATAGATTTTAGAATCTCTGAAAATAACAGAGAGGGTAGCCGTTTAATGGTAAAATTAGAACAAAGCAAAGCTTTACCAAGTTTGGGTGCATTTGTTAATTACGGTAATCAAGCTTTTTCAGATTCTTTTTCATTTTTCAATAGTGATCAACAGTGGTTTGGATCCTCACTTTTAGGCGTTAGCTTAAACATTCCTGTTTTTAGCAGTTTCTCTAGAAAATCTAAAACAGCACAAGCAAAAATTGCTTTAGAAAATGCCGATATTCGATTAGAAGAAACAAAGCAACGTTTAAGTTTATTGGCTGAAAAAGCGAAAAGCGAATATCAATTAAGCATAGAAAATTACAGCACAGCCAAGCGAAATGTTGGTCTAGCAGAAAGAATAGAAAAAAAACAACGGATTAAATTCTTTGAAGGCATCTCTTCAAGCTTCGATTTACTGCAAGCTCAAAATCAACTATATACACAACAACAAAATTACATTCAATCTATGTTAGATGTAATTGCTCGAAAAGCAACATTAGAAAACGCATTAAACTTACCAATCAAATAATTATCAGGCAATGAGAAAAATATATTCATTATTCGTAATAACAGTTCTTTTAATCTCTTGTGGAGAAAAAAAAACAACGTCTATAGAAAGTTTAGTTTCTACAGGAAATTTAACAGAATTAGAGGTAAAAAAGAAAGAAATAGCAACTAATTTAGAAATAATAAATAAAGATTTACAAGCTATAAATTTGGCTATTTCTAAAAAAGATACCCTTAAAAAACTGCCTTTAATTACAGCTTTTACGGCAAAATCTAGAGTTTTTACGCACTATTTAGAAATACAAGGGAACGTAAAAACAAAACAGAATATTTTAGTCTATCCAGAAATGCCAGGAATTTTGCGAAAAATATTTGTGCAAGAAGGTCAAAGAGTTACTAAGGGACAATTATTAGCAACTATTGATGATGGCGGATTAAGCAATCAGGTTGCACAAGTGGAAGCAACCACACAATTAGCAAAAACAACTTTCGAGCGTCAAAAGCGTTTGTGGGAGCAAAAAATTGGATCTGAAATTCAGTTTTTACAAACAAAAACGAATTACGAAGCGCAAACCAACGCGCTAAAACAACTTAAAAGGCAACAAGCGAAAGCCTCTGTAAAAGCACCATTTTCTGGAGTAGTCGACAATATCATAAAAGAACCAGGAACTGTTATTGCTCCCGGACAAGGTTCTGAAATTTTTAGAATTGTAAACCTAAACAATATGTATGTTGAAGCTGAAGTTCCTGAAAAGTACATTGCAAGCATCACAAAAAATAAAGAAGTTAAAGTAGAATTTAGTGTTCTTGGAAAAAGTGTAAATAGTAAGGTAACACAAGTGGGAAGTTTTATCAACCCAAATAATAGATCCTTTAAAATTGAAGTTCCTGTTGAAAATCAAAGTGGAAATATAAAACCAAACTTAACCGCAAAACTTCAAATTAACGACTATACAGCTAAAGAAGCTATTTTAATACCACAAAGTATTATTTCAGAAAACGCAAAAGGTGAACAATATATTTATGTCTTAAAAGATAAAAAATTAAATAATGAGGCGGTTGCAGAAAGACTAATTATCGAAACAGGAAAAACACAAGGTGACATGATTGAAGTGACTAAAAACCTTGCCGCAGATACCGAAATAATTATGGAAGGTGCGAGGAGTGTAACAAACGGTCAAGTGGTAAAAGTGATTAATAAATAGTAAGAAAATGGCGAAAAGAAATAAACAAGTAGATAAGGAATTTAAACTTTCTTCTTGGGCAATACAAAATAAAACGACTATTTATGTACTGATGTTTTTAATTCTTTATTTAGGAATTACGGCATACTTTACAATGCCTAGAGAAAATTTTCCTGAAATAAATGAAACGAAAATTTACATTAGCTCGGTATATCCTGGTAATACAGCCGAAGATATCGAGAAACTAATTACCGACCCTTTAGAAGATAAATTAAAATCGATAAGTAATGTTGTCGAAATTACATCAACATCACAAGAAGATTATTCTATAATTACTGTAGAATTTGATGAAACTATAGATGTAAATAAAGCAAAGCAGAAAGTTAAAGACGAAATAGATCAGGAAACAGCGAGTGAAGATTGGCCAACCTTTAATGGGGCTAAAGTAACGCCTAATGTTTTTGAGTTGAGTATGTCTGAAGAAATACCTATTCTAAATATTAATATTTCTGGAAACTATCCAGTTGCAAAACTAAAAGAATATGGAGAATATTTACAAGATGAAATTGAAGATTTAACAGAAATTAAGAAAGTAGATATTCGTGGTGCCCAAGATAAAGAGGTAGAAGTTGCAGTAGATATTTTTAAGATGATGGCTTCAAAAGTGAGTTTTGATGATATTACAAACGCCATTAATCGTGGAAACGTAACCATGTCTGCTGGTAATTTTATAACCAGTCAGCAAAGAAGAACCATCAGAATTATTGGAGAAATTGATACACCTTCTGATTTAGGCGATTTTGTCATTAAAGCTGAAAAAGGAAACCCTATTTATTTAAAAGATGTAGCAGAAATTTTCTTTAAGGACAAAGACAAAACAACCTATGCAAGAGAAAATGGCGCTGCTGTTGTTATGTTAGATGTAAAGAAAAGGTCTGGACAAAACATGGTTACTGCTGCAGATAAAATTGGCGAAATTGTAGAAAATGCGAAAACAGATTATTTCCCTAAGGATTTAAAAGTAACGATTGCCAATGATCAATCTCCAAAAACAATTGGTCAAGTAGATGATTTGGTCAATAATATTATATTCGGAGTTATTCTAGTGGTGATCGTTTTAATGTTTTTCCTCGGATTTAAAAATGCACTTTTCGTTGGTTTTGCAATTCCAATGTCTATGTTTATGTCTTTAATGATTTTGGGTGCCATGGGGTATACCTTAAATACAATGGTTCTTTTTGGTCTTATTATGGGTCTTGGAATGTTGGTAGATAACGGAATTGTAGTTGTTGAAAACGTATACCGTTTAATGGACGAAGAAGGAATGACAAGAACGGAAGCTGCCAAAAAAGGAATTGGAGAAATTGCTTTTCCTATTATTATTTCTACGGCAACGACTGTTGCCGCTTTTATTCCTTTAGGGCTTTGGCCAGGAATTATGGGTCAGTTTATGGTGATTTTACCAATTACGCTATCCATTGTTTTAGGATCCTCTTTATTTGTAGCAATTTTCTTTAACTCGGTGTTAGTTTCTCAATTTATGCGCACAGAAGACAAAGATATGCCGATAAAAAGCATCATTAAATTAACCAGCATTATGACGATTATTGGCTTGTTAATTTTCTTTTTTGGAGGCGCATACAATGCACTAGGTACTTTAATAATATTCACGGCAATTATGTTGTGGGTATATCGATTGGTGTTGCGAAGAGCTGCTAATTATTTTCAAAAAAATACGCTCGTTACTTTAGAGAACTGGTACGGAAGACAGTTAAATAAATCCTTATCTGGCCTAACCCCTTATGTTTTAGTTTTTTCAACCATTTTATTATTTGTTGCTGCCGTCAAGGTTTTTGGAATGTCAATAGATTCTGAAAGAACAAAAATTGAATTTTTCCCAGATAACAAACCTAATCAAATTATTGTTTACATAGAATATCCTGAAGGCACAGATATCCAGAAAACAAATCAAATTACCAAACAGATTGAACAAAAAGTATCTAGTGTTTTAAATCAAGACGAATACACGGACGGTGATTATAATTTTATGGTAGAAAGCACCGTTTCTCAAGTTGGTGAAGGTGCTGGAAACCCGCAAACAGATGGTGGTTCTTCGGCAGAAATGCCGCACAGAGGAAAAATTACTGCTTCCATGCGTGAATATAAATACAGACGCCGTAAAGACAGCGAAATTCTTCGTCAAAAAGTACAAGCGGCATTAGTAGCTATCTATCCAGGAGTTTTAATATCGGTAGAAAAAGATGCTAACGGACCGCCTACGGGAGCTCCCATTAATATTGAATTAAATGGTGAAAATTATGAAGAATTAATTTTCACAGCAGAAAGAATGCGTGACTATTTAAACACGCAAAGTATTTCTGGTGTAGACGAACTAAAAATTGATGTAAACAAATCGAAACCAGGAATGCAGGTTTTGGTAGACCGTAAAAAAGCAGGAGAATTAGGAGTTAGCACTGGGCAGGTTGGACAACAATTAAGAGCTGCTGTTTTTGGAAACAAAGCAGGAATTTACAAAAAAGACGGCGAAGATTATGATATTTATGTTCGTTTTAACAAAGAGGATAGGTATGATAGAAGTGCTGTTTTTAATCAAAAAATAACCTTTAGAGATCAAGCATCTGGTAAAATTAAAGAAATTCCAGTTTCTGCCGTAGCTTCTCAAACGAACAGTTCTGGCTTTAGTGCTATAAAACATAAAAATGCAAAAAGAATTGCAACTGTTTATTCTGCACTTTCTCCTGGAGAAACAGATGCTGGTGTGGTTGTGGGTAGAATTCAAAATGCAATGAAAAACTTCAAAGATTTACCAAAAGGCATTAAAATTGATTATACAGGGCAAATTGAAGAAATGAAAAAGCAACAAGATTTTTTAAATGGCGCATTTATTACAGGTTTACTTTTAATTTTCTTTATTTTGATTTTCCAATTTAACTCAGTTTCTAAACCAGGTATTATTATGTTAGCCATCTTTTTAAGCTTTATTGGTGTCTTTGGTGGTTTGGTAATTTCAGGAGCTCCATTTGTAATTATGATGACGATGGTTGGTATTATTTCTCTTGCAGGAATTGTTGTAAACAACGGCGTAGTCTTGCTAGATTATGCACAACTATTAATAGATCGAAGGAAACTGCAAGATGGTATATCTGATGACGGTTTTTTACCACTCGCAAGTTTATATGAAACGGTTGTAAAGGCAGGAACAGCTCGTTTAAGACCTGTTTTGTTAACCGCAATTACCACTATTTTAGGATTGATTCCGTTAGCAATTGGTTTAAACATTAACTTCTTCACGCTCTTTAGCGAGTTCGACGCTAAGGTTTATATGGGTGGAGACAATGTTGTTTTTTGGGGGCCATTAGCAAAAACTGTTATTTATGGTTTATTAATAGCTACTTTCTTAACTTTAATTGTCGTTCCTATTCTATTCTTTTTAATTACAAAGTTTAAAATGAGAATAAAAGGGCAATTACCTCATCAACAAGCAAAAACTGAACTTGCTTATAGTGAGCAATAAAGAATAAATAAGAAAAATCAGATTTAAATAAAAGAAGGGTTGAAATCATTTTAGTTTCAACCCTTTTTGTATGTTTGAAAGCATGTTTGAAAAAAAGAAAAAATCTTTTACGGTTGATGAGATAAAACGCAAACTAGAAAATTATTGTGTATATCAAGACAGGTGTCATAAAGAGGTGGAGCAAAAAATGTGGGAGTTTCATTTAATTCCAGAAGCTAGAGAATTAATACTTTTAAGTTTAATGAAAGATAATTTTTTAAATGAAGAACGGTTTGCTAAAAGTTATGCTCGAGGAAAATTTAGGATTAAAAGTTGGGGAAAACAGCGAATTGTAAGAGAATTAAAATTTAGAGATATTTCTACCTACAACATAAAAACGGCGCTCAAAGAAATTGATCAAGCTGACTATTTAAAAAAAATATACAGAATTACAGAAAACAGAAATGAAGTGATCTCTGAACCTAATATTTACAAGAGAAAGAAAAAACTAATTGATTTTTTAATGAGAAAAGGTTTTGAAAACGATTTAATTTTTAATGTTGTTGGCGAGGTCGTTTCTTAATATTGTTATTACTCCCTTTTTTAAATCTCATTTACTCCTTATAATTAAAAAAAAATTAATTTCAGTAATACAAAAGGTAACCTCCAAAAATAATTATTTTTGAAACTTCTTTAAAAAGATAGCATCACTTTCTTTCTTTGCTAAAATTACTGCTTGTACATCATCATTTGGAATAGTAACTCACAAAACATAGTGATTTATTTTCCATCATTTTCTCGTTTTTTCTAATACTCCAGAACCTATACAAGTATTTAAAAGTTCATCAAACCAAACAAATTCTCCTGAAGGATTTACATGAATAGTTCGTTCTAAAGTTTTAAAATCCCAAGCTTTTCATTTATCAAAATAAGGTTTACTAAAATCTTGAAACTGCTTTTTATTCCAATTTTCTGAGGCATCAGTTCCTATAAAAACAGAAACACTATCCATTTTCCCAAAATAAGCTTCAAAATTTGCTTCACTTGCTGCTAAGTGCCAATTATTTAAAACAGTATTTACAGCTGTTTTAATTACTTTTTTTTTCTCTAAAGAAACATTCTTAATAGAGCCACAAGAGATGAAAAAAACTAAAAAAAGAGATAGTCATATTAATTTATTCATAATTGTTTGTTTTTTTGACAGTGGAAGTTTAAGCCTTTTTGGTTTTTTAGAAAAACCTGCTTTGGATCTTTTTTTGTTTAGTAAATTTCCTTCAAAATTCTTTTTTATCTGTTTTTTTGAAATAGTATCGCTTTTTATTGAGTCTAAAACAAAAGCTTGTTTTTGGATAAGATTTTGTTTCTCTTTTGATGTTGGAAGTTGAAGCCTTTTGGGCTTTTCAAACAAACCTGCTTTAGACCTTTTTTTGTTTAGTAAATTTCCTTTAAAATTCTTTTTTATCGATTTTTTTGAAATAGTGTCAATTTTGGTGGAGTCTAAACCAATAAAGTTTAAACCAGTTCCAATTGCATCTTCAAAACGCTTTTTTAATAAAATTGAATTCACTTTCGAATTTACCCCAGAAAAGGCGCTAATAATTTTTTCTGTTTGTGCAGTTACCTCTGGAGCTTTAATAACAGCAATAAAGGTCATGTCTGCCAGTCTTAATGTTTCGTTATGTAAAATATTAATCCTTGCTCTAAAAGAAGGAATATCGAATAATGCTGGTTTTAAACTATCCTTCAAAGAGCTTACCAAACTTTCTAATTCTAGAGCATTACTTAATGCTTCATTCGAAGACGCTTTTTTAAACCTTAATAAAAAATCATCAACTGCCTTTAATTCCAGCCAATCTTCAACATCTTTTAAAAATAGTGCATTTACTTTTTCAGTAACACCGTATTCTTTAACGACGCTTAACAGAGGTTTTGAATTTTGTTTTTGGATAAAATCTTGTTTCTCCTTTTTACAAGAAAAGAAGACTACAAATAGTAAAGAAAGTAATAAGTGTTTCAAATTAAAAAAATTAACTTTGTAAAAATACGTAATTTAAGACCGTTGCAAAAAGCGAACTTAATTAATTTCCCTTTT
>TARA_B110000046_G_scaffold116319_1_pt1 | contig 10520 bp, 7 predicted proteins | sample TARA_B110000046 | Tara Oceans TARA_B110000046 (sample SAMEA4397157) | marine metagenome | biome: Polar Biome; feature: [DCM] deep chlorophyll maximum layer (ENVO:01000326); material: water (ENVO:00002006), including particulate matter (ENVO:01000060) such as... | depth 40 m
ATTGTTGGTATTTCAACGCCAGTGACAAAATGGAACTGTCAAGTTACAAAAGCATCTCAAATACCAGAAGCTTTAGCAAAAGCATTTTATATTGCAAGAAGCGGAAGGCCAGGACCTGTTTTAGTAGATATTACAAAAGATGCACAGTTTGAAGAGTTTGATTTTTCTTATGAAAAATGTACGAAAGTAAGAAGTTATATTCCAATTCCAAAAACAGTAGAAGGCTCTTTGGAAGCTGCTGCAAAATTAATTAATCAAGCTAAAAAACCATTTATAGTTTGGGGTCAGGGTATTGTTTTAAGTCAAGCCGAAGAGCAATTTAAAGCGTTGGTAGAAAAAGCAGGAATTCCTGCGGCTTGGACAATTTTGGGGGCTTCGGCATTGCCAACTTCTCATCCATTAAATGTTGGTATGTTGGGGATGCATGGTAATTATGCACCGAACAAATTAACGAACGGATGTGATGTTTTAATTGCCATTGGAATGCGTTTTGATGATCGAGTTACTGGGAAATTAGATGAATATGCTACGCAAGCAAAAGTGATTCATTTTGAAATTGATCCTGCAGAAGTAGATAAAAATGTAAAAACAGATGTGGCTGTTTTAGGCGACGCAAAAGTAACTTTAGAAGCTATTTTGCCTTTAATTGATGAAAATTCTCATGAAGAATGGCATCAGCAATTTAAAGATTTATATAAAATTGAATATGAGAAAGTAATTAAAGGTGATCTCTATCCAACGAAAGAAGGATTAACAATGGGTGAGGTTATTAAGGAAATTAATATTCAAAGTAAAGGAGATGCTGCAATTGTTACCGATGTGGGACAACACCAAATGATTGCGTGCAGATATGCAGAATTTAATAAAACTAAAAGTAATATCACTTCTGGCGGATTAGGAACCATGGGTTTCGGATTACCAGCAGCAATTGGTGCAAAAATGGCAGCGCCAGAACGCGAAGTTGTTTCAATTTCTGGTGATGGTGGCTATCAGATGACTATTCAGGAGTTGGGGACTATTTTTCAGCAAAAAGCAGCGGTTAAAATAGTGGTTTTAAATAATGACTTTTTAGGAATGGTTCGTCAATGGCAGCAGTTGTTTTTTGAAAAAAGATATGCATCCACCGAAATGGTAAATCCAAATTTTGTTGCCATTGCAGAAGGATATTATATAAAAGCAAAGAAAGTTACAAAACGTGAAGAATTAGCAGCTGCAGTGGCAGAAATGATGGCGAGTAAAGAGGCCTATTTTTTAGAAGTTTGTGTAGAAAAAGAAGGAAATGTGTTTCCAATGGTTCCTTCTGGAGCCAGTGTTTCAGAAATAAGACTAGAGTAAGATGAATACAGAAAAACAACTATATACCATATCAGTTTACACTGAAAATAATATTGGATTGTTGAATAGAATATCAGCAATATTCCAAAGAAGACATATCAATATTGAGAGTTTAAATACTTCTCCATCAGAGATCGAGGGTGTTTCTAAATTTACGATTGTTGTAAACATGACAGAAGTAAATATTAAGAAAATTATTGGCCAAGTAGAAAAGCAAGTAGAGGTTATTAAAGCCTACTATCATAATGATGAAGAAACAATTTATCAAGAATCTTGCATTTTTAAAATGAGGTCAAATTTACTTTTTGACGAGCGTCAAATTCAGAATATCATCAAAGAAAGCAATTCTAGAATTGTTACGGTAAATAAAGATTTCTTTGTGATTGAAAAATCAGGAAAAAAAGAAGAACTAGAAACACTATATAAAGAGTTAAGTGGTTTTGGTATTATGCAATTTACACGCTCAGGTCGAATTGCCGTTACCAAAGAAGAAATGAAAATATCAACACTTTTAGATACATACAACAACTAAATACAAAAAAATGTCAAATTATTTTAACACATTAACATTAAGAGAAAAATTAGAACAGTTAGGAAAATGTCGTTTTATGGATGCTTCAGAATTTGAAGACGGTGTAAACGCATTAAAAGGAAAGAAGGTTGTTATTGTAGGCTGTGGTGCGCAAGGTTTAAATCAGGGTTTAAATATGAGAGATTCTGGCTTAGATATTTCTTACGCATTAAGACAAGCGGCTATAAATGAAAAAAGAGAGTCTTTTAAAAACGCAAGTTCAAACGGTTTTTCAGTCGGAACATATGAAGAGTTAATTCCTACTGCAGATTTAGTATTGAATTTAACACCAGATAAACAACATACAAATGTGGTACATACAGTAATGCCTTTGATGAAAAAAGGAGCAACATTATCGTATTCTCACGGTTTTAATATTGTAGAAGAAGGAACAAAGATTCGTAAGGATTTAACAGTAATTATGGTAGCACCAAAGTGCCCAGGATCTGAAGTTCGAGAAGAATTTAAAAGAGGATTTGGTGTGCCAACCTTAGCAGCGGTTCATCCAGAAAATGATCCAGAAGGAAAAGGTTGGGCGCAAGCAAAAGCTTATGCAGTTGCAACTGGAGGTCACAGAGCAGGTGTTTTAGAATCTTCATTTGTTGCGGAAGTAAAATCTGATTTAATGGGAGAACAAACTATTTTATGTGGTTTGTTGCAAACAGGAGCAATTTTATCTTTTGATAAAATGGTAGAAGAAGGAATAGAACCAAGTTATGCTGCAAAATTAATTCAATATGGTTGGGAAACTGTAACGGAAGCTTTAAAGCATGGTGGAATTACAAATATGATGGACAGATTGTCTAACCCTGCAAAAGTAAAAGCCTTTGAAATTTCTGAAGAATTAAAAGACATTATGCGTCCGTTGTTTCAAAAACATATGGATGATATTATGACAGGTCATTTCTCTAAAACCATGATGGAAGATTGGGCAAATGATGATAAAAACTTATTAACCTGGAGAGCTGCAACTGGCGATACTGCTTTTGAAAAACAACAAGTTACAGATCAAGAGATACCAGAACAAGAGTATTTTGATCACGGAACGTTATTAGTTGCTTTTGTAAGAGCTGGTGTAGAATTAGCTTTTGAAGCGATGACAGATTCAGGAATTATAGAAGCTTCAGCTTATTACGAGTCTTTACACGAAACACCATTAATTGCAAATACAATTGCACGTAAAAAATTATATGAAATGAACCGTGTAATTTCTGATACGGCAGAATATGGCTGTTATTTATTCGATCACGCATGTAAACCTTTATTAACTGATTTTATGAAGCACGTAAAAACGGATCTTATTGGAAAACCTTTTAGCTCAGAAAACGGAGTTGACAACCAAGAATTGATTCGTATTAACGCGATTATTAGAAATCATCCAGTTGAAAAAGTAGGAGCAAGATTAAGAGCTTCTATGACAGCAATGAAAGTGATAAAATCTGCATAAATAATAAATTTTAATTATTATAAAAACCTGTCAGATTTCAAAACCTGACAGGTTTTATTTTTATATTCGGCCCATGCAAACAGAACAAATTTATTTTCCTAGTTTAGAAAACGTAAAAACGGCTTCTGAGAACTTAAAGGGTGTTGCTATACAAACCCCTCTAAGCAAGAATTTCAACCTATCAAAAGAATTGGAAGCAACTATTTTGTTTAAAAGAGAAGATTTACAGGTTGTTCGCTCGTATAAAATTAGGGGTGCATATAATAAAATGTCTTCTTTAAGTGATAATGAAAAACAAAGAGGAATTATTTGTGCAAGCGCAGGGAATCATGCACAAGGAGTTGCTTTGTCTTGTAAACTATTACAAATTAAAGGAACAATTTATATGCCTTCCCCAACTCCAAATCAAAAGATAGGGCAAGTAAAAATGTTTGGAGAAGATTTCATTGAGGTTGTTATTGAAGGCGATACTTTTGACGATGCTTATCATGCAGCAACAGTAGAATGTGATGCAAAAAATAAAACTTTTATTCATCCTTTTAATGATAGAAAAGTAATTGAAGGTCAGGCTACTGTTGGCCTTGAAATTCTAAAGCAAACCACTAAAAAGATTGATTATGTTTTTGTCGCTATTGGTGGTGGCGGTTTATCATCTGGGTTGTCTTCTGTATTTAAATACTTATCACCAGAGACAAAGATTATTGGGGTCGAGCCAGAAGGAGCACCTTCTATGCAAACATCCATTAAAAATAAAAAAAACACTGCTTTAGAAAAGATCGACGCTTTTGTAGATGGAGCAGCAGTGAAAAAAGTTGGTGACTTAAACTTTGCTATTTGTCAGCAAAACTTAACAGATGTGATTACAGTTCCTGAAGGTAAAGTGTGTCAGACTATTTTAGATTTGTATAATAAAGATGCAATTGTGGTAGAACCAGCAGGTGCTTTAAGTATTTCTGCCTTAGATTTTTTTGCTGAAGAAATAAAAGGTAAAAATGTAGTTTGTATTGTTAGCGGTAGTAACAATGACATCACAAGAACTGCAGAGATTAAAGAGCGCGCTTTGTTATATGCGAATTTAAAACATTACTTTATTGTTAAATTTCCACAAAGAGCAGGTGCTTTGAAGGAGTTTGTAGTAGAGATCTTAGGTCCAAATGATGACATTACTCATTTTGAATATACTAAAAAGAACAATAGAGCAAATGGTTCTGCTGTTGTAGGTTTAGAATTGAAATCTTCTCAAGATTTAGAGCCCTTAATTAATAGAATGAAAGCAAGAAGTTTTTTTGGAGATTACCTAAATGATAAGCCAGATTTATTTCAATTTTTGGTATGATCATTTCAATTTCTTAATAAATAAAACCATTATAATTTCGAAATCCTTTTCGTATTTTATATCAGTAATCAGTTGTTTTACAGTTATTTTTATTTAATTTTGGACAATAAATAAGAAGCTATCTATTTTTTGAGCTATTCCTTTTAGACAATTTATTAAAATCAATTTATGAAGAATATATTTAAAGAAATTCCGAACGAATTTAAAATTACTTCACCTGTCAATCAAAACACATATTTAGTTAATGGTGAATTAAGAAAGTGGAAAGGTGAGTTTACGAATGTATACTCTACAATTTCATCAACCAAAGAATATAAGCCAACCTTATTAGGAACTGTGCCAGATTTAACAGGAGATGAAGGTTTAGAAGCTTTAGATTCTGCTTATAAGGCTTATGATAAAGGGCAAGGTTTATGGCCGACGATGAGAGTTGTAGATAGAATTGAATGTATGGAAGAGTTTGTAGAGCAAATGAAAACCAAACGCGAAGAAGTTGTAAAGCTTTTAATGTGGGAGATTGGGAAATCATTACCAGATTCAGAAAAAGAATTTGATAGAACCATAGAATATATTTTCGATACAATTGAAGATTACAAACAAATGGATAGAGATTCTGCTAAGTTTGAAAAACATAGTGGAGTCCATGCGCACATTAGACGTGGACCATTAGGTGTAGTTTTGTGTTTAGGCCCTTACAACTATCCTTTAAATGAGGCATTTGCCTTGTTGATACCTGCTCTAATTATGGGGAATACGGCTGTTTTTAAACCAGCTAAACACGGGGTTCTATTATTCTCTCCTTTAATGGAAGCTTTTCAAAATAGTTTTCCGGAAGGAGTTGTGAACTTAATTTTTGGTAGAGGTCGTGTTTTAGCAACGCCTATTATGAAAACAGGGAAAGTAGATATATTAGCTTTAATAGGGAATAGTAAATCAGCAAACGCCATACAAGCAAATCATCCTTTTAAAAACAGATTGCGTTTAGTTTTGGGTTTAGAGGCAAAAAATCCTGCAATTATATTGCCAGATGCAGATTTAGATTTGGCAATTGATGAATGTATTTCTGGGGCAACTTCTTTTAATGGGCAACGTTGCACGGCTTTAAAGATCATATATGTTCATGAGCACATTGTTGCTAAGTTTAACAAACGATTTGCAGAAAGAGTAGATGGATTAAAATTTGGAAACCCTTGGGAAAATGACGTAAAACTAACACCTTTACCAGAGCCAGAAAAACCAGCTTATATTCAAGAATTAATTGACGACGCGCTCGCAAAAGGAGCAAAAGTGATTAATGAAGAAGGAGGAAAGACAACCGAAAATTATATTTTTCCAGCTGTTTTATACCCCGTTTCTAAAGATATGAGAGTATTTAAAGAAGAGCAATTTGGACCCGTAACACCTATTGTCTCTTTTAAAAATATTCAAGAGCCTTTAGATGATATGGCTGCTTCTAATTATGGGCAACAAGTAAGTGTTTTTGGAAGTGAGGTAAAAACATTAGCGCCATTAATTGATGCTTTAGTAAATTTAGTGTGTAGAGTAAACCTAAATAGTGCAGCTCAACGTGGGCCAGATGTGTATCCTTTTACAGGAAGAAAAGATTCCGCAGTAGGAACTTTAAGCGTACATGATGCATTGCGTTCTTTTTCTATAAGAACTTTTTTAGCGTCTAAAGACACTCCCTACAATAATGGAATTTTACAAGAACTGTTAGACAAAAAAGCTTCTAATTTCATTAATACAGATTATCTTTTGTAGTGAAATTTGAAATTATTGATATTTAAAACCTCCATTTTGGAGGTTTTTTTGTGAAGTTTCGCTTACATTTAATAGGATTCTGCAATGTCTTATAATCGGAGATATCGCAGTTGTCAGAAAATTAATTTTGAAACAAACAAAGTCATCTGCTACACCTTAATCGTCAACATTGGTTTTAGAGCATTTTTAGATAAATTTTTGGTAACACTACCTGTAAATAAATGAGCCAAACCACTTCTGCCATGTGTGCTTAGAGCAATTAAATCTGCATTAATCTCTTTAGAAAAGTTTAAGATTCCTTTCTCTACAGAAACATCACTGAATATATTTATTTTATAATTTTGCAAATTAAACTCAGTAATAAAACCTTTTACTTTCTGAGTTGTTTCAGATGTAGTTTCAAAATTAGCAGGGGTGTTTATTTTTAATAAATGAACCTTACTCTCAAAAACATTTGCAAAATGAACAAATTTACCAAATACTTCTTTGTTTTCTTCTTTAAAGTTAGATGCAAAAACTAAATTTTTTAATTTAAATTTTTTGACTTCTCTTTTTACAACAATAACAGGTCTTTTAGAGCTTCTTACTACTTTTTCTGTATTAGAGCCAATCATTATTTCTTCAAATATGGAATGCCCTTTAGAGCCCATTACTATTAAATCTGCATCAATTTTTTCTGCATATTTTTGAATGCCTTCAAAAGGATTGTTTAATTTGATAAAATACTCTACCTTTATGTCTTTGCTAAATATCTCTCCTTTAAATTGTAATATTTTTTCTCTAATTTTTCTTAAATACAACATGCTTTCGGGAATACTATAATTACTTCCAGCTCCCATATCCATAGATCCTTTAGGGAGTTCAATTAAATGAATAAGGTAAATTGTAGCATTTGTTTTCTTTGCTATTTTTGCTGCTATTTTAGAAGCGTATTCAGATGGTTTCGAAAAATCAATAGGGACTAAAATTTTTTTCATCTTTTGGAAGGTTTAAATTAAAGAATCATAATTTTAAAGTTACAAAAAAATAATTGAATGTAACTCAGTTTGGTAAATCATAAACAATTCGTATATTTGCACCGAAAATTAGAGTAAATGAAGCGGGAAGGGGACTTAAAAGTCCCCTCTTTTTATACTTCATTTTAAAGTTTAGTATGGATCAAACAGCAGTAAAAGACTTAGTAGACGAAGCACTGGCGCTTAATGAGTCATTGTACTTAATAGAATTATCAATCTCTGTAAACAATAAAATTCAAGTTATTGTAGATGGTGATAACGGTGTTGCGTTAAGTGAGTGTATGAGGATAAGTAGAAACATAAATAATAATTTAGACAGAGAGGAAGAAGATTTTTCTTTGGAAGTTGCTACACCGGATATTGCACATCCATTAATAGTGAAAAGACAATACATTAAGAATTTAAACAGAATTCTAAAAGTAGAAACTTCAGAAGAAAAGTTTGAAGGGACTCTGGTAGAAGCAGATGAAGATAAAATTGTTTTAAATTGGAAAGCAAGAGAGCCTAAGCCAATTGGTAAAGGAAAAGTTACTGTACAGAAAACAGTAACTATAGAGTATAAGGATATTAAAGAAGCAAAAGTGAAGATTGTATTTTAAGCAAAAATGTAATGGAAAATATAGCGTTAATTGATTCGTTTTCAGAATTTAAAGATAATAAAAGTATAGATAGAGTAACATTAATGTCTATCTTAGAAGAAGTGTTTAGAGCTGCTTTAAAACGTAAGTTTGGATCTGATGATAATTTTGATATTATTATTAATCCAGATAAAGGAGATTTAGAAATTTGGAGAAATAGAGTTGTAGTTGCAGATGGTTTTTCTGAAGATGATAATGAAGAAATCGAATTAGCTGAAGCAAAATTAATTGAGCCAGATTTCGAAATTGGCGAAGATGTTTCTGAAGAAGTGAAGTTAATAGATTTAGGAAGAAGAGCTATTTTGGCATTGCGTCAAAACTTAATTTCTAAGATTTACGAGCACGACAGCACAAATATTTTTAAGTATTTTAAGGACCTAGAAGGCGAGCTTTATACTGCAGAGGTGCATCACATACGTCATAATGCAATTATTTTGTTAGATGATGATGGAAATGAAATTGTATTGCCTAAAAGCGAACAAATTCGTTCAGATTTCTTTAGAAAAGGAGATTCTGTAAGAGGCGTTATCAAAACAGTAGAATTAAGAGGTAATAAGCCTGCGATTATATTATCTAGAACATCACCATTGTTTTTAAATAAATTATTTGAACAAGAAATTCCTGAAGTTTTTGATGGTTTAATTACTGTTGAAGGTGTTGCAAGAATTCCTGGCGAAAAAGCAAAAGTAGCTGTAGATTCTTACGATGATAGAATAGATCCTGTTGGAGCTTGTGTTGGAGTAAAGGGTTCAAGAATTCATGGTGTTGTACGTGAGTTAGGTAATGAAAATATAGATGTTATCAATTATACTAAAAACGAACAATTATTTATTTCTAGAGCACTGAGTCCTGCGAAAGTAACTTCAATGGAAATAGAATTGTATGATGAAGAAAGAAATGGTAAAAAAGGACGTGTAAGCGTTCTGTTAAAACCAGAAGAAGTTTCTAAAGCAATTGGTAGAGGTGGTGTTAATATTCGTTTGGCTAGTGAATTAACCGGATACGAAATAGATGTTAAGAGAGAAGGTCTTGAAGAAGAAGATGTAGAGTTAACAGAATTTGGAGACGAGATTGAAGATTGGGTTATCGTAGAGTTTAAAAAGATTGGTTTAGATACAGCAAGAAGCGTATTAGAAACTAGTGTTGCTGAATTGGTGAAAAGAACCGATTTAGAAGAAGAAACTATTTTAGATGTTCAAAGAATTTTGAAAGAAGAATTCGAAGAATAATCGACTATATAAAATTAAAGTAAAAAGTATATTTTTACAGAATTAAAGGCTAAAAAATAATATATGTCTGAAGGCAAAACAATGAGGCTTAATAAAGTTCTAAGAGAATTAAACATTTCTCTTGATAGAGCAGTAGAATATTTAGCAAAAAATGGTCATGAAATAGATTCAAGGCCAACCACTAAAATTTCTAGCGATATCTATCAAGTTTTACAAGATGGCTTTGAAACAGATGCAAATAAAAAAGCAGCATCTAAAGAAGTTGGCGAAGAAAAACGTAAAGAGAAAGAGGCAATTCGTTTAGAGATAGAAGCTAAATTAGAAAAGAAAAGAGCAGAAGAAGCTAAGAATGAAGAAGTCTTAAAAGCCAAAGCAGATAAATTAGAGTTTAAAACTGTAGGTAAAATAGATATTGACAATGTTGGTAAGAAACCTATTCTTAAAAAAGAAGAAATTATTGTTGAGCCAAAAATAGAGCAACCTGTTGTTGAGCTTAAAGCAAAAGAAGAAGTTGTTGTTGAGCCAAAAATAGAACAACCTGTTGTTGAGGAATTTAAAGTTAAAAGGCCAGTTTCTGAAATAGAGAAAGAAGCTTCTAAGGTTGAAGAAAAGCCAGTTTCTAAAAAAGAAATTTTAAAGACAGAGGTAAAAGCAGAAGAGATTACTCCAGAGAACGCGGAGGCAATTAAAACTCAATATAAGAAATTAGACGGTCCTAATTTTACAGGTAAGAAAATTGATTTAAAGCAATTTGAAAGACCAAAAAAGAAAAAACCTGAAGTTAAAAAAGATGCATCTACAGATCCTAAAAAGAAACGTAAACGTATTGTAACGAAAGCAGGAGGTCCGGGAAGCTCTGGCAGTAGACCAGCACCGGCCAGTAGAGGCGGTAGTAGGCCAGCCCCAGGAGTTGGTAGGCCAGGGTTTAGAGGTGCAAGAGGCGCTCAAAGACCAGCGGTTGTTAAAAAAGCTGAGCCAACAGAAGCAGATATTCAAAAGCAAGTTAGAGAAACTCTAGAAAAGCTTCAAGGAAAATCTAGTAGAGGAAAAGGGGCAAAATACAGAAGAAATAAAAGAGATGCTCGTAGAGAACATTCTGATGCTGAATCAGAAGCACAAGCATTAGACAACAAAATATTAAAAGTAACAGAATTTGTTACTGTAAGTGAGGTTGCAACAATGATGGA
>TARA_B110000046_G_scaffold185751_1_pt1 | contig 10515 bp, 4 predicted proteins | sample TARA_B110000046 | Tara Oceans TARA_B110000046 (sample SAMEA4397157) | marine metagenome | biome: Polar Biome; feature: [DCM] deep chlorophyll maximum layer (ENVO:01000326); material: water (ENVO:00002006), including particulate matter (ENVO:01000060) such as... | depth 40 m
CAAGATCTTGCAATAGCTGGGTTATATACAATCAGCAGTGATCCAAATGCTTCTGCTGAAGATCGCAATAACTACATTACTAATTTTGACGATTCAACAGCCTCAGAACAAGCAGAACTAAAAGTCTCAGGACCTTCTGCAGCTACGGAAACTGCAGAAGGCGGAGAGATGGGGCCAAGTCAGGCTGGTGCAAGTGAATACGACCCGTACTCACCAAGAGAGGTCCATTTCGAGGGTAGAGACGGCAACTTCTATAAAGCCATGTATGACCCATCCATAAAAGAGTACACGTCCGCGCCAACGCTTGTAAGTAAAGATGTTGCTCAGACAGCAATAGCGCGTGAGGATGCTATTTATGATCGTAATCGTGCAGACTTTGAGGAAGAGCGTGGGTTCCTAAGGCGTGATGCTGTAACTCAACGTACCCAAGACTTAACTGATATAGAGAACTTATATACAAGACAAGATGAGAATTACGATAGAGACTTAGCGCAAGGAAAGCTTGATTACACAAGAGATCTGGATCAGAGAGATGCCGACTATACCAGAGACATTGCAAGAGAGGATGCCAAGCAAAGAGAACTAAATGCTCGTTATGATATCCAGCGTAATCAGGATATGAAACGTGCCGATCTTATTATGCTGGGCCAGTGGACACGAGACGATGAAGTTGCCTACCGCAATAGAGAATGGGATATAGATGACCGCAGAGATGACCGACTCTGGAATGAAGCGCAACAAGCTGAAGAAAACGTATTTAGAACTGGGCAACTTGCTATGCAGATGGGGCCACAGTATTTCCAAAGCCAGTTAGATGCGGCAGAATTTGAAAAAGATGTATTAAGTAATGCGTCTGATTATATTGCTGCAGCATTTATGCAGCGTGGAGAAGCAAGCCCATTCAAGGCGGTTACACAAGCTGACTTAATTAACGGGTTCCGCGCTAAAGCACGAGATATGATGCAGGCAACTGAAGCAGGGTTTAGACCAGATATAGGTGATCCTGCAGAGTTTGCTAAAGGTGTAGTCCAATCTGCTGGAGAAGCAAAGGGAAGCGCTGCGTCAACTGTAGGAGCAGCTTTAGCGGACACATATAACCCAGACCCAGGTGGTGCTCCTCCTGCAGGTCCTAATACAGGTACTAATACAGGTACTAATACAGGTACGGGTCCTGCAAAAGGGCCAGCTACAGGCTCTGCTGCAGGAGCAGGTCCAGCCACAGATGAAAACCCTATGGTGAATTATGTCACAAATAAAGATGGAAGCGTGACGATTTTCTTTAAAGATGGTACTAACAGTACTACAGATCCACACCCCGCTTTCGGGTTCGATCCTAGAGCCAATGCCTTTGCTCAAAATCCTGACCTTCAAAATGACATAAATCAATTACAGGCTCGTCTTGACGGAACTTTCCGTCCCTCTACTGAACAAGGACAACGGGTAATAAGCCCAGAAGAAGCAGCCGCCAGCGCATCTTTAATTGGTGGGAACATGCCAGGAGGATTAGGATTTACCCCTCCTCCGTTTGCAGATCCTTCAACTATGACAGGTATGTGGGCTGGCGGGGCGGCTGGTGACGTACAGGTTAGGCCACCAGAAAATTTTGAAGCTCAGTTTAATGCTGGATTACCGTTCCAAGTTCCTAATGTATCGAATAATAATATAAATGTTGCTCAAAATACGGGGGCACAGTATCCAGTAGATGATTACTTTTCTGAAAGTTTCGGGGAAATGATGCGACCGCAGCCACAACCGCAGCCACAACCGCAGCCACAACCGCAGCCGCAAGCTCCTATAACTACATCAAGTCCAGAAAATTACTTCTCTGAAAGCATTACAAATGCAATGCCATCTCAGGGCTTCGCCCCATCGACAGGTAGTGGATCTACGCCTATTACGTCCGATCAAGTTGATATAAGTGAAAACATGGAATTCCAAGGGCCTAACACTCAAACGGGACTTCCTCAAAGTGTAGGGTTTAATATAAATGAAAAAATAATGCCTCCATCTCCTGACATGAGTTGGATTTATGGAATGCCTTCTCTGCCTAATATTTCTGCGCCAGATTTTGGAATGGAACCTTTCCAGTATCCAGTTGACCCTCCTGCTCCAGCTTCATCTCCTGATATGAGTTGGATGTACGGGATGCCTAATATTCCCAGCTTTAATATTCCAATGCCTTCAAATCCAGATTTTGGGATGGATCCTTTTCAGTATCCAGACGACCCTAATCCTGCCCCAGCCTCAACCACTCCGAGTGCGATTTATGGAATGCCTTCTATACCTTCATTTAAGCTGCCGATTCCTGATTCTATTACGGGCGGTCCTAGTAATACCGACAGAACTAGGGCTAGGCGAGATGCTATGCAAAAGGCAAAAGCAGGTCAAAGAGGTTCATTAGGATAAGGAACACATTATGGTTATGCCAAATTATGGATTTAACATGCTTGGTAGTGCAAACAACTATCAGCCGATTACTCAAAGGCAGATAGATGACACTGCTTGGCAGTACGCTTCTCCTGCACTGAAGGCCATTGCTCAAGGGCAGTCTATGCCAGGATTCAGACTGCAAGGTCGTGAGGGGCGCGAGATGCCACAGGCCACATTGCAGCAATTAAGTCGGCTAGACCCACTAGAACGCCAAGAGTTAGACACCTTTTCCAAGTCATATTACGGACTTCCAGGAGGGATTAATACAATTCAGCAGCAAGCACAGCAACGATTTGGCGGTACGCGAACATCAAGACCTGCGGCAATGATGCAGCGTAGACCAATGTTATCGCGTGCTATGGGCGCTGCCCCGCAACGAGGTATGGGTTTTAGGTCTACGGCACTACCTAGAGAGCCAAGAGTGCCACGTTCTCCAATGCCATCATCAATGCCTAGAGGGTAACTATGAACAATTGGTATCTAACTCAAGGGTCTGACCAACGCGATGCTGGGAAGGTCGCTGGTGCTAGAGTCCCTACGGGGAGAACCAAAGCGGGAACTAACTTTTCAGAAAAAGATGACCGCAACTTTATGTTCCGCACTATAGGTGATACAGCAGGTGCAGTTGCAAGTGGGTTCAGAGCAGTCGTGCCAGAGCCAGTACGTAACGTAGGTGGCAATGTATTGCGTACCGCATGGAATGCAGCAGACACTCCGTTATCACAACGAGTAGGATTTAAGATCCCTGAAATGCGCGGTCCTTTAGATGAAATCGGAAACTTTGTACTAGAAGAAGGTTCGAGGCCGTCTAACTACGGATTAGCTGCTGCATCATTCCTAACGGGTGGAACAGCCACCCCAGCCTTATTTGCAAGTCAAATGGCTGCTAGAACTGGAGCACGTGCTGCAGTTGCATCGGCTGCAAGACCTTTGACTCAACGACTAGGAGGCTCATTAACTAGAGCAGCCCTTCAAGGTAGTGCTCCTAAACGTGCTATGGCGCGTATGGCAGGTGGCATTATTGAGCCAGCTTCAGGTCTTGGTACTCGCGGAATAGGGAATAGAGTGGCGGCAGAAGTTGCTACAGGGGCATCCGCTAGGGCTTCATCTGATTGGGCAGACCGAAAACTTGAAGATATGGGAGCAAGTAAAGGGTGGCGTGTAGGTCTTGGCCTTGCTGCTGGGCTAGCAGGTGGTATGGGTGGAGCAATGGGTTCACGTCGAGCGTTGCAAAGCCTTGGCAAAATTGATGCTACAGAAGTGGCTGAAGTGCGCGCATTATTACAAGCAGCTAAAGGTGCTACTCCAATGGAGCGTCAGGGTATTTATCGCAGAACAGAAAAAGATTTAAAGGATCGTGGAATTAACATCACTGGAAAGCCAGAGGAATTAGTCGATCCTGAGATTGGTTTTTGGCAATATCACACTGTAGAACCAAGAGGTTCACGTGAATCAACCGACCTGTTCCCGAATGGTCTTGACTATACTAAACGCAATTCGGAGTTAAATATAAAGCAGGCGGCTGAAAAAGAGCAATTTGATGTAGATGCTAGATACAAAGTTATCCGCCAAAATGAACTTGCTCAAAATACTAATTCAAAAAATTGGGATGAATTAAGTAGTAGTGAACAAAAGAAATTACGCGAATTGGCAGCCCAAAGAGAGTTTATAGGAAGTCGTTCACCCAATGGTACCGTTGGCGAAAAGACAGCAGCATTTAATGAATGGAGAAAATTACCACCGTGGCGAAGGGAAGGGGCAGTTCGGGCATTTGATTGGAATAAAGCTGATGCAAATGTATTCCCTAATACTGATTTAGCTGCAAGAGATTTGGCTATTCGTCGAGGCGGAAAAGACGCTACGGATGTGTTATTAAATAGAATTGAAACAGATATTCATAATGAGCGTGTGCAATGGACTCGCCGTGGAGCTAATGACTCTTGGGTAAGTCGTATGAAGGACCCTATTAGAAGAAAGCTGCAAGAAAGCCGCATACTTAACATGTCAGATGTCGGCAAGCAAATCCATATTGGATACGACGCAGCGCAAAGCTTTGCAGATAATACACGTAGCCTTATGAGAGAAGTGTTGAACCGTCGGGCAGATACAAATGGGTTAAGTGAATTGACAGATATAAATACTGGTGCAATAAAGGGCAGCGTATGGACTAAAACTGTTGATGGTAAACAAGTATTTGATGTTGAACGAAATATTCAGGACCCTAATGTGTCACTTACCCGTGAAATGTGGGACCAAATTGAAGAAATGCAAACTGAACAAATTGTTAAAATAAACTCCGAGCAAGCTAATGGAGTTGCAGTAGAAAAGCTTACAGGTGATGACATCCTAGATGTAGAAGATTTAGGAGAAGTTGTAGAAAATTTAGGAAACGGCAAAAGAGTAGAAGGCGTAATGCTAAGTGACTTTATAGAAAATGCGTACACTCCAAATTCTACTAACTTTAGCAAGACAGGTGCTGACCGCGAAATCTATGTTCACCGCGAAATAGCAAATCCGAATACTAGAGCAAGAGCGGGGATGGCAGGGTCTGGAATGCTTTTGCCTTCTGGTCAACAAAATGCACAACGGACGCGGAAGTCTAATGGCAAAATAATGACATTGAAGCAACATATAGATCAAGAGCAACTAAAGACAGGAACAGATCGAGAGCCACGCTCAGCCTCAGAAATATATAACTTAGACCTAGTAGACACTTCAATAAATAGAATTAAAATGGCTGACGATGCTATTAATAGGCGTTGGGTTGAACGGCAGCTTGAAAAGTATGGCGAAAATCCAGAACTAATTATGGCTAATGAGAACCCAGGATTAGTTAAACAGCTTTCAATGCAACGAAGTAAGGTAGGAAATATTCTTGCACGAACACGTGCTAATAAAGTAATTAGTAGTTTGTATGGAAAAGAAGCCAAAAAACACAATGAACGAGTGCTCGAAAAACTTAAAGAAGATATGGCTAGAGTGCGTGCAAAGCTTAACGATCCAAAGACCGCTTTGTCTTATCCAGGTGCTCGTAGGCAAACAGCAGCAGATTTAAAAGAAGAATTTATACAATTACGTAAAAGTTACTCCTTATTAAATGCTGAGATAAGTGGGGCAAACTGGGAAAATATAATTAAGACAATCGAAAGTCTTGGAGTTAAGCGGCATATTTTACAAATAGATCGCTTAGATATGAGAAGAAATGCGACTCAGTTAGCAAATTTGCAAAAGCGACAAAATATACTTATTGCACAACTTGATAAAGCAGCAAATGATCCTGAATTATTCCGTCCTGAATTATTTACTCAAGGACCAGATGGTAGAACAGTACGACCTTCTCCAAGTGCAAGAAACAGGAAATCATCTAGTTATCAAAATAAACTCGACAAACTTGAAATGAAAATTGAAGAAGCTGACAGGATTATGATTGAGCTATCACAAGAGTCGGAAAAAGTTCTTGCCACAATGGACTGGATTCAGTCGGACATTGGGGTTGATGAGTTACAACTAAGAGCATTTAGAGATGGCTTACTGGTTTTACGCGGTAGCGAACAAGAAAACGCAGGTACTCTATGGGCAAATATACGGAAAGGTCTTGACGAAAATTCAAGCAGATCATATTTAGAGTCTGCTGAACGGTCTCTTAAAGTCGGCCAAAAGTATCAAGATACATTAGAAGCCCGTGTAATTAAAGCAGATAAGCAGTTAAAAGGAGCACAAGAGCAAATTGAAGCGGCACGTGCATCCTATGACAACACTAAGTTAAGGTATGACAACGCTCTTAGCCGTGCCGTTAACGGTGCTGAATTAGAAAATGGTGTAATGCCTGGCACTGCTCGTAGGCAAATATCAGGAGCGAGAGGCAATCAATACTTTAATGAAGATTTGGCTACTCAAATTGAACGAGACTTTGGTGACAACAACTGGTTAGGCCGTGTTGGTGGTGGGTTATCAGGTATGAATGCAGTATCTCGTTCATTATTAGCGACGATGGACTTTAGTAACGCTGGTATTCAGGGGCTATTAGCACTTGCTACACATCCACTTGCTGCATCACGTGCTATGTGGATAGCGACAAAGGGAACAATTGGCAACCCAGCCGAATGGGATAATTTTGTTTTAAATAACTACAAAAGAACAATGGATGTTAAGGGAAAATCAGTACCCATTGGAATTGATGAGTTTGTACGTTTAAATGGTAAATGGATGAATGCTGACGCAACAGGAGAAATGTTGCTTCATCAGCCTAAGATACTTAAGGCTCTTGATAAAACCAACATAAAAATAGGAAGTCGTGAGTTTGGTCTAGGTAAAGCAGCAGATATAAGTAATATGCACTTTTCTAGGCAAGGTAATATATTTCGTTACATGATGTTTGTTGAAGGAATGAAGAATCAATCGCTTGTTGGGAAGGGTGGATTTTCTAGAGGGAAATGGTTATCAGATCCTACTGTTCAATTAGCTGGTGGTAGGCGTAGTGACTTGTCAGAAAAAGATCGCAGAGACTTAGTAGAGACAATTAACAATATGACAGGGTGGACAAATAATAACCCATCAAGTATTGAAAAAGGATTGTTATTTGCGCCGCGCTTCTTTCGATCTCAATTAGACACACTAGGCAAAGTTGCATTTGGTAATGGTCCAAGTGCAGATTACGCACGTGATGCTATGTTGCGGCTAATTATGTTGGGTGGAGGATTTGTTTTTATGGCAAATCAAATGGCAGGAGAAGATACTGATACCCAAGTACTGAAATTTCGTGCAGATGGCACTCCGTACCTCAACTCAAACTTTATGAAAATTAGAGCTTTTGGTACTGACATTTCTGTATTCGGCCCGTGGCAGTCAATGTTTCAACTTATATCATTGGGTATGATTGAAGGCCCAGATTCAGCATTATTAAGAACAGTAGAAAATAAATCTAATTTTGCTGTTGGCTTTGTAAATGATTTTGTATTTAAGGGATCTACTTATGGAGGCACTTCTTTAAGACCTAAATCAGCAGGTGATGTATTTAACGCGGCTGCAGCAGTAACAAAAGAAAACGCGCTTCCGATTTCTGTTCAAGAAACGATTGAAGTGATACGTGGCGATGCTCCAGTCGCATCTGGAATGTTTGGCTTTTTAGGCGTTAATGCTGCCCCACTTACTGCTTTTGAGTTACGTGAAAACGCTGCTTTAAAATGGACAGACACACTCACACCAGAGCAAAAAGAGTTTCTTCGTATAGGAGAAGATATAGCTGGGTATTCTGATATGTCTAGATCAGCTAAGGGTAAATTTGATGAATTGTATCCTGAATATAGTTCTGAATACTTTGACGATAAACGCAAGTACGCAGCGCGTGGAGATGAAGATGCAGAGATAGCACTTGAAGCACATGATGTAGATGTAAACCGAATAGAAAAGCAAAAAGAGTTAGTTCGATTTGCGGAACTCGGAGCAGTAGGAGAGATTAATCCGTCTACAGGAGAGCCGTACCAAGCTATATCTCCTGGAGAGTTGTCTAAATTAATATCTACGATTGACTATGAATCAATGATTCGTAAACAGGAAATTTACAAAGACAGTGACTTTGGGGACAATACTCCGTTAGGACAAGCAAAGTCTGCATGGTACAACATTTACAAAACCAACAATATTGGTGGGGTAAAGATGGATTGGAACGGAGTCTCGCGGGACCAAGAGCAATTACTTGCATCACTAGAACCTGAGGTGCGTGACGAACTAGAGGACTTTACTAAGAGCAGTCAAAAATACTATATCGATCCATTACGTCCCATCATTGATGCAAAGCAAGTAGTGCGTGAGTCTGGGTATTATGACGTAGGTAAAGAAATATACGAACGTACTTTCCTTCCAATAATTGAACAAGCATTAGGACGGCGAGTACCTACGGTAGATGGATTCCAGGACTTGTTTGAGACTTTGAAGTACTCTAATCCACAGCAAGCGCAGATGTTAGCGCCTATTAATTCGAGCATTAACTCGTACATCAGGCAGCAGCGCGAAATGTTTAGACTTACACGCCCAGAAGTTCAAGAAGCTCTTGAAACACTCGGGTGGGTAAATCCTATGTCATGAATGGCATAGGGAGTATATACTCTTAGAAAGGAGTTTAAAGTGGTTAATGAAACTGCTCCGATATCGGAATCAATTGACGAACCAATCGAGACTGCAGATGATGCACCTCTTGAAGATGACGTAGTTGATGATGTTGAGGACACAGTAGAAGAAACCGAACCTTCAGCCTATGACGAGGTAATGTCAGCCATTGAAGGGAAGTATGCGTCTGCGGATGATGTCGAAAGAATCAAACCGATGTTAGGACGTTATACCAAGACCTTAGATCAGCTACAAAACCAAACACAAGGCATGGTATCAAGAGAAGAACTGACCGCAGTCAACCAGCAACTTTCGCAGATGAGAGATCTGTTAGAACTTGGGTTGAAAGATTCTGCACCTGATGAAGTATTAAACGAAATCAGGAACCAGCGATATGAGTCTGACAAGGCTTCAGATCGTACTCAGTTACGTCAAGAGATACTTCAAGAATTAGGCACCACTTCGAACAGTAGAGCTTCTCAAGGTGAAATTACTCAAGGGGAGGCGCAAATGGCTTCTCAACAGGTAATTGCGTATGCACGTGGTAAGGGTGTTGATGCTGCAGATATTCCAAACGCTGTTTGGGACATGAAGCCGAATCAATCTATCCAACAAGCCATCAGCATTGCTGAAAGTGCTATTGATGAATTAGTTCAAGAAAAATCTAGTAGTGCTCGGCGCACTCGAAAGAAAAGTGCCGACCCACAGAACGGTTCTTCCCCTAATCCAGCAGCCTCAGGTAGTTCTTATAAGAGTTTAACTCTTGAAAAATTATCAAAAATGAGCCGAGATGAAATCAATGAGATCCCACGGGAAGTAGTTGATAAAGTCTTGGCAACACCAAGTTAGGATGAATATCAATGGCTATTGATAACTTTATTCCTCAGATTTGGGCTAATCGTATTCTTGAAAACTTGAATGCGGCTCACGTTTTTGCAGACCGCTTAAACCGTGATTATGAAGGTGACATTAGAGCGCATGGAGACAGTGTACGGATCAACTCAATTGGTCGAGTCACTATTTCTGACTACGTTAAGAATGGCACTATCACGGCACCTGAAACCCTACAAGGTTCAGATATGGTCCTGGAAATTACGCAAGCTAAATACTTCAATTTCGAGATTGACGATATAGACAAATGGCAGCAGAAGCCAAAATTAATGGATGCTGCTACGAGGGAAACCGCATGGTCTATGGCAGATGCTGTAGACACATATCTAGCAGGCGTACTGCAGGCTGGATCAACAAACAACGTCACTGGTGCTGCAGCCGCAGTATTAACTATCGGCACAGGCGCTGGTGAAACAAACGCATACGTATCTTTAGTAAATGCAGGGGTTGCACTTACTGAGCAGAACGTACCTACACGCGGTAGGTGGGCAGTAGTTCCACCTTGGTTTGAAGGTATGCTTCTTAAAGATGATAGGTTCGTATCATACGGTACCGTTGCTAACCGAGATGACCTAAAAAATGGTAACATCGGTCGAGCAGCAGGATTTGATATTTACGTATCAAACAATCTGTCATCGCTTGGTGGTTTGGGTGTGAACTATTACATTCAAACAGGTGTAAACGAGTCGGCTACCTATGCAGAGCAAATTGATGACACTGAGGCTTTTCGGCCTGAGGGTTCATTCAGTGATGCTCTAAAGGGTTTGCACCTTTACGGTGCAAAGGTCACTCGTCCATATGGGTTGTGCTACATCTACGGCACTGAAGGTACATAGGGAGGATAGATAAATGGCTATAACAACAGTCACGGTAACTGACCTTACCCTTAATACTGAATCCGCAGATCTCAACACAGCCGCTTTCGGTACATTAGGTACTTTGATAGTTACTGGCGCTGATGGTTTTAACGTTGACTTGAGCACTTATGGTGATAAGAAAATAACTTTCATTTTCACTGATCAAGGTGCTGCAGGTGATGATATAACTATGGTCGCTGGTAACAGGCCCCCTTCACAGAGGGCTGATCTA
>TARA_B110000046_G_scaffold39471_1_pt1 | contig 10511 bp, 4 predicted proteins | sample TARA_B110000046 | Tara Oceans TARA_B110000046 (sample SAMEA4397157) | marine metagenome | biome: Polar Biome; feature: [DCM] deep chlorophyll maximum layer (ENVO:01000326); material: water (ENVO:00002006), including particulate matter (ENVO:01000060) such as... | depth 40 m
TGAGCGATTGGATTAATTTTTCCTTCATATAATTCATCTCTTTCAGCATGTGTTAATCTGTTTAATACAGATATAGCACCTACTATACCACCTCTATTTAAACCTGCTGGTGCAAACCATTCGGCTGCAACTGCATCGTTAGAAGCATATATTCCTGGCATCAATACTGATGGTGGAACTGAAATTAACTTGTTAGTTCTTGAATCAATTGTTTTAACCCATGGGTAGTATGTACCTACATAGTTAGAATCAATTGCTGCACCTTGTTCGATTGCTTGTGATATTGAATCACCTGCTCCAACTACATCACCAATGAAGAAACAATCTTCTCTAGCTTCACACATATCAACTGCTTTATCAAATACATAAGAATGATGTCTTCTTACGATTCCAGGTACAGATACCAAGTTGATATCAAAATCATCTGGGTTAGATACTGATGCAATTGCTTTTACATATGCAACAGAACCTACTGCAGTTGAAGTTGATAAGTTAAACCCTTGTGAGTTACCACTTGATATAGAAGTTCCTAAATCAATAGATACTGTTGGGTCAATCCCATCAAATCCACCTTGGAAACCTACTGTAAATTGTCTTTTGTTCATATCAGATGAAAGTGAACCAGTTAGTTCAAATCCAAATGCATTAGTACCACCAACTACACTTACCGTACCATCAAATGCAAATGCTGTATTTCCACCTTGTGTTGCTCCGGTTGGTACTGGAGATAAGTAATTGTTGTTATCTATTTTAACTTGAGGTGTTTCTAAATCAATACCACTAAATACTGTAGATTTAGATGATGTGTTAGCATCAGAACCAGTTGCAAATAATACAGATGGTATAATAGATTCACCTAAACCATGTGCACCAATATTACCAACTAAAATTGGATTGTAATATTTAGCATGTCCAAATGGTCCAGCAACGATAGGATGAGAACCTTCAGCAACCGTTTCAACTCTTACGAATTTAGAACGATTAGGGTAATCACCATTTTCAGTTTGTTTTCCATTAGCATCTATTACTAAGTTTCTATCACCAATTACTTTTTTGATGTAATTAGGAGAAGCTGGGTCTAAGTTTAAGTTATTATATGTTTCTAATACTGATTTTCTCTTATCTGTATCCTTATATCCTCTAATCATTAATGAGAAAGTAGCGTAATCGGTTGCATTAGATGAACCTGCTGCTTTTACATTGAATATAGATACTTTGTATTCTTTATTATATACAGTACCATCACCGATAGTATGTAATTTAAATAAATTACTTCTTTCACCAGATACTAATTGAGATTGTATCCATGGTGTTGAAGAATGTTGTACATCAGTAGTAAACGCTTGGTCTGCTAGTGTAATAATAGATACTTGTGTTTGTCCACTTGCAACTGCATCAGCTGATGCTTTCTCAAAGTAGTTATAAACGTATCCATCTTTAGTTCCTCTTGGGTTAACACCAAATACATCACCTAAATCATTTCCATCTGCTGGATTGATAGAAGCTGATATACCAGATTCACCTACTAGAGTTATTTCAAATGCCGAAGCTGATACAGATGCAACTAATGTACTACCTGCTAGTGTTCCACTTCCATTGTGTGTTTCAAATAATGTTCCTACTATTTGTGATACCGATGCATCATCAACGCTTACTATAGCGACTGGTGCTGTTTGGGTATATCCACCTTGATGACCAACACGAACAATAGTTACTGTTCCTGCTTCTCTAAGATAGTTTTGTACGGTATATCCTGTATAGTATGAACCATCAGGTGTACCGAAAATTTGTTCGAATTCCGATTGGGTGTTAACAATGGTTGGTACGAATGCTGGTCCCTTGTGAAAAGGTCCTATTACAGCTGCTCCGATTTCTCCAACTCCTTGTGATAAGAAAGAAAGGTCATTTTCTCTCGTAAATACCCCAGGTGATACAATTTTTTCTGCCATGTTATTTTACTCCTTGTTATATTATGTTGAATGTTGATACTCTTATATAAGTATTAACTAATTTTTCTAAAATACGATTTATTCGTCTGTTGTTGGTTGATTTACTTCTTTTTCTTCTGTTGGTGTAAATGTATTTGTTGCAGGATCATAATTTCCATCCCCATAAATATCATTTAAACCTTTAAACATTGTCTGTTCTTTCTCTACTAATGCAGAATGTTGATTTAATAAATCTTGTTCTACAACTTCGAGTTCATCGATTCTTCGTTTCTTCTCGATTTGTAACTGTCCCAATCGTGTAAATACATTTGCAACATCTTGTCTCAAATCATTTACTGACTGTACTTCTTCTTCTGTAAACTTAAGTGCTTTCGCCATCTCTTTTTTTATTTTTGTGAATTGTTATGTAATATATATAAATATATAGATTTTTCTGAAACGTTAAAATATTTCTAACTAACTGTAAATGTTAATACACTTGAGTAGTTACTTAATAATCCGTTTGTTGAGTATTGTCTTACTCTTGCATATCTTGTACCAGTTCCAATATCAAACGAATCTCCTATTTCTGTAGTTTGTAAAAATACATTCGACCATAATGTTTCACTAACTAATGGAGAAGAAAAATCTGAGTTATTATCTATTTGTACATCATATACATCATTTGTACCATCTCCGGTCCAAGATAATTTAAGAGTACCATTTGTCCATACTAATGATGTTGGTGCACTACCACCTGTTTCATCTGAATGTGAGTTTCCTCCTTTATTATGAGTGATGTATCCATTAACTAAATATGTATCATTTGTTTCAACATCAATTGAAACTATTTCTGTTGTTGAATTAACAGCAACAATAGAAGTAACATCAATTTCACTAATAACACCAGATACTTCTTTAATTAATTTATCATTTGTATCAATGTTCATCATTTCTTTGAATCTATATTCACTATCACTTCCATCCTTAACCAACATTGGGTGTTCTGCAGTTGCAGTTACTTCACCATCGTTTATATTATAATATCTATTAGCGAATGAATATACTAAGTTTTGAACAGATACATTCTGTGCAGATGTTGTTAATGATTCAGCTGACCAATCTAGGAATGTACTTTCATCCGTTCCCAATCCTCCGATTGAAAATCCTCTCAACTCATCTCCTTCTTCTAAATCTCCAACTTCTATAATAGTACCATCTGAAAGTGTTACAGGTGAATCTACCGTTAAACATAATGCTGCTGAGTTTCCATCGTATGAATCAACTGCATGAACAGTTTTTGGTATATTTGTATTATATCGTGTTGCATGGTCATTATAACCATCGTGTAATTTTCCATTAAGTGTATGTGATTGTGCACCTAATAAAGTTGTTTGGCCACTTGCCCCTTGTGGATTTAGTGAACCAACTGTAATTACAGCACTTAAATCTTGATTTGAAGCTATACTCAAAAAACCAGCAGTATTTCCATCTGAATTAAAAGTTGGAGAAACTGTCCATGTGAAATTTTGATGTCTTGATGAGATTGATCCAAACTTAGAACCAGCTCCGGTAAAACTCATATCATAAGTTTCATTTGTAGCTTCTACTGCATATGTATATCCACCTAATGTTGAATTCACGGCATCAATACCATAATTATCTAAACTTACAATAGTTCCTGCTGAACTATTTATTGCATTCAATGATACATTTGCACCCTGTGTAATACCGGTTGCTCCTGCTAAATTATTTAAACTAAGTGTATCTCCTGAACTTCTTGCCATGTTGTTGTTTCCTATATATTATAAATATAAACTAATTCGTCTATCCACTTATCCTTATCTGTGAAATTTTCTTCCATATATGACTTTAAAGATAAAAACCATTTATTCTTTTCTTCATAAGGAGTATCGATTAACTGTGTATAAATATCACCGAATTCTTTTTTAGTTGATGCACGGTAAGGATAATGGAAATTCTTACACCAAGTTTTGTGTAAAATTGGCAATTTACCATAATCCACTGCTTCAAATATACCATATCCAAATGGTTCATTGTTAAAACACGAATGTGATATACCCCAATCCATATTATAGAATGTATCTTTAAATTCAGACTTATAGTGATAAGTTTTCATTTTACGAGTATCCATTTTTAATCCGTTTTTCCAAAGAATATTAAATTCACTTGAATTGGTAAATACATATGATGGAAGTCCATCTAAGTAACGAGGGTTTTTTCTACCTTCACTTCTTGCTGCAAATCCAATTCTTTTAGAATCACTTAATTGTAAGTTTTGTTTAAATTCATAAAAATTAGGTATATTTTTGTTTTTTATCAATATATCAAATAAACCTACCCATATGGAGTGTTTGGATACATCATTAATTTCGGTTTCCCAATTGGAATCCATATAAGGATGTTGTATAAATGAACTATCATTTCCAAATGATGATTTTATTATATGATCTACTGAGTTATGTAGTATGTTTGAATGTATTTTATCTTTATTCTCTACTATTACTTTCATTGGAGTATAATGTCCATGTAATATATTGATTCTACGTGCACCATTACATAATTCTTCAAATTTATCGATATCATCCCCATGCCAATGTGCTTCTATTGGAAATTCATAATCTTCATGTCCTTTTGGTTTGTTTCTATGTAAAAGTAGAATAGGTTTTACATCTAATTTAGGAACAATTAGTTCCATCCATAGATTTATCCACGTATCAGTACCAGCATTTACCCAAGGTCCTCCACCAGTAGTATAATACACATCGTATACCATGAATTATTTTTTTACTATTATTTTTCCTGCAAATGTAGTTGAGAATACAACAGTTACTCTGTTTACTGAGTTTGTTGTTACTGATTCTGCTTGTTCTTGTTGTGAAGTTGAAGTATTCCAACATTGTACTATTGGATATTGTTCATTTAAGTTGTGGTCTATTACATATGAAGATGCTCCACTAACTGTTTCTTTATGAGTAGTTAAATCTGTTATTTGTGAAGAACCACTTACGATTCCACTTGGAACACTTGTAAAATTACCATAATTTAGGTAATGTGTTCCATCTTCACCATCTAATAGATTTGAATCGGAAGAAACTCCTTGTACAACATGTCCACCTTTTGCAACTACTATCCTACCACTTTCGGTTGATGCAAATGTTACAGTTACTTGATTAGTATTCGTTGTTACAATTGAATTTGGTATAAAATAACCATCATCATCACCATATACTGTTACTATTACATTTTTAGTACCAAAGTTGTGAGTTACTACTTTAGAAGTTACATCAGTAAACGTATCTGTTACAGTTGCAACTTGGTCTACTGATAATCCTGTTAAATCACTACCATCTCCTTGGAAAGAACCACTAAATGAACCACTAACGGTCATTCCATCTAAATTACTACCACTTAGTACTGATTCAGTATTTAATTTTGCTTTTACTCGTGTATCTGTGTAATAAAGGTTTGTATTTTCGGATAATTGTGAAGTATTAAATCCACTAAGTGATATTTGTGAAGAACCACTAACTGTTCCTGTTGGTAGGTTTTCTACAATATTGGAAGCTATAATTACTTCTGATTCAGAACCTAATTTACCTAATTTCCAATAATCGTTTGTTGAATCCCATAATAAAGAACCACTTACGGTTGAACTACCGGTTGCATCTTTAACTAAGATACCTCCTGATGTTTGTGAACCACCATAGTTAAGTTCTAAGGTATTATCTCCTATATTAACAGTAGTAGAGTCTATTGTTGTTGTAGTACCCTCTACGGATAGGTCACCTGATATTATTACGTTGTTTGAAAAGGTTTTGTTACCTGCAATTGATTCGTTACCTGTGAGGTTAACGTATCGTGAATCAAATGAAGAAGTATAGTGGTAATACGATTGTTCTGTGGAGACTTCAATTATGGATGGTGATCCATTATCTTTTTCGAAATAAATTTTACCATCGAATGTATTGATTGCCAATTCACCTAATTCAATATTAGATGTTGTTGGTTTCCTACCCTCTACTGAGGTTCTTTTAAGCTTAACTACTTGAGCCATATATATGACAATATTTTCCTAATTAATAAAATTACAATCCTACCTACAAAATATAAGACCTTTATATAAAGATATATATGTATTTTATAAGTTTATAATAAAATTTCGTAATCCTAGTGAAGAACCTTATATAAGATTAAACAATAGTATTAAGAAATTTTTGCTTTTAATTCCTCTATTTGTTTCTGTTGGTCTTTAATTGCTTCGATAAGTAAACCTGTTAGTTTAGCGTAATCTACACCTTTAAATCCATTATCTCTATCAGTAACTAACTGAGGAAGTATTTTTTCAACATCTTGTGCAATTACACCAACATTTGGTAATGATTGTTGTAATTCATCTGCATTTGAGTTCCAATCCCATGTTACACCTTTTAATGATTGTACTTTTTCAATTGGATTAGAAATAAGTTCAATGTTATCTTTTAATCTTTCATCTGAAGAAGCGAATGCTACAATATCTCCACCTACGTTTAATGCTCCACTAATACCAACACCACCGGTTACTTTAAGTGCTCCAGTTGTTTTGGATGTTGAAGCAGTTGAGTTTGTGATTGATATAATACCAGTTGCAGTATCATTAGCATTACTTCTAAGATATTTACTATCTGTTTGAGCAGTAATATCAAATGATGAAATATAACCTTCACCGTTTGTAATTTGATTATTATTTGTTATTATATTACTTGTTAAAGCAACAGTTCCACTTGCATTTGGTAGAGTTATTGTTCTATCAGCACTTACTGTTGCTGCTAATAAAGTTATTTCGTTATCATCTGCTGCATTTCCTTCGAATACAACACCATTTGATGTGGATACAGTTTCTACATTGTTTGTAGTTGTTGTTCCAGTTACTACCAAATCACCAGGAATTGTTATCGTATCACCTGAATCACCAATCTGAGCTGCATTACCTGCATATCCACCAGCTAATCTTGATTTAAAATTCGCTGCAGATACACTTACATCCGTATTGGTTGTATACGATGGTAAACCAAAAGTTCCATCATGTTTTAAGAAATGTCCAACAGTTCCTGCTGATGGAACGAAATCATTATTTCCAGTTCCTACTAAACTTCTAATTTGTGCTGCCGTTTGGTCAGCCGTTGCTGATGCTTCAATACCATCTAATTTAGTATTATCGGCTGAAGTAAAGTTTATTTCGGTTAATCCTCCATCACCTACACTATATGTTGTATTAGTATTTGTTGTATAAGAAGGTAATCCAAATGTACCATCGTGTTTTAAGAAATGTCCTGCCGTTCCTGCAACAGGTACAAAATTACTATTTCCAGTTCCTACTAAACTTCTAATTTGTGCTGCTGATTGGTCAGCCGTTGCAGAAGTTTCAATTCCACTTAATTTAGTGTTTAAAGCTGAAGTAAAGTTAACATCCGATTGTGTTGCTACTACGAAATCAATATCACCAGTTGTATCTTGATAAGTTACAGTTATTCCTGTCTCAGTTCCACCTAACATTCCACCAACGAAATCTTCAACTTGTTCTTGTGATAGTTGAGTGTTCGTATTAGTATTGGTTGTATATGAAGGTAAACCAAATGTTCCATCGTGTTTTAGGAAATGCCCTGCAGTACCTATTGATGGAACGAAATCATTATTTCCAGTTCCAACTAAAGTTCTTATTTCTGCTGCCGTTTGGTCAGCAGTTGCAGAAGTTTCAATAGTTCCAAGTTTTGTACTTGCTGTACTGTTATAACTAATCTTAGCAGTATTCGCAGTAATTGCTGATGCTTGACCAGAAGTAATTCCAGTTTTTGCAGTATTCGCAGTAATTGCTGATGCTTGTCCAGAAGTTATTCCGGTTTTAGCAGTATTGGCAGTAATTGCCGATGCTTGACCAGATGTTATTCCGGTTTTTGCAGTATTCGCAGTTATTGCAGAAGCTTGTCCACCACTTATAGTTGTTACTGAACTTGCTAAGTAATCAGATGAATCAAAGGCTTTAACTTGTGATAAGTTAGTTACCTCACTATCCATTAATGCCCCAGCTGAAGTTACATTTGTTGTATCTGTTACATCTGCACTTGCTTCGATTGCATTTAATTTAGAATGGTCTGTATCTGTAAATACGTTTGAGTCAGATGCCGCTTCAACAGCTGCTCTAATTTCTGCATTTGATTGGTCAGCAGTTGCTGAACCTTCGATACCATCTAATTTATTTTTTAGAGTAGTTGTAAAGTTTTGTTGAGTTAATCCACCAGCACCTACCGTTGCTAAATCACTTGTTAAAGCAATTGTACCAGTTGCATTTGGTAGAGTTAATGTTCTATCAGCACTTAATGTACCAGCTTTTAAGGTTGCTTCGTGTTCATCAGCAACACTTCCTTCGAATACAATTCCATTTGAAGTGGTAAGTGTTGTAACATTTTCTGTTGTTGTTGTTCCGGTAACTACTAAATCACCTGGTATAGTAATTGTATCTGAACCATCACCTATATTTGCCGAACCTCCTAATGAAGCGTTTAATGAAGATTTTACATTTGCTGTATCTGTTACATCAGCATTAGTTTCAACTGAATTTAATAAAGTTTCTTGAGCATCACTCATAAACCTCTTATTAGATACATCTGAGAAATTAGTAACAGTAAATGTTGGAGTTGCACCACTAACTACTGATTGGTTTAATGCTTTTATATCTGAGATTGAACTTAATTCCGAATCCATCAATGCACCTGCCGAAGTTACGTTTGCCGTATCTGTTACATCTGCTGATGATTCGATTGTATCTAATTTAGTACCATCAGTTGCAACATCTCTTCCATCAAATGTACTATTAGTTGTAATAGCTCCCGTCATAGCACCACCACCTTTAGGTAATGCAGCATCTGCTTTAGTTCCTTGTGCTGATGTAGCATAATCAGAAGTATCAAATGCTTTTACATCTGCTAAGTTAGTTACCTCTGAATCCATTAAGGCTCCAGCCGAAGTTACGTTTGCCGTATCTGTTACATCTGCACTTCCTTCAATTGTACCTAATTTAGTACTTGCCGTACTATTATAACTAATTTTAGCAGTATTTGCAGTAATTGCTGAAGCCTGTCCACTAGTTATTCCTGTTTTGGCAGTGTTTGTATCTATCTCATCAAATAAACCTGGTGATAATAAACCAGATACTGATGTTGTAGCGATTGGTATGATTGCATCTGTTCCATCTGAGGAAGCTATTGTTCTAGCTCCAGTTGTACCACTAATACTTAAATCAGTTGATACGTTATGGTTAATATCACTTGTTTTAGCAGTATTCGCTTCTATAGCTGATGTTTGACCAGAAGTTATTCCGGTTTTAGCAGTATTTGCCGTAATTGCTGATGTTTGACCAGAAGTTATTCCGGTTTTAGCAGTATTTGCCGTAATTGCTGATGCTTGACCAGAAGTTATTCCAGTTTTAGCAGTATTCGCAGTAATTGCTGATGCTTGTGCTCCACTTATAGTTGTTGTATTTCCAGCGAGTGCCGTAGTACCACTTGTACCTAATTGTAAAGTAGTTACCGAACCACCTAGTGATATTGCCGAACTATCTATTGTTATACTTGAGTTTGATAATTTAGCGTTTGTTATTGAACCAGCTAAATCATCGTTAGTAATTGAACCAAGTGTAATTACTTGACCACTTACTGATAAATAATCATGAGAATCGGTAACTAAAGTTACGTTAGTTGAATTATCAGTTCCAGCAGCATCTACACCTAAGTTTGTTCTTGCAGTTCCAGCATTTGCTAAATCAGATAAGTTTGTTGATTTAGCTAATTTTGTTCCTACTGTTGTAGTTAACGCAACCACATCACTATCACCATTTGCAATACTTGCAGATATTTCTAATAATGTATCAAATGCAGCAGGTGCTCCACCTAATAAATCAGATACTTCTCTTTGTACATACGCAGTTGTTGCGATTTTAGTTGAATCATCGTTATCTGCTTGTGTTGGTGCAGTTGGATTACCAGTTAATGTTGGTGAAGCTAAATTAGCTTTTAAGTTTAATGCAGTTTGACCAGCAGTTGATACTGGTTTTAAAGCATCTGTTGTATTATCTACATTACCTAATCCAACCATTCCTTTTGTTATACCACCTACTGTTCCTGTGAATGTAGGAGAAGCAATATCAGATTTGGTATCAATTTCTGTTTGTTGTGCAGTTGATACTGGTTTACCAGCATCTGAAGTATTATCTACACTTCCTAATCCAACATCACCTTTAGTTGTTGATTGTGCTCTTAATGAAGCATATGTACCACTTTGTGAGAAAGCAGCAACATCAGAAATGTCTGATGAACCAATTGCTAAGAATGATTTTATATTTGCAGCTGAACCACTCGATACAGTATCAGCATCTAATTTTGTTTTTACTAATGAATCAGTATAACCAACTTTTGATGTGTTAGTAGTAATTGCTGATGCTTGACCTGAAGTAATTCCTGTTTTTGAAGTATTCGCAGTAATTGCTGATGCTTGACCAGAAGTAATTCCGGTTTTTGCAGTATTTGC
>TARA_B110000046_G_scaffold169272_1_pt1 | contig 10500 bp, 9 predicted proteins | sample TARA_B110000046 | Tara Oceans TARA_B110000046 (sample SAMEA4397157) | marine metagenome | biome: Polar Biome; feature: [DCM] deep chlorophyll maximum layer (ENVO:01000326); material: water (ENVO:00002006), including particulate matter (ENVO:01000060) such as... | depth 40 m
CTATTTATAGGACTGCAAATATAGTCTAGTTTTTCAATTCACAAAAGGTTTTTTATAAAAAGTTAAATTATTTCCGCTACCACAAAAGTACTGCCACCAACATAGATCAAATCATCTTGGGAAGCACTTTGTTTTGCGGCATTTAAAGCTTCATTTACAGAGGAATGAACACTTCCTTCAAAACCATGTTCAGTGAAAATCTTCGCGAGTTGAGACGCCTCTAGCCCTCTGGGAACATTCGGTTTGCAAAAGTAATACTGCGCCTGCTTTGGAAATAGCTCTAAAAGCGAAAGAACATCTTTATCATTCACCATGCCCAACACCAGATGCAAGCGTTGAAATTTCTCAGACTGTAGTTGTTTAAACACTAAACTCAGACCTTCCCTATTGTGTGCCGTATCGCAAATAGTTTTTGGCGCAGTACCCAAAATTTCCCAACGACCACGAAGTTCTGTGTTTTCAGTCACTTTTAAAAGGCCCTGTTGCACTGCTTCTGTTGGGATTATAAACGTGCCAGAATTTAAGATTTCAATAGCTTGAAGTGCCGTTCGTACATTATGAATTTGATAAGCACCTTTTAAACTTGTAGGTGGTATAGTTCCTATACGTTGATCGGCAAAATAAATTGGCGCTTGTTCTTTAGTGGCTTTAGTTCTAAAAACAACTTCTGTTTCTAACTGAGTTTCACCAATCACGATGGGAGTGTTTGGTTTTATAATCCCTGCCTTCTCCCCTGCAATGGCCTCTAGAGTCGTACCTAAAAACTGGGTGTGGTCCAACCCTATATTGGTAATGACCGATACTTCAGGGTTTAGGATGTTAGTTGAGTCTAAACGTCCGCCAAGACCGACCTCAACAACTGCTATATCAACCTGTTCTTGTGCAAAATAGGCAAATGCCATACCCACCGACATTTCAAAAAATGACAAGGAATTGGCTTCAAAAAACGTTTTATGAGTCCCCACAAAATCCACCACAAAATTCTCGCTAATCATTTCTCCATTTATCCGAATGCGTTCGCGGTAATCTTTTAGATGGGGAGACGTATATAAGCCTACTTTATAACCTGCTTCTTGCAACACAGACGCCAACATATGCGCCGTAGAGCCTTTTCCGTTAGTACCTCCAACATGAATGGATTTGAATTGATGCTCTGGATGATTGAGCTGTTTGGCGAGTTTAAGAGTTTGACTTAAATCAGCTTTATAAGCTGATTTCCCCACATTCTGATAGAGTGGTAATTGAGAAAAAAGCCATTGGGTTGTTTCTAAATAATTCATTTACTGACGGACACTAAAATCAACAATCACAAAACCAATTTGTTTGGCAGGTGCTTTGGAATCTGCAGGCCATTTGTGGGTGAGGGCTGTTTTTTTTGCTGCATTATACAGACAGATATCTCCTGTTGTACCTCGTTTTCCGGGGATGGCTTTGACTACACTCCCATTTTGATTCACATGAATTTCAACCACTACTTTGCCTTCTTCGTCACAGTCGGGAATGACTTTAGATTTGGACGGACGCCCACGACCGTTCAGTCCATAACCTACACCTCCATTTCCACTCCCTGGAGATCCAAAATAACTAGGTGCATACGGATCGCCATTAAGCTGTCCTTTATCGCCTGCAGTATCATCATCGCCCTCTGATCCAGTATCGGTACCTTCATTGGTTCCAATCCCACCCATCAAGGCATCTAATTCTTGTTTCTTTTTAGCTTTTATATCGGCTTCTTTTTTGAGTCGCTCCTCCTCTGCTTTCGCTTCTGCATCTGCTTTGGATTTGGCTTTTGCTTCAGCATCAGCTTTGGCTTTGGCTTTAGCATCGGCATCCGCTTTAAGCTTGGCGGTTTCGGCTTCTGTTTTTTTGAAGGCAATGGTTTCTAAATCTTCAGCAGTCAATACCTCTTCTGAAGCTGCAGGCTCACTGGACTGGACAGGGGCTGCCGCTTTTACAGGTTCTACAACAGGTTCAGAAACAGGCTCAGATAGCGGAGCTAACGGTTTTTTCGGCTGCACAGTTCCACTACCAGTGTCCGTAGTTCCAAAATTAACAGCAACGCCATACTCTAAAGGGGGGTCCATATAACCAGGACCGACCACAAACAACAACAACAACAGTAACAAGAGCATGATGACGGTGGTCAATCGTGCGGAATGTTTTTGATGTTTGGTCTCAAAGTAGCGCATCTTAGTTAGGATTTACGGCGAGTATGATTTTAAATTTATTTCGATTGGCAATGTCCATTACTTTGACAACATAGTCCACAGGAACGGATTTTTCAGCGCGTAACACTAGGGTTGGTGTAGCTTCTTTTTGAAGTAATTGAAGGAGTTCGGCTTCTAAGTTTTGAACTTCAACTTTCGATTGATCGATATAGAATGATAAGTCTTTTTTTATACTGACTGCCACCGATTTTTTGTTTTCTGTTTTCCCACTGGCTTTTGGGAGTAAGATATCGATCGCATTTGTAGTAACCAAAGTGGATGCAATCATAAAGAAAATCAACAACAGAAATACAATGTCCGTCATGGACGACATATTAAACTCTGGAGATATTTTATTTCGACCTCTAATATTCATATTAAATAGGTTCGTTGAGTAGGTCTAAAAACTCTACCGAATTGGCTTCCATTTGATAGACAACTTTGTTGGTGCGTCCAACTAAATGGTTAAAAGCGATGTAGGCGACAATTCCAACCACTAAACCGGCAACGGTTGTGGTCATGGCGGTATACAGTCCATCTGCCAAAAGTTTAATATCAATTTGACCGCCGGAGTTGGCGATTTCAAAAATGGATAAAATCATTCCAATAACGGTTCCTAAAAACCCAATCATAGGCGCTGCCCCTGAAATAGTAGCAAGGACACTGACATTTTTCTCTAGGCTATAAACTTCGAGTTTTCCTGCGTTTTCAATAGCTGAATTGATATCGGCGAGTGGACGTCCAATTCGAGAAATTCCTTTATCAATCAGACGAGATACCGGAGAATTGACTTGCGCACAGACTGCTTTGGCAGCTTCAATTTTTCCATTGACGACATGGTCTTTTATTTGGTTCATGAAATTCGGGTCAACTTTGGAAGCGGCTTTAATGGTGAATAGACGTTCAAAATAGATGTATAAAGCGACTACTAACAGTACTGTTAAAAGGGCAATAATCAGCTGTCCCGCTAAGCCTCCACTTTTAATTAATTCAACAATAGATAATGTTTTTTCGACGGATTCTGCATCTAGTTGGATGGCTATTTCATCTTGAATACTGGTAGTGATCATATATGTTTAAGTATTACTTTATATTTTAAAAACGTAAAAACTTCTCATAAAGTATCTTTAAAGAAGTGTTCTTGTAAAGAAAAATGTAAGTGCTCCTGCTAAAAACCCAATTAAGGCTAACCAAGATATTTTTTTTAAGTACCAGAAAAAGTTAATTTTCTCCATGCCCATAGCCACAACACCTGCTGCAGACCCAATGATAAGCATACTACCTCCTGTTCCTGCGGAATAGGCAATAAAATGCCAAAGTTCGTGGTCCATGGGTTCAGAAAACATTCCCAAAGAAGCTGCTACCAAAGGAACATTATCAATTACTGCAGAGCCAACTCCCAATAGCAATACAACTAGATCGGAAATTCCAGCACTGTCAATTTCGGTTCCTAACGCGGGTGTTGATTCTTTAAGCCAATCCGCAAAACCAAATAAAATTCCTAAAGATTCCAATGCCGCGACGGCCATTAAAATTCCTAAGAAAAATAGGATGCTTGGCAATTCTATTTTTGATAAAGATTGATGTACAGGGCTCACGTGTGAATGAGTATCGGATGCTTCTTTATCTAATCCGGTCATACTAAATTTTGAAGAGCTGTATATTTCCGCAAATATGGCGACAATTCCTAACGACAACATCATTCCAACATAAGGAGGTAAATGAGTTGCCATTTTAAAAATAGGTACAAAAACAATCGCAGCTAAACCTAAATAAAGCATGGTGCTACTGAAACGACCTACGGGTTCCGATGCGCTTGTATCTATTTCTAAAGAGCCTTTAAAAACAGCCAGTCGAGATGCGATGAATGTTGGCACTACCATACAAACAACTGATGGTAGTAATAAATACGCAAACAAATGTCCTGTACTTACTTTGTTTGCAATCCATAGCATTGTGGTTGTGACATCACCAATAGGAGAAAAAGCACCACCTGCATTGGCTGCAATCACAATGAGTCCTGCAAACCATAGGCGCATTTTTCGATCGTGAATAATTTTTTGAAGCAAAGAGATTAAGACTATGGTCGCTGTTAAATTATCGATTATAGCGGATAAGACAAACGCTAACACTGCGAAAATCCAGAGTAAATTCCGTTTGTTTTTAGTTTTTATAAAGTTTTTTATTGTCGAAAACCCATTAAAATACGCAATGATTTCAACGATGGTCATCGCACCTATTAAAAAGACGAGAATTTCAGCTGTTTTCCCTAAGTGATGCAATAAAGTTTCTTCGAGTATATGCATTTTTTCGGTATGACCAAATGCTTCAAAGTTGCTAAGAAGTGCATGTTTTCCCGAATCAAACCAGGTGTCAAAATCATCAATACCAAAAGAAATCAAAGCCCAACTAAAGGCCATCATAACCAAGGCAGGAATTAATTTATCTATTTTTAAACTGTGTTCAAGAGTGATGGCTAAGTATCCAAACACAAATACAATAATAATTACTGCTTCCATAAATTACGCGATTCTTGTTTTAAGCAGAGACTTGTTTAGTTTTGACTGCATAACAAATATAAAAAACTATATACGCTTTCTATAAATTTATTGTTTTTTTTCGGGGAAATAAATACAGCCACTACTATGGTCATGTATAGCTCCTGTGACAGATTGAAGACAATTCGTTTCGTTTCTTAATTTTAGGACGCCTAAAAATCCAAATATCAAAGCTTCTTTGAACTCAATTATCATGGAATTTTCGGGTTGTAAATCACACCCACACAAGGCTGATATACGCTGCATGAGAAAGCTATTAAAAACACCTCCACCTGTGATCAATCCTTTTTTTAAATGGTTATTATTAAGAATAATTGAAAGTTGAACGGCACAGTGTTCTACGACAGTCCTTAACAGTACTGGTACTTCCAAATTATAGGACTCTATGAGTGGAAAAATTTGGCTTTGCACCCACTCGAGTCCCAATGATTTTGGGGGGTGTTGTTTGTAAAATTCTAAAGCGTTTAGGGCTTCTAGTAAGGGCTTACAGACCGATCCTTTGGACGCTATTTGACCTTCAGAATCATACTGCTTCCCCAATGACGCCACATAGTGGTTAAGTACTATATTCACAGGACAGACATCGAATGCGGTACGTTCGGAATTTTGCTCAAAAGAAATATTAGCAAACCCTCCTAAGTTCAAACAATAGTCATACTCAGAAAACAAGAGCGCATCACCAATAGGAACTAATGGTGCCCCTTGTCCGCCTAAAGCGACGTCCTGTGTTCGGAAATCACAGACGACTGTTTGATTTAAATAGGTTGCCAAGATGGGTAGATTCCCGATTTGAAGGGTTTTGCCTGCATTGGGTTCATGAAATACTGTGTGCCCATGGCTGCAAACGGCATCTATCTTGTGGTGGCCATGCGTACGGATAAAGGCTTGAATTACGTCGGCTAAAAATCGGGTATAATCTTTATTTAATTTTTCTAATGCTGTAGGATTTAAATCAATGGCGGATCTTAGTCGATATTTCCATTTTTCAGAGTATTCCACTGTTTTAGCAGTAGTTATTTGAAACTCCCAAGAGGCTCCTAATACAAAGCTTGACAAGCACAAATCAATCCCATCTAACGATGTTCCTGACATCACTCCAAGGACTTGGTAATGCGATTGTTTAGCTAAAACTGAATTGGTCATAATTATTATTTACACTTATTTACTATGCATGCATAGTAAATTTTTATATATTTGAAAAACAAATATTAATACTATGAATTTCTCTTTATCTGAAGAACACCTTATGGTTCGTGAAGCGGCTCGTGATTTTGCACAAACAGAATTACTTCCCGGTGTTATTAAACGTGATACTATCCAAGAATTTCCCGACAATTTAGTAAAAAAAATGGGAGCACTCGGATTTATGGGTATTATGGTTGACCCTAAATATGGCGGAAGCGGGATGGATACCATTTCATACGCATTGATTATGGAGGAGCTATCAAAAGTTGATGCTTCGGCATCCGTGATTGTATCCGTAAATAATTCATTGGTATGTTACGGAATTGAGTCTTATGGTTCAGAAGCTCAGAAAGAAAAATACCTTCCAAAGTTAGCAACTGGCGAGCATGTAGGCGCCTTTTGTTTAAGTGAACCTGAAGCCGGTAGTGATGCCACTTCTCAACAAACTTCCGCTATTGACAAAGGCGATCATTATGTGATTAATGGGACTAAAAACTGGATTACTAATGGTGGACGCTCCGATGTATATATTGTAATTGCACAAACAGATCGCAGTAAAGGCTCAAAAGGAATTAATGCCTTTATCATCGAAAAAGGGATGACTGGTTTTGAAATTGGCCCTAAAGAAGATAAACTCGGTATTCGAGGAAGTGACACACATACGTTGCAATTTAACGATGTAAAAGTGCCTAAAGAAAATCGAATTGGCGCTGATGGATTTGGGTTTAAATTTGCGATGAAAACACTTTCAGGTGGACGTATAGGAATTGCCTCTCAAGCTTTAGGGATTGCTTCTGGTGCTTATGAACTAGCTTTGGCGTACTCTAAACAACGTAAAGCCTTTGGGACGGAAATTTGCAACCACCAGGCCATTGCTTTTAAGCTGGCGGATATGGCAACTGATATTGAAGCGGCACGCCATATGGTGATGAAAGCGGCTTGGGAAAAAGACCAAGGAGTATCATACGACACCTCTAGTGCGATGGCAAAATTATTTGCTTCTAGAGTGGCTATGGAACATACAGTGGAGGCGGTTCAAATTCACGGTGGAAATGGGTTTGTAAAAGACTACCATGTAGAACGTTTGATGCGCGACGCTAAGATTACACAGATTTATGAAGGGACGTCAGAAATTCAAAAGATGGTGATTTCGAGGGCTGTGCTTAAAGATTAGTTGTTATTATAATTTAGACAATTTACAATCCTTGTCTTTTTTTTATTATATTTATTCACGAATTAAGACCCCAAACGTTTTTTTTCTCGACCAATTGTACGCAAGTAAGTTTAAGTTACCCTTTTTAGAAGGGCTTTAGGCGTTACACCAATTTCTAAAGCTGTTTGAGTGGTTTTCATTTTTAAAAAAATGGGACTCATTGAGGCGAAGCCGTGATCGGTTGGAAAGTATTACAAAAAACGAGCCCTTGAATATAGATTAAACCTCCAAAATTATGAAAAACTATTATAAACCTTCAGGGAAGTTCTCCCCTATTTCGTTAATGTACTTTTTATTGTTGTCAGTGACGGCCTTTCCTTTACTGGGTCTGATTTATGCATATTGCATTTGGTACATTCCTTTTGTCTTCATTAATATTTTATTTACGGCAATATTTGGTTTTTTAATTGGGTACCTCATAAACAGTGCGGTGATTGAAAAAGGGAAAGTTAGAAACGTCACTGTTGCATTTGTCTTCGGATTGGTAGGAGGATTTTTGGCCCTTTATTTTCATTGGGCTGTATGGACAGATCTTGTAATAAATGCAGGAGAAAGCTATGGAAATTCTCGTATAGGTGTTTCAGTAAGTAATATTAAAATTGTTCAAGTCTTTTCTTTAATTATTCAGCCCGAAACACTTTTTGACCTTATTAACGAGATCAATGTTTATGGAACATGGGGGGTTAGAAGTAATACTGTAAATGGCACCTTTCTTCTAACAATCTGGATAATTGAATTTTTAATTATTGTTGGAATTGCAATCCTAAGCTCTTTGATGAAAGTTAAAGAACCGTTTTGTGAAAAAGAAAACATATGGTTTAAGAAACTAAAACTTGGTCTTAACTCAAAACTATCCAGATGTGAAATGGATAAAACCTGTAGGATACACACTGATGACAGCCTTGGCATTTCAAATGATGAGTAGTAAAGTACATTGGGCGTCCGATTATCCAATCGCAGTCTTAATTGGCTATGTCATTGGAAAAACCACTGCCAACAGACGTATTAAAAAATACCAATCCCAAACCACTGCTTTTGGAGAAAAACGCAGATCGTATGATTTCAATTATAACTTTTCAAAAATTGGAAACTATACCTTGGTGGGCGTTAGTGTTCGGTTCTAACTCTTGGAAAGATTAACGCGAAAGCGATTCTGTCCTTAAAAAAACAACCCCTTTGCCTCTACAGCTTTGGGGTTTTTTGTATTCCATAAACAGGGATCTAGTCTTTAGAAATTTCGTGAGATCACTTTCAAAAATAAATTGGATTGATGTATCTTGCTACTCTATTTGAAGGTGAAATTATGGAAGAAAATAATATGCTGAACTATGTAAAAGAAGTTTTAAAAAACATGCCTACAGACTGGTTAAAACTAACCACCCATAGGCTGGATATTTATGACGAAAGTGTTGCTAAAACTCAATTTTTAGAACAGTTTGAAACGCTCTTTAAAACACATAATTCGGACACATCGGCACTGGACAACTTGCCTACGGCTTACGACTACATTCGTTTGGGACATCCTTTGTCCTGTGTGCTTGAATGGACACTCGCCAATCTGAATCACCTAAAACCAAATAATGCCATCAGTTTTTCATCACAAACTGTGCCTGTTTTGGCTATTTTAAGAACCAATTTATTAGCCGATAAAAATACACGAATTGTTTATACCGGAGCGTTGCCAAATGCTTTTGATGCTGAAACCCTAAAGCATGTCTATGGCTATAACTTCGAATTAAAACAACTTGAAAATGTTTCAGCCGTTCCCGAATTTGACGGCAGCACTATTTATATCACTGAGCAAAAAGAATTTATAAAAATTGAGCAATCGCCAAACATCGATTTTTACATCCAAACCCATGCAGACCTTGGAAGTGTATTGCTCGTAAATGGAAACCAGAACCAAAGCTATATCTCCGATATTCAGCATGTGCGACGAAGAGAAACCATTTCCATGCCCCCCGTCAATTGTTTGAAAGCTTTATCAGTTTTAACAAACAAGTCTTCAGAGAAAGCACAAAACACTTTAGAAACCAACAAAGGACAGGTTTTAGAGGCTATTTCAATCATTACCCACAGCCCTACAAAACCCCTGGTAGGTTCTAGTGGACTTTCCGTTCAATATGCAATTATGATGGGGCTCATTCACGATGCTCAAGAAAACCATCCCCACAAAGCCATTAAATTTATTGTGCCTCCCAACTGTTATGGTGGCACCAATGACCAGGCACGACGTGTGGCAGCCTGTATTAATAATGTGGAAGTAGTGGATTTGCCTGTTGATGGCGACAACGATATGGTGCACAGTATTGATACCATTTTAGACCAGATTGCTACTGAGAATGCCATCCCTTACATCATTGCAGAAATTCCAACCAACCCAAGAGTGGAAGTTCCTGATCTTGTTGAATTGAAAAACGCATTAAGTGCTGTCCGTAAGACCAAAACAGGTGAAATAGCAATAGACCCTGTCTTTATTTTAGACCAAACTTTTTGTCCAAACGTTCTCTTTTTAGATGAAAACAACTTGCTTTCTTCTGTTCGAACCCTGTCCTATGCCAGTGGATCTAAATTTCCAAGTGGTGGAAAATGTACAGCGGGCTACGTTGTTGGCAATAAAAAATCCGAAGCCTTGATGCATAACATCGAACGCCATCTTCTCCTTTGTGATAACGAAGCAACAGCGCTTCAATACGAAATCTTGGCCACCCAATTGCCCTCCATGAATCAACGCATTCAAGACGCTTATGGAAATACCCGAGAGTTTGTCAACTTCATAAAGGAAACTTTACCAACTGCCAAACTCAATTTTGTATCCGAAGCTTTGGCAGCACAAGGCTTTACGCCTTCTGTATTCTCATTAGATCTGCCTACCAAAGGCACTTCAGACCTAGAAAGAGAAACTTATAAGAGAGCCTTAAATCTTAAATTAATTAATTTAATGATCGCTAAAATTCCCAACGAAAGTAAGTTTTGTGTGAGCTATGGCCAGTTGCAAGGCTGTTATTGGACCATTCCTGCAACGTCCACACAAGGCACCACCAAGGAAGGTGACAAAGATTATATTGTGCGGGTGTCACTGTCTCCAAAGATGGATTTAGGACTACATAAAAAAGTGTTTTTAGAGTTTGTAGGAGACATTTAATATCACGTGTTTGCGAAGTCTGTTTTACCTCACGTCATTGCGAGGAAGTATGACGACGCAATCTGTTTAATTCAAGATTCACATCATAAGATTACCGCGCTGCGCCTGTCTGGAGCAGGCTCGTATTTATCGACTGTAGGTGGAATTACAACCTTGTTTTAAAAACAAAAAAATCCCTAACATTTCTGTTAG
>TARA_B110000046_G_scaffold25900_1_pt1 | contig 10494 bp, 7 predicted proteins | sample TARA_B110000046 | Tara Oceans TARA_B110000046 (sample SAMEA4397157) | marine metagenome | biome: Polar Biome; feature: [DCM] deep chlorophyll maximum layer (ENVO:01000326); material: water (ENVO:00002006), including particulate matter (ENVO:01000060) such as... | depth 40 m
ACCGGTGATACACCATGGCAAGCCTTAAGCGACTCGGTAATGGGTGGTCAGTCTGTGGCAACGCTTACCACGCATAAAAATAGCTTAACTATAGATACAACCATTACAAAGCCAACAAGCTTTGGCGCGTGGGCAGGCGCTGAAATAAAATTTACATCACCGGCTGATGCTTCAGCATTTAAAGGTGTGCGCTTAACGTATAAAGGGTCTACCACGCCTTTTGCTTTGTCTGTTTATCATAGTGATGTAAAGGATTGGGATCACTTTAGTGTACTTTTAAAGCCGCGCGATGAATGGACCACGCTTGATATTCCCTTCACTACACTTAAACAATTTGGTTTTGGTAGCCCAGTTACGTGGTCGGCAACAGAATTAACTGGGGTTAACTTAATGTGGCGTAAAATGCCAGGCGCAAGCAATGAGCTATTAAAAAACACACTACAAATCAAAGAGCTAACTTACTTTTAAATGAGTAGCAGTCAAAACACAAAATCATTTGGGTTTTGACTGTTTTTTGTTATGGTTTAATCACTTACAAAAAGAAGCACATACTATGCTCAAACATCCATTTTATAAATACAGCTTTTTTACTCTACTTATTGTAGATATTGCTTATGCCCTTGGGCTAATAATCGCGAACTCCGCACCCTTTACTACTGGTAGTGCACTCGCTGCAACTGTGTGGTTCGTTACTTTTTACTGGGTTCCTGTTTGGAGTGCGGCAGCGGTTATTTTTTACCTTCGCAATAAACACATTAACAAAATAGCATTTGAATGGTTAATTGCAGTTGTATTTATGGCACTTGGTAATGTGCTTACCGATATATTACTCACACAGCTTTTTGATGGGCATAAATCGATGGGAGTATTTGTTGTATTTAACGGCTTACTTTGGGGATCGTGTATTTACTTTACCAGTATTTTTATTGAAAATAAAAAACGCGCAACAGCCGAAAAACACGCACTTAAACAAGCCCAACTTGCTACATTACGATATCAACTAAACCCTCATTTTATGTTTAATAGCTTAAATACAATTTCGGCCTATATTCATACAAACCCTGATTTAGCCGATGAAGTACTGCATGAACTTGCTGATATTTTAAGGTACTCCCTTGATACCGCCGAGCAACAGCAAATACCTTTACAGCAAGAGCTTACAATAATAGAAAAATACTTAAATATTGAAAAAGCACGCTTTGGCGATAAACTTCAGGTTAATTACCATATTCCCAATAGGCTTAAAGACATATCGCTACCACCGCTACTTATTCAGCCAATTATTGAAAACGCCATTAAACACAACGCCAACCAAACTTCTCTAATACTTAATATAACCCTGAGTGAGCTTCCAAACGGCGTTAAAATACAAATTAGCGATAATGGTAAGGGTTTTTCGAGCGATGTAATAAAGCACGGGCATGGCAATGGTGTAGGGATGAAAAACATACTCAAGCGCGTCAAACAACTTGGTAAAAGTAAGGTACTACTGAGCAATAATAATGGTGCAGTGGTTACGTTGGAGCTAGCACTATGAACAGCAAAAACCAGCAACATACTATTACTAAAATGCGCGTATTATTTGCCGATGACGAGCTTCCCGCTCGCGAAAAATTAAGCCATCAATTAAGTTTAATGGAGCATGTTGATTTGGTGGCTATGGCTACAAATGGCAAAGAGGCTATTACATTAATCAATGAGCTGACCCCTGATGTGGTATTACTTGATATTCAAATGCCTGAAATTAACGGCCTTGAGCTTATTGATTTACTTAACTACCAGCCCATTATTATTTACACAACCGCGTACGATCAATTTGCTATTGAAGCTTTTGAGCACGCCTCAACTGACTACTTACTCAAACCTTTTCCTATTGCTAGGCTAAAAAAAGCTCTCGCCAAAGCGCAGCAGCAACTAGAGCAACAACGTGCACATACCCTAGTCAATCACGAACCCAACGAGCAAACGTTTACATTAACCAAAAACACTATAAATAAGCTCATTAGTAAAAGTGGTGAGCGCATATTTTTACTCTCCCCTAGTAATATTAAATTTATTAAATCGGAGCAGGGCAATAGTTTGGCGTGGAATGGCGATACATTTCATCATTTAAGCGATACACTTGATCAGCTTGAGCATGCTTTAGCAGCACATAACTTTGTACGAATCCACCGCAGTTATTTGGTTAATATTGACCACATTAAAGAAATACAGCGCTGGTTTAATGGCAAACTTATGGTGATTGTAAATGACGATATTAAATCTGAACTAAGCACCAGCAGAGCCGGCGCAGATAAGTTAAAGCAATTGCTGCATATTTAACTTATCCAATATGCTACTGGTCGTTACTCGAATACACACTTAAAATAGGGAATTTATAATCGGCAAACGATACAGTTACCGATTGTGTTTCGTTGCCTTTAAAACCGAGTTTAAATTCCATTGGCATAAATCGGCTGCCGTCAGCAAAAAGTGCAAGTAAGTGCTCCTCGCCTAATTCTCGATTGCCTGACGATAAGTTAGTAAGTGTTATAACAGCCCAGCGTTCGCCCTCTTCATTGCTCATTAATACATAATTAACGATTTTAAAATCCCCTTTTTTAGGGGTTATGTTGCTATCGTTTGCAAACGATAAGTGCATGCTATTTGGTACTGCACGGTCAACATTTAGCGCTTTGATAGAGTCGGCTTGGCTTGCCCACGAAAGCACCAATAAAATGATCACTAAGGCTTTCTTCACTGTGAGTTCCTTTTTATTACCTAGTAAAATACCTAGTAAATTACCTAATAAATTACATAACAATAACTGTTTAAATTATATTCGCATTCCATACCTATTATGTAAACAAACAATCATCACAATTTTATCCAGCGCTTTGGCTGCGCCACTACAGACTAAGCGCTCATTCAGTGTGCTTGCGCTACTTTGGGCTAATAACGAGTGATAAGAGTAAATAATTCAAAGCTAACTTAAAGTAAAAAGCGCGATTAAACAGGAGTATAAACGTATGGCAAGCACACATAAAAACTCAACAACGGATTTATCTGATCCCAGTAACAGCATTCAAGTAAGAGGGGCGCGCGTTCACAACTTAAAAAATGTAGACGTTGATTTACCTCGTAACGCATTAGTTGTTTTTACAGGAATATCGGGCTCTGGAAAGTCGTCGCTTGCGTTTGGAACGCTGTTTGCTGAGTCGCAGCACCGTTACCTTGATTCAGTATCGCCGTACGCCCGAAGGTTGATAGATCAAGTTGATGAGCCCGATGTTGATTCTATTGAAGGGCTACCGCCTGCCGTTGCTTTGCAGCAGCAACGCGGCGCACCGTCGGTTCGCTCATCAGTTGGCAGCATAACAACTATTTCTAACGCGCTACGCATGCTTTACTCACGCGCAGGCGAATACCCCAAAGGGCAAGGCATACTTTACGCCGATGCGTTTTCGCCGAATACGCCACAAGGTGCCTGCCCAGAATGCTCAGGAATAGGCCGAGTGTTTGAAGTAACCGAAAAGCTACTTGTGCCAGACGATACAAAAACTATTCGCCAGCGCGCCATTGAAGCGTGGCCACCAGCATGGCAAGGTAAAAACCTAAGCCGTATACTTACCTCGCTTGGTTATGACATAGACACACCTTGGAACAAACTTTCTAAAAAAGCACGCGATTGGATTTTATTTACCGACGAAACACCTACTGTGCCGGTATACCCAGATTACACCTATGAGCAAACACATAATGCGATAAAAAATAATGAAGATCCAAGCTACATGGGAACTTTTTCAAGCGCTAAACGCTTTGTTTTACAGTCTTTTGCTACTACCCAAAGCCCGCGTACAAAAAAGCGCGTATCGCAGTTTATGCAAATATCGCAGTGCCCTACCTGCCAAGGTAAAAAATTAAAACAAGCATCGTTAAGTGTTAAATTTGCAGGGCTCGATATTGGCGAGCTATCTCAACTTACATTAAACGAACTTGCTAAAAAATTAAGTAATGCCGCCAGCACCAAAGTAAATAAGAATACAAAAAATCCAGAGCAAGCCATTGTTACGCAGCGCATTGCCAGCGATATTCTCACTCGTATTGAAGCACTAACCATGCTTGGTTTAGGGTACCTGTCGCTAGAGCGCACAACGCCAACGCTCTCACCCGGAGAACTACAACGATTGCGACTTGCTACACAAATTCGCTCTAAATTATTTGGGGTAGTTTACGTGTTAGATGAACCTTCAGCGGGTTTACACCCTGCAGACACTCAAGCACTTTTAAAAGCGCTTGATGAGCTAATAGCGGCTGGCAATTCTGTATTTGTTGTTGAACACGATGTTAGTGTTGTTGAACATGCTGATTGGATTGTTGATGTAGGCCCTGATGCCGGTGTGCATGGTGGCAACATTATTTACAGCGGCCCTGTTGAAGGGTTAAGAAAAATAAAAAATTCGCACACCGGTCGTCACCTTTTTGCTAAAAACGCCAGTCAAGAGTCAACTCAAAACAGCGCGCAAAAAAAGGAGCAAAGGCAGCCAAAAGCGTGGTTAAAATTGGCAGATATTGAGCGTAACAATCTTAAAAAACTCAATGCAGAATTTCCACTAGGTGTTATGACAACCGTTACTGGTGTTTCGGGCTCTGGTAAATCAAGTTTAGTAAGCCAAGCGTTAGTAGAACTTGTTTACGAAGCACTTGGACAAAAAATAATAACGGAAGCGCCACCCAACGAAGCCGACTTACTCGAACAAGAGCTGCAAACACACACCAGCGGAAAAATCATTGAAGGTATAAATAATATAAGCCGCCTGATTACCGTAAATCAAAAAGCGATTGGCCGTACCCCTCGTTCAAACTTAGCTACCTATACGGGTTTATTTGATCATGTGCGTAAACTATTTGCTTCTACCCAAAAAGCGAAAGAGCGCCGTTACGATGCCGGTCGCTTTTCGTTTAATGTTGCTAAAGGTCGCTGTAAAAACTGTGAGGGCGTTGGCTTTGTGAGTATAGAACTACTGTTTTTACCTAGTGTTTATTCACCTTGCCAAGTGTGTCATGGCAAACGTTATAACGAGCAAACACTTGAGGTTACATATCGTGATAAAGACATAAGCGATATCCTCAATTTAACGGTTGAATCGGCGCATACCTTTTTTGAAAATGAACCTGCTATACTGCGAGCACTCGATGCACTTATGCAAGTTGGTCTTGGGTATTTACGTTTAGGGCAACCTGCCACTGAGCTTTCGGGCGGTGAAGCGCAGCGTATTAAATTAGCAACTGAACTACAACGTACGCAGCGCGGTAACACCCTTTATATTCTTGATGAGCCAACTACAGGCCTCCATCCATCGGATGTATCAATGTTAATGGCGCAGTTAAATAAATTAGTTGATGCTGGCAATACCGTCATTATGGTTGAACACGATATGCAAGTAGCCCGCAATAGTGACTGGGTTATTGATGTAGGACCCGGTGCTGGCGAAGAAGGCGGCTTAATTGTAGCGCAAGGGAAACCTACAGAGGTAGCCCAATCTAAAATAAGCCGAACAGCACCTTTTTTGAATCGTGCAATTTAAAGAGCAGGTAAACACTAAATAACAAAAAAGAGCCAATGGCTCTTTTTTGTTATTAGCTTTTTAAAAAGCGTTCTATTTTAGGTTTTACCGTAACCGACATTATCAGCATTATAGTTAAACCTATTGGTAATGCGGCCAATAACCCTTCAGCCCATCCAGTTACAAATACACGCATATCTGCATAGCCAATATTATTAGTAGCGGTAACAAACGCCATAACCGACTCCATGATCAGCGCCATAAAAACACTAATCACTAAATTACGTTTTAGCTCGCTACTACTAGGCAATAACTTATTAACTAGCTTATGCATTAAGGTCATCATTACAAAACCAACAGGCGCCATAACCAATACTGCACTTATAAATGAGGTAAACCAATCTGCATAAAAATGCTCTGTAACACCCACATTCACATAAGTCATAATGCCAGTTAGAGTACCGCCAATTAAAGTAATAATACTTACCATAACCAGTATTTTATAAATTACAGGTGTTTTTTTAGGCTCAACCATTACTGGGTTTGCTGATACGGGTGTACTCATTTTTGGGCATGCCTTAAGCGCTAAATAGATGACAAAGTCAACTATAACAAATTAATTGACAATATCAACCACTTTTTGAGCTAACCAAAAATAAGCCAAATTCCAACTAACCCCATTAAGCTACCAGCAATACGGTTCATCCATTTAATATTATCACCACGGCTTAAAAATAAACGTAAGCTTTTACCGCCTGTTGCGTAAGCTAACATACTTAAAAACTCGGTGGTCATTATAACACCAAGCAATACTAAAAGCTGAGGGGCTACAGCATGCTCAACACTTATAAAGGGTGGCAGTAGTGAAATCATAAACGCCCACCCTTTAGGGTTAGCAATTGCGGTTACAAAACCTTGCGTAAATAACGACTTCCTACTTACGTCACTTGGTTTTGAGGTATCGACCGACATTTTTCCTTTGGCTCGCCACATGTTAACGCCAATATAAATTAAGTACGCACCGCCTACCCACTTTAAAATAGCAAACGCATCTGGGTAATTTAGCATTACGCTTGCAACGCCTAATACCGCAGCTATAGCAACACTTGCTACACCTAACAGCTCACCTATCATCATCCATAATGTGCGGCGCACGCCAATGCTCATACCGAGTGTCATGGCAAGGGTCATACACATACCTGGCGTTATCGACACAAAAAAGAAGGTAGGAATAAAAACCGCAAGTGCTGCTACATCAATCATTAATTTACTCTCATATTAAAAGCAAAAACGCGGCTATAAGTAGCCGCGCTGTTGCTTACTCATTTTTATTACTATTGACCAGCACTTACCACGGGGTCAGTAATAACCTCTACTGGCTCTGCTGTATCATTTAACAAATACTTATCTAACCACTGTTCTTGTTCCCACAACACATGTAATAAGCTTTTACGCGCACGGTAACCATGTGCTTCATAAGGGAGCATTACTAAGCGAGCATCTTTACCTAAACCTTTAAGGGCTGCGTACATGCGCTCACTTTGCATTGGGAAGGTTCCTGAATTAGGATCTTCTTGGCCGTGGATCATTAGCATTGGTTCGTTAATTTTTTCAGCATGGAAAAACGGCGACATATTAGCGTACACACTTTGTGCTTGCCAAAAATCACGCTCTTCTCCTTGAAAACCAAACGGCGTTAATGTGCGGTTATACGCGCCACTGCGAGCAATACCTGTTTTAAATAAATCGCTATGAGCCAATAAGTTAGCAACCATAAATGCACCATACGAGTGCCCTGCTATGGCTATTTTGTTTTTATCGGCAATGCCTTTTTTAACCAATACATCAACAGCTGCTTGCGCACTTGATACTAACTGCTTTCTAAAGTTATCGTTTGGCTCGCTGCCATCAATACCCACTATTGGCATTTTAGGGTCGTCAAACACGGCAATCCCTTTAGCAAGGTAAGGCATTGGGCCCCAATAACCAATGTAGGTAAACGCATAAGGCGATTCGCGTACTTGCGATGCAACGGCTTTATCTTTGTATTCAAGTGGATAAGCCCACATAAGTACCGGTAACGGGCCTTGTGTTTTATCGTACCCTGGTGGTAAATAAAGCGTGCCCGAAAGCTCAACGCCGTCGTCGCGTTTATAACGTAATTGCTCTTTAGTTACGCCTTTAAATGCAGGGTACGGATGCTCAAATGTCGTTAGTTGCGTTAACGTGTCGTTATCTAAATCACGTATAAAAAAGTTAGGTTGCTCAGTTTTAGATTCGCGAATAGTAATAAAGCGCTCACCTTCGTCATCAAGTAGTGCACGAACACGCTCATAGTATGGCGCTTCTGATTGCCATAAACGCTTGCTGCTATTTGTTTTAACATCGTACCTATCTAAAAACGGCACATTACCTTGCTCTGAAGCACCATTACCGCGCAGGTAAATATAACGCCCGCCTACAATTTTAATTACGTTTGCGCCTAAATCGTTGCGCTCGTAAATGGCATTACCCGGGTCTTTGTACGCATCGTTGTAACTACGCTCTGAAAATAGCACGCGGTTTCTGTCGGCATTTCGTGGTTGCACTATGTAAGTACGTACTTGGCGATCGCTAAAGCGCCAGTCTGTCAGCATTGCTACGTTTTCGTTGCCCCACTCCATTCCCGCATAACGGCGCTCTACTTTGGCAAATAATTTAGGCTCGCGTTTAAATGGTGCACGTAAGCTGTAAACATAATCATGATGCTCAACGTCGGTTTTCATGTCGCCGCCATCTTGCGCCTCGGCCCAAATAACTTCAGCACCTTGATCGGCTCGCCATTCAAAATCACGGCGGCCAGTGCGTACACTGTCGTAACCTTGTGGAATATTATCGGCAAGTGGCTGTTTTGCCAGCTCTGCTAATGCATAGCCGCGCATGCCCCATATTTGCCACGTGCTTGCAAAGCGGCTGTAAGGCACTTGATACGAAAACGGCTCATTAATACCGGCAACTAAAATATTGGTAGAATCAGGTGATACTGAAAACGATTTAAATAAAGAAGGGCTACCTATTGCTTGAGTATTGCCATCAAGCGTTATGTAAGCCAATTGCCCTTGCCCGTAAAACTTAAACTGTGATTCATCAAACGGGCTGGTTAATAAATTTTGGTAAGTACGTGCTGGCGCTTTTTCACCAGTACTTTGTTGAATAACAGGCACTACATTTTGGCTGTTATTTTCAAGCCTTGGTTTACCAAAATTAACAGCAAGATTTGCAACAATGGCGCTGCTATCTGGCAGCCATTTATATGGCGATGCAGTTAGTACCGAATTTAACGCAGCACTAGTTAACTCTTTTGCTTGTTTGGTTTCAACGCTGTAAAGCCATAAGTTGGCTTGGGTTGGTTGCTCAACAACAAAGGCTAAATATTTACTATTAGATGACCATTTAGGTGAGCGGATAATGCCATTAGGTAAGTTGTTAATGCTAATAACCGACCCGCTTTGAACATGCTTTAGCTCCACGGCACTAAATTTGGCACTCACACGAGAGCGCGAAAAATTAGCGGGGTTTAGCTTAATACCTGCAAGCTTAAGCTCTTCTTTTGCAAGTTCATCAAGGGTTACTACACGTTTGCGCTCAAAAAGCGCTAGCCACTGGCCATCGCTCGATAAGTAACTAGTGGGTGCTAACTTAGCGTCAACCAATGCTGCAAGTTCGGGTGATGGGGTTTGATAGCCCTGCTCGGCGTAACTTGTTGGGACTAATGCCGCACAACAAATAAAGACAACTAACAGCCTAAAAGCGCTCATGTTTTTATCCTTTTGTTATTTTTTACTCTTATAGGCGTATATAAACACGTTTTGCTTTGTTCATAAAGTATTAAGGTAAGTTAAACACCTCTAAAAGATGACTTAATAGTGCTGATTAAGCTAAACTACAGCGCTATTTATTCACCACTGCGGTACTTAAAATACAATGCATAACAAAGCCAAATCAGTCACCATTTTTGATGTTGCAGAGCGTGCTGGTGTATCAAAATCAACCGTATCCTTGGTACTTACCCAAAGCGATAAAGTGGGCAATAAAAGTAAACAAAAAATACTCAAAGCGATAGATGAGCTAGGGTACGTTTATAATCGTGATGCCGCTGCTATGCGCTCAAAACGCTCTAACTTAGTGGCCATAGTAATAAATGATTTAACTAACCCAGCTATGGCACACCTTGCTACCAGCTTACAACTTTTGTTAAACGACAATGGCTTACAAGCGATGATTGTAAGCAGTAATAATAGTCTTGAGCTACAAGCAAACGCAGTTAAAAACTTAAAAGAATACAACGCAGCTGCATTTATTATTTGCCCCGTTGCTAATACTTGCCCCAAATGGCTTGATGCGCTCAGCGCGCAACACAAAGTAATTACCTTAATGAGTGAAGTGCCCTTTAGCGCAGCTCCGTGTGTATTACCCGACTATAAAAAAGCCAGCCACGTAGCCAGTATGCATTTACTCGCACAAGTCGTGACAAACATAGCATTTATAGGCAGTGAACTTACTTTAAGTGATTCACAAGCACTGCAAAGTGGCTTTAATACCGCATGCGCGCAGCACAGCATTACACCATTAGCACCCATTGACTGCGCAGTAAACACAGCCCTTAGTGCTAAAAATGCATTTATGGAAGCATATAAACACAAACCCACATTAAACGCAGTGGTGTGTGCAAACGATATTATTGCTCAAGGTGTTATTGCCGCTATTAACTCATTAACTAATCACTGTATTAAAGTAGTGAGTTGCCACCACATTCCTAATAGCGCGGTTATAAATAATCACTTAACCACCGTGGCTATTAGTACAACTGATATAGCTAAGCGGTGCCTTTTAATACTCCAAGAGCTACTACAAAATACAGTCCCGCCAGTAAAAACACTGGTAAATGTAAACTTACAAATTAGAGATT